>Ga0207867_1001890_pt1 | contig 13086 bp, 14 predicted proteins | sample HigsolmetaAR206D_FD_184838 | JGI IMG/M metagenome (GOLD analysis project Ga0207867, IMG submission 184838) | Ionic liquid and high solid enriched microbial communities from the Joint BioEnergy Institute, USA - AR20-6-D (SPAdes) (version 2) ...
TGTCAAGAGAAAATAATTCATGTCCATCCCACTTAAGCCCCACCAAAGCCTCCAATCCCTTGCCGCACAAGGGTTTCAGGCTTTGAGGAACCAGTTGGAACAAAAAACCAGGAAAATAAAAAGTGTCCGCCGAATTGGAAGAAATTAGGGGATTAGGGGGAAGGGATAAGGGAAATGGAACGTTGGGAAATGTCCAGGGAAATAATTTGAGGGGATTTAGGGAAGAGGGATTAGGGGGATCAAGGAGGGAGGGTATATGGGGAAAAAGCCTGATCCCTCGCCCCTTTTTCCCTTTACCCTATCCCCGTATCAACAGAAAAGCCAAGCATGAATCAGGGCAAAACCCTAACCACGCTCGGCTTCTTGGACATTTTTTATTGTCCCTGGACAGTTTTTATTTTCCCTAGACGGGATTTATTAGCTGTCAACATAGAAAGCGGTGACAGTATTTTGATTCGCAAATTATCCCCATCCCGCCCACTATGCTGAAAAGATAATCTTAAGATATTTTGCTTTTTTCATATTCAACTAAAGGAAGTAGCCGATTAAACTCTTTTATAGATTTTTCCATTAAATTTTTTTGGTTATCTTTAGTCCACTTGCCTTCATTCCGCTCCATAAAATATAAGAACATATCATAAACTACACCAAAAATTTGTCGACACAACTCTACATAATCTTGGATATCATTTGGCGGTAAGGGTATATCAGAGGATTCAATAAAAAGTTTTTCAACTATGTGGTCAATCTTTCGCATCTCCTGAAGGAATTTATCTTCAGTGATTATCCCTTCTCTGCTTTCGGCAAAATTTAAAATTGCAAAATTGGCGTACTCAATAAATTCAACCAGTAATGAATTAACAACCTCTAATACTTCTTCTTTTTCTCCCTGATAACTTCTATAGATCTTTTTATGCGATTCATATCCTTCGTTCCAAGATATATCTATATCATTTACTCGGTCATTTCCATTGAGAGAAACTGGTCGGAATTTATCAGGTAAACTATCTGATATCCAACATGTCCTACAAATCCAATTTGTTGTTTGAATATCAAATAAATCTCTGGCAAAATATAGCCAGACAACATCCGCATCCTTTTCTCGAAAAATGCTCTTAAATTTCTTGCTGTACCTTTTTCTTTTCACAATATCATTTACTTGTAATATTAATGATTTGATTTCTTCGCGAGTATAATCTTGATTAATTAATATAACAGCAGAGTACCTTTTAGCGGTTGCAGTACTAATATCATCGAGCTTATATATTGAATAGTTAAATTCGTTTACCTGAGAACCCTCCGACTTTGTAACCACTCTTTTCTTGGGCAGAATTTTAAATCCCATAGCTTTGAATACATCCTGAAATTCATTAGCAAAATGCTCTTCTAAGCTGTTGAATTTTTTTGAATTCAAAAAATGTAAAAACTCATCAGTTGCAGAACAGATTTCTCTGATCTTTTTCAGTTCTATTAATAGATTAGGGTAGTCTTCAATATTCTTAAGATTACGAATCCTCTTGTCATAATCGATATATTTCTGGTTCCAATATTCTGCATAGAATAATCGATTGTCCGAACCGTAAATTCGCGGTTTCTTTACAATGACGGGTGTTACTTTGTACTTGTAATCCTTTTCTTTTATGATCTGAGAAACTTCAAACATACAATTTATGGACTCCATGTATCCGTCACTTATCATTAAGATAGCATGGTCAACCGCACGGATTTGCTTCATAAATTCTTCAATATCCTCTAAATATCCTAAATCTCTAACATCTCGTATTACTCTTATATTCTCAAATGACAAGAGCAAGTCGTCAACTCTGTTAGCTTCGTCTTTATCTTTCCAACAATACGATAAAAAGATAACCTTTTCCATTTATTCCACCTTAGATTTCTTAGTCCCAGCCTTTGCTTCTTTACATTTCCTTTTCGGAAACTTTCTCTTGAATTAACTCGTACATATCCTTAATTACCCACTCTGAATTTTCATATTGTGCGAGGTACTCCATGTAAGAATCTTGCCCTTTGTTATCATATCTGCTAACGAACTCTAAAAATTTATCCAAGGCTACTTGAACAATGGTTTCATCAGAAATATTATCTAGCTTAAAATTGAATTGAGCCTCTTTTATTTTCACCTTTATCCCTAATGTTATAGGAATTTCTTTAGTACTATTTGATGTTACCCTGTAGCATTTTTTATCTTTGACTTTTCGGTATATACTAGTTATAACAAGCTTAATAGCATCCCAAACAGCATTCGGAAATATTTGATTAGAGATTGATGCAATTAGAGCACCAGGTACTATAACAGTGATAATATTTATTAAATCCTCAAAACTAGCTTGAATACTATTACCAGAGTCCAAAGTTATTAACTCAATATTGTTTTTACTTAAAACTTCTTTATATATATTAATTTCAGTTTCAGTAAAAAAATTATCCAAGTTATAAATTATCGCTATTTCATTTGCATTTACATTAGACAATACCTATCACCTCATGCATAATCTTTTTCCGTAATTGGTATTTTACTGACCTACCCAATTACCTTTATTATTATAATTAAGCGATCTAGGCCAACCAGCCGCATTCCATAGTGCATCAAAAGTCCCTTGCAAAATTTTTGCAAGTTCATCCAAAGTCTGTGGAAAGCCCTCAATAATAACCTCGGGAAGCACAACATCTTCTTGTTCAATTATTCCAGCATAATCAGGCGGAAAAAAGCGGTTTGAAACCGCAAATTGGAATCCCATCACATTAATTAAAGAAATCCATATAACTATTGGCGGTGTTATGCCAACGGCTTTTTGAGCTTCTAAATAGCTAAAAATTCTTTCGATTAATTTCTTTTCTATTGTTACTGAAGGAATTACCTTTTTTCCATCTTCCCTAGGTTTAAGCATACCAGTATCTACTGATTCAACAATTCCATTTCGATACATCTGAACATACGAATACGTTATCTGCGAAACAGGACTTTTAGCAAATGTCATAATTCCTTCAAGATTATATTTGTAATCCCACCCTGAAGAATATAAAGGTGCTAATTTTGTAACTTGTTCCTTCAATTCAGCAGGTGAAATTTGCTGGATTCCAAAGGCACTATAAGGAATTAAGATAGTTAAAAGGAAATGAGAATTGTTTTCAAGCTTAGTTAGTGATTGATTAATTTTTATTTTACTGATTCGATCTAAAAAGAAATTTCTTATTCGTTCAGATAATAGAGAGTTTGCGAGTATAGTGGAGCGAATTTCAGTAATATCCATGGGGTGCTTACCAGCAGAATTTCTAGTATAAAACCTTTGGTTTCCTTCCAACGTAACCATGTGTGGTGCATTCAGACTTTTGGGAATACGAATTAGCAATACATGATTCCCATTTGATAATGGAATAGCTTTCATCTGCAATCCAAATATTCTTGGCTGTACAGAAGTTCTAATAAGATTCTCATACTTACGGATCAATTCATCTATATTCTCGATATTGACCCCTGGCATTGCTGAAGGCTTACCCGTATTTTTTCCATCAATTCTCTCTTCTGAGATACCATATAGCAATTCACCTCCACCTGAATTTGCAAATGAGGTGATGTCGTAAAGAAACTCTTTTTTTTCGGAAGAAGAATCTCCTGGTAATTGCTCTTTGTAGTCTAATACCCTACTTTCATAAACGGGTGTTGATACCAAAATCTGAAGATCTGCTTCAGTAATTTGATCAAATGATTTATGCAATAAAGACATTTTTTCACCTCATTGTTCAATGTAAAATCATACATTTGTAATCGATTTCATTTTTTCCTTTTCTTAAAAACAGTAGAAAATCTCTTAATATCCTCTTTTCAGAACACATGTGGCCCTTTACTAATTGCACCTATATTTCTTTTGATATTTTCCCACTCTGACGTTAACTTTTTGTTCATTTCATTAAAAATTTTTTCAGATAGGAGAACTCCTAAAGCCCCCTTCAAAACCTCATATTTTACACATAGATCTAATATTTGACTTTCTAATACCCTTACATTTCCATCAAAAGAATTAGAAAAATAATTCAGGAATACGTTTCTAAATCTTTCAAATAGAGATTTCGATTCAATATAAAGCATAAATATCCTTACTCCATGTGTTATAAGAGTAGTCCCTAATAAAGTTTGCGATACCACAGCTATTGTTTCCAAAGGTGTCTTTCGATTCAGTAATAATAAGAACCAAATAATGACATACATTAGAATTTTAATTGATTCGCTATACAACATTTTTTTTGAGATACTCGAAGTAAAAAAAGTATTTTCGAATACGTTCATTCCAAGACGGTATATAGAGGGAGGAAGTTCATTATTGTAATACCTGTTAGTAAATTCATCATCCAATGAAACGCCTAATCCATTCGAAAGCAAATGTGTTGTCCTCTTGTTTTCAGCTTTTCGCAATAAGTAAAGCTCGTTAATATTACTTGCTAAAAAATAGAGTATTGTAACTATGACATATAAAATGTTAATCATTTCTTTAACAGGACCGAGCTTATTCAAATAAAGAACTATTAATGAAATACAGATAGACATCCACATTAGAAAATTACTTATTCTGTCAACTTTCTGAGGAAGTTTATAATAAGTAGAAACTGTATCAACCCTTTGTTCATTCATGATTAATTCTCCTAAAACTCTGGTAGTATCTTTTTTATTTCTGTAACTGCATAATCAACTAGTCCAGAATTTTCAAAATTAATAACATTTTTCATTATTTGTTTCGCACGATCAATTTTTTGCTTGTGAGACTGAGGAGCAAATACTTCAAATCCATCCATACTATATGGCAAATTAGTTATGGCCGTACAAAAGTAATCCTTAATATTTTGATCAAAAAGATAATATTGCTGTACAATCCACCTCTCCAATTCATATGAAGAAAAGATATATCCATTTTGTGCATTCCAATACTTCATTAAACGTACAAGCGGCTTTATCAAGCTATGATTATTTTTATTCTTTTCCGTTAATTCTGCGTTGAATTGATTAGGATAGGTAAGCATCCATTCTGAATATGATTTTGCAGGAGCAGGAATTTGATATCCTTGGGAAAATACACTTCCTAATATAGCTGGAACGAGCTCGAATTTAATATGATTCAATTCAAGAACAACGGTCGGATAGTCTCGATAAATCTCAGAACGATGATAATAATAATTAACAAATTGTTTAAGGTAATTTAAAAATGTTTGGGGTTTATATTGGTTTGGATTATTAAAAATTATCATATAGTCTATGTCAGAATTAGAATCCGCTTTACGAGGTAAAATCGTTCCCCTTGTATACGAACCAAAAGGAAAATGATTTATTACTTCTTTACCATAATAACTTGAAACACGCTCCTGAAGCGTTTTAAGGGATCGTGTTATGTTTTCTTTTTCCTCTTCTTTTAGTACCAATTTACTTGCCAATGAAATTAGGTAGGATTGAACACTCACGATTCATTTCTCCTTTCAATCTCTTCCTATAGACAAATTATACCTATAATCTTGTCGATAACACAGCAAAGAATTTATCGAATGATGTCGAGAGTACTTCAAGCAATTTATACTCATAAATTAACTATTCCGAAAAGGTATCTTTTCGGAAATGTTCACAGATCAAAAAAACCCACAATCCTCAACCATGGGATTATGGGGCGATTCTTCGCGTTATCGATCCAACATTCTCAACGCAATAATTCGTTTTGCTTTGCTGATCAACTTGAACACTTCAGGCTCTTGTGCGGGCCTAAGAACTTTCTTAGACGTGTTCCCTTTCTTTCCTTTGTAACTTTTAAAAATTTCTTCCCGATTCATGCGAACACCTCGTTCTCCAGGGTTAGAGGCGTTGTTGAGAACTTACAAACCGACCACTTGATGAGTCGCATATCGGTCAGCGACATACCTGCGTACCGACCATTTATTCGTCGCATGTCGGTCAGCGACAAACTTACCTCACCCACCATTATAACCAAAAACTGGACAGTGACAAAGCCTAATCAAGTGTTGTCCAAGGTTCGAGAACGCAACAATTTCTGAACCAGCGGGAGGAGCAATTCATGTGCAGATGAGACGAGCTTCCTGGTTAATCCATCGTACTTGCCTTGTCTTATTTGGAGATAAATCACTTTTATGCACCCCAGTATACCATGAGCAACATTATCGTCTATGAACTTCAGGCCACTGACGTTTTGCATAACCGACCGCAACCTGGATGACTGATTCAAATTGGTACGAGGGTCGGTGATATCTGTATCACATAGCACATCGATAAGTTCCAGCAGTCTTTTTTCGTACTGACCTTCATATCGCTCCAGCAACGCCTCTACAAATTCTCCCAACACATGATCGTCCCAATCAGGACACAGCTCTTCAAAGAAAAATGCCGCCAACGTTCGAAAATGATGAGGTACATCTACCCTTGTTGAAGCTTGGATGGCTTGAAACCTGGCGGATGATTGAGGTTCAAAAAAAGCAGACATGACGTTGCCAATTTGATCATTGAGCATCTTACCATCAACCAAGGGAACTGGCGGATAGCCCCACAAAACATCGCCGCCCTTATCCAATTCAAAATGTTCAATACGGCAATTCACCCCGAACAGGGAAAACAGCCTGAGAAAAAAGACGGACAGGTCTTCTGCAATCAGGAAATTTTTGTTCTGATCTTCACTGCAAATCGTTCCCGTTATCACGACTGTATTTCGATCGCCGATCGAACACAGAACATCACGGACGTAACGACTATGAATGGTATCCAACGGACGAAAATCCGATATCAGTTTAATGCCCGATATTTTCAGCTTAAATCTGGTTTGTTCCATTCCACAAACAAAATCCCTTTCCTTGATTTTAGAAGCCCATTAAACTGGCAGTCATTTTGATGTGCCCACATATTTCACAAACTGATTGATCTCTGGCACAAAGGTGTATCCATGGAGTTTCAGTTCACGTTTCATATCTTGGACATCCAGAAAAATATCGTCCGCCAATTCCTCCAACGACTGATAATGACCATTGTTCAGCTCTGTATTGATAAACTGAACCCTTCTTTCAACGGGGAAGCGATAGAACTGATGACCATACATGTTTATAACCCCCCTTTACGATTTTTACCTGTTCATTCATTTTAAGCAGTATTCATCCATAATCTACGGCGATTCGGTTCTATGATGTCTGAGCTTTATCGCGTTAAAGCACGAACATGAACAGGCAGATACCGAAAGGGGGGTTAAACCTTCACGGAACCATGGAATGAGGGCTTCCCTTCTGCTAACTCAACCTCATTCCTTTTTTCCAAACTTACTGATATACATGTTCCGATCCGCCTCCTCAAATAATTGCTCCATGTTCCCTTTGGACGAATGGGAATAAGCATATCCATACGACATCTTCATCGGCCAATCCCTGTTATTGTAGCCATTTATGGCTTCATCCATTTTTTCAACCAGCTTTTTCACTTCCGATAATTCCATTTCGATGACCAGGATGGCAAACTCGTCGCCGCCAATTCTTGAAACAAGCACTTTTTCCGATTGAAAATTCATCAGTATTTTGGCGGCTTCCTTGATAAGTCGATCCCCTTCCCTGTGCCCGAAGTTATCATTCACCGTTTTCAGTTCGTCCAGGTCGCATAGGATGATTGCCATAGGAACGTCTACTTCTTCATCGTATCTTTTCAATAATCTCTCAAAATAATCCCTGCTATAAACCCCCGTCAAAACGTCATGCGAGATCCGATACTCCATATCTTTCTGGAGCCGAATCCAACCATCGATGTTTCGGAGAATGCCATGCATCGCAATCAGCTCTCCATTTTTGTAAACAGGCGTGGCCAGCTCTTCAAACCACTGTTCTCGTCCATTTTCATCCAGCCAACATTGAATGATCGGCTTGTCATAGTCAAAATCCCCGTTCCATTTTTTCTGGATGATGTCGCGGAAATCAGGGTGCAAACGGTGGTAAATGAGTTCAGGTTGCTCATAGCATTGCTGTACCGAGCCACTGCCGAAATAATGTTCCAAAGCCGCATTGACAAACAACACTTGCGGCTTTGGTTTGATGCGGCAGTAGTAAATGATGTCCCTTGACTGCATCACGATCTCTTTTAACTTCGATGTTTCGAAATGATGGTCGGGAGTTTCTTTATCCATTTTCTGAACCTCCTGAATTCTGAAGGGTTGTAAATACCGACCCTTCGTCACATATTGTTTCGAATATCGCACTGTTTTCTTCCAAAGCCCATTCATCTCTAACTGAAAATCCACTTTCATGAACGGTCCGTTGGACCTGTCACCTTGACTTTCCTTTCTTACTCTGTCGGTTTCTGCTGTTCTCCCGTCATGTCTTCGAGACCGATCACTTTCTCCACGATTTGCTCAATCACCACCTTGCCGCCTTCCTGCCTGTAACCGACAATAATCCGCTCTCCATCGAGGATCGCAATGGGCTCACCGTCTTCCATGTCATGCAGTTGCTCCTGCACCGTTTGCTTGATTTTTTCCCTCAGTTCCTCCGATACCTTAATCTTAAAAATGATCATTTCCCTTTCCTCCCAATCCACCATGTTCAATCCTTAAAACAGCACCGACTTGAAAAAAGAGCCAATTACGATGCCCACACAAAGCATGAGCAAACACGCCAAAACTTCCATGCAGACATCTTGAAGCCAATGTTCATCCTGCAGATTCTCCATCATCTTTTTCACTTGCAATCACTCCTTTCAGACCTAATCCTGTTTCAAAGAAAACACAATTAAAAACGCCCAGTCTTTCGACTGAGCGTTGGTTCGGAATTTTATGTTTATTAGTGCGAAATGAACAATTGCCCATTTTCCGTCTTCCCTTATTTCAATGATTAACCTGTGAGTTGAAATTATCATATCAAAACTCTTCCAGCTTCTCAACGAAAATCGAATCGCGTTCCCTGAAAAACTCCATTGGAGCATGTTCCTTGCGAATGCCCGCTTTCCTGAGCACTTTCCATTCCTGCAATGGTTCGCCTTGCCGTTTCAACTCCTCAATAGCCCACTGAATTTTTCGCCACCGATACCGTTCTTCGTTCTCGATTGTTTGCTCAAGATACTTCTTGGTTTCGGGCAGATGATCCAAATGTTTCTCCAGTAAGGGTCTAATACCAGCAATTGCCCCGATTCTGCCCACAGTCAGTCTTTTGGGTTTTCCGTTGGACTCAAGAATTTGACTTGCGGCATGCTGGACTTTTTCCAGCACTTCAAGATCCCGTTTATTCCAATCGATCCGAACGTTCCTAGTCTTCTTATTGTTGGTTTCAGGAGAATGCTTATCGAGCCAGGTCCGATCATTTCGATACAAACGGGCGTACAGTGCTGGATTGAGATTTCGGAGTTCGGTTTTGGTCAAATGAGGATGCTGTTGTTGTAACGATAGCCACTCGGTTCGATCCCGTTCTCTTTGTTTATCCAGCTGTACTGATTCATCCTTCACTTCCTTTCCCCTGCTTTTCTGTATATACCCTTTAACGGTCATGGGATCCGCATGAAGCCTTCGGCCAATTTCTCGCAAACTTAAACCCTCGTTAGCCAGCCGCAGGCATTCGCGTTCCCAAGTCTCTCCATATTGTTTTACTCTGGATATTTTGTTCGGATCTCTGTCCCCAGCTCTTCTTGTATAAACATAACCACAGGAACAAGAAAATGTCCCAACCACCTCACTGGTCTTTTCACTTGTGTTAAGTACCAAATTTGTGATAACCGCTTGTTGATAATGCTCCGCCGCGGGATTTAGACAAATCCACGGTCCATCCCCAAACGGCTTGTACTGCTCATCCTGATAAAACATTTCCTCAAGCGAGATGCCCAAAAAATTCATCAAAAGCAAGTGCCGCAAGGGATGGAAGGATCGCCGATGCTTTCTGACCATCGCCGCAAGCCAATTGCTTTCTCCCCGCAAGCTGGACTGCAACCGTTCCAGAAAATCATTGCCGTAGTACTGAACAAAATCCCGCTGAAGTTTTGCTTGATCCACTTTCCCGCTGACGAGGGAAGCATAATGCTTTTGCCGAAGCTTGGCTTCATAGTGCCTTTGGAACCAATCGAAAGGACGATGGGGAAAACGTTGCGTGAGCAAGGCTTCAATGCCGTTGCCAATGGAACGGTAATGCGAAAGCAGTTCCGAAACCGTTATGAACGCAACCTGATCCAAAGGACAGTTTTCTTCCGTCGGTTCCGCAAACGCATGTTTGTTCGTTTGCCGCAGGGCAATCTTGCTGTCGTTTAGCCACGTTCCATGTTTGACGCACACATCCCAGCCAGGAATTTGATGCATGCGATGCCAATTCAGCTCACCGTACCGCTCCAAATCTTCCCGAAAACAAAGGGGACAGTATCGAAAGGTTGACGAGTTTCGAATCGAACTCGCCATGACTCCTGCCTGGGCATAAATCCTTTTGCCGCTTCCGCTGACCATCGCCTCCAAAACCGCTCTTGCTTGCTCGGGAGGAAGAAAAGCGGAATAAAAGGGATACATCGTGTGATCCATGATCAATCGTTCCGCCGTTATTTTGGAACCGACAGGAAGTCGAGCAACCAACGCCCCGATATGGGACGGCAAATCCACGGAAGCCAGGACGTTGTTCTTGCCGAACAAATCCTGAAGCAGGTTCTTGGGACTTGGATCTCCTGTCCGCTTGCGATAACGGGCACAGACGGAATATAGAAGCTCATCGGGATAGGGGGTAGGAAAAAATACGAGCACTCGCCATCACCCCGCACACCACTTGTCGAGTCGGATCACACCTGCCTGTTTCAGGGCATCATAAGCGGTCATCCCCTCTTCCTTTCCCTTTTTCACGATCAACCGCAAGTCACGTTCGTCTTCCGCAGGGTTTACCTTCCCGCCCTGTCTGTCCTGTTTCTTTTGAATCGATAATTGAAAAGCCGCCTTGACGACTTCATTTACATCGGAAACACTCGGTTGCTCGGTTAAAACGGTGTTAACCAACTCTGAAGCCTGTCTTTCGGATAATCCCAATAACTGAAGCCTGATGATGGCCTCTTCTTTTACCCGTACGATTTGTTCTTGCCTCGATTCGGTTCGTTTTCGGGCTTCCTGAACGAACGTTTGCACGTGAATTTTGTTCTGCTCCCGTTGCAAAAAATCCGACACATCGGGAACGGCAATGTCTCCGTAATCCAACATTTGCGTTTTTCGTCCATCCCGCAGGGCATCGAGCATGGGGCGGATGAGTTTTAACTGTTCCTTCGCCACTTTGCGAATCAAATCGGTGGTGATCCTCTCTTTTCCAGTGACGATTGCCCGTACTTGCGTCATGGCGAAAAGTTTCACGGCAATGTCTGGGATCCCTTGCGTCTCCTCGTACATCACATCAGACAATTCCTGCGTCAACTCCTCCACATGTCTTGTCCACTGGTATTGCCACAATCCTGAAAGGAACAATGACCAGTTTTCATCTTTTTTCAACCGATCCCACAGAAAACCGCCATGCCCGCTCAAGTTCCTGCGTGCCTGTCGAAATTCCGAGGTGAGTACCTTCAAACTTTTCGGTGTGCCCACCAACAGGACAGGGATTTGGGCTGTGTTGATCAGGGTCGTGAAAAAATTGAGCACTTGGACGGAACCGCCGCTTCTAGCAAGACTTAAATGTTGAATTTCGTCCACCACCAAAATTCCTGTCCCTATGTTTTGCAACAGTCGGGACAAAATCGGGATCATCACGTTCGTTGACCACCGCCCGTTCCCGTACCTGTCCAAATATTGCGTTCCCAAAAGCATATCGATGGCGGAAAACAATTGCAAACATAAAGCCTTCAGGCTTCCGTCATATGGAGCCTCCAGGCGAATGTGCGTGACTTGGCAGTTGGAGAAGTCTTGCCCCTGATACTCGGAATGAACGATCACTTGCGGGAAGAGGGCAAGGATTCTGTTCAGCGAGCTGGTTTTCCCCGAACCCGAAATGCCAATCAACGCCATGCTTTTGGCAGTCGAATGCGGCTGAAAAACATTGCCCCTATACCCTGCGTCCTCGGTTTGGGATAATCGCCTGATGACGCTCGGCAAAAAAGGATTGCGTTCCGCATATCCGCCCCGAATCATTGACGAAATCGCATCATAAAGCACCAGGTGTTGTTCCAGAGGCTGAAAGTATTGGGAAAGCCGTTGCGGAATCAAGTGAATGCGAAGATGCGGTTCCAACTGTCTTTCCAACGGATCCATCGGCGGATAACTGGACAACGCTTCGATCACCTGTTCAGGCGATAAAATGTCGGGCAACGCCTCGATCCATGGATTGCCCGCAAAATCTGGAATGACCTGCTTGTGATACTCCGCAACAACTGCTTCCGTTCCGCTTGGCAATCTAACGATCTCCATAAAACGCATCCTCCTGCTTTTGCTTCAATAGCCCAAAATAGCTTCGTTCGTCCTGTTCTTCCTCATCCCTCCATTCCAAACGTTCACTTGTCGAAGATCTCACCAACGAAAAACTTTCCTGTTTTCGGTTTCGTTCTTTCTCTTGCCGCCTGTTCTCTCGGATGTCCCTCAGTTTTTGAGATTTGGATGTAGGAATGGATTCTGCAAGGGTTTTCTTCCTGGCTTCTTCGACAATCGTTTCAATTTCTGCCGCCAGCGTTATCCGCTCCTTCAATCCCAGGTCTTGCAATTCCGCCTGATTATATTTCTCCCATGCAAGCAGATAGTTCACATCCTCCAAGCTTTGATTCCGATACCGAGCCTGGGACTCCAGTAAATTGCACACATCGTACGTTGTTCGGCCTAACCGCAAAAATATCTGGTTGACATTCCTTGGGTCATACGCCACAGCCACTTTCCATGTGCCATGCGTACGGGCGTGAACAAACCATTTCTCCTTCAACGCTGTAGGGCAACTGTAATACATGCCTTGGAAACGGATCCCGCCTGGCGTCACTGTCGCTTCCGCCGTCGGCAACAGATTGAAACGCAAAATATCTTCCGACACCCTGCGGAGCCTTCCCGAACGGTGCCCGATGCCAAAATTCCATAGAAGAATAGGAATTGGCTGGACATCTTTTGCAATCTGTTCAGCATCCCGCTGGTA
>Ga0207867_1001895_pt1 | contig 13053 bp, 18 predicted proteins | sample HigsolmetaAR206D_FD_184838 | JGI IMG/M metagenome (GOLD analysis project Ga0207867, IMG submission 184838) | Ionic liquid and high solid enriched microbial communities from the Joint BioEnergy Institute, USA - AR20-6-D (SPAdes) (version 2) ...
CCCTTCTCGCAATCTGTACGGTTCCAGACCTGGTCAGGGGCTCGTGAACCGTACAACGCGCCCGGCCGGGCGCAGGCTCGGACGTTCGGCGCCCGGCCGGGCGCGCGTCAGGTGGTCGGGGCCGGCGTCTCGCAGGACCAGGAGGGCCAGCTCATCGACCGGGAGCGCGACGACGTCGTCGGCGCTCAAAGACCACTTCGCAGATGGCATGCCCGCCATCATGCCGCCCCGCGCAAACGCGCGATAACGAGATTTCAGGAAGGTAGGAGGCCGGGGATGCCCAACCCCCCCAAGTTCGACCCGGCCCGGCGCAACGCCCGAGTCGGCCCGCTGAGACTGCCTGCCGAGGGCCGCCAGGGCGACCCGCCACCGTGGCCGCTGCCCGGCCGGCAGACCAAGGCCGAGAAGGCCGCGTGGGAACAGCTGTGGAGGACGCCGCAGGCGGTTGCCTGGGAACGGCTCGGCTGGACCCGCACCGTCGCCCGTTACTGCCGGGTCATGGTGCGCGCCGAGCTGACCACCGAGCCGCCGTTGCTGGCGCAGGCGACCGCGCTGGAAGACCGGCTCGGCCTCACCCCCAAGGCGATGCGGCTGCTGCTGTGGGAGATCGCCTCCGATGAGGTCGCCGAGCAGCGGCGGGTCTCCTCGATCGACGACGTGCGCAGGCGGATCAAGGCGGTCTGATGCCGTGGCGGGGACCGAGCGAGCCGGGTGAGTTCCCGACGCTGGGTTACCTGGTCGGGGAATGGATCGAGGCGCACCTGGTCATCCCGGACGGGCACCGGCAGGGTGAGCCGTACCGGCTGACCGACGAGATGTGGCGGTTCCTGCTCCACTACTACCGGCTGTTCGAGGACGCGCAGCCGTGGCCGGCGCCGGACTCGCTGTACTACTTCGGTGCGCAGCTGCGCCGCTCCCAGAAATGGGGCAAGGACCCCTTCGGCGCGGCGATCTGCTGGGCCGAAGCCCTCGGCCCCACGAGGTTTGCGGGGTGGGACGCCTACGGTGAGCCGGTCGGCGCGCCGTACCCGACGCCGCTGATCGCCTGCCTGGGCACCTCCGAGGACCAGGTCGACAACACGTGGCGTCCGCTGCTGGCCATGGCCCGCAACGGGCCGCTGGCGGACATGCCGGGCCTGGACATCGGGGAGACCCGCATCAACCTGCCCGGCGGCGGCCGCATGGAGCCGGTCACCACCTCGGCCCGGGCGCGTCTGGGTGCGCCGATGACGATGGCGACGCTGACCGAGACGCACCTGTGGACCACCACCGGCGGGTTCCGGAAGCTGGCCGGTGCGGTCAAGCGGAACATCGCCGGCATGGACGGCCGGTGGCTGGAGCTGACCAACGCGTGGGACCCGACGGAGATGTCGGAGGCGCAGGTCACCGCCGAGTCCGGCAACCCGCGGATCTACATCGACACCGTCCAGCCGCACCGGGTCGAGGACCTGTACGACGATGAGGCGCTGTACCGGGAGCTGCTGCGCCAGTACGGCGACTCGGCCCGTGAGCGCGGCGGGTGGGTGAACATCCGCGGCCGGATCTTCCACGAGGTCCGCAACGAGACCCACCTGGAGGCGGACCGGCGGCGGTTCTTCCTGAATGAGATCGTCGTCGGTCAGCAGGCGTTCGTGCAGCCGCAGGCGTGGGATGCGCGGGCTCGGCCCGATGAGGCGCCGCTGCAGCCCGGCGACAAGATCGCTCTCGGTTTCGACGGGTCCAAGCGGCGGGACGCCACCGCGCTGGTCGCCTCCCGCTACAGCGACGGGAAGCTGTTTGAGATCCGGATCTGGGAGCGGCCCGAGGGGGAGAAGGACTGGCGGATCCCCACGGCCGAGGTCGACCAGGTGGTGCGGGAGACGTTCGCGGCCTACGACGTGGCGGTGATGTTCGCCGACCCGTACCGGTGGCAGGACTACCTGGATGCCTGGGCGGCCAGCTTCCCGGACAAGGTGATCGAGTTCCCCACCAACGTCGAGCAGCGGATGGACCGGGCGATCGACCGGTTCACCACGGCGTTCGGCGACGGGGAGATCATCCACGACGGGTCGCCGACGTTGTCCCGGCATGTGAAGAACGCGGTGATCGTCAAGGGGAACCGCAAGAAACACCGGCCGGGTGAGGACGAGACGATCGCCACCCATTACCTCAAGCTCGCCAAACGCGGCGAGGGCAAGTGGATCGACGGTGCGGTCGCCGCGGTGCTGGCGCATGAGGCCCGCGCCCACGCGATCGAGCACGGCCTTTTCACCAGCGGCCCGATTCAGATGACCGGGTCCCTCATGGCATAGAAGGGAGGGACGGGGTCATGGCGACTGCGGTGTTCACGCGGGCCGGCCGGGTGGCCGACCAGGTGCGGGAGGAGGCCCGGCAGCTCGATCCGGTCAAGGTCGTGCTGACGCTGCTGATGGTCGTGCCGTTCCTGGTCGGCTGGCTGATCGGCAAGACCATCGGCGCGGTGTGGACAGCGGTGGCGTGGGTGTGGACAGCCGGTGTGATCGGTTACCGCACCGCTCGCGGCACCAAGGACGGCTGATGGGGCTCGTCGAACGCATCCAGGCCGCCCTCACCAAGCAGCCCGGCGAGCGGGCGTGGCCGGTCGGCAAGGGCGCGGTGTGGCCGCTCGATGCCCGGGACGGCCACGACGACTCCCGGTTCAGCCCGGAGTCGTATGAGAACTACGTCGTCACCTCCAACCAGATCTACTCGGCGGCGACGCTGCGGGCCCGGCTGATGTCGGGGCTGCGGCTGCGGCTGTACCGCGGGGAGGGCCCGGCGAGGAAGGAGATCACCTCCGGGCCGGCCTACGACCTGCTCCGCCACGTCAACCCGTACTGGACCCCCCGGCGGCTGGCGTGGATGGACGAGCTGTCCATGTGCATCTGGGGCGAGTCGTACTGGGCGATCGAGCGTGACGCCAACGGCGTGCCGCGGGAGATCTGGTGGATGAAGCCGTCGAGGGTGCGGCCGGTCCCGGACGAGAACAACTACCTGCGCGGCTTCATCTACGACCCGATCGTGGCCGGTGAGTCGATCGCGTTCGACGTCGATGAGGTCGTCTGGTTCCGCTACCCGAACCTCATCGATGAGTTCTCGCCGCTGTCGCCGCTGGCAGCGGCCCGCCTGGCTGCCGACACCGGCAGCGACATGATGAAGGCCAACCAGCGGTTGTTCACCAACGGGCTGATGGCCGGCGGGCTCATCGTGCCGACCACCGACAAGGTGGTGTTCACCCCCGAGCAGGCCCAGGAACTGGAGCGGCTGCTGGACCGCCGGTGGACCGGCGCCGACAAGGCCCACCGCTGGTCGGTGCTCCGTTTTGAGGCCCAGCTCAAGGAGCTGGGGGTGACACCGAAGGACGCCGAGTTCCTCGGCGGGCTGAACCTGACGCTGCGGCAGGTCGCCAACGCCTACGGCATCCCCTCGCCGCTGCTCAACGACATGGAGTACGCCACCCTCGCCAACGTCCGCGAGCTGCTGAAGGCGCTGTGGACGTTGACGCTGGTGCCCGACTCTCAGCTGCGCGCCGCGGAGATCGCCGAGCAGCTGCTGCCCCGGTTCCCCGGCCGCGGCCCCGACTCGTGCGAATACGACTACCGGGATGTGCCGGAGCTGCAGGAGTCGGCCTCGGAGCAGTGGGCGCGGGAGCGGCAGGCCATCGAGGTCGGCCGCAAGACCATCAACGAGGTCCGCCGCGAGAACGGCGAGCCGCCCGTCCCCTGGGGGGATGTGTGGTGGTGCCCGGTCAACAAGTTCGCCGTCGCCGACGCCACCTCCACACCCGGCGGCGGTGGCGGCGATGGTGGGGGCGGGGACGCCGGCCAGGACGATGCCCAAGACGACACCGGCAGCCAGGCCGAGGATGCCCGGTTGCTGTTGATGGCGCTCACCCGGCGCCCGCCGGCCGCGGCGGCGGTGAACGGCCACTCCTGGAAGAACCACTCCTGAAAAACAGCGCCGTTTCCCCGCACTAAAACCACGTTTTCGAACAAACATTCGAAGTTTTCGGCGTGTTCCGGGGACCCCCGCACCAGCCCGGCCGTCCGCCACGAAAGGAACCGCGATGCACTACACGCGTGGCTACGTCGACCGCGCCGACTCCGGTGACGGGCTGCTCCGCTTCGTCGCCGCGACCGAAGGTGTCAAGGGCGACGGCATCGACCTGCGCATGTCCGGGGCGAAGCTGGAGCGGTACCGGGCCAACCCGATCTTCGGGTACGGGCACCGGTACTGGTCCCGCCAGGACCTGCCGATCGGCCGGGCCCCCGAGGTGGAGATCGTCGGGACGAAGCTGCGGATCGGTGTGGAGTTCGACCCCGACGACGAATTCGCCCAGCAGGTCGAGCGCAAGTACCGCCGCGGCTTTCTGAACGCGGTCTCGATCGGCTTCGAAGTCACCAAGTGGGCCGACGACAAGGGCTCCTACTGGCAGGGCGGCGTCGCCGAGGAGTGGGAGCTGCTGGAAGTCTCCGCGGTCCCCGTCCCGATGGACCCCCACGCCGTCGTGGAGTCCGGCCGCGCCTGGGAGCTGCTTGCCGGACCGTCCCTGCGGGACCTGCTCACCGCCCCGCTGGACCCGCAGGTGCAGGTGGAGCGGGATCAGGTGACGCTGACCCGCACCGTCCGCGTGAGCGAGGACCTGCTGCGGCGGGCCGATCCGCTGCAGCTGGGCGTGTGCCTGGCCCGGCACCTGGCCGCAGCCCCCACCACCCCCGCACCCGAACCCCAGCCGACACCCGAACCAGAGCCCGCGCCCGAGCCGGAGCCTGCGCGCTCCAGCGCCGAGGAACTCAACCGGACGGTGCTGCGGGAAGCGATCACCAGCATCGGCCTCGGACGCCTCGCCGACGCCCTCGGCGTGGTCATCACCGACCCGGACGAGGCCGCCCTGGAAACCCTCCGCCGCTACGGCATCGAACGCGGATGGTGGCGGGACACCACTGACCCCGAGCCCCCCGAACCCGAATCCCCGGCTCCCGCGCCGGAACCCGACCCCGAACCCGAATCCCCGGTGCCCGAAGAGGGCGTCGACGACGAAGCTGCGCGGGGCCTCCTCGCAGCCTTCGACCGACTGATGGAGGATGCCCAGTGACTGGGACCACGCTGGAGGCGCTCGCGACGGAGATCCGGCAGCGCCTGGACGGTATCGACACCAAGGTGTCCGAGCAGCTGTCGGACGCCCGGATCGAGCAGATGATCCGCGAGGCGCTGCCGAACCTGCTCGCCGACGAGACGTTCGCCCGCAAGATCAAGTTCACCCAGGAGACCCGGCCCAAGGTCGGCGGCAAGTACGGCCGGCTCGGCCTGACCGTCGCCGACGTGGAGATGGCCTACGACATCCTGTCGGCCGCGCAGCGGTCCGGCCTGTCCAAGGGCCCCTCGGAGGAACTGCGCAACACCTTCGCCGCCCTCTCCGAGGGCCGGTACGAGGACACCGAGGTCATCCGCTCCACCGGCCACCGGCAGCTGGCCGACATGCTCCGCGCCGGACGGCTGAGCCCCGAGGGCTATGAGCGGGCCGTGCGCGCCATGGACACCGCCGAGTCCGGCTTCGGCCAGCAGCTGGTCGGCGCCCAGTACGTGCAGGAGCTGTGGCGCGGCGCCCGCGCGATGGCCCGCGTCTTCAGCCTGATCCGCAGCTTCGAAATGGACGCCCCGACGGCCTACCTGCCCGTGGAGGCGACCCTGCCGACCGTGTCCTACGTGGGTGAGTCCACCGGCGCGACCGCGTTCCTCACCCCGTATGGCACCACCAAGACCGGGTCCAACCGGGTGCAGGTGGACGCCAAGAAGCTGCTGATGCACCAGGTGTGGTCCGGGGAGCTGGAGGAGGACTCCATCATCCCCTTCCTCCCCTACCTCCGTGAGGAGGCGACCCGGTCCTGGGCGCACCACATGGACTCGATCATCATCAACGGCGACACCACCAACGCCGCCGCCGGCAACATCAACTCCGACGACGCCGACCCCGCCGACACCATGTACTACCTGGCGTTCGACGGGCTGCGGCACGCCGGCCTGGTCGACAACACGGGCAACTCCCGCAACCTGGGCGGCCCGGTCAGCATCGAGATGTTCCGCGCCCAGAAGGGCCGCATGCTGGATACGGCCAACAAGCACGACTGGTCCCACCCGGTCGACCCCGACGACCTGGTCTACCTCGCCGACCCCGAGACCGCCGACGCCGTGTCCTTCCTGGACGAGGCGCTGACGGTCGACAAGATCGGCGAGCGGGCCACCATGCTGACCGGCCAGCAGGCCCGGGTGCTCAACCACCCGCTCATCGCCAGCATCGACGTGCCCAAGACCGAGACCGACGGCAAGGTGTCCGCCAACACCCCGGCCAGCAACACCAAGGGCCAGCTGGTGGCGTTCAACCGGCGCGGCTGCGTCATCGGCACCCGCCGGCAGATGCAGACCGAGGTGGAGCGGATCCCCTCCACCGACCAGACCCGCATCGTCTACTCCACCCGCGTCGGCTTCGGCCGCTACACCCCCACCGGCGCCGCTTCCGGCATCGAGTGGGCCGACGTCATCTACAACATCGACCTCGGCTGACGGAGCTTCCGCCAGGGTCCTCCTCTCCGGTCCCCAGCCCTGGCGGAAGACACCCGGCCCCGCGGGGTGCGCGACGGCACCGCGCGCACCCCGCGGGGCCGCCCCCCTGACCGAACGTGACCAGGCCCGGCACGCGCCGGGCCCTGCATTGGAGGACACATGGCGAGGGAACGCATCGCCACCTGGCCGTCGGGGCGGGCCAGCCGCTGGTCGGTGGCCACCGCCGAAACACTGACCGGCAACCGGGTCATCACCGTCGCCGAGATCGAGACGTACAACGCGATGGCGCTCGACCCGGGCGGATCCGCCCGCAACGTCGACCTGCCGCCCGCGTCCGCGTGCAAGGGCGTGTACCTGTTCATCTCCAACACCGCCGACGGCGCCGAGGACCTGACCATCCGCGACGCCACCGGCGCCACCATCGTCACCCCTGGCCAGGACGAGGCGGCGATGGTGTGGTGCGACGGCGTCCGCTGGTACGGCATGGTGGGAGATCAGTCCTGATGGCCCGCTACCAGGTCACCGGCCGCTACCACTCGCTGCGGGACGGCAGGTCGTGGGGGCCGTGGGAGCCGGGCACCCAGGTGGATCTGTCGGGTGAGGACGCCGCCTGGATCAACCGGGACGCCCCGGGCATCCTCACCCCCCTCGATGAGGCACCCGAACCACAGCAGGAGGAGAAGCCGGCCAGGTCCAAGCGGACCACCGCTGACCGGCGGCACCGCGGCGCAGCCAACCGGAGCGCAGGGTGAGACCGTCCAGGATCACCCACGTCACCGCCACCGGCGACGTCACCACCAGCACCTCCTACCTGCGCAACGTGATCCTGACCGCCGGTTCGGACGTCGCCTCCGTGGAGGTCCGCGCCGGCGGCCAGTCCGGCACCCTCGTGCTGACGCTGAAGGCCGACCCGACAGTCGGGCCGCTGTCGGTTTCGTCGGGGCGGTTGCACGACGCCCAGTGCATCGGCGGTATCCACGTCACCCTCACCGGCACCGACGCCGCAGTGACCATCGTCCACATTTAGGCGGGGGTGAAGCCGGTGCCGCTGGAGAACCCGTACTGCACCATCGAGGACCTGCGGGAGCACCTCAAAGACTCCCACGAGCGGCTGGATGAGACGCTGCTGGAGCGGGCGATCAACGCCGCCTGCCGGGCGATCGAGCGGTACTGCGGCCGCAAGTTCTGGCTGGACCCCGCCCCGACGGTCCACCACTACCGGCCAGTCGAACCCGACCTGGTCGCCGTTCACGACATCGGCTCTGCCAGCGACCTGGTCGTCCAGACCCTGACCGGCGGCGGGTGGGAGACGTGGGACCCGTCCGACTACACCCTCGAACCTCTGAACGCCGACGCCGCCGGCGGCGCCTACTCCTGGACCCGCATCGCCGCCGCCGGAGGCCGCTCCTTCCCGGTGGGGGTGCAGGCCCCGGCGCTGCGGATCACCGCCTACCACGGCTGGTCGCAGGTGCCCGACGACATCGTCCAAGCCGCCGTCTTGAAGGCGGCGGCGCTGTTCCGCCGCAAGGACGCCCCGTTCGGCATCGCCGGCGTCGGCGATTTCGGCCCGGTCCGCATCACCCGCCGGGACGTCGACGTGGTCGAGCTGCTGGGGAACTTCCTGCGGCCGTTCCCCCCCGACACGTAGGAGACCCATGGAAGGAGGCGTGACGTCGCTCCGCCGGCTGCGGGACGCGATCAAAACCACCCTGGACGCGGCTTTCACCGGCCGCGACACGCAGGTCTACGACAAGGTCGTCTACGCCCCGAACCTGCCGGCGATCCTCATCCAGCCCGCCACCACGACGTTCCCCGAGCGCATGGCGCGGCGCGGCCAGGTCGTCGCCGAATTCGACTTGATCGTCCTCGTCAGCGAAGGCGACCCCGAACTCGCCCAAGACGAGCTGGACGCCTACGTCGACTGGGACGGGGACCGGTCGATCTGGCAGGCGATCGCCGACCGCCACACCCTCGGCCTGGGGGATGGCACCTACGCCTGGGTGGACCGGATGGACGCCTACGGCGCCCGCTACGACTCCGCCGGTGTCGAACACATCGGCGCGACGCTGCGGATGATCGTCCGCACCACCTGACCTCCTGACCTTTCCCGAAAGAGGCCCTCATGCTCACCACCCGGCTGATGCTGGAACTGGCCGCCAACTTGTCGGCACCGCTGGACCTGGGGTCGGTGTCGGCGCCGCTGGACTACCGCAAGCAGATCTCGCTGGCCAACGGCACCGGCGACGGCAAGGCCGACCTGGTCTTCCACGACCGGCGCACCATCGCCGCCTCCAGCACCGACAGCCTCGACCTGGCCGGCTCCCTGACCGACCCGCTCGGCGCCACCCTCACCTTCGCGACGGTCAAGGGCCTGCTGGTGGCCGCATCCCCGTCCAACACCAACACCGTGGTGGTCGGCGGCGCCGCCTCCAACACCTGGGCCACGTGGGTGGGGGACGCCACCGACAAGGTCATCGTGAGGCCCGGCGGTGTGCTGGTCCTGTTCGCCTCGGACGCCACCGGTTATGCGGTGACCGCCTCCACCGGCGACATCCTGGAGATCGCCAACGGGGGCGGCGGCACGTCGGTCACCTACGACATCGTGATCGTCGGGGCCAGCGCGTAGGAGGGTGACGTTGGAGAAGGTGACGATCCACCACCCCCGAGGCCGCCTGCAGGCCGATGTGCCCGCCTCGGCCGTCACGCACTGGTTCGCCGCCGGCTGGCAGACCGGCCCACTGCCGCCCGCCCAAAAGCAGCCCGCCGACACCGAGCCAGCACCGGAGCCGGAGACCCAGCCCGAGCTTGAGCCCGAGCCGGAACCGGCGCGGCCCCGGTCCGGGCGGCGCCGCACCGGCTCAACCACCACCTGACCCCCACCTCCTGACCGAGATCTGACCTGACCAGGCCCCCACCATCGGCGGGGGCCTTTCGCATGCCATAGGAGGGGCCCGATGGCGGCCACGCCCATCTCCGCCAGCTCTCGCTACTTCAACCGCGGCACCACCAAGGTGATCTTCTGCCCGTCGATCGCCAACAAGAACGCCCCCGCCAGGCAGGAGATCGACGCCGGTGTCGACCTGTCCCCCGAGATCGCCGAGGTCGACGGTTGGGTCGTCGAATCCGAGTCGATCGCAACGCCGGACCTGGGGACCGTGTTCACCAGCTCGATCCCCGGATCCACCAGCGCCGAGGACAGCAGCCTGACCATGTACGCCGACGTCGGCGGCAACGACGTGCGCACCCTGCTGCCCCGCGGCACCGACGGGTTCATCCTGTGGATGGACGGCGGTGACGTCCCCGGCCGGCTGATGGACGTCTTTCCGGTCCGTGTCGCCTCCCAGGGCAAGCAGCGGACCGTCGACGACGACGCCGCCGTCATCGAGGTGACCTTCAACATCACCTCTGAGCCGGCCGAAAACGTCACCATCCCCGCCTGACATGCCCGGTGATCTGGCCTGGCGGCTGGAGACCGGGGAGCGGCTGCGCCGCCTGGCACGCGACCTGCGGCAGCTGGAGGACGGCAAGGCCATCCTCCGCGACATGCGCAAACAGCTGCGCCAGATCGCGCAGTCGGAGATGGTTCCCGCGGTGCGGGCCGCGGCACGCCGTATCCCCTCCAAGGGGGAGTCGACCCGCCGCGGCCGCCGCCCCCTGCGGGAATCCCTCGCCCGCGCCACGCAGGCTCGTGTCAAGACCGCCGGCCGGTCCGCCGGCGTGATGGTGTGGATCAGCCCCCGCCGCATGCCGCCCGGCCAGCACACGCTGCCCGCCTACGTGGAGGGCTTCCCACCGTTCAACCGGTGGCGTCACCCGCTGTTCGGCAACGCCGACTACTGGTACCAGCAGCGTTCCCACCCCTTCTTCTACCGGACGCTGCGTCCCTACCGGGACCGCGCCGAGCGGGCGATGGAGGAGGTCCTGGACGCCGCCGCGGCCCGCCTCATCGACGACTAACCCCCTGCAACCCCCTTGGAGGCTTTCTCATGACAACCCCTCACGCCCAGACCCCCACTCCTCCGCCCAGCCCGCAGCGGCGGCCGGACGACTCCCCGTTCGACCTCAACCTGGACGCCGTCAAGGCTGAAAAGGACCTGACCCCGTTCGTCGTCCAGTGGGGTGGCCGGCGGTGGATCTTCCGGCACCTGGAGGAGCTGTCGGTGTGGGGGCTGGTCGAGGCCGCCGACGCCGGCAACAACAACCAGGCGATCTCGGCGGTGCTGCGCGAGGCCCTGGGCGATGAGCAGTGGGAGGAGTTCCGCAAGCTGCCGCTGCCTGCCTACAAGCTCAACAAGCTGTGGGAGAAGTATGAGCAGCACTGCGGGGTGCAGCCGGGGGAATCGCAGGGCTCTACCGGCTCCTGAGGGAGCACGGCGGAGCCGTCGACTTCGACCTCGGCCGCTACCGGCCCGGCCGGTCCCTGCGTGACCTGTGGGGGCCGTGGCCGGGCCGCCTCACCCACCGTGAACTGATCACCTTCATCAAGCATCTGCCGCGGGATTCGGCGACCGCCCGGGCGCTGGCCGGTGAAGCCGCCGACTGGGACCCGGTGATGCACCGCCTCACCGACATCGCCGACCTGCTGGCCGCCGGCAACTACATCGCCGCCCGGGCGGCCGGCGCGAAGCCGAAGAAGCCCAAGCCGATCCCGCGGCCCTCCCCACCTGCAGACAAAGACGGTTTCGACCACGGCGCGTATGTGCGCTGGCTGCGGGCCCAGCGGGCCCGCGAAGCCGCCCAGCACGACGAACCCGAAGAGCCCGGCGAGGAGACCGGCGAGGCGCCGGACGCCGGCCCCGATGAACCGACCTGACAAGGGGAGGGGGTGGGGGCGTGGCGTCGGTCCGCACCGTCGTCCTCAACATCATCGGCAACGAGCGGGTCTCCCGCGCCGCCCGCGCCGCCCGCGAGGAGATCGAAGGGGTCGACGACGCCTCCAGCCGTCTGGGCCGCACCCTGGAGAAACTCGACCGGGCCGGCAACATCGCCGTGTTCGCCTCCCTGGCGGCCGGTGCGGTCAACCTCGTCCGCGCCCTGGGCCCGGCCACCGCCGCCGTCGCCGCGCTGCCCGCCGCGCTCGGCGCCGCCGCGGTCGCCACTAAGACACTCCAGGTCGGGCTGACCGGGGTGGGCGATGCGATGTCCGCCGTCGCCGAGGGCGACGCCGAAAAACTCAACGAGGCCCTCAAAGAGTTGGCGCCCTCGGCGCAGGCGTTCGTCAAGCAGACCGCTGCGCTCAAAGACGAGTGGGATGACCTGACCCGCGCCGTCCAGCAGGACCTGTTCTCCGGGCTGGACAAGCAGCTGGCCAGTGTCGCCAAGAACCTGCTGCCGACGGTCAAGACCGGCATGCAGGAGGTGGCCGGGGAGTTCAACCGCATCGCCCTGGAGGCCGCCAAGACCGCCCGCTCGCCGTGGTTCCGCGGCGAGGTCAGCAAGGTCTTCGCCGGCACCACCAAGGCCACCCGCACTCTCTCCGGCGCGGTCCGCCCCCTGATCGAGCTCGTCACCCGCCTGACCGTCGCCGGCATGCCGCTGGTGCAGCGGATGGCCGAATGGGCGACGGGCGTGGTCAAGAGCGTCAACGCATTCGTCCGCGCCAAGGACGAGTCCGGGCAGCTGGACGCCGCCGTCTCCAAAGTCGGGGATCAGCTGGCCAGCCTCGGCCGCACCATCAGCAACGTCGTCCGCGCCCTGGGCAACCTGATCGCCCAGACCCGCTCCTACGACGAATCCGGCACCAACCTGCTGGCCACGCTGGAGCAGCTGTCGCAGCGGATGCTGGAGTGGACGCAGCAGCCGTCCACCCAGTCCGGCGTCGCCGAAACCTGGCGGATCCTCGGGGACGTCGGCCGGCACCTGCTGGTGATCCTGCCGGTCCTGACCGGGGCGATCGGGATCATCGCCACCGCCCTGGCAGCTGTGCCCGCACCTGTCCGTGAGGCGGTCGTGCAGATGCTGGCGTGGACCGTCGTCATCGGGTTCGTCGCCAGCCGGCTCCGCCTGCTGGTGGCCGCGGCGGCCGGTATCCGCGCGGTCACCACCGCCGTCAAGGGCGCCACCACGGTCATCAGCGGGCTGCGCACCGCCGGCGGTGTGGTCACCGGGTTCGTCGCCGGGCTCCGCAACGTCAACCTCGCTTTTGCGGCCGGTGCGTCCCGGGCGACGGTCCTGGGGGCGGCGATCCGCTCCCAGATCATGCTGTGGCGGCAGCAGGCCGCCGCCGCCGGCGTGTCCACGGCGCGGATCATCCTGAACGCCGCGGCGCAGAGGGTCGCCGCCACCGCGACCAAGCTGTGGGCGGTCGCGCAGCGGCTGCTGAACGCCGCGCTGCGCGCCAACCCGATCATGCTGGTCGTCACGGCGGTCGGGCTGCTGGCGGCGGGGCTGGTCATCGCCTACCGGCGGTCGGAGACGTTCCGCGGCATCGTCCAGTCGGCCTGGTCGGGCATCCAGTCCGCCGCGAGCACCGCCTGGCGTTTCCTCCAGGGCGTC
>Ga0207867_1001914_pt1 | contig 12892 bp, 15 predicted proteins | sample HigsolmetaAR206D_FD_184838 | JGI IMG/M metagenome (GOLD analysis project Ga0207867, IMG submission 184838) | Ionic liquid and high solid enriched microbial communities from the Joint BioEnergy Institute, USA - AR20-6-D (SPAdes) (version 2) ...
TTTACTCCCTACACGCAACTTGTCATAGTCATATTCGGAAACACTCGACTGGACCTCTAAAGCATCCGAGCTGATGCTGTATTGCGATTGGCCGCTATTATTAGTGGAAATACTCACCACACCATCAAACGGTGCTTTTAACCTGCCCTCCACTCTATTCTCCAGCTGATTTAATTGATCCTGTTGATTTTGCAAACCAGCTTCTGTATCTCGATAGGTATTCTGATCTCTTGCAATTTCAAGATTCAGCTCCTCTTTATTCTCTTCTTGGTGTACTGCTGATAATTTCTTTTTAAGATAAGCAATGTTTTGTTTTTGAACCGCTAAGTCGCGCTGCATTTTTAAAATACTCTGTTTCACGTCAGTAATCTTCTCTATGATTTCGTTATTATGGGTTGTTAAGAGAACATCCCCTTTTTTCACTTCATCACCGTTCCGTACATTTACTTTTTGTACTGTACCATCCGGTATTTGCAAATTCTGTGTCTGCTTTGCTGAAACCTTCCCTGTTTCAACTAACGCCGGAGTATATTTGACCACATATTGCTGGTAATGGGGTTCGCTTTTTAAACTTGCATGCGTCCTTAAAACAATTACCAAGCACAGCACTCCAAAAAGGGCGGCAATAATAATCAAAGCAATAATGAGATTTTTCTTCCCGTTAGCTGTCTCTTCATTCATGATAAAACCTCGTTCATAAATATGTTTTTATTTCTTGTTAATAAATGTGGCTTAAAACGCAACTATGGAAATCTACTTTTTAAAATCGATAACGGCAATGACGGCTGTTATTAACGATATGCAAAGTGCGAGGAGGCCAAAAATAACTGCCACCATATTTAATGTTCTATCCGGAAGATTCCAACCTATAAGTTCAAAAACCGGCTTGACTGTAACTGCTAGAATAAAAAATATAAGTGCAACTATAAAAATTGCATACTTGTTAACCAACTATCCCATCTCCTTTCAGGCAAAATATAAAAGAACACTGCCGATTAAGTTTACAATAAATACTGTGATAAATAGTATTCGTGCAAAAATCTTTTTAAATGGGCTAAACAAAAACATATATAAACCAAATAACCCGAAAGTACTTACTGGCAATAAAAATGGATAATAATGGGATATAATCAATCCGAAAGCTAAAACAAGCGGAATTCCAATCAAATATAAGATTTCACCTATTTTTTTCATTTTCCTATCCTTTCTATTTGAATAATGGTGTCAAATAGGTTTCTATTAAACCGCTGATCATAACAAATAGCATTACCACAATTAGTAATAGCAGTATATTTGTAAAATAATCTTTGATAAAGTTGCTGATATTTTTCTTGTGGAACAATTGAGGAATTAGAGCAATACCTTTAAAACCAATTACTCCACTTACAATTAAAGCAGGAATTTCGAATATTCCATGTGGTAAAATCAATAAAACAATTTTTAATACACCAAAGTCCAGATTATTCATAATGGATTCGCCAAGGATTAATCCATTTGTAAATAAATATAAAATTGTAGTTAAACCAAACGTAAAAAAACCGGAAATGATCAGACCGCACGCTAATAAATTATTGTCAATTAGATGTATCAGACTGGATGTTGTATTTAAACTTCCGCTTTTATTAACTGGATCAGCGGATGTGATACCGTATACAAAACCCGAAACATAGATTGCTGTTGTAATCGTCAACAAAATCCAATTGTTTCTTAGAATAGAGGGAACTTTATACATATATGTTTTCTACTTCCTCCTCTAATTTATCCAAGCTATAATCTTGCACGGTTATTTTTCTGGCAAGTTTGCCTTCATGGATGATTGCTATTTGGTTGCAAACAGAATGAGCTAATTCTAATAAGTGAGTTGTTATGAGCACTGTTTTTCCTTTATCCGTGTAATCTTTTAGAAATTTCCTTATAACCTTACTTGATTTTAAATCTATTCCCGTAAGCGGTTCATCTAATATTAAAATTTGAGGCTCATGTATTAGAGCAGCCGCTATCGAAATCTTTTGCTTCATTCCATGAGAATACGTTTTTATTAATTGATCTTTCTCATTATACAATTCAAAATCATTAAGGATATTCGCGGCAAATTCGACAATTTTCTTTTTTGGCACATTAAACATTCCGCCAACAAAATACAGATACTCTTCTCCCGTAAGATATTCGTATAAAATAGCGTGATCCGGTACAAATCCTATAAGATTTTGCAATGCATAATTTTTAATGTCTTGTTTTTCTCCATTTATGGTGACTTCCCCACTATCAGGAACCATCATCCCTGCAATAATTTTTAACAAAGTTGTTTTCCCTACACCGTTTGTCCCTAATATTCCAAAAAAATCGCCGTCTTTAATTTCCAGAGAAAGCCCCCTCAGAACAATTTTTTTATCGAATCGTTTTTTAATATTTTTAATCTCTATCATTCAAAATGTACCTCTCATTCATGTTAATCTTTTTTAGATATAACATAGAGAATAAATAATTAAGTAAAGTAAAAACAATCATAACTGTCCCAAGGCTTAAAAGTATAATTGAAGAAAAAGTACTGAATTTCATTAACAGGAAACTGACGAGACTTATCATTTGTAATATAATGACAAAGATACATCCTTCGTAGATATGTTGAAATGTTTTTGCTTTACTTGATTCCCCGATTTCATAGAAATGCTCCCAGTTCTTTTTTGGATACAGTAAAACACTACTTGTTTGAATAAGGCTATATAAATAACCGTTACACAAAAATATAATAAAAAATACAAAATGAAGCAGAATGAAATAAGGTTGCCAGAAAAAAGAAATAAAAGTTAGAAAAATCGTTAGAAACCAAACAATAAGATTATAATTTCTTAATTTTGGTTTTGCTAATTCCCATAAATTAAATACATTAGAATAAAAAATATGGTAATTTTTTAAATCTAATTCAACGGAAAGAATCATTTTTATTGCATCTCCAACAAGCTGATAGAACAATGAAGAAATTAAAAAAACGGAAATAATCGATGCTTGAACAGGATAGCCACTAAAGTATCTTAAGATAAAAGGGAAACCAAATCCAAGAAAAAACATAACCAAAAATAGCATGTTGCCAAGATTTCTAAAAAAGAAACCATCGATTCTTAATAGAAAAGCTCTATCTTTATGTAAGATACAATAAAATATTTTCTTTTTATTTGCTAGCGGTATTGTGTTTGAGTAAACTCGATTATTTAATTTCGTGTACTCTATTAAGTCGAATCTCTCTAAAGTTTTGCTCCATATTATATATACAAGCACACATGAAACCGCCAAAATTGAAACAATGATTAAGTCGGAGGAAATGTTATTTTTACAAATTACTTGATAAGGGTTTGCCACTTTAAAATAATAAAATATTTTAGTATGGGATAATTCATACAGGGACTGTACAATATTAAATTTATTCAGCAAATAAAATCCGAAGAAGCCAATAATCACAGGTACCAATAGGTTAATAATTAATGCAATTATTTTTATAATGGATGATTTTAATGCTCTTGACCATAAAATTGATAAAATATATGGAATGTAAGAGAATAACAACGACAAGAAAAAGTTAACAAAGAAATACATAAGTACTATGAGAAGCAAATCAAATATACCGATAATTGAGTTTTGGGTTAGGTTTAAAGCTAATAAAACGGGTATTAATATTAAAATACTTGTTAGCATTGCTTTTTCAATAGTTTTATATACTAAAACAGATTTCAACTGAACAATCCTAATCCTTCTATTTTGATGGATTAACTTTCTTTCATCTTTTAAAAAATAGTCTCTATTGTTTTTGAAAAAACTTAGGGACGAAGCGATTTGTTCAATGAAAATGAATACCAACAGTAACTGTAAATATGTATTTGGGAGCATGTATTTCTTACTAATATAAAACGACAAAATAAACACTAGTAATGAAGTGAGAAAGATAAAGGATAATAAAGCATAAAAGGCCTTTTTAACCCCAATATGATTCAGATTCCAATCGTCTAATTTTTTTCTTGTCTTTGAGAGCATATTAAATTTCACAATATAATACAGTATACTATAATTATTATTTTTCATAAACTCGTCAACTCTTTCTTCAAACTAAAAAAGGGGGGCAGGTAATGCTAATTACCAAGCAGCCGCGTACTTTTTACCGTATTTTTTGATCATCGCTTTAGCAGTAGCGACAACAGCGTAAGAGATAGCTCCAGCGCCTGTAACAACACCAATTAAAGAAATAATTGATGCAATCGTTGAAGCAGTATCGATAATATCGATAGCCTTCTTTGCTGCGGCGGTGGAAATGCCAAGAGTGCTTGCTAAGTAAGCATTGCCAGGCAAAACTGCAGTTTGATGAATAGTGATTTGTAGTGTGCTGATATACGCAACCGATGACAGAGTGGCGAGTACCAGCCCAATTACCACAAACAGAAATACCCTTTTTTTGTTAGATAAGCTGTTTACCATACATTTCACTCCAATCTTAATTTTTATATATATAGTTTAATAGCCCCCCATTATTAAACTATATAATTTAGAAAATAAGAGAGACCGATATTTACAAATTTAATCAGCAAATAAATGAGTGTTAAATAAAATACTTTTTTTCTGTTGCTTGATAAAATATTAACTCCTAAAAGGAAAAATAAAACAGTACTTAACCATAAAAAAGGATCCGCTATTTGCGTAAGGAAACTCTGCTTTCCAACAATATAGATTTTGCTTGCATTTGCATGAAACAGATTTACTATGCCTGCTATGACAAGTTTAAATGAAAGAAATAATGAAGTTAGGGAATAAACTAACAAATAATCTTTTTTCTTTTTTTTAATTCCAAACAGGAATCCAAAAAAAGCAACCACTAAAGCTCCTATTAATATGCCAACTATTGACGTAAGCACCGTAAAACTTTGAACAGCATAAAATATTACATTAATTGAAGAGCCAAGATGATTTTCTTTATCAACCTGAGACCAAAACAAATTTAGCGCTTTTTGATGAATACAGTATTGAAAAAAAGCATTAAATATTACTATAAAAAATAAAGAAATAAAAATCCAATAAGTATTTGATGATGTTATTTCTTTTTTCATTTGTTTATCTCTCCATTAATTGTTTAATATTGTTAATAGTTGAATTCTTCAATCCTTTTTCCTCAACCCATAAGAAAATCAAGGATATTTTTTATCAGTTATTAAGGACATTAAAAACTTTAGAAAGATACACTAATCAATGTATCTGATACTCATATTTTAATAGGCCCTAGAGCCATTGTCACCGAAATCTTTGTGTGGTATTACCGAAAAATTTGTGTGGTATCACCGAAAAAAAGTGGACAGATGCTACCCAAACATTGATGGCTAATACAAAAAAGCGGAATTCTGTGCGAATCCGCTCTATCCATGGATTTTTATATGAATCAGCGAAATAATCCTCATTTTTTTACTCTATCTGCTGGCCTCAGGCATGTACCTTATTTTTGTTTTAATTTCAAATGTCTTTTATTATTCCTTATGTTCTACAATGGTTATTACCCTAGAAACAATAGTAGTAAAAAGAATAATCCAGCGATTTCCCTAAAAAGAAAGAAGTCCCACAAAAATCTCAATCCAAAAAATATTTCATAGAATGAAAAGTTGGAAACCAACTTCGTTTATATAACAGAAAACAGTTCAGATTGCACATTAAATAAAATGACCATTTAAACATTTTTCATATAAAATTGTCTGAGACTGCCATCAAATTCGACGTCTGATAACACCATTGAAACAATAGCGCGTAGCAAAAAGATGACTTAACGGTACGACAAGCAATCCATATACTGCTATCACAAGTACGGCTTCCATCGCATCTGGCCTTTGTAGCATGACAACAATGCCCGCAAGGCCGGTACCAATTAGCAATTCCTTGACCACACGATTCCATAAAATCCGTGCCCAAGATTGACCCGCCAACCGAAGCGGGAAGTCATGTTTCGCCCGTAATATCGCGGTAATCAACGCACTGATCACTGTTGCGACAGTGAAAGCAACCACCAAGGCAATCAGCGCAAAGCTCTGCAACCTTACAACATTCGCTGCAAACTGCGCTTGAAGAATCCCATCTTCAGCAATGTAAGCAATATGAAGTTCACCATGAATGCCGTGTTCGCGTAACGCGCGCACATCAAGGCCGTGATTTTTTAACAATTGCTGTGTAGCAGCCACACCGGTAAACACAATGTTACTAGTTGAAGCCATGGAGGTTAGTGTAGAATCGTTAAATGCATCATAAATCGATGGCACAACAACGACCAGGACATCGTCAGCAAAGTGAAGACTTTGGCCCCCACCTCCTTGGGCCACTGGTAACTGAAACCCTTTTACTGGTTGCATAAACTGAAGCTGTCCGAATGATTCCCTAGAAAAACCATGCCTTGATAGAAGTTTAGTCTCTTCACGAACCATTTGAATGAGTCCCTTTGGAATACTGCGATAAGGTACCGGTTTAACAGCTGACTGTGGTGCACCCTTAGTCACTAGGTCGAGCCAACGCTGGTTCACGAATGAGACTGCTGAATACTTTCCAGAATCAGCCGGTAATCCCATTTCTTTGGTAAAAGTATAAGATAGAGCAACCTTATCACGCGATTCAGCTTCTTTTACTAATTTGCCAATTTGGGGTTCCAAGCTGTCCATTTCATCAACATCTGTTGCAAATACAATGGCGACTTGGTCTGCCAATTGCTTCCACTGTGCCATTTCAGCTGCCATAGCTGAAGAGTGTTTGTATGTAGACCATGCGGGTCCGGCCGCAGCAACCACCAGTAGAAAAGTTAATACTTGAATCACAATTGCCGCTACACGCAGGCTCTTTACTGCTGGTTGTCTGGTGGCAAGCATGGTGGCGCTCGGCCAGGCAGAAGCCGACATAACAAACGCTACGAATAGGGATACACCGATGATTGCAACTTGTAGACTTACTAAAGCTTTGAGAAAGGCACCTACGTACATCCAGCCATGAAATATACCTACATAGCCTGCTGAAACCACCACCACGACTAACGCCGCAAGCAGTAGTGCACCACCGAACCCTGATAGATCCTGCATTTGGATTTGTACGGTTGGACATCCACCTAAAACACGGAGCGCTCGCCCGCGTGCTCTCAACGACAACCAAAACAACGCCAGTGCGGCGATTAGCGCAAAAGCTGCAACAACAGCAGCAGCAAATCCCCTTTCCCGCACCACAAATTCTAGACTGCGAAAAATTGACGCATCCGTACGACTCACCTTAACACCTGATTGCTTTAACGAGTTCACCAACTCATTCAAGTGGGTTTCCTTTCCGGTCACTAAATATAAACCATCAGGGTAAGAAGTGGCAAGTCTCTCCTTCCCAACGATCTTACCTGTACCTTCGCCGCCAAACCAAGTAAATTCCTTGGGGAAGCCCTCATTATTAAGTGCCACGAAAATCTGAGCATCGCCATCCCCCTCAAGATCCGGTGCAACCTTGACTAGTCCCAGACCCCAGCGTGGATCTAATTTCTCCAACGTGTCAAATGCCTTAGTAATGGAAATATTTGATTCGCTAAAGTCTAGGCTAATCCTACTCCCAGTATGAATGGCTTGTGGAAAGTCTCGATCATATAGGCCTGTGATAATTGCAGCGAGCAACGCAAGTAGTGCAAACAAGGCACTCGCAACCACCACGATAATACGCTTATACACAGATAAACCCTCCATGAACGTCAGAAACTCGACTCACCGTTTCCCAATGTTTTTTATTATTATCGTTGAGCCTCTGTGTAATAGCGAGGATTAGCAGATCATGTTTTTTCATTTATTCCTTTCCTTCCTTCACACTGTTATTCGGCCAACATATTTAAAAAAACAAATGAATTATTGCCATGCTGTTTCCTAATGTAAAAAGTCATCCTACGGTGGAAATAGGCATTAGTTCTTCACCAGATATACCGGGACCCCGAACCCGTTTCGACGGCTGAGAAGATCATCAATCGCTTTACGCTCAGTTTTTGTACCATATTTCACCATGACCAGTCCCCGGTTCTGGTCTTTGGAGCAAGGCCTCCCCACTTCAACTGTAATGTCATCCCCTATTGATTTTATCTCCTTAGTAAGTTTTTGATGGCTAGCAATCGCCTCATCTACCTTCGACACAGTCGGCAGCTGATTGCACGGCGGATGCGTGTCCTCTGAGCCTGAGAACCAGCCGTTCAGTAACGCAAGCGCTCCCACTATTAGCAACAAACCGACAACCACACCAATAATTTTCTTATGAACCGGCTTCATAAGGTTTCTCCCATATTACCAGTTAAATCAGTAGAAGACGGATTATGTAATGAACTGTTAGAACCGACTTCATATTTGGCACCACATGCGTTAATCATCTCGGAATCGTGCGTTGACACAATCACTGTACGACCACTCAGAGCAAATTTTACCAACAAATGGAAGACTTTTTTCCGATTGACTGCGTCAAGAGAAGCAGTAGGCTCATCAACAAATAGAAGCTCCGCATCCTTGTAAACAGCACGCGCTAAAGCTAATCGCTGTTTTTCTCCTCCGCTTAGGTGACCGGCCAGCTCCTTTTCCCGGCCCTGTAAACCTGTTTGCTCAAGTACCTTCGCCAAGCGTTCGCGATTTCCCCTGAAACGCCGACCAAACATACTTGCATGCATGGTTACATTGAAAGCAATCGACTCCTCATCCATGATTCCGTAATCTTGAAGTATGAAGGCTGCGTGATCACACCAAAATTTGCGTCGTGCCGATGAATTGTACTTTGTAACATCTTTTCCATTAAATAAAATCTGGCCTTGATCCACCGGGAGCAACAACCCAAGGCAGTGCAGAAGTGTGGTTTTCCCACACCCACTGGGACCAACGAGAGCTGTCATGGTTCCGGAATTGCAACGTACTGACTCAGCATGCAGCACGGGTACTCCTCCAATTGAAACGGAGATGTCCTTGGCTTCGATCAACTTTTCATCCTCCAATCAAATTTGATATAAAAAAAGACATCACCAACACACAGTACAAATGACCTAATTTACTTTGCACTGAGGGGATCCTTAATTGTCAAAAAAGTTCCTAAAAAATGACACGTTTATTTTAATTGACAAAAGAGCCATTGTCACCGAAATTTTTGTGTGGCATGACCGAAATCTTTGCGGGGTATCACCGAAATTTTTGTGTGGTAACACCGAAAAAAAGTGGACAGCTGCTGCCCAAACATTGGTGGCTAATACCAAAAAAGCGGAATTCTTTGCAAATCCGCTCTATCCATGAATTTTATATGAATCAGGCGAAATAATCCTCATTTCTTTTACTCTATCCGCGACTTGTTCTCTGGAATGAATGCCCAATTTTTTATAAATGGAGCGCAGCTGATACTCTACAGAACGTTGAGTGATGTAAAGTTTAGCAGCAATTTCCTTGTTCGTATCACCGTCAATTAAACACTCAATAATTTCTATTTCTCTTTCACTAAACAGATTTTCAGTTTCCTTTTTCAACCGGAGGGTGTAAACAGACTCTTTCACAAGGGTATTTGGAAAAATGCTGTATCCACTGATAACGGCATGAACAGCGTTAATTAAAGTATTCACTGAGGCCGTTTTACTGATAATCCCGGAAATGCCTTCTTCAATTAATTGGTCCAACACAATAGCAAGTTCTGAATCAAAACCCGTATAAATAATAATTTTAGCTTGCGGCTGTAATTTGATTATTTTTTTTGATATTTCCAGACCGTTCACTTCAGGAAAACTCCAGTCAATAAGAAAAACATCATAATTCGCACTCTCTATCTTTTCTTTTAAATAATCAGCAGAAAAAATGGCTTCCGCTTCAAATCCAGCGTTTTGCAGCAAACTCTTCGTACCGCTTGCCACTAAACGATGATCATCAATGACAAGTATGGACGCCATCATTATACTCCTCCTTGTAAAACTGGCTATTTATAAACCCCGGTTGATTGGCCAGACAATTTCTATATGAAGCCCTTTCCTACCGTTTCCTGTTTTAAGTGAGTCTATGTTTAATTGACCGCCGGTAATGGCTACGCGCCCGTTTAAACCTGGCCATCCCATCGTGCTGAAATGATGCTGGCGTTTGAGTACATCTTTGTCTATCCCAATCCCATCATCATCGTAAAGAAGAATATACCTCGTGCTTTCTTCAGCCAAAATTAAGCTTACATGCTCTGCTTGGGAATGCTTGATCGCGTTGTTTAAAAGCTCTTGGACAATACGATACATGTTGATTTCCAGTTCACGATCAAAAATTGTAAAATGCTGATCGATATGCATATGTAAAGCAAATGATGATTGTTTTTGTACTTGAAGGCATAATTGATTCAGAGCAAGGGGCAAGCCCATTTTGTGAATAAATTCCGGATGTAAATGATGTATGATTTCCCGCAATGTTTTAATGTTATTTAAAATTCCCTCCCGAATTTCGGACAGCATGTCAATAACAAATGGATCAGCACAACCGGCCCTTTTGATATCGACATCCCTCGCCAGTGCCAGCAGCTCTTGTATGATCGTGTCGTGTAGATCCCTCGACAATTGCTTGCGTTCGCGCTCTGAAATGTTAAAAATTGCTTTTTTTACTGTATGCGGCAACAAATCCCGGTCTTTTTCCAAGCTTAATAAAGCGATAAGGTCTTCAGCCTTGTCCTGATTCTCAATCACAACCTGTGCATAGTTTAAAAGCGTCTCAAGCCAAATCTTTTCATCGGGATTGAGCTTTCTTCGCATTTTCCAACGCCCATATAAAAAGATCGTGCCGCTTTTGTCATGATACAAGTTGATTTTAAACCCGTGCACATCCATCTGAAGACGTTCTGTACATTCATTCGTCATCGAGTGATGTGTCACATTCACTTTAGTATTGTCGAGTAAAGAAATAGCTTTCCCATTCTGATCGACCTTTACTAAAGTAACTTCCTTAGCTGGCAGAAAGTTTTCAATTTCCCGTTTCAAAATAAAGGCTAAATTAGCCAGCTTATGCTCCGACTTCATCCATTGCAAAAAACGATTCAAGCTCATTTGAAAATCCTGCCGTTTTGGAAACATAATTTTTCTAAACCGGTATTCGACATAATCTTTTATATATAAAAACAACAGTATAACAGTAAAAACGAACAGAGCCAGGCGTGTAATCCTAAATATATTGCCCGACAGTTTACCCGGATCAAAAGCGAGCGTTCCCGTTAAAATAACGGACATTATCATTAGGCTCATCAAGCAATAATAGTGCAGCCGGTTGATAATAAAGGACAAATCAATCATTTTATAAGTCAGCACCAAATAGCCCGTTGTAATTGGTAAAAAAACAAGAAAAGGTGTTGTCCACTCCCATGGCATGATTGAATCCTTGAAAATGACGATTGGAAGTGCGTAAAGTGTGACAAATGGCATAAGGGCAAGGAAGATACCCGTAAAAAGCACCTGTAATGATTTTTTCACCTCACTGTTTTTCGTTTGATAATATAATCGAAAAACAGAGATCATAAGAATGATAAAGACAACGGGCACAAAAAACAGTTCAAGCGGATAATCGGCGGCGATTACCCGGTTTATCAAAACAAGTCCGGCGCCTAAATATAGAAAAGAAAGCACATGGTTTGAAACCAGTCGTGATGAGGAATGATAATAATTTCGCAAAAAATGTAGCAGCAATACCAGACTGATACACATAAATATCCCCACTGTATACCTGCTCCAATTGTAGATTCGGGAATTGGCACTAATATTTAGTAATACGGGGGCGATTACTGCTAAAAAAAGGATCAGGACTGGAATTGACTTGTTTTTATCCAGAAATTTAAATAAAAAACATCCTAAAGAAAAACAAACCAAAAAGAAAACCGATGGAACAAGAAAATAATAAATCATTCCAGTAACAGGCTGATGATTATCTATTTTATATTGTACATCCTGGTTCCCGCGTTCTATCGTTATTTTCTTAGCGTCACTAATAATCTCCTTATGTTGGACGGATGGCTTTTTTGTTGGAGAACGTCCGTCAATAAGCCGGATAACATCCCCCCTGTAAATGGACTGTTCAGAAGCCCACCCGTACGGATCTACACTGTCCACCACGATTTGATGATCCGCCTTTTTGACAATAATGCCTATGTATGGATACTTAAAAATAACAAACACAAAATACGTAGCAAGTATAAACGACAAAAATAAACCAGTTAGCAAAAGAAAGCGCATTCTAATCATTTTATATCAGGCCCATAAACGATAATCTTGACTGTTCTCCCCTTTGATAGCATTCAATACGGCACATTTATTTTCTTCAGTAAAAGATTCCGGGTAATCAAAAGTCCCCGCTTTAATTTCTTCAATCAGATGTGGTTGCTTCATCAACTGGTAAATAAACGTTTCCATCTTATCATCTCCCATATTATTCATCTATCATCCATATAATACCATTTATATATTTTAAAATGATGTTTCCAACTAAAGATTAAGGAAAAAACTAAGATTTACAATCTTAAGTTTCTCCTGGGATATCCGCCTTGAAATGAATTCCATCAACAAAGCTCTTGATTTGTCGTTTAATGGTTTCGTCAACGGACAATTTATCAATAATGTTTTTTGCTTTTATTTTTTCAGCTTCTATTAAAACTCTTGTATAGAGAATAACACCTGATGATTGAATCCATGCCTCCAATGATTGAATGGCTAGTAATCGATCTAAAGACAGCCGATTTTCAAAATAAGATGCCACTGCCTTTCCGATTCGGCTTGGGTGATGGGCGAGATACATGGTAGCCAGTGTCCATTTTTTGTGAATTAGATCATTTTTTTCACCCAAATGGAGAACATCATCAAGATCGTTCTCGAGCTGGGCACAAATACCTATTCCAG
>Ga0207867_1001932_pt1 | contig 12796 bp, 9 predicted proteins | sample HigsolmetaAR206D_FD_184838 | JGI IMG/M metagenome (GOLD analysis project Ga0207867, IMG submission 184838) | Ionic liquid and high solid enriched microbial communities from the Joint BioEnergy Institute, USA - AR20-6-D (SPAdes) (version 2) ...
AGGTGAAAATCTACTTCCCGGCGTTCACGCGCGCAAGGCGTGCGCCCGGGGATCGGGGCGGGCGGGGTCGCGGTGGGTCCTGCGCGCCGGACCGCTCCAGCCGGAGCGAGAGCGCCGCGGTCCGGATCGCCGGTCGCACCGGGGCGGACTTCATGCGCGACTGCAGGTTCCAGGGCATAAGGTGTAGGCCGGGTACGGCTTATGGAGCCAGTGCACCGCGCGTACACCGCGCCGTCCGCGCCACGGGAGGAGGGGGGAGGGGGCGGGGGGGCTGGTGCTCCACCCAACCAGGGAGTTCACGCAACTGGCCCACCGCGCGGAGCGTGACGGGCGCCGGGGGGTTCCGGGCGACGTCGCCCACGGCACCGTGCCCGGCGCAAGCCGCCTCCCGGGGTGCGGCCGCCTCCGGTAACCCTGCCGGATGCCGATCTCGAGTCCTTCGAACCTTCCCGGCGCGCCCGGGGAGTCCGGCGACTGCCGCGCCCGGGTATCCCCCCGCTCCGCGTGGCCGGTTCGCGCCTGCGACGGGCTGGCGACGGGGACGCGGAGACACCCGGCCGCAGGCTCCCACGGCCGCTTCCGCCCCCGACCGCCCTGCATCCCGGAACCGCCCGGCCGGGCCTCCCGCGACCGGCCGCTCTTACTTGCATTGCCCCCGGACCGCCGCTATACTCGACCCGCTGCCGGCCATGGCGCGGCGGTGCGCAGGGCTCCGGCCGGGCGCCGTGCCCGGGTTCCCGTCCCGGGGCGGTCCGGACCACGGGGGATCGCTGACGCCCGCCGCGGGATCTGTCCGAGCACCGCGCCGGGCGACCGCCCGGCCGACCCGGAATCCGCCGCGGCCCACGTGCCCCTTCGCGGGCCGGCCCGGCGCCGCACGGAGCGCCGTCCACGACCGGGACGGCCGACCACATCCACTCGCTGACAACCACGACAGCTGCCCATGAACGAAGGATACCGCTACGCCCGCGTTCCGGATGACGGCGAACCGATCCAGCTCCAGGAAGGCTCGCTCCAGGTGCCCGACCGGCCGATCGTACCCTACATCGAAGGCGATGGCACGGGCCCGGACATCTGGCGGGCCACCCGCATGGTCCTGGACGCGGCGGTCGAGCGGGCGTACGAAGGACGGCGCCGGATCGCGTGGATGGAGGTCCTGGCCGGGGAGAAAGCCGCTCGCGAAACCGGCGAATGGCTGCCGGATGAGACGCTCCGCGCGCTGGAGGCGTTCAAGGTGGGGATCAAGGGTCCGCTCACCACGCCCGTCGGCGGCGGTATCCGCTCCCTGAACGTGGCGCTGCGTCAGATCCTGGACCTGTACGCGTGCATCCGGCCGGTTCGGTACATCCCCGGCGTGCCGTCGCCCCTGAAGGAGCCGGAGAAGGTGGATGTGGTGATCTTCCGCGAGAACACGGAGGACGTGTACGCGGGGATCGAGTGGGCCGCCGGCACGGACGAAGCGGCCAGGGTCCGGGATTTCCTCGTCCGCGAGATGGGGTCGGAGATCCGGGAGGAGAGTGCCATCGGCATCAAGCCCATGAGCGAGTACGGGTCCAAGCGTCTGATCGGTGCCGCGATCCGGTACGCGCTCGAGCGGGGCCGACCCTCGGTTACGCTCGTCCACAAGGGCAACATCATGAAGTACACCGAGGGCGCGTTCCGCGACTGGGGCTACGAGCTGGCCCGGGAACGCTTCGCGGACCAGACCGTGCCGGAGTCCGAGGTGGGCGATGCGGGACCGGGCGGCCGGGTGATCATCAAGGATCGGATCGCGGACGCCATGTTCCAGCAGCTGATCCTCCGGCCGGACGAGTACTCGGTGATCGCCACGCCGAACCTGAACGGCGACTACATCTCGGACGCGGCCGCCGCGCTGGTCGGCGGGCTGGGCATGGCGCCGGGCGCGAACGTGGGAGACACGGTGGCGGTGTTCGAGGCCACGCACGGCACCGCGCCCAAGTACGCCGGCAAGGACATGGTGAACCCCGGCTCGCTGATCCTGTCCGGCGTGATGATGCTCGAGCATCTCGGCTGGAACGAAGCGGCAGACCGGGTCGTGCGCGGGCTGGAGCGGGCGATCCAGTCCGGCACGGTGACGTACGACCTGGCGAGGCAGTTGCCGGGCTCGACCCGTGTCTCCACGTCCGAGTTCGCGGCGCGTATCGTGGAGAACCTCTGACGCGCGCGCGGGTCGGTCCGGCGCGCTGACCACGTGAGTCCGGAGCGGCCGCAGGCCTGCTCCGGATCCTTTTGCTGAGAGGCGTTGTAGAACGGCGATCGTATGGCGGAACTGAACGTATCCGTGATGAAGTCGGCCGTCGCCGACGCGTCGACACCCTTGCTGGCCCTTCCGGTCTTCGAGGGGGAGGGCCTTGCCTCCGAACCCGCACGCATGGTGGACCAGGCCATGGGCGGGGCGGTTTCCCGCGTGCTCGACCGCGGCGATTTCCGCGGCAAGCCGGATGAAACCCTGGTGCTGTACCCCGCGCCGGGCGCGCTCGCGGCGCTGTCGGCGGCGATGTCCTGGGAGCCCCGGCCGTGGGGCGGCCTCATCTTCTGACGCCGTGTCGCCGGTGACCGGCCCGGCCGACGGTGCCGGTGGCACGTAGGTGGGGTCGGTGAGGCGGTGCCGACGATGGGCGGGGCCGGGGCGCGCGAGGCCGTGCACGGCGGCCGGGCCCGGCCCCGTGCCGATCCGCGCCCGGGTCGTGCCCGGACACGGCGCGCGGGTGGGCATGCGTGGCCGCATAACCGCATGCCCCACCCCATGTCGCGGCGGCACGTGCCGGGTTAGTCTGCGGACATGGCACTGCAGAGCTTGCAGATCGACGCGGTGATCGCGATGCGGGCCCGGGACGTCTCCCGGCCCACCCGGGAGCACCAGGAGGCGGCCGACCGGCGGCCGCTGCGGGACGAGATGCCGCGCAGGCCACCCGCGCCCGCCAGGCGCAGGAACGACTCCTGACGGCAGGCCGGCGGCCCGGCGTGACGGGTCGCCGGAGGCGGTCGAGAGGCCATCTCCCCGGCCTGACCAGGGCGGATCGCACCGCCCCGGGGCCTGTGCCGGGGCGAAGAGCATGGTTCCCGGCCGGCCGGGGCAACCGTACGGCCCCGGCCTCCCGGGCCGGGGCGAGGAGCGCGTCCCCGGCTTCCGGGTGGATCGGGAAGCAGGGCCGCCCCGGCGGTCCGGACGGACCGATCGGCGAGGCCCCGGCGCACGGCCGGGGCACCCGGGGATCAGGGCAGCGGCGGCAGCCCTTCGCCGTTCTCGTAGGCGGCGAGCTGGCCGATGCGGCGGCTGTGCCGTTCCGCCCCCGAGTACGGCGTGGCGAGGAAGACCTCCACCAGCCGCGTCGCCTCCTCCGCGGAGTGCATGCGGGCGCCGATCGCGACGACGTTGGCGTCGTTGTGCTCGCGCGCGAGGCGGGCGGTCTCCTCGCTCCAGGCCAGCGCGGCGCGGATGCCGCGGACCTTGTTGGCGGCGATCTGCTCGCCGTTGCCGGACCCGCCGAGCACCACGCCGAGGCTGCCCGGCTCGGCGGCGACCGCCTCGGCGGCGCGCAGCACGAACACCGGGTAGTCGTCCTCGGCGTCGTAGACGGCCGGCCCGTGGTCCACGGGCTCGTGCCCGTGGTCCTTGAGCCAGGACACCAGGTGGTTCTTCAGTTCGTAGCCGGCATGGTCGGCAGCAATATGGACGCGCACCCGTCAATTCTGACAGCCCGTCCGTCCCGGATGTCGCAGGGCTCCACTAGAGTGAGAGCCGGGTAAGCGGCACGACCGCCCGCCGCCTCTTACCCGGCACCGCCACCGAGGTTCCCGCCCCGGGGACGACGTCCCCCACGTCCTGGAGGCCGCATGCGAGAGATCCGCCGTATCGGCGACCCGGTCCTGCGCTCCCCCGCCGAGCCGGTCACCGAGTTCGACCGCGAGCTGCGCCGGCTCGTCGACGAGATGATGCGGGTGATGTACGCGGCGGACGGCGCCGGCCTCGCCGGACCGCAGATCGGGGTGTCGCTGCGGCTGTTCGTCTACGACGTCAACGGCCGCAAGGGGCACGTGATCAACCCCGAGCTCACCGTGGACGACCCCACCGAGATCACAGAGGACGAGGGCTGCCTCTCGGTCCCGTCGCGGGAGACCGGCACCCCGCTGTACGCCCCGACCCCGCGCGCCGCCGGGGTGACCGTGACCGGCGTCGACCGGCTGGGCCGCCCGCTGCGCATCAAGGCGCGCGGCTACCTGGCGCGGTGCTTCCAGCACGAGACCGACCACCTCGACGGCGTGCTCTACGTCGACCGCCTGCCCAAGCAGGAGCGCCGCCGGATCCTGCTGCAGACCCCCGGCCCTGGCCGGGCGCCCGGCCTGCTCACCTGAGCGCGCCCGGGGCGGGCGCCGCCGTCACAGGTGGAGCGCCTTGACCTCCAGGTACTCCTCCAGCCCGGCCACGCCGAGCTCGCGGCCCACGCCCGACCGCCGGTAGCCGCCGAACGGCGCGAGGTGGCCGAACGCGCCGCCGTTCACGTGCACCTGCCCGGTGCGCAGCCGCCGCGCCACCGCGAGCGCGCGCTCCCGGTCGCCCGCCCACACCGCCCCGGACAGGCCGTACGGCGTGCCGTTCGCGATCTCGACGGCCTCGTCCACGGTGGTGTAGGGGATCATCGTGAGCACGGGCCCGAGGATCTCCTCCCGCTCGATCGTCATGCCGGGCTCGACCCCGGCGAACACGGTGGGCGCCACGTGGTAGCCCGGCCCCGGCGGCGGCTCGGCGCCGCCGCACACCAGCCGGGCGCCCTCCTCCTCGCCGCGGATGATCGCCCGCCGCACCCGTTCCCGGTGCGCCGCCGACACCAGCGGCCCGATCCGGGTGTCCGCGGCGAACGGGTCGCCGACCCGGTGCTCGCGGGCCGCCGCCACGGCGAGCCGTACCGCCTCGTCGTAGTGGTCCTGGTGGACGAGCATGCGGCTCCAGGCCGCGCAGGTCTGGCCGGAGTTGAGGAACGCCGACTCCACCGTGGCCCGCACCGCGGCGGCCAGGTCGGCGTCGGGGAGGATGACGCTCGCCGACTTGCCGCCGAGCTCGAGCACGACCCGCTTCACCGAGTCCGCGGCGAGCGCCGCGACCCGGCGCCCGGTGGCGGTGGCGCCGGTGAACGAGACCACGTCCACGTCCGGGTGCCCGGCGAGCGCCTCGCCCACCACCGGGCCGGACCCGCTCACCAGGTTGAACACCCCCGGCGGCAGCCCGGCCTCGTGCAGCACCTCGGCGAGCTCGTAGGCGGCGAGCGGGGCGACCTCGCTCGGCTTGAGCACCACCGTGCAGCCCGCGGCGAGCGCGGCGGCGACCTTGCACACCGGCAGGTGCAGCGGCAGCGTCCACGAGGTGATCGCAGCGGCCACCCCCGCGGGCTCGCACACCACCAGCGCGTCGCCCGCCCGCCCGGCGTCGAACCGGTACTCGGCGGCGAGCCTTGCGTACGAGCGCAGCACCCGCAGCGGCAGCCCGACGTGCAGCCGCAGCGCCAGGCCGTACGGCGCGCCCAGGTCGGCGGCGATCACCCGGGCGATCCGCTCGGCCCGGGCGGCGAGCACCTCGCCCGCGACCGTGAGGAACTTGGCCCGGGCCGCGGGGGCGGTGGCCGCCCAGCGGGGGAACGCCTCGCGCGCCGCGGCGACGGCGGCGACGGCGTCCGCCCTGGTGCCCACCGGCACCCGGTCGATCACCTGCTCGGTGGCGGGGTTGACGACGTCGATGCCGTCTCCGCCGCTCGACGGAATCCAGGACCCGTTGATGTAGAGCCGACGCATCCCCTCACCCTCCGCACGGCCGGCACGCGCCGCCCGGCGAACCGACGGTACCCCGGCACGGCGTCGCTGTCCGTATGCGGGCCGTCACCTAAAGAATCTAAAGGCTCCCGCCGTGCCGCGGCACCCCGCTTTCCGGCCTCGCGTTCCGCCGCGTTCCGGCCGGTTCTTCCGCGGGGAGAGGTTCCTCCACCCGGTGGAGGGGTTTCCCCCTCGGGACCGGCGGGACGGCTCGGCCGGGGATGCGGAGCGGGGTCCTGGTGCGCCGGCGCGGCCCGCCTGGTCAGGGCCGGTCCGGGCGCGCGGTCGCGGGCCGGGTGAGGCGGATCAGCGCGGCCGCGACGAGCAGCGCGGTCACCGCGCATACGGCGAGCGCGGCGAACCCGGCGCTCGTGGCGTCGACGGCGGCCTCGGCGGCGGTGGCGCCGGTCCGCAGCGACGAGGCCGCGGCCGCGGCGGCCACGGTGCCCGCGACCGCCACGCCGAGCGCGCCGCCGGTCTGGTTGAAGGTGTTGAGCAGGCCGGACCCGACACCGGACTCGGCCGGCCGGACGTGGGCGGAGCCGATGGCGTAGAGCGGGACGAAGGCGCTCGGCAGCCCCGCCCCGATGATCACCAGGGCCGCTCCGGCGACGAGGATCACCGCGCCGGCGAGCTGCGCGCCCGCGGCGCAGAGGTAGAGCCGCGCGGGCCCCAGGCGTCCGGCGAGCCTGGGCACGACGACGGCGACCAGCAGCGAGGACAGCGCCATGGGCAGCAGGGCGAGACCGGCGGCGAACGCCGGCATGCCGTGGGCGCGCTGGAAGTACCCGGCGGCCAGGTACGTCCCGGCGATCATCACCGCGGCGGCGAGCGAGAGCCCGGCGCAGCTCAGCGCGTATGTGGGCGAGCGCAGCAGGTGCAGGGGCAGCAACGGGTCCTCGGCGCCGGCCTGGCGCACGGTCACCAGGGCCAGCAGGAGCACCGCGACGGCGATGCCCGCCCACGCGGCCGGGGTGCCGAGGCCGTCCTGCAGCCGGATCAGCCCGTACGACAGCGCGGCCAGGCCGCCGGTGGTGAGCAGCGCGATCGGCAGCCGCAGCGGGCGGCGCCGTACGGCGGCGAGCGGCGGCACCGCGCGCAGCGCGGCGAGGCCGGTCAGGACGGCGACCGGGACGTTGATCAGGAACGCCCATCGCCAGCCGAGCGTCGTGGTGAGCAGGCCGCCGAGGATGACGCCGATCGTCGCGCCCACCACGCCGAGGCCGCTCCACGCGGCCAGGGCGATCCTGCGCCGGCCGGGCGAGCGGTAGACCGCAAGCACCGCGGACAGCGCGGCGGCGGACAGCACCGCGGCGCCGGCGCCCTGGGCGAAGCGTCCGGCGAGCAGCGCCGGTGTGGCCGGGGCGAGGCCGCACAGCGCGGAGGCCGCGCCGAAGAGCGCCAGCCCGGCGAGGAACGAGCGGCGGCGCCCGAACACGTCGGCGATGCGGCCGCCGAGGAGCAGCAGGCTGCCGTACGTCAGCACGTAGGAGCCGACGGTCCACTGCAGGGCCGCGGTGCCGGCCGGCAGCGAGCGGCCGATGGAGGGCAGCGCGACGTTCACGACCGTCGAGTCGAGCATGACCATGAGCTGGGCGGTGCCGAGCACGGCCATGGCGCTCCAGGACGCGGAGGCGTCCGGCGCCTGCGACGGCGGGCCCGGGGCGGCGGAGCGGGTTCGTGTGCTGTCGTCCATGCGGGCAACTCTATGCATGCGCATGAAAGTTGTCTATGCATGCGAATGAAAGTTCCCTCCGGTAGGTTGTGAAGGGTGAGCGACGACCTGGTGACCGGCTGGCTCGAGATGATGCGCGCCTGCAACCGGCTGACCCAGACCATCGAACGCGAGCTCGCGCGCGAGCACGGACTCTGCGTCAGCGCCTACGAGCTGATGTCGGCGCTGGCCCCGGCCACGGGCTGGACGAGGCTGGTCGACCTGACCGAGCGGGTCTCGCGCAGCCAGCCCCAGGTGTCCCGGATCGTGGCGCAGATGGAGGCGGCCGGCGTCCTGCAGCGCACGGCGTCGCCGGACGACGGGCGGGGATCCCAGGTGCGCCTCACCGAGGCGGGACGGGACCTGTACGGCTCGGCCACCGCGACGATCGACCGCATCCTCCGCGACGCCGCCTTCCCGGCCATGCGCTTCCCGCCGGCCACCACCGCGCCGCGGGCCGACGGCGACGCCGCGCGGGCCGGCGGGTGACCTGATCGCTCCGTGCGCCCGGCCCTGCCGGACACGGCCGGACGGACCGCGGGCCCGCGGCCACCCATTGCGCCCGGGCACAGCGAGGGCCGGGCAACGCGCAGCGTGTACGCCGCGGCGGGGTCGCCGCCGCCGGGGGATCACGCGCACCGTCCGCCCGCGCCCGACCGGCCCGGGGCCCGCTCACATGGCCGCGGAGGCCGCGCGAGGCCGAGCCGTACCGCACCTGCCGACGGTCAGATCTCGCAGGGCCATGCCGCAGGGATGGCCGCCGCGGCCGGCCCACGGGGGCGGTGCCGTGCCCGTGACCCGGCCGGGCGGAACGCGAAAGGGAGGGCGGGCCGCCCCCGCGGGAGAGGTTCCTCCCCCGCGGAGGGGTCGGCCGCGCTCCCGTCAGTCGAAGACCGGCCCGCGGGTGCGGGAGCGCTTGAGCTCGAAGAAGCCGTCGGTGCCCGCGACCAGGAGCACGCCGTCCCACAGCCTGCCGGCCGCCTCGCCCTTCGGCGTGGGGCTCACCACCGGGCCGAAGAACGCGGTCTCGCCCACCTTGATCACCGGGGTGCCGACCTCCTCGCCGACCAGCTCCATCGCGGTGGCGTGGGAGCGGCGGATCTCGTCGTCGTACTCGGTGGAGTCCATCGCGTCGACCAGCTGCGCGTCGTAGCCCGCGGCCTCCAGCGCGCGGCGGAGCACCTCGGCGAACCGCTCCTTGCTGCGGTCCTCGCCGAGCTCGGCCCGGTTGTGGAACCGCACGCCGATCTCGGTGTAGAGGCGGCCGAGCACGGCGCTCTCCCCGCCCTCGGTCTCCCCGCCGTACTTGTTCGCCGCGGCGGCGAGCACGCGTACCGGCCCCATCGCGTTCGCGAGCAGCTCACGGTACTGCTGGGGGATGTCCTTGTCCTCGTTGAGGACGTAGAGGCTCATGATGTGCCACCGCGGCTCGACCGGACGGACCCGTTCGACCTCGAGCACCCAGCGGGAGGTGAGCCAGGCCCACGGGCACAGCGGGTCGAACCAGAAATCCACAGGAATCCGATCGGTCATCGTCAGCTCCCAGGTCGCGATCACATGCTTACACTGTGGCGCAACCCACGGTTGGAACGAGGGTATTCCCGAAGGGAACGTCCCTCCCGGGCATGGCAGGATTCGGAAGACCCCCTGCGAGGCGGCAGCGGGGCACAGCGATGAGGAGCCGATGTGGCAGGCAATCTGACCCGTGACGAGGCCCGGGAACGAGCCCGGCTGCTGACGGTCCGGTCCTACACGGTGGAACTCGATCTCACCGAGGGCGAGGACCGTTTCGAGAGCGTCACCACGGTCCGGTTCGACTGTGCCGAGCCCGGGGCCGCGACCTTCATCGACCTCGCCGGCGCCCGCGTGCGCAGCATCACGTTGAACGGGCGCGAACTCGACCCGGCCACGTACGACCCGGTCGCCGGGCGCATCCCCCTGCCAGACCTCGCGGCGACGAACGAGTTGCGCGTCGACGCCGACTGCACCTACATGCGCACCGGTGAAGGGCTGCACCGCTTCGTGGACCCCGTGGACCAGCGGGTCTACCTGCACAGCCAGTTCGAGACGGCGGACGCGCACCGCATGTACGCCTGTTTCGACCAGCCCGACCTGAAGTCGACGTTCGAGTTCATCGTGATCGCCCCCGCCGACTGGGAGGTGGTGTCGAACACCGTGCCCGAGTCGGTGGAGGAGCTGCCGGAGGAGCGCCACCGGCACGGCGTGCTGCAGCGGGCCAGGAGGTGGAAGTTCGCGCCCACCCCGGTGATGTCCACCTACATCACGGCGCTGATCGCCGGGCCGTACCACGTGGTGCGCTCCGAGCACGACGGCATCCCGCTCGGCATCTACTGCCGGGCCTCGCTCGCCGAGTACCTCGACGCGGAGAACATCTTCGAGGTGACCCGGCAGGGCTTCGACTTCTTCCACCGGGTGTTCGGGCTGCGGTACCCGTTCGGCAAGTACGACCAGCTGTTCGTGCCCGAGTTCAAGTCGGGCGCGATGGAGAACGCCGGGGCGGTCACCTTCCTGGAGGACTACATCTTCCGCTCCCGGGTCACCGACGCGATGGTGGAGCGCCGGGCCGAGACCATCCTCCACGAGATGGCGCACATGTGGTTCGGCAACCTCGTCACCATGCGCTGGTGGGACGACCTGTGGCTGAACGAGTCGTTCGCCACCTACATGTCGGTGCTCTGCCAGGCCGAGGCGACCCGGTGGGGCAAGGGCGCGTGGACCACGTTCGCCAACGTGGAGAAGGCGTGGGCGTACCGGCAGGACCAGCTGCCCTCCACCCACCCGATCGCCGCGGACATCCCGGACATCCAGGCGGTCGAGGTCAACTTCGACGGCATCACGTACGCCAAGGGCGCGTCGGTGCTCAAGCAGCTCGTCGCCTACGTCGGCCTCGACAACTTCCTGGCGGGCGTGCGCGACTACTTCACCCAGCACGCCTGGGGCAACACCGAGCTGAAGGACCTGCTGTCGGCGCTGGAGCGCACCTCCGGGCGGGACCTGTCGTCCTGGTCGAAGGAGTGGCTGGAGACCTCCTGGGTGAACACGCTGCGGCCGTCGTTCACCCTCGACGAGTCCGGCCGGTTCGCGAGCTTCGAGGTGCTGCAGGAGGCGCCGGCCGACTACCCGACGCTGCGCACCCACCGGATCGCGATCGGCCTCTACACCGAGCGGGACGGCGTGCTCACCCGGACCAAGCGGGTCGAGCTCGACGTCTCCGGCTCCCGCACCGCCGTGCCCGAGCTCGTCGGCGAGGCCCAGCCCGACCTGGTGCTGATCAACGACGACGACCTCACCTACGCGAAGATCCGGCTCGACGAGCGCTCGCTGCGCACGATCGTGGACGGCGGCATCGCGCGGTTCGACGAGTCGCTGCCGCGCGCGCTGTGCTGGTCGGCGGCCTGGGACATGACCCGGGACGCGGAGATGGCCACCCGCGACTACGTGCGGCTCGTGGTGCGCGGCATCCACTCGGTGACCGACCTCACCGTGCTGCAGACCGTGCTGCGGCAGGCGCGGCAGGCGGTGCAGCAGTACGCCGACCCGGCGTGGCGGGCCGAGGGGCTGGCGATCCTCGCCGACCGGCTGCGCGAGCTCATCGCCGAGGCCGAGCCGGGCTCGGACTTCCAGCTCGCCTACGTGAACGCGTTCGCCGGGGTCGCGGTGCGCGAGCAGGACCTGGCGTTCCTGCGCGGCATCCTCGACGGCACCGCCGTGCCGGAAGGGCTCGCGGTCGACGCCGACCTGCGCTGGACGCTCACCCACGCGCTGGTGAGCGGCGGGGTGCTCGGCGAGGCCGACATCGCCGCCGAGCTGGAGCGGGACCGGACCGCGACCGGCGAGCGGTCGGCCGCGATGTGCCGGGCGGCGATCCCCACGCCGGAGGCGAAGGAGGCGGCCTGGGCGACGATCGTCGACGGCGGGCTGAGCGGCGCGGTGCTGCGGTCGACGATCCTCGGCTTCAACGACCCGCACCACCCCGAGCTGCTCGCGCCGTACGGCGAGCGGTTCTTCGCCGAGGTCGGCCGCGTCTGGCGGGAGTGGACCACCGACATGGCGCAGAACTTCGCGGTGGGCTGCTACCCGGTGTTCCAGATCCGGGCGGAGACGATCGAGGAGACCCAGCGGTACCTCGCCGAGGCCGAGCCGCCGCACGCGCTGCGCCGGCTGCTGCTGGAGGGCGCCGACGGCATCCGCCGCGCCCTGCGCGCCCGGGCGAAGGACGCCGCCGCGGCCTGACGGCCCGGTGACCACGTGAGCGGGGCGGCCGGCCCGGATCCCGCCGGATCCGCCGCCCCGGCTCCCCGCCCGGTATCCGCCGGAGCCCGCCCGGGTGATCCACGACGGCACCGGCACGGCACGCACAACTGGAGAGCCTCGTGCGATCCCCCCTCGACCTGCTCATCGAACTCGCCCGGCGGTACGCGTTCGGCGACGTGGGCGCGCTCGCGCCGCGCGCGCTGGCGGACGCGCGGCGGGTTGTGGCGGTGTGCGAGTTCGGCCAGCGGCTGCTCACCCTCGACGCCGAGGACTTCGCCCACGGCGACGACGAGCGGTACGTGCCCGCGGAGCTGCGCCGCCGGGCGCACGCCTGCCACATGCCGCAGACCGCGCGCGAGCGTCCGCGCGGGGCGCTCGACTCGCTGCGCCCGGCGTTCGGGCTGCTGCTCGAGGTGATCCGGGTGCGCTGGGACCGGCACGAGCTGAGCCCGGTCACCGCGGCGCTGCACATCGCCGCCGAGTACCTGCCGCTGCTCGCGTTCGAGACCGTGCTCGGCCACGCCGGCGACCCGGTGCGCTGGCCCGCCGGGCTGCGCGCGCCGGGCAGCCGGTTCGGGGTGCTCGACGCAGCCGACTGCGCGCACACCAAGGCGGCCCGGTCCGCGGCCGAGCGCACGCTCCGGGTCGCGGTGGAGCCGCCCTCCGGCTGGCAGGCGTACCTCGACCGGCAGCACAGCCAGGTGGCCGGGGCGCTCGCGGTCTGCGTGGCCCGGTGCCGTACCCCGTGCCCCGCGATGGACTGGATCGACCCGAAGGCGCGCGAGGACCTCGCCGCCCGCTGCCGGGTGGCCCGCGGCTTCGCCGAGAGCCCGCTGGTACGGCTGCGCCACGCCGCGCCCGTCGGGCACGGCTTCGGGGTGCCGTCCCGCGCGGAGGTGCTCGAGGCGTGGGAGCGCAGCCGGGCCCGGCTCGCCCGGCACGAGATCGCCCGCGGCGCGCTCGACGACGACGGCTACCCGC
>Ga0207867_1001947_pt1 | contig 12676 bp, 6 predicted proteins | sample HigsolmetaAR206D_FD_184838 | JGI IMG/M metagenome (GOLD analysis project Ga0207867, IMG submission 184838) | Ionic liquid and high solid enriched microbial communities from the Joint BioEnergy Institute, USA - AR20-6-D (SPAdes) (version 2) ...
TCAAGCCAAAAGATATAATATAAATGTAGGAATTAAAGCCGTTCAAGAAATTATAGCAGCCCAAAATTATTATAAAGCTCATGAATCTTGGATTGTAACCAATAGTTATTTTACCCAGCAAGCAATGAACTTGGCGAAGGCAAACGATGTAAAACTCATCGATAGAGATCAGTTAGTTGCACTCATTTTGAAAGTCCATCCGAATATCGCTCCAAAGGAGGTTGCAGCAACAGTAAATTTGGAAGATCATCTTTGCCCGAAATGTGGATCTAACCTGGTAATAAGAAACGGTAAGCATGGTCCATTTTACGGGTGCTTAAATTATCCGAAGTGTCGATTTACTAAGTCTATATTAAATGTGAGATAAAGTTTATTCTACTATGTTAAAAAAGAGTTTTATTCAAAATATAGTTTCGACAAGTCTGGAACGCGTCCTGGCGTTTTAATTTCAAACACATCTTAAAAACCGGGACGCATTTTGTTCCAAGGTAGTTATTTTTGTCCAGACCAATATGTTTAGGAATATTAATCTCAGATTGTTTCACAAATACCTAAATTGTGGTATCCAATTATTTGGATATTACTTTTGTTATATTATAATTAAAATAAATGTAAAAAATAATTATATTAGATATAGATAATTTGGATATAAGAAATAATGGAAAAATTGGCAAGGACAAAAGTAGCACAAAGGGTGTAACAAGCTAGGTTTTACGCAAACAGGGGGGGTTTCAATGGCAAACAAAGACTTTATCGAGGAACAAAATCATCTTGAAGATACAATCAGTAACATAGTGGAAAGTTCCTACTATGTTTTTGAACAAATTGAGAAAAAAAGAGTTTTATTCAAAAATAGAGAGAATTTAATTGGTGATGGAATTGCTTTAAGTAGAAATAAAAAAGATCATGAACTTCTGAAACAAGCCTTAAATGAACCATATTTTGGGAGAATAGATATTTACGAAGATGAGGAAAATATCACCTATTATATCGGGAAACAAAGCATTAGAGATCTTGATGATAATATTATAGTTGTTGACTGGAGGATGCCTATAGCTAAGGTTTATTATAACTTTACCACCGGTAATCCGATCCAAGAATATGTGGTAGAAAATAGCAGGGATAAAAATCTTGTTGAAGTTCTTAGAAAAAGAGAGTTTCTAATAAAAAATGGAAAATTAATCAATATGAAACAGCAAGTTGCGGATCCCAATAGTAAACTGAATAATATGCAATCTGAAAAAGGTGAGGAAATCGCTATTACGGATAGTTTTCTAAAAGATATTATCGAAAATAGTGAATCCACTGGCTATTTAAAAGAAATTATAGCGTCTATCCAAAAGGAACAAGATCAAGCCATTCGTATGCCTATTAATCAAAATGTTATAGTTCAGGGAGTCGCAGGGTCAGGGAAATCATCAATTGCTCTACATAGAATATCGTTCCTGCTTTTTAATAATAAGCATATAAAACCAGAAGATATTCTAATATTGGGTCCTTCACACTTGTTTATTAGTTCTTTTCAAGAACTATTGCCAGAATTAGATTTGGAAGGTATTTGTCAGTCCACTTTCACAAAATTCTCGTTAGATATAATAGAAAAAGAATTAAAATTGAATTTTCCTATAGATACAAGCAAGGTATTTTTTGAAAAAATTCTTGGAGAAGATACGATAGAAAATAAAATAAAATTAAAACAAATTGAGTTTAAGGGATCGGCTAATTTTGTCATTTTATTAGACATTTTTATTGAAGAAATGAAAAAACAATATGAAGAAAGATTAAAAAGTATTTCCTTGTTTGGACATTACTTGGGTCGCGAAGACCTTTTGAAAATTTTTCATGGGTATGACTATTTACCCTTCGCGAGAAAAGTCGAGCGTTTTATAACTCACGTTGACAATATTTATAAAGAGCAACTAAAAAAGAGTTGTGATGACATTAAAAGTCAATATGAATATATCATTGGGACTTATCTTAATGGAGGAGGACTGTCCCAACAAGAACTAGTTGTAATAAAGAGGGGAATAGAAAAAGTTTATAAAAATAAGGTCTATAAACTGGAAAATGAATATAGAGAAAAAATGAAACAATGGAAACAAAGTATGGAAATCTCCGATGTTTTAACCATTTACAAACGAGTATTGTCATTTGAGGTTTTAGAAGCATTTACAAACGAAATTGGTAGTGAAATTCCCGAGTTATTTAGAAAAGATCCGAGCCATACATTGTCAGAATTCGATTTGCCACCAATATTATATATATATACATTGTTATATGATGTTCCTAGAAAGTTTTCACATATTGTCATTGATGAAGCACAAGATTTAAGTTTTATGCATTTTGCGGTATTAAAAAAATTAACTAAGACCATGACTATATTGGGGGATTTGGATCAATCGATTTATATCGGTTACGGCCAGGAAAATTGGACCGATTTATTAAGGTTTATTTCCAACGATGAACGGTCTATGATACTAAATCTAAATACTAGTTACCGATCAACAAAGGAAATTATCGAAGCGGCTGATAAAGTTCTTACCAATCAATTTAATATAAGGCATCAAAAAATAACACCTATCAATAGAAGCGGGAAGCCGGTAGAATTTCAAAAAATTAGTGACGGTGAAGAATTATTAAATCAAATTAAAAAAACGATTGATGATTGGAAACGTCAATATAAACGTATTGCTATTATTCATAACGATGAACAAAAAGCGACGACCCTTGCTGATTTTTTAAGAGAGGACTTTATCGGAGATGTTGTTTATGTGAGTCCGGATAAAGATGTTCAGCATGAATTTATATCTGTCATCACTTCATATGATTCAAAGGGTATGGAATTTGATGCAGTGATTTTGGTTAATGTTAACAATAATAGCTTCCCTAAAGACGACCTGCATGCCCGCTTATTATATGTACTAATGACCAGAGCTCAAAAAGAATTAAAAATCTTTTATCAAGATACACCGTCGCCATTATTGGAAGGGCTCGTTGAAAAACAAACAAGGCAAGTATCAAAATATGATATTATTTTGTAAAGTTAGGAATAAAATCTAATTAGAAATATATGGTAACCCAGATGCAACTGGGTTACCTTTTTTCTTTTTGCTGAAATTCATCCATGACAGCGTTTTTTTACCGTACGGCATTATATTATGGTCCTTCTTGCCACACCAGAATAATTGAGCCATATAAATTTCACTACTTGTCTACTGTATATCAGTAACTTGTAACATCACCTCAAACTACCTCCTTTACAAATCTGATAGGAAGTGTAATTAAATGATGGGATGTGAGTATGCGACTATTATTTTGTAATTTTCCTGGAGGACCAACATAAAAGAAATACGATAACCTACATTTTTATGATGCCATAAAAAATATGTTCAATAGCCTAGATATATGGATTTGAAGCTAAAATGAAATCGATAATCCGCTTTATAGCCTTTTAAGCTATGGGTAACCCCAATATATAGATGATTTAACTCCAACACAATAATTGTTATATTTTAGCTTCAACACTCTCATATTCAATTCCCGCAAAAGTTTTAAGTATTGCTTCTATAATAATTTTGGCACCAAGCGGAGGAACCGCCATTCCTATTTGCTGTCTAACTTTTTCTTTGCTACCCAGAAATTCAAAATCATCTGGGAAAGTTTGAATTCTTGCCCGTTCTCTATTTGTTAATGCTCGGTTATCACACCAATGGTAAATATGTGTTCCACCACCGCCACTTCCAGTTACTGTATATGAAGGTTCTTTAGAATCTAAACGCCTATATATTTGACTTAATTTTGCACCTTTTACCCTTAGCCTTAAATGTTTTGGAATTTCTTCACACCATGCATTTTTTCCTTCGGGTATCCAACTCAAAAACTCTTCTACCTTTTTGGTGTGTTTCGTTTTTTCATGATTTAGGGCATCATCCGGAATAGGTGGTTCGGTTAGGGCTTGTTTTGCTGTAACGTAAGGAAGTCTCCCCTCACCATGTGTAGGAGCTGGAACTTTAAATTCTAAATTTAAATTATCTCTGATACCTACAATTATAATTCTATGCCTTGTTTGAGGTACCCCATACTCTTCAAATTTATATAAATGGGGAGTAATTTTATACCCTGATTCTTTTAGATCATTTAGTATCATGTTAAATGCCTTACCTTCATTTACGCTTCGAAGGCCGGAGACATTTTCGGCGATAAACCACTTTGGTTGAAAGCGACGGAGCACCTTAACACCATAAGTAAATAAAGGGCCATAATTACCATCTAAACCTTTCTTTTCCCCTATAATACTATAATCATTGCAGGGAAACCCGAATGTGAAGGCATCGATTTTTCCAAATCTACTTAAAGATTCAATGTCTAATTCTCTAACATCTTTCTGAATTACTGATTCTGGACGATCGGGGCATATATTTTTAATATATGTTTTACATGCATACTCATCAATATCATTTGCCCATAGATGTTCAACTTTATACTCAATCCCTTTTTCGTCAGTAATTTTCGCCATCTTAGCTCCAAGGGCGAGACCACCGGGTCCGTTAAAAAGTTCACCTTTTTTAAATATCATATGCTCACCCCCGAAAACGACTTCATGTGTATATTATAACTTAAGTTAAATATAAAAAGCAGCAATTATGTTGGTAAAAAAAGAAAGTACGTTCGCTTTAATGTAGTAATTTCTAGTATGAATGGTATAATTAGTGTTTATGAATGATTTATTTATGAATCCTCTTTGGTTACTTATTAATCCCATATTTTCTCCTAAGTTTTGAGCACCCATATCATACCAAGGAGATTATTTTTTGTTCTAACCACAAATTGCCTTGTTAAAGGTATGTTTTCATACTTTCTTGATCACCTTTAGAATCAAGGATAACGGTAGTTCCATATATTAACATACCAATAAACTTTCAGATCCATTAAAAAGGAAAAATAAATGTTTTAATTGAATAAATGGTATAAATTGATATAGCATATAAATTAATATTGAATAATAAAATTTCTTCTCGGAGTGTAATAAAATGAAGTTTGTACCCGGTAATTATGAAAGTGTTCAAGCTCTTGGTCTTTCCTCGAATGAAAAAAAATTTTTGAAAACGCTTAAGGAACATTGTAATAATTTAGAAGCTATCATTCTGCTGAAACTTTTGCCTATTAATAATTTAAAATTAGATATTTGCTGGATTGACAACGAGATGGGTTTCTTACCAATTATAACTGTTAATCCCAATACTACTAACATTGAACAGATGTTTAGTGTATATGAAAATATAATTTTGAAGAAATATGTTAATGATTTAGAAAATAAATTTATGAATTTTAAGTCATTATATAATAATGGAATTGTATTCCCTTTTGGAATTATTTTTTTCTTTGAAAATTTAAAAAGGAATTCTTTGAAGATTTCCAATCGTTTTATTGAGAATCATTGTTTGTTTTTGGATGATATTGCATCATGGAATAATTATAAGGATATACAGAAAAAATTTAGAAAGGCATTGTTGACTAGACCCGAGTCTTTTAAAAGCTTTACAGACGCACAGTTGAAAAATATGAAATTTGCTGTTTGCCCTGAATATACGATACCTAAAATCAGCACTGAGGAAGTTGGCCAAGACAGTTGGGGTAGATCTGATAAAAAAAGTTTATTGCGTAAAATTGCAAAAGATAACTTTGACTTCAAGACTCTTGAACTGACAGATGAACAAATTGATATGATTAATAATATAAAGTTCGGACACGAGTTAATATTAGCAGGTGCAGGAAGTGGGAAAACTGTACTTCTGACTTCAAGAGCTTTTCGTGTGGCAAAAGCTTTTCCAGAAAAAGATATATTGCTTACCTGTTACAATTCACCTTTAGCTGAAAGTGTTAAGCTATTTTTAGATATCTCTGGAATGAGTCTTAGAAACTTAAAGAACAAAACTTTTCACGGATTATTAGTTGAATTACTGGAAAACAATGGTATTCCCTGCTTTAGAACTGGTGATGATGGGTATTTTGAAAAATTGTTTAATACTGCTGTGGAAGCTTTAGAACAAGGAAAAATAGAAAATCGTTTCTATGGAATATTTATAGATGAGATACAGGATTTTAAGCCGGAATGGTATGAATTCTTAACTAGATTAATTGAAAATAAGAAGGAATACATTATAAATATATGCGGGGATAAAACTCAGGATATAAGAGGGATTATTGCCGAGAATGGAGAGCCTTGGAATATTGTTGAAGAAATAGATTATAAAGATTCCAAGAACATATTAAAGAGGAACTTTCGTTATTCCAAACATATGAATAATTTTATAAAAGCTTTCGGTCATGCAAGTCAAAGTCTTCTAAAAAAATTAGATATCAAACAATATGAAGATGAAGAATTATTTATTCGCTCAGAAACTGTATTTGATATAAAAACTGAATACCCCGAAATTCTAAAAACAATTAAATTTGATGTAGAGATAAACAAAGTTATTGAGTGTATAGTAGATATACATAACAAAAAAAATATACCTTATTCAGAAATCGCAATTTTATTTCCTTATCGTAAAAATGAGTACAAAAAATATTATCCCTATTATTATTTATTAAAAGCATTAGATGAAAAAGGCATACCGTACACCGATTTTTGTGCCAATGAAAACGGTTTATCAAGTTATTATAATAGAAGAGGTGCCGTTGTTTCCACAATTAATAAGTCGAAAGGCTTAGACTTTCAGGCTGTTATTTTATTTGGATTGCATGGATTGTACCCAAATAAAATAGATCGGAACTCATCTAAAGAAAACAAAAAAATTTTTTTGAGGCATGTTAATCTTTTATACACTGCAATAACTCGTGCATCAAAATACCTTTCAGTAGTAATTTTAGATTCACCAAACAACCCTTATTTAAGATTATTTGATGATACACAATTAATATTGAAGAAAGTTCATAAGAAAAAAACTAAAAAAAGGGGATATATGAAATGAATGTTGAGCAATTAACTGAAAGAGAAATTGATTACAAAGCTAGGGTAGCCTTAGTTAATCACCTCCAAAATTATTTATTTAAAAAAATTAGCGGAAGCAATATTACAAGGCTAAATGACGGTTCGCATCCAGAAGATACTTTTTTCATTGGCAGGATTTCTGGAAACAAAGATGATATGAATGGGAAATACAGTTACTCAGAGCCAAAGCAAATTGGGCTAACTTTCAGGATAAAAAAGAATTATTTAAAGGATGAAATAGTAAAAGTTGATATTTCAGGTGATTTTTATCTGCGAGTTAATCCGACATATGAAGAACAATGCCGCTATTACCTCAGTGAATTTAATAATAGATATCCTGAAGAAAAATTAAAAAACTTTAACGAATTAAAGAAAAAGATTCATGACTATACAGACTTTAATTGTGATGTTCTTCCTGTTTTTGAAAAGATAAAAATGAATTATTCGTTTAACTTAAATTTTTATGAAATATGCGGTGATAATAGTTCTGGGAAGAGATATTTAGATAATATAAGAAATGAAATTTTACAGCAACTAGATAAAAAAGTCGAACAAATCAAAGATCGATACGGGAAAATTTTTGACCCTGTAAAATTTGAGGATCTAGAATCAGAAGAAAAATGGACTAGTTTTATTAAAAGGAACACCGCTAATCCTTTTAGGCAAGTATGGGATTGTAAAGTTCTTATGGAAATAAAAGAAGAGAATCACGAATATAGTAGAGTATCGATTTCATTTATTAACACGACTGAAGATGACAAAAAAGTACGTGAGACTGTAAATACATTTTTTAATGTTTCATTAACGGTAGAACTTTTAAAGTATGAAATTGATCCTATAGAATTAAAATCATTAAAAGATGATTATAAATACGAAAAAAATCAAATTGCCCTTGGAAAAAACTGTAGTATCCAAAACCTAAGTCCCTCACCACGTAAGATTACTAAAATAAAAACAAATTGTCTGCCTGTATATAAACAATATAGATTAAAAACCGATGATAAAAAGTTTCAGGCATATTTCCAAAATTTGATAGACGAACCGATTCCATTGTTAAGGAAATTAGAAAAATTAATGGTTGAAGAACTCGAAAAATGGAAGCAGGATTTTGCAACAAAACAACTTAGCGAAAAAGCAAGAGAACAATTTAAAGAGGAGATTAGAGGTTTTATAAGAGAAATTCAAAGATTTAATAACGGTATAACCGTTTTAGAAAAATACCCTGATTTAGCATTAAGAGCATTTAAATTAATGAATCAAACATTTAAAAATTCAGCTAAAGGATATAAAAGTTGGAGGCTTTTTCAGATTGTCTTTATTGTATCGATGATTCCGGATATTGTTAGCCGGGAAATAGAAGAAATTAAACCGATGGCACAGCATGAGAAAGTTGATCTAATTTACTTTCCAACCGGAGGGGGTAAAACAGAAACATATTTAGGGACAGTAATTTTTACTATGTTCTTCGACCGTATCAGAGGAAAAAATGCTGGGACTACAGCCTTGATTAAATTCCCTTTAAGGTTACTTTCTTTGCAGCAGCTTCAACGTGCAGTAGATATAACAGCTCAAGCCGAACTAATTCGAAGGAAACAACACGATTTGATCGATACAGATCCATTCACAGTTGGCTATTTTGTTGGAAACAACAATACGCCTAACAAACTTTATGATTCTGAAAGAAGAGAAGATTTAATTCCAACAATCACCGCGATGTCTGAGCAAGAACGAAGGGACAAATTTTTAGTAATTGACAGATGCCCATATTGCCAATGCGATTCTATTTCAATTGAAGTTTTATTGGATGAAAGAAGATTAGTCCATGTATGCAAAAATCAAAACTGTGACGAAAATATACTGCCATTGTATATTATTGATCGTGAAATATATCGTTATCTTCCAACGTTTATTGTTAGCACGCTTGATAAATCTGCATTAATTGGCTTGCAACGCAATTTTAGAAATATTTTTGGTAATTTCAATAAAAAATGCCCTTTGCATGGATTTACCAGTCAAGAAAAATGTCTGGAATCTGAAGGAGATATGTGCAACGTACCCATTGAGAATTTTGAAAATGTTTATGTTTATGACCCCAGCCCAAGCCTAATTATTCAGGATGAGTTACATCTTGTAAGGGAATCCCTTGGGGCTTTTAATGCGCACTATGAAACTTTTATAAATTATTTTTTAAGTGAGTTTTCTTTACTAAAAAGACCAATTAAATTTATTGCGGCTACCGCAACGATTTCTGATTATGAACAGCAAGTATATCATCTTTATCATAAAGAAGCTATAAGATTCCCTTCACCATCACCGTATATCGATAAAAGCTTCTATGCTTATACTGATTATGAAGATTTAAATAGAGTAATTATCGGTGTTGCGCCTTATGGTAAAACTCCAGTATACAGCATTTTAGATATGATTCAATATTACAGGGAAGAGATGCATAGACTTTGGCTAAATCCAGAGTCAATGAAACAGATATTAGATATGCCCGATATCCCAGCGGAAAAATATAAAAATATATTAAAAGATTATTGGGTAATTCTTGAATACAATCAAATAAAAAACGAAGGTATGCAAATAGTAAATTCAATAAGTTCAATGATAAATGAAAGATTAAAAGCTCAAGGAATCCCCGAATTAACAGTAAAGACAATGACTGGTGATGATACTTTTAAAGATGTAAGAGAAATCTTATCTGAAGTTGAAAAGCCAGCGGGCGAAAAATCTGAAATTGACTTAATTGCTGCAACCAGCATGATTTCTCATGGAGTAGACGCGGATACTTTTAACTTTATGATCTTTTTTGGAGTCCCTAAGAACACAGCGGAATATATACAAGCATATTCACGTGCCGGAAGAAAATACCCAGCATTGATATTTATGGTATTTAACTCAAATAGAGAAAAGGATTCAAGTTATAATCAGCATTTTGAAAAGTTTAATGAATACAAAGATCTTTTAGTTGAACCTGTGCCGATAAATAGATGGGCAAATAATGCTGTTGAGAAAACGTTGCCTGGGCTTTTTTCAGCTTTAATGTTGAATCATTTTGACTACATTCTGTCTAAAGAGGGATATAAATTTTATATGTTAACTGGTTTCCAACAGGCAGTTAAAGATGGAAAACTTCCCAATGCTGATGAAATTTCGGAAATATTAGCAAAAGCATACGGTGCTGATAAAGATTCGTTTGGAGCCATTTATCTCCAAAAAATAAAATATTTAACAAAAAGAATTATGAGCGGGCTAATGACTGAAGAAGTTAACCCCCAAAATGATTATTACCTACCACAGGCACTCAGCAAAATTGGGTTTCCTGCAATGCGCAGTTTGCGTGATACTGATACACCGCTGGATGTCATTATGGAAGATCCGGATGCAGAAATGATTAGAAAATAATATTAGGAGAGATTTTAATGTCTAAAATAACAATGTCTAGGGGAGTACTTCAATCTCTCTTTAGATATCTGCCTGAAAGCTGGATAGATTTTGATTCAGGAAGAGGTGTTGCAGTAGTAAAAAAATGGGATTCAAGACCATTACAAGGTATCAACAAAAAAAGAGTATTAAAAAGAATTGAAAATGAAATTAAGGTTTTTTCAATGCGTAGCGGTTTTTCCGACAAACTTTCAGTAGAAGATTATGAAATTATGGAGCCTAAGTACATTTATGTAGAGGCAAGTCCGTTAACGTTTTACTGTAAAAAATGCAAACACGCCTATTCATTTCAAAGTGTTGAGCAAATGAAGAAATTAACTAAAGGAAAATATAACTGTCAAGCGTGCTCTGGAAAATTGCAACAATTTGATTTGATTTATGCCTGTACGTGCGGATGGGCGGGCCCTATCCAAGTTTCACCATGTAACAACAAAGAACATGGGTTCAAGTATATTAAATACAAAGATCATAAGGATATCAGAAATAGAAAGTGGATCTGCCAAGCATGCGGTAAAGAAAAACCGCTGATTAAATTTTGTCCCGAATGCAAGAATAAACTACTATTATCACCGTTTAGACAGTTTGATGTTTATATACCAAAAACTTTAACAATGATAGATTTAATACGTACTGATCAAACATCCGGAAATCTTATTAAACAAGATCCAGAAGAACAATATTTAGAAAAAACCTATGTTCAAAAATTAATTCATGCAAATTACCTTGATATAATTGATCTTAATGATGTCCGCAACATTATTAAGCAATTTGAAGAAGAAAATCAAAATCAAGATTATGAGGAATTATTAAAAGCCAAAATTGAAGAGTTCATAAGTTATGGCTTGGATGAAGCAACAGCTAGAATAGTAGCTGAAAATGCTCTAAATAAAAATAATCCGAAAAATAAATTAAATGAAATAGAATTAAAAGTTGATTCTGTTATTCATACAACATCGGAACAACTTTATCAAAATTCATTAAATCTACTGGAGTTTCAAGCTGTGCGGAACAGCAAATCTATATCTAACATTGAAGAAGCTATTAAGAAGGCTAAGATACTTTCGTCTTCTTCAAATCCGGATGAATTTAAAACAATTGTTAAGAAATACGGATTTACAAATGTTCAGGCATGTTCGGGTGTACCTATGCTGTTTACTTCATATGGTTATGTCAGAGAAGATTCGAATCCATCGAAAGTAAAATTAAGAGGTTTTCCGAAAGACAAAGAATTGGAGAATACCTCCAAAAGGCCCATATATGGGACAAAACTTGAAACAGAAGGCATCTTATTTGAGTTTGACCGAAAGAGAATAATCGAATGGCTCCTGCAGAATAAATTTATTGATAAAGAAGCATATAATGTGCCTGACGACCTTAACAACGAACATGCATTAAAAGCATGGTTTTTGACAAATATGAATCCTAATGTAATTAACCGGAATGTAGAAATTGATGCTCAATATAATGTTACAAAACATGTTTATACATTGATCCATACTATTTCACATCTCCTCATGAAAAAAGCTGCTGAATTGTGCGGTTTAGGAATTGATTCACTGTCTGAGTACATTTTCCCTGGTATTCCCTCTGTCTTTATATACTGCCATAATGCACAGGGATTTAAACTAGGTGCAATGTTTAACTTATTTGAGGCATTCCTTGATAAATGGTTAATAAATAGTGTCGAGAATGCCGATAATTGCTTATATGATCCAATATGCATTGAAGACAAAGGAGCCTGCCTTGGATGTGTGCACATAAATGAAATCTCATGTGAACATGTTAATAAGGATTTAAACAGAGCATATTTAATAGGTAAAATAGACGAAGATAATAAAAGAACATATGGATTTTGGGAATATCAACTTTCAAAAGTTTAACTTTTAAGAAATATATGCAACACATAAAATGGGTTAGTTTGAAATTAGAAAGTGAATCAAACTATAGAATAGATTGATGTAATACAAAAATGCCCCTGTTGCACATTAAATGGTGCGGGGGCATATGTTGTTGAATGACTTTAGTTATATAAGTGTGGATTTAGAAATTATATATTTCCAAGCATCTATTTTAAACAATTTTGAATGCCGGTGATAAAATAGCCATAATAAAATTTCCCTTTTACAATAGAACCATGGTGTTTTTGATAACCCATAATGACCGAAAGTTGATGGTATTGCCTGTCCCGAATTAGACGATTATAATGTCCATATATGGTTCAAAACACTCTGACAT
>Ga0207867_1001951_pt1 | contig 12642 bp, 16 predicted proteins | sample HigsolmetaAR206D_FD_184838 | JGI IMG/M metagenome (GOLD analysis project Ga0207867, IMG submission 184838) | Ionic liquid and high solid enriched microbial communities from the Joint BioEnergy Institute, USA - AR20-6-D (SPAdes) (version 2) ...
ACCATGTCCGTCGGAGGATTCGCCTAGCGGCCTAGGGCGCACGCTTGGAAAGCGTGTTGGGTTAACAACCCTCACGAGTTCGAATCTCGTATCCTCCGCCTGTTTGACCAGCAGAAACGAGAGGGCCGGCCCCATCGGGGGCCGGCCCTCCGTCGTCTCCATGGTCACTCTCGTCTCAGTTGTCGTCTCACTTGCCCTGCTACGGCCCGTCCGGTCGCACGGGGCCGGTGTCCCCCGGCAGGTGTCGGGAGTCGCCCCAGAGTAGTCCGCCGAGCTGCTGCGCGATGTCACGGCGCACCTGATCCGTCAGGTGCTGATAGCGCACCGTCATGGCTGAGTTCGACCAGCCCATGATGCCCATGACGGCGCGGCTAGAGACACCGAGGACCAGCAGCGCGGTAGCGGCGGTGTGTCGCGCGTCGTGCAGCCGGCCGTCTCGCACTCCAGCAAGCTTGAGCAGCCGCTTCCACTCGTCATAGTCCGTCGCCGGATGAATCGCCTCTCCGACGGGCGAGGCGAACACCCATCCCTCATCGCGCCAAAGCTGAGCGGCGGTTTCGCGTTCAACATCCTGTTCTCTGCGGTGTTGCCGCAAGAGTTCGATCAGGGCATCCGGCAGACCGATGGTTCGTCGGCCGGCACGCGATTTAGTGTCGGCCGTCACCGGGCGTTCATTCACACGTTCGGGGCAATGCCCAGGCATCTTCCGGCCACACTGCCCGTCGCATCCATGCTGCCATTTCGGCCGCAAGAGAGCTCGTCGCACCGTCAGCGTGCCGCTGTCCAAATCCACATCCGACCACTTCAGGCCAAGCGCTTCGCCCTGCCTCAGTCCGAGAGCGAGCGCTACCGCCCACCGGGCACCGTTTCGCCGCGATGCTGCCACGCGAAGGATCGCTCGTACCTCGGGGACGGAATACGGCTGCACCTCGGTATCCGGAAGTCGTGGCGGCTTGGCTAACGCGGCCGGATTCTTCGTGAGATGCCCCCGGCGCACCGCCTCGCCGAGTGCCGTGCGGACAGTTCGATGCACCTGGTGAGCGGTGCCGGCCGCGCTGCCGTTGGCCATCATTCGGGCGTAGAGCATCTCCAAGTGCTCCGGCTCCAAGCGGTCGAGGCGATGCGCGCCAACGCCCGGAATCAGGTGCCGACGGACAGCCACCCGATACCCGGCAAGAGTGTTGGCGCGGACCACGGGCGCGGCGATGTTCTCGACCCAGTGCACAAGCCACTTTTCGACCGTCCAGCGTTGCCCCGGCTTCCGGACCGTGCCGTTGTCCCGTTCCCGCTCTAGAGCTCGAACTTTGCGAATCACATCGGCCTCGGTCTTCGCCTGGACGTGCCGCCGGTCCGGGCGACCGTCGTCCTTCACGCCAACCGTCACGCGGCCATGCCAGTAGCCGTCGCTGCCCTTGTAAATGCTGCTCGCTCCATTTGGTCTGCGTCCCAATCCGCTGTCTCCTTTCAGGCGCAATCAGACAAGAGGCGTTGCACGTACTCATCGAGGCAAGAGACGGGTACGCGTCGCAGGCGGCCGATGGTGACGGTGCGGATCTGATTGGTCTTGATCAGGGCGTACATGGTGGTACGGCCAACACCGAGACGCCGTGCGGCGTCCTCGACGGTCAGAACTATTCGGCTGTCAGACGTGGCCACGGGCAGGTCTCCTTCTTCGGGTCACCAGGAAACAGGCACAGCACTTGGGCGAGAGACAAAGGCCACCGCTTCAGCGGCGTGCCATGCAGCCTGAGACGCACGGTGAGCGCCTTTCGGGGCGGTGGGGTCTTTGGTGGAGGGTCAGCGATGTGTCGCCGTAGAGCGGCGTACAACGGCCCGCTGAGAGCCACGGAGAGCCAAGATTCCTTGTGGGGTGGTGTGATTGGATGGGCGGAATCGTCTGTGGCTCCCAGCGGGCCGGTTTCTGGAACGATTGGCTGTCTGCCGCGTGGTGTGGCCGGCCGGGGGTTGGGGTGGGGGTAACCCGTCCCCTCCGTCCCACCCGTCCCCGGGCTGGTGAGGGTTGGGACGGAATCTTGGGTGGGACGGGTCAACCCGTCCCGGCGGGCGTGTAGGTGGTGGGGGTGTGGGACGGGTCGATCCGTCCCAGCGGGATGACCCGTCCCGGGGCTGAGCTGGGTGGGGACGGTTGGGACGGTTGGGACGGGTCACCCTCGGCTAGCTTGTCGGGGCCGGGGCAGTACCGGTTCCATGCGTCGGTGAAGTCGGCCCGGTAGTAGCCCTTGACCTGCCCGTACTCGGCGAATGGGCCGGTGAATCGGATGTTGTGCGATCGGATGTCGTATTCGGCCAGCAGGATGCCGAGCTTTCGGGCGGTCAGTCCGGTACCGCCGTACTCGCCCCATGGTGCTTCGGGGTCGGCTTTGAGCCGGTCGAGAAGCACGGTGGTGGGGATGGCGTCGGCGCCCCGGAATGCGGTGCGGCAGTCGGCTAACACGCGGATGCGATCCGATGGTGGGGTGTGGCCGTCGCGTTCGGCGGTTAGCGTCTCGCATGCGCGGCGTGCCCGGTCGGGCCAGGTGCCGCCGGCCAGGTCGGCGACGGCCACGAGGGGTTCCCACGTGTCGGCAGCCCGGTCTTCGACAGGCATGGCTGGTTCGGCGGCGGCCAACTCGGGCAGGTGGGGGGCAAGCCACTGGTTGATCCGTCCGGCGAGTGCCCGCAGTGCTGGGCCGTCGCGGCGTTCCCGGTAGGGGGCGACGGTTTCGCCGGGGGCGCGGCGGCGCATGCGGATGACGACGGCGCGGTCTTCGATGGTGTCCGGCATGGCTCCGATGCCCGCGAGTGCGGCCATGGCGAAGGTGGGGATTGTCTCTATCCGCTGGTTGGCGGCGTCCCATCGGATGGTGGGCCGGTTGCGCTGGTGACCGGCGTTGAGCAAGCCGCGCAAGTCTTCGTTGGCTTCGGTCTTGCCGTTGCCGAAGATCGTGTCGGCTTCATCGAGCAGGATGGTTGGCGGGTTGTCGGTGCCTATGGCGCGGTAGACGGCGGCCGGTGAGGCGTTGACGGTGATCAGCGGGTTGTGGCAGGTGGCCTCCACCACGTCGAGCAGCCTGCTCTTGCCGCACCGCTTCTCTGGCGCGCGGATGACCAGTCTTGGTGCGTGGTTCCATGCGGGTTGGGCGTGGGTGGCGGCGATCCACAGTGCAACCGCGTCAACCGCTTCAGCGGACGGGAGGATGACGTATCGGGTGATGGCGGCGTGTAGGTCGTCTAGGATCGCGGCGCCGTCGACACGGCGGCCGGGCAGGGTGGGTTGGTTCATGCGGCTACTCCCTCTGCCTGGAATCCGCCAGCGATGGCGGCACGGATGTCCCGTTCGGTCTGATCTGCGTGCCGGCCGACCTCGGTGAGCGCGGCCCAGGCGTCGGCGTGGCTGATGGCTCCGGCGGCGACCATCCGGGCGACCCCCCGGGCGGCGCCGTAGAGGGTGACGCGGCGGCGGCCGACTGGGGCGCGGCGTACCGCGTCGAGGTGCGCGGCCAGCAGCCGGTCGGGGTAGGAGATGCCCCCCGCTGCGCGGGTCGTGATCGGGTGGTGCCGGCCGGTCGGCGGGGCCGGTGCCCGGCTGGCGGGCGGAGTGAGGACGGCCGCGCGCAGCGCGGGGGGCATCTCCTCTATTGGTTCGCGGCGTACCCACACGTACGGGCGGCCAGTGTCCGGGTGTGCCGATGGTGGGGCGACGACGTAGCCGCCGTCGCCCTTGATGTCGACCCCGGCCCGTCCGGGCAGGGGCCGGGACGGTACCGGTTGGCCGGGGTGCCGGTAGTAGAGGTGCCAGCCGCCGGAACCGGTGCGAACGCATGCGGTCGGGGGCATCAGGTCGGGGTCGACCCGGCCGCCGTGCCGGGGGTCGATGTCGACCACCACCACCCCGGAGGGGGCGCCGGTGCGGACGGCGAGCAGCCCGGACGGGTGCGCGGCCAGCATGGCCGCGATGCGGTCGGGGTCGCGGGTGGCGGCGTAGAAGCCGTGACAGGTCAGACAGCCACAATTGTGGTTGGGGCCGGCGGTGCGGCAGGCCGGGCAGTTGGCTATGGGCCGTTTCGACCGGCCCAGCAGGAACACGTGCCGTCCGGCGTCGGCCAGGGCCAACGCCGCCGACAGTCGAGCGTTTCGGGTCATGTGGCTCCTTTGGCTCCTTTGATCAGGCGTAGGCGGGGACGTTCACATCCGGGGTGGCGGTCGAAGCCGCCGGCGGCGGCGGCCGGGTCGACCGGCCAGCCGCAGCCAGCGGCGCACATCCGCCAACCGGGGCGGGCAGCACGCACGGCGGCGGCCGGGTGGCGGTGAAGGTTGGTGTGGGTACCGCGCAGGACGGCAACGGTCATGTGTGCTTTCCGGCGAGGAGCGTCCAGATCAGCAACGCGGCGATCAGGATGGTCCCGGCGGCGGCGAGAGCGACGCCGGCAAGGTCGCGGAGTAGCCAGCCGGTGACGCGGGCGCGGGCAACGGTGGCGTCGGCGTACCAGGCGACGCGTTCCACGCGGCGGCCGATCGGCACGCCGAGGGTAAGGCCGAGGACGGCGCCGACGGCGAGGCCGATGAGCGCCACCACGATCAGATTCATTGATTTTCCCTGATTTTGGGTGTGCGGGGGTAGCCGTGAAGTACACGTGGATTTCACGGCGGGTTTGCCAAGGTCAGGGGCCGTGCAATCGGCGTGAACTTCACGCCGATTGCACGGCCGTGAGGAGTTGCTAGGCGGGCGTGCGAAGGATGCGGTACCGGCCGTTGCGATTGATCGGCATCAGCAGTGGCTCGTTGCCGGTGGTCAGTTCCTTGAGGGTCTTGCTGAGCCAGGTTGCGCCGTAGCCGGTCGTGGCGAGGACATCGCCGAAGTCGGCGGGTCGTACCTCGGTGTAGCCCTGTGCGGCGAGGGTGGCGAGGTAGCGGCGCAGGATCGCGCGGGCTTCTTGCGGGGTGGATTGCTTCGGCAGGGCTAGGGACAGGCGGCGGGGGGTGGGGGTGGTGTCGATCTCTTGGGCGGGGTCGACGTCGTCGGGTGGGTCGTCGGGGTTGACCCCGGGGCGGAGGGCCATGGCTGGCTCCTTCGGGTGGTCACCGTCCCGGCCGGTCCGGTCCGGTCCGGCTGTGCTGGTCGTGACGGTGGTGGTCATGATGGGGGCGAGTGCCCGTGCGGTGATCGGGTCGAGAGGTTGCCGGACCGATGCCCACCCGGCCACGGCTTCGGCCAGGTCGGCGCGGTTGGCCAGTTCCGACCGGCACGGGATCGGCCACCGGTCGGCGGGGATGCCGGGCGATTCGATGTAGAGGTATCCGGGCCGGCTGCTGCCCCATGACTCCGGGCAGGCGCCGGCATCGACGGTTTCCGGCGACAAGGCCAACGTCGGATCGTCGCGACTGTCGATACCGAAACACACGTTGGTGGCGAACTGCGACCGCAGCGAGGTCGGCGCCCGGTCGTGAGTCCACCGCTGCTGAGACAGCACCAGCGAGATACCGGCCGATCGTGCCCGCTCAGCGACTTGGACCAGGGCGGGGTGCCCGGACCATGCGGCCGACTCCTCTACCCATACGGTGAGGTGGGACAGGGAACAGCCGGGCATCCATTCGGTCAGGTCTTCCCGGCCAAGGGCTTCGGTCCGGGCCGGGATGACCTGGTCGGCGAGGATGTCGAAGAACGCTTCGGCGTGGTCATCCTCGGTGATCAGCAGCGTGAGCCCATCCTTAACCGGCTTGACGGTCTGGTCACGCTTGACCGTGTCGACCACGATCAGCGCGCCGTCGCTGCGGGTGAGGTAGTCGGTCATGACCACCAACGCCCACTCGGTCTTCCCGCTGCCGGTCATGCCGGTGACCCGAACGTGCGTGGCAGGGCGAACGCCAGGGCGGCCGGTCAGCCACAGCCCGACCGTTTCGCCGTCCTCGGCGCGGCCGAACCGCAGCGGCGCGTCGCCGACGGAGCGGCCCGGCGCCGACGGGCCGGCCCACGCGATCGTGTCGCGAAGCTGGTCGACCGGGACCACTTCGAGGCGGCCGGTACGGACGCTGTCCGGGTCACGGTGCACCCGGACCGCCGTCGGCGCGACGTCGAGCGCCGAAGCGATCGCGTCGCGGGAGTTCTCCACGTCGGCCAGGGTTTCCCCGCGCGGCATGGTGATGGTGGCTTTGACCTTCGCCCCATCGATCTTCGGTCGGCCGATCCGCGCGTCGCGCAACGCGGCGACCGCGTCGGCGAGACCGCCTCCATTGCTGGCGGGTTGTTCGTCGGGGTTGGCCTTGGACATGATCCGCATGACCGCGGCCGCTACGGAGGCGACCACCGACCCGCCGGCCCACAGGTCGAGCCAGGGACGTTCCCACGGGGCGCCGATTGTCGCCCCCAACGCCCACACCGATCCGCCAGCGGCTAGCAGGGTCGCGACCCGCTGCCGGATCACGCCACGGGCACGGCCAGCAACCCAGGTCAGGCCGGTCACCGCGCCGCCGGCGACGGTGATGCCAGCGGCGGCCCACGGGTTGGCGCCCCACCAATGGTGGGACGCGGCGGCGGCCGGCCACGCCAGCAGACACCCGGCCGGACACACGAGGTAGGGGATGACGGCCGACCGTAGGTCGATCGAGTACGACATCGGTTGCAGCCCGCCATTGCGGGGCAACCGCGAGCGGCCCCGGGTCTTCACTGGCCGCTCCCGTTGGTAAACCGGAAGACGTCCTTGCGTGGCTTGTACCCGACCGCCTCCAACTCCGGCATGTAGACGGCCTCGAACCGCGACGACGCGGTCACGATGTACTGCGACGCCACCACCAACGCCTCGGCAGCGTGGGTGATCGGCTTGGTGACCTGCCGGGCACGCGCCCGACCGGTCAACCCGCCGACACTCAGCCCACCGCTGACCGCGCGGAGCCGGGCCTCCAACTCCGACGCGGTCACCCCCAACTCCAGGGCAGCGGCGTGCAACACCCGGCGCGAACCGTTGAACCACTCCATCAACGCGACGTTGTCCGTCAGCGCGTCCGCACCGGTGAAGATGCCCCGCTGCTCGTTGATGCTTGACATGCTGTAGCTCTCCTCACGCAGGAGGCCGGGCGCGGCTCGTTTCCTAGGCATGCGCCGCGCCCGGCGCGAACAGGACAGACGTGGACCGGTCGGCCCCCGCGACCCACCCGCACGCTGGGGATGCGGGTGGGCACGGCCCGGCGACCGGGCGGCTCGGATCAGCCAGCGGGGTTAGGCGATGGCTGGGCGAGCGTTCGCCACACGGGTCGTGGGCCGGGCCGACTCGCGTACCCGGCCGCTACGGTGACCGCCGCACGTGGCGGCGGGGCCGGCGGGAGCGATGGCGGTCGTGGTGCGAGCGGATCGGGCGGCGTACATGGCCCGATCGGCGGCGGCCAGCCACACCGGCAGCGGGTGGCCGGGGTGGGCGAGGGTGGCGCCGATCGTCGCCCCTACCGCCAGCGGACGGCCGAGGTAAGCAACCGGGGTGGTGAGTCGGGCGTGGATGTGGGGCAGCCAGCCGGACAGCCACGCGTGTGGATCGGTCCGGTGGTCGGTGGGGCCGGTGGTGACGGCGGCGAACTCGTCACCACCGAGGCGGGCGGCGATTCCGACCGGCCCGGCGACGCCGGCCAGCCGGGCGCCGATGGTGGTGAGGATGTGGTCTCCGGCGTCGTGACCATGGGTGTCGTTGATCCGCTTAAAGCCGACCAAATCGATTAGAAGCACGACGACCGGACGGCCGGACCGGTGGCCGGCAGCGATGAACCGATCGGCGTGATCGGTGAGTCCGGCCCGGTTGTAGATGCCAGTCAGGCCGTCATGCGTTGCGGCGTGCCGAGCGGCGGCGAGTTTGCCCCGCCACACCTGTCGTGAGGCGAGCACACCGGCGGCCAGACCGACGCCCAACGCGGCGGCAACAACCGCCGGATCGCGTGAGAACATGGACGTTCCCTCCCGATGTCTAAGGGCAGAGGGGAGAAGGGAACCGGGGCGCGACCGGATGGTTGTCAGGCCGGTGGGTCGCGCCCCGGGCGAAGCTAGGCGACGTCGCGGGTCGTCCGGTCACCGTCGGCGGCATGGAGCAGGTGAGCCAGGGCGGCACCCATTCCGAGCACCGCCACCGGTAGACACGCCACAACGGTTGTGATTGGCCACGGAGCGTCGGTCTCCGGCGTTGCCAACAGGTGGTATGCGACCTGCCCGCCGCTGCCGAGCACGAGCGCGGTCAGCGCCGAGAACATTGCGAACTTTCGGGCCTTCGGCGGTACCCGGCCTGACAGCCAGACGTACAGGGCATAGGCGGCGTAGACCTCCATGCCGATCGGCAGGGTGATCGCGGAATCGATCGTGGCCCACTCGCCTTCGGCGACGATCCCGGGAAGCAGGTTCACCCGGCCAAACCCGGTGAGCTTGCCCAGCTCCACCCATCCGGCCCACACGGCGACGAACGCGGGCAGCATTAGCAGCCAGATTGGCCACACGACCACCGGGCGGGCCTTGGCGGGCCGACCGGTGTCATCCGCGTCTACGTCCACCCGGACCTGCGAGGACGCCTCCACAGTCCGCCCGGCGGTCGGGCCGGCCGGAGCCGCGCCGACGGCCGGCACAGGCACGGTGTCACCCGCATTCGGGCCGTGCTCGATGGCGGACGCGGCAACCGGATCTGGCTTGACTGCCCCTGCCGGGGTGCCGGCAGGTCCGTCAACGTCGCTGCCCGGCTGGCCCGCGGGCCGCTGAGCCGCAACCTTGGCCAGGTCGGCGAGCAAGCGGGCTCCGTTCTGGTCGAGGCCGTATCGTGCCGTCAGCTCGTCAACGGACGGAACAATGCCATTTACTCCGGCCCGGCCCAGAACATCCCGAGTGATTTCCATTTGGCCCTGCGGGGTGCGGGCGGCCTCAGCCAACAGTCGGTCACGGATTTCGTTCGCCTTCTCGGCACCTATGCGCAGTTCGGACATCAGTCGACGGCGTGACGGCACCACCTCCCCGTCCCGGGTCGGTACCAGCCGGGCGGCCGGCATCAAGTCCTCGACACTGCGTGGGTAGGCGCTGGCAGGGGCGGTCATCAGAACACCTCGTATAGTTCGGCCGCGAGTAGGTCGCGGTGGGCGGGGAACACCTGGCCGCCGTAGGCGTCGGCTAGGTAATCGGCGAGTACGTCGTAGTCGTCGGCGGGCAGCCACAGTGCCCGGAGGGCGTCGTCGGCGCCAGTCACCGGGGGGAAGGCGTTTCTGCGGTGGTAGCCGATGTCGGTGCGGGCCAAGACGGTGACCATCCACGCCTCGTCGGACGCGCGGGGGTCGGGCACGTAGCGTGGTTCTGACAACTGCCACTGGGCGTCCGGGAGTTTCAGGCCGGTCTCTTCGGCCAGCTCACGCACTGCGGCGGCGGCCGGGTCCTCGCCTGGGTCAACATGGCCACCCGGGAGTGCCCACCCGTGCCCGTCAGCCCGTTCCACCATGAGGATCCAGCGGTGCTGGTGTTCGTCTCGCAGGCACACCAGGGCGTCAGCACACGCCTGCTCGCCCCAGTGACCCAGTTCGTTACGGCCGTAGCGGATGCCGGTCGGGGCGTGCGGGTTGACCGGTCGACCGTTGACTACCTGGAACGGGATCAATGCCCGGGCCTGCCGTTCGGTCCAGTCGATGCGGGTCGGGTCGGTCTCCGGGTCGACCCACGATTCACCCCGCGCGGCGGCGGCCAGCACATCCGGGTGCGTGTAGGTTCGGGGGGCATCGACGGGGATGGAAACCGAATATTGAGGGGTCATCGCTGCCTTCCTTCGTGACAGTCAAGGCACTCGCCGAGCGAACGCGGGATGTAGTAGGACCGGACAACGCCGCAAGTCGGACACGTGCGGCGGGCGGCTAGCGCCTTTCCGATCGCGGCGCGCTGGGCCGGGGTCGCAGTGCGCTTTGGCCGGGCCAGGTCGAGTCGGTACAGGTAGGCGACACGGAGACCGCCCACACCCCGCCACAGAATCTGCCCGGCGACCGGCTGACCACCCGGCCGCAGCCCGACGGCACGTAGCTGGCGGCGGGTTGCGTAGCCGGGCGGGGCACCCTTCCACCACCAGGTGGGCAGCCCGTATCGGGCGCCCGTGGGGTCGTGATACTCGGCGCGGATACGAGGCACCAGACCACCCGCCTTACGCAACCAGCCGGACCGACAGGACCGGGGCGCCGAGCGCGGAAGCCACGCGCATCACCCGGTCGGCCGCGCGGCGCACCCTGCGCCGGGGCAGCTCCGTCGGCCAGCCGTGATCCTCGGCGTAGATCAGGGCGATCTCGGCGTCCACCAAGTCCAGCTCGGCGGCGATCAACGGCCACTCCGCCTCGATCGCCGCCAGGTCGGCGGCGGACGGCTCCGACTCAGTCATCAGGTCCTCTCAGATCAGCGGCGGCGCCGCACCGGTCGACACGAGCAGGCACGCGTACTCACCAGGCCGCACCGGCCGCATTGCCGAAGGGGGGTTGACCGCCGGGTCGTGACCCGGACACATCCGGACAAGGTCATGGGGATCACCTCCCAGGGGATGACCCGGGGTGCGGCAACCAAGTCGCCGCACCCCGGCAAGATCAACGGCCATAAGGCCAGGTCAGTGCGCGAGTACCAGCTCGCGCGCAGCGCCTTTTCCGGGAGGCGCGGCCCGATGCAGTTGTCAAGGAGCGACCAGACACGGCGGCCCGTAGGCGCGCGCCGCAGCAAACGCGACGCCTTCCTCGGAATCCGTCCGGCCCGTCTAGCCCGTCTGCACTGACTAGACAATGCAGAGGCTGGCAGACGGCCGGGTATCGTGTCAAGGGCTCTGCCTACACTGTCTAGACAGAGCGACACGGAGGGGTGGTATGGCTGTAACACGGCAGGGCAGGGTGTCGGTGTGGGTACAGATCGCCGACGACCTGAGAGCCAAGATCGCAGACGGCACGCTGGGCGCTGGTGCCCAGATTCCAACAGAGGCGGAACTTACTGCGCAGTACGGCGTAGCCCGAGCAACGGTACGACAGGCTCTATCAAGTCTCGTAAATGAAGGGCTGATTGTTCCGCGAGCCCCGCGGGGCTACTTCGTCAGGCATCGCAAGCCGATCTATTATCGGCCACAAACCGAATTCCGGCCGCAGCCGAAGACTCCAGAGATGGACCGATTTATGGCGGAGCACTCCGCCGAAGGTCGAAAGCCACGACAAACTATCGAGGTGGGAATCCTTGCTCCGCCAGCAGTCGTGATGGAGCGCCTAAATCTTAGTGATGGCGAGATGGCGGTGGTACGTCGCCGGGTACGCTATCTCGATGGTGAGCCGTTCAACTTGAACGACAGCTACTATCGACTTGATCTCGTTCAAGGCACGGAAATCATGTACCCGGTTGACATAGCCCGGGGGGCAAATCAGGTCTTGGCCGAACAAGGATATCCGCAAGTTCGGGCACTAGATGAGATTTACGTCCGAATGCCGACGCCAGAAGAGGCGCAGCGGCTTGAGCTACCTCCCGGCACGCCTGTCGCCTGCCATATTTGCACAGGATTTTGCCCAGATGGCACGCCTGTTCGAGTTGTCGTGAACATCTTGCCAGGTGACCGGCATGTTCTCGTGTATGAGCGAGACGGAATGACGGTGGACGGCAATGACTAAACTGCGGATCAGGCACGCCAAGGAATGCGATCTACCAAGACTCCTTGACCTGTATGAGGCTGCACAGTGCTGGATTCGTAGTCGAGGCAGCGATCAGTGGGCCGGCAACACCCGGGAAAAAATGCTTCCTAGATTCAGGGAGTCTATCGCACGGGGCGAATGCTACGTTGCCGAAGATGGCGACGGTAGGCTAGTAGGCACGGTCACTGTGGACGAGTATGCAGATCCAGAGTTTTGGACGACGGGCGATGAGCCAGAGTCAGCGCTATATGTTCACCGCATGATCGTAGACCGTTCTTTAGCAGGCCAGGATATCGGTGGAGCGCTGTTAGATTGGGCCGCCGATCTCGCGGTGGCCAGGGGACGCAAGTGGCTCAGGCTGGATGCATGGCGGACTAACCGGCCGCTTCATGCCTATTACAAAAAGCAAGGATTCACACCCGTTCGGATCGTTGAGTTGCCACATCGGGGCTCGGGGGCACTCTTTCAGCGTGCCGTTGACCAAGACACGTCAGCGCGTACAACTTGGCGTGCCAAATTTGCCGTCGGTGTATCTGCCCCTTCGCACGCACCATAACCGGGTGGTGTCAGGCGGCCGGCGAGGCAGGTCTGGTCGGCGGGCGTGGTGAGGACGGCTGCACGAACGGGGCACCTCCCCTGCCAGCCGCGACGCCTCACACGTACGGGCGGCCGTCCCCGATCCGGCGCCACGACTGGAAGGAACCAACCGGTCATATCGCTACATGTCGGTCCAATGTCGCTATAGAGGCGTCTTACCCTGGTAGTCGCGTTGCTGGTTCGGCTCTATGCGTCGTCTCACTCGTCGTCTCGTTCAGCGGCGTTCGTAGGTGGCCACAGACGTTCGATACCCACCTATGCAGCCAGGTCATGGACCGTGGCGACAGACATCGGACAGCGATCGACAGACTTGGAAAGCGTGTTGGGTTAACAACCCTCACGAGTTCGAATCTCGTATCCTCCGCTCGCCTGACGAGCACCAGCACACACACTGTCGAGGCCGGCCCC
>Ga0207867_1001953_pt1 | contig 12618 bp, 10 predicted proteins | sample HigsolmetaAR206D_FD_184838 | JGI IMG/M metagenome (GOLD analysis project Ga0207867, IMG submission 184838) | Ionic liquid and high solid enriched microbial communities from the Joint BioEnergy Institute, USA - AR20-6-D (SPAdes) (version 2) ...
GCGGTCGTGGTGACCGCCGTCACCCCGGTCGCGGTACGGCAGTTCTGGCCCGAGCCGGGCGGCCAGACCGTGGCGCAGACGTTCCGTGCCGCGAGCCGGAACGTCGAGGCCTCCATCTCGCTCGTCCCCAAGGAGTGGGGCACCGAGGTCGCCTTCGAGCTCACCGGCGTGAAGGGGCCGCTGCAGTGCACCCTCGTCGCGGTCTCCACCTCGGGTGAGACCGAGACCGTGGCGAGCTGGAAGGTCAAGGAGGGCCCGGTCGAGGAGCCGCTGCGGATCACCGGCGCCACGTCGTTCGAGAAGTCGGCGATCAAGCGCTTCGAGTTCCGCACCAACAACGGACCCGATCTGCTGGAGGTCCCGGCCTCCTGAGGCCTGTGGGCTCCGCGCCGCCCGCACCTTCCGGGCCGCGGCGGAGCCGTACCCGAAGCCCCCGGGTCCCGGTCACGGCGCGACGCGCCCGGCCGGGACCTGCGGGGCTTCAGCGTCTCACCTCGTTCCTGCCGCGGCGGCGCACCTCCCGGCGCAGCGACGCCCAGAACTCGGCGTCGATCGCGCCGTCCGCGGCGAGGTCGCCGATGAGGTCGGTCCTGGCCTTGGTCTTGGGGGCGCCGAGGCTCGGCCGTACCTGGACCGGTCCGGCGCGGCGCTCGAGCGCGGAGCCGGTGCGGAACGTGGCGACCAGCCGGATGACGAGGCCGAGGCCGACGAGCACGAGACAGGCCGAGTAGCTGAGGATCACCCACAGCGCGGCGGGCCGGCCCGCGGTGAGGCCGTGCACGATCGCGATCGGCCAGCACAGGTACGCCATGCTGTGGGCGAAGCGCCACATCCAGGGCTGTCCCCGGGTGGCGAACTTGGCCCGGAACACCCCGGTGAGGGTGATGGCGAGCCAGCTCAGGGCCGCGACGGTCCCCAGGTCGACCGCGACCCGGTCGGACGAGAAGGGCAGGAACGCGTTGACGAACGCGGCCTTGCCCATGGCCACCTTGAGGATGACGTGGGTGCCGAGGAAGGCGAGGCCGGCCATCGTGATCATCCGGTGGGCGATCTGCAGCAGGATGCGCAGCCGGATCGTGAGCACGAGGCGGTCGGTGGCGGCGAGTCCCACCATGACCGTCAGGCTCAGCGCGATGAGGGCGAACGGCCCGGAGTAGAACTCGAGGAAGTCGCGCACCGCGACCAGGAACGCGATGCCCTGCAGGATGATGCCGACGACCAGCACGGCGGCCGCCGACGCCCCGATCAGCACGAGCGGTCTGCTCCTGTGACGCGGGGCGAACGCTTGTCGCATCTCCTTCATCCCGTCCTCGCGAGAGAGGGGACCGGCTGTGGGGGGTGCCTGCCGTTGAGGACCTGGAACCAGCGCACCAATGACACTAACGCCACTTCGCTATCTCTGGTACTGGATAGTTCCAAGTGACAAGGTTTTCACGCTTGCGCATGGTTCAGCATCCCCCGCCGGGTGAGGCGACGGGAATCATGAGGCAGGCTCATGAGAGTGTAACGGCACCGCCCTCGTCGCCCCGCGCCCACGACTTCCGTCGCCACCCAAGAATGGGATGAATGCGACAAACTTACTTAATTTCGCATCAACCTGAAAAGCTAGTTGTTTGCCCCGCTCTCCCGTTTCCGTTCGCGCAGCCAGAACAGGAACAGCACCACAAGGAAGATCATCAAGGCGCCGATGCCGCCGATCAGCGCGCCGACACGCTGGTCGGCGGTGAGCGCGAGGGTCTCGGCGGCCCGCCCGCCGCCCGCCGCACCGTCCGGGGACGCCCACATCAGCCCGAGCTGGAAGTACCAGCCCTCCCCCACGACCGGCCCGTCCATGAGCGCGGCGGCGAGCAGCAGGTGCACCGGCAGCCCGGCGATGAGCAGCCGCAGCCGGTTCCCCGGCTCCAGCGGTACGGCGGGCGGGTCGGCCTCGAGCACGAGCCGGAAGTAGCAGAAGCCGACGCCGAGGAAGAGGGCCACGGTCGCCACGTAGGCGGCGTAGCTCCACTGGGCCACCACGAACCAGTCGGTGAAGTAGAACAGCGGCACCGGCAGGGCGTACGCGACGAACCCCACCGCCGGGTGGGTGAGCCACCGCCCCGCGCCCTCCGGCCGGGCCAGGCCGAGGACGGTACGGCCGAGCGTGATCGGCGCGGCCGCGGCGAGCAGCGGCGGCGCGGCCACGGTGATCGCGAGGAACTGGATCGCGTGCACCGAGAACATCACCCGGCCGTACGAGCCGACGCCGCTGAGCAGGACGAACGCGAGCACGCCGAGCCCGCCGTACCAGCACAGCGCGCGGCGCACCGGCCACGCCGTGCCGGACCGCCGCAGCCGGCGCACCCCGGCGGCGTACAGCAGCCCGGCCCCGGCCAGCGTCAGCGCCAGGAACAGGTCGGGCCGCACCTCGGTGAGCAGCCTCGCCCCCTCCAGCGGCGGCACATGGTAGCCGAGCTGCAGCGCGATCCACGACGTCTCGGCGTCGTCCGCGGGCGGCGGGGTGCGGGACAGCGCCACGGCGAGCCCGAGCGTGCCCGCCATGACCACGAGCTCCCCGGTGGCCAGCCGGAGGAACGGCCTCCGGGTACGGCCGGCCACCACCGCGGCGACGGTGCGCCGCCGGTGGATCAGGCCGAACCAGCCGAGCGCCGCGAGCAGCACCACCTTGGCGATCACGAGCTGGCCGTACCGCGAGGTCCACAGCAGGGTGAGGTCCTCCAGCCGGGCGGCGACGTTCACCAGCCCGGAGGCCCCGGCGGCGACGAAGCAGCCGAGCGCGAGCGCGCTGAACCGGGTGAGCGCGGCGGGCAGGATCTCCCGGGCGTCGCGCAGGTGGAGCAGGATCGCGGCGAGGCCGCCGACCCACGCGGCCACGCCCACCCCGTGGGCGATCATGCTCGACACCGCCAGGTCGTGGTCGGTGGCCGAGGCGGAGTGCCCGGCGTACAGCGGGGGCACGAGCGCGACGAGCGCCGCGGCGAGCGCCACGGCGGCGCCGCGCAGCCGGGTGACGCGGCCGCAGGCGAGCGTGATCGCCATGGCGAGCAGCACGACCATCACCATCGCCCGCATCTGCGCGAACGACGCGGCCAGCTCGACCAGGCCCTCCTGGGCGGCGAGCTCGCCGAGCGGCACCCCGAGGATGTCGGCCATCGTGAGCACGAGCAGCAGCGCGGCGCAGGCGGCCCAGCCCAGCGCCCACCGGCCCGCCGCGCGCACGCAGCGCACCGCGGCCGGGGCGAGCCGTACCGAGCGGGCGGGCACGAGCACCACGGCGGCGAGCAGCGTGCCCGCGGTCATCACCCCGCAGGCGTCGAGCAGCAGCCGCACCACCGGCAGCGACCAGGTGACCAGCGGCCCCGCCGTGGGCAGGTCCACGATCGCGCGCGGCGGCCCGCTCAGCCCGAACAGCAGGGCCGCCACCAGCACCCCGGCCCCGCAGCCGAACGTGACCAGCGCCCACGGCGCGATCCGGGGCCGCCCGCCGGCCTCTCCCGGGGACGCCGCCGCGGCGCGGGCCGGCACCGGCCCCTCGTCCGCGGCGTGGACGCCGGCCCGCTCGGCCGGGGAAACCTTCGACACCATCACACCTCCAACGCACCGCCGCCCTCGCCGGGGCGTCACCGGTGGATACGCGGCGAAGGCCGGTTCCGGCACAGCCGGATCCCGCCCCCGGTACGGCACGGCGTGACCGGCCCGGCGCTGATAAAGTGACGCGTCCTGTCCGGCACGCCGCCGCCACGGCGTGCGCGGAACGTGCGCGCAGATCTTCGCCCGATCCGTACGTCCAGCCCGGGGAGCCCGCATGCAGGATGACCGTCCGACGCCCGACGCCGACCCGCTCGCCGCGGTCGCGCAGGTGATCGCGGGCTTCGGCGTCGGCGCGCGGCCCCTGCGGGAGGCGGTCGCCCGGCTCACCGAGCACGAGCACACCCTGGCGGCGCTCGTCCGCGACACTGGGCTGTCCCGCCGGACCGTCGAGGAGCTGCTCGCCGCGATCGGCCCCGACCTGGTCCGCACCGGCGGCCCGGAGCCCGCGTTCACGATCGCGCCCGGCAGGCGCGCCGCCTACCGCGCGCTGTGCCGGTACGACCGCCTCGCCGCGACCCGGCCCGCGGACCCGCTCGCCGCGCGCCTGGCCGAGTCGGCCGGCCTGGTCGCCCGTATGGCCGAGCTGGTCGCGGCCGCGCCGGTGGCGCGCAAGGCGCTCGACCACGTCGCCGCGACGCCGGAGACCGCGGTGCGCCGCGCCCTCTGGCTGGAGGCGACCTTCGACCTCGCCGGGCGGCGCCTGCTGTGCGTCGGCGACCACGACCTCACCTCGCTCGCGGCCTGCCAGGTCGTGCCGGACCTCGCCGTCACCGTGGTCGACATCGACGAGCGCATCCTCGAGTTCATCGACCGCCAGGCGGCCCGGCTCGGCCTCGGCATCCGCTGCCTCTACGCCGACCTGCGGTTCGGCCTGCCCGCGGGCGCGGCCGAGAGCTCCGACCTGGTCGTCACCGACCCGCCGTACACCCCGGAGGGGGTGCGGCTGTTCCTCGCCCGCGGCCTCGCCGGGCTGCGCGACCGGGAGAACGGCAGGCTCGTCATGGCCTACGGGTACGGCGAGCGGCATCCCGCGCTCGGCCTGAAGGTGCAGCGCGCGGCCCAGGACCTCCACCTCGCCTGCGAGGCGATGCTGCCGGACTTCAACCGCTACGTCGGGGCGCAGGCGATCGGCTCGGCCAGCGACATGTACGTGTTCCGGCCCACGGCGAAAACCTGGCCGCTGCTCGAGGAACGGCCCGGCGCGGCCCGCACCCGGATCTACACGCACGGGCCGCAGTCCCTCGAGGCGTCCGGCGCCCGGCTCGACGATGCCGTGATCGACGCCCTGGTCGCCGCGGCGGCCCGCACCCCCGGCGAGAAGGACGCGGACGGTACGGCACGGCCGGACGCACCGCCCGCGGTGACCGCGGTGACCGGCCCGGGCCTGCCCGCCGGCCACCCCGCGCTCGCCGGCGCCGCCCGGCTCGACCTCGGCACCCTGCTCACCGAGGGCGCGCCCGGCAAGGTCCTCGCCCGGCCGGACGCGACCGTCGCCGCGGACCTGACCGAGGACCCCGGCCCCTGGCTGCTGCGGGTGCTGCTCGCGGTGAACGCCGCCCGGCTCGCCCTGCTCGTGCCGAACAACCACCCCGATCTGGCGAACGCCGAAGGCCAGCGCGCCCTCGCCGAGCTCGTCGGCGCCAAGTACACGCTGCGGTTCCGCCGCAGCACCCCGGCCCCGCGGCTCGCGATCGTCGAGGCGACCGCGGTCCGCCCCGGCCCGGCCGACCCCGCCGCACCGCTCCGGCACGGCCTGCTCACCCGCGCCCACGGAAAGCTCGGCAACGTCTGGCGCGAGGCGCTGATCCGGGCCGCCCGCGACGCCCGGGGCACGACCCTCACCCGGAACCAGGCCCGCGCCGTCGTCGAGAAGCTCACCCCGGACCCTGACCTGCTCGCCCTCCGCCTCGCCGAGCTCCCCCGCCACCGGATCCGCGAGCTGCTCGCCACCCCGTTCCCCGAGCTGTGAGCCGCCCCGCCCGCCCGGCACGGCACGGCACGGCGGGACAGCGTGCGGACGGTATGCGGACGGCATGGCGGGCGGGCCCGACGGCTCTGCCGCCCCTCTCGGGCCCGCCCGCACCGGTGCCGGTGACGCATGATGCGAAATCGTCTCTTATGTCGCCTTCGGCATCCCTCCTCGCGTTATTCCGCCCTTGACCGGTCGGCTCTTTCGGAACGGCCGCGCGGCCGTTCCGCCCGGCCCCGCCCGCAGCATGGGACACAACCGGGAAATCGTTTCGGCAGCGCGTTTCACATCATGTCCGGGCCGGGATCCGCGGGTATTCCGTCAGTCGTTTCCGTCCGGTCCTGGAAATGTTTTCCGGCGCCGGTCCGGAGTACCGGCCACGAGGGTTCCGCGTCACCCTCCGTGACCGTTGGCCCGTTGCCGGTCCGGCCGGCGGGGGCGCGCGGCCGGACCGGGCCGGCGGTGGTCCGGATCAGTAACCGCCGCCTGAGGAGCCCGAGCCGCCCCCGCCCGCGGAGGTCGTGCCGCTCCCGCCCGCCGGGTCGCCCTTGCGCGCCGGGCGGATGATGCCGAGCAGCCCGTGCTGCGCCTTCTGGATGCCGGCCGAGTACCACACCGCGTCCTCACCGCCGAGCCGGGCGGAGCCGCGCTCCAGGTCCCACAGGCCCTCGATCGCGATCGGCCTGCCGTTGGGGTGGCGCAGCGTGCCGAGGTGGCGCCCGGTGCGCGGATGGAAGGCGTTGATCCGGCCGTCGCCGAAGTTGCCGATGAGCAGGGCGTTCGAGAAGCTGCCGAACCGCTTCGGCGCGAGGATCATCGCCCACGGGGCGTTGAGCTGGCCGCGGCTCACCATGCGGCGCAGGAACCGCCCCGACGCGTTGAACGCGCTGACGAAGCCCTTGCCCCTGCCCGCGACCGACTTGCCGGTCCGCGGGTCGCGCAGGGCGTAGGCGACCATCACCACGTCGCCGACGACCTCGACGTTGTAGGCGTGGTAGTTCTTGGGCAGCAGCGGGTCGCGGAACGCGCGGCGCCCCAGCTTGAGCTTCTGGAAGTCGGCGTCGAAGACGTCGATGCGGTTGTTCGCGAAGTCAGCGGCGAGCAGGAAGTTGCCGCGGTTCGTCTCCATCAGGGCGAGGCCCTTGTAGTCGGCGTGCCGGGTGAACGCCGCGATGATCGCGTTCTTCGGGTCGGCCTCGGGGGTGAACGCGCTGATCACGCCGGCGGCGCTGGCGAAGATGTGGGTCGCCGGGCCTTTCCCTGCCGGGCCCTGGACGACGAAGTCGTGCGTGGGGTTGACGACCTGGCCGGTCGGGCGGCCGCCGGGGACCGCGATCTCGACCTGCTCCTTCTTGATCGAGTCCACGCCGCCGGTGTAGAGCGTGACGGTGCCGCTGCCGGCGTTCGTGACCGACAGCGCCTTGCCGAGGGAGATGCCCCAGGGGTTGACGAGCTTGGGGTCGGTGAGCCGGGCCTTGCCCGATATGTCCGATACAAGGGGAATCTCGGCGTAGCGGGTCACGGGCGTCGTGCTCGTCGCCGACCCGCCGCTCGTGCTTCCCGTTGTCGCGTGCGCAGGGACCGTGCCGGTGATGCCCAGGACGAGTGCCGCAGCGCAGAGCGTGACGATGCGTGGCCGCATCTGGCCTCCTGTCTCGTCGGCATGCGCTTTTTCAGTTCGCACGAGAGGGTGCACATGCGCGTGGTTTCGGGGCTCCGCGCGAACCTCTTACGCCGCGAGATACGCCACCGCCGCCGGGGCGGTTCAGCCCAATTCCCAGAGAATTTCCAGAAACATTCTCCGGGCCGCCGCGGCCCCGGCCGCCGGGCTATCGGAGCGCACCGCACAGATAACGCTCGGCGAGCTCACACGTCCCCGCCGTGTACCCGGCGCCGAGCTCGCGCGCGATGTCCACGCCGGTGTGGGTGCCGATCCAGGCGACCAGCAGCAGCCGGCGGAACAGGATGAAGGTCCAGACCTCCGCCTCCTCCTCGCGGCTCAGCTCGTGCACCGAGCGGTAGCCGCGCACCCAGGAGTCGATCATCTCCGGCACCAGGGGGTGGTGCTCGATGAAGCTGAGCGCGGCGGCGAGGTCGTACAGGTACCAGCCGAACCCGCAGTCGTCGAAGTCGATCACCGCGACCGGGGCGTCCCCGGCGGTGGGGTCGCCGTCCACCAGGAGGTTGGCGAGCCGCAGGTCGGCGTGGATGAGCCCGTACCGGTCGGGCCCGCGGCCGTAGCGGGCGAGCCGCTCCCGCAGCACGGCGTCGAGCCGGGAGAGCACCTCGTGCGCCTCGCGGTCCACGCCGACCCCGTCCTGCCACCGGCCCCAGCGGGCCACCGAGCCGAGCGCGGCGTCGTAGTCCCAGTGGAACCGGGTGAAGCCGGGCGGGCGCCGCCAGGCGCGGGCGTGCAGGTGCATGCGCGCCGTGATCGCGCCGAGCGAGGCGAAGCCCGCGACGAGCCACTCCTCGGGCGGCTCGGTCCCGGGCAGGAACTCGAACATGACGCAGTGCCGTACCCCGCCGTCCGCGTCCGGGTCGGGCACGCTCACCACCCGGGAGCCGTCGCGGGCGGGCAGCACCGCCGGGGTGCGCACCCCGGCGTCCCGGCGCAGCGCCTCCAGCCAGGCGAGCTCGGACTCGATCGCCGCGCGCGAGTGGTAGCCGAGCCGGTGCACCCGCAGCACCGCGCTCCCCGCCCCACGGCCGCCCGCGCCGTTCCCCGGGCGCAGGCCGTCCACCCGGAAGGTGGCGTTCTCCGAGACGTTGAGCAGGCTCACCCGGGCGTCGGACGGCGCCCCGTAACAGGCGAGCGCGCGCCGCGCCACCCGTTCGACGCGGGCGAGCACCTCGCGCCGCGACAGGTCGTGCTCCCGCGTCGTCTCCAGGCCGCCGATCGGGTCGCGCCCCGCCACACCGCCTCCTTCGCTCCGGGGTCCGCCGCCTGCGGACGCTCGCGGGCGAGCAGCCTAGTACCCGCGCCCGGGGAAGATCGGCGGCGGTACGGAGGGGCGGCTCGCCGGGCGGGCCGGCCTCGTGGCAGTCTTCGCGGTATGGCGGTCGCCCAATGAACCTCGAGCTCGCCCTGCGGATGTGCGAGGTCGCCGTGCGGGAGGCGCGACGCCTCGGCGCCCTCGTGTCCGTGGCGGTGGTGGACGGCGGCGGGCACCTGGTCGCCTTCCAGCGCATGGACGGGGCCGGCATCGCGGGCCCCGAGCTCGCGCCCGCCAAGGCGTACACGGCGGTGGCCTTGCGCCGGGACACCGCCGAGCTCGCCCCTCTGGCCGTACCCGGCGGCGAGCCGTACGGCCTGCCGCCGCGCTTCGCCTGCCTGCCCGGCGGCGTGCCGCTGTGGGACGCCGACACCGTGGTGGGCGGTGTCGGCGTCAGCGGCGGCTCCCCGGAGCAGGATGTCGCCTGCGCCCGGCTCGCCGCCTCGCTCTGGGAGGATCTGCGGTGACGACCGCCCCGGCACCCCCTCGCCGGGGCGGGGCGGTCACTCGTGGAGCTTGAGCGCGCCGGACGGGCACATCTGCACGGCCCGGCGGACCTTGTCCGCGAGCTCGGCCGGCGGCTCGGGGTCGAGCAGCACGACCGTGCCCTCCTCCTCGTGCTGGTCGAACACCTCCGGAGCGTTCAGCGCGCACATCCCCGCCGCGATGCACACATCGGTGTCGGCGCTGATCTTCATCGACAAACGCCTCCTGATCGAATCCGTCACCAGGTGACCGGCAGCCGGTGCACCCCATAGATGTTCATATCAGTGCGCATGGGCACCTCGCCCGGCGTCACGGCAAGGCGCAGGTCCGGAAATCGCCGGAGCAGCGCCGGGAGGGCGATGCGCAGCTCGATCCGGGCGAGCTGCTGGCCCAGGCACTGGTGCACGCCGTGGCCGAAGGCGAGGTGCGGCGCGGGCGGGCGGCGCACGTCGAGCTCGTCGGGGCGGTCGAACCACTCCGGGTCCCGGTTCGCCGCGGACAGCGACACCGTCACCGTCTCGCCCGCCCGGATGGTGTGCCCCTCCAGCTCGACGTCCTCGAGCGCGGTCCGGGTGGGCCCGATGTGCACGATGGTGAGGTAGCGCAGCAGCTCCTCGACCGCGGTCCCGGCCACGTCCGGGTCGTCGCGCACCGCGGCGAGCTGTTCGGGGTGCTGCAGCAGGGTGAACACGCCGAGGGCGATCATGTTGGCGGTGGTCTCGTGCCCGGCGATGAGCAGCAGACAGGCCACCCCGGCGATCTCCTCCTCGGTGAGCCCGCCGGAGGCGACGAGGCCGCTGAGCAGGTCGTCGCCGGGCTCGTCCCGCTTGTGCCGTACCAGGTCGGTGAGGTAGGCGATCAGCCCGTCGAGGGCGACGAGCTTCTCCTCGGTGCCGCGCTCAAGGCTGAGCAGCGTCGCCGAGTCCCGCTGGAACCGCTCGTGGTCCCGGTACGGCACGCCGAGCAGCTCGCAGATCACCAGGGACGGGATCGGCAGCGCGTACGCCCGTACCAGGTCGGCCGGGGGCCCGGCGGCCGCCATCTCCTCCAGCAGCCCGGCGGCGATGCGCGCGATCCGCGGCTCCAGCAGCCGCATCCGCCGCACGGTGAACTGCCCGGTGAGCAGCCGCCGGTACCGGGTGTGCTCGGGCGGGTCCATGCGGAGGAACATCCCGGGCGGGAAGCGCAGCAACGACAGCTCCCTCGCGGACCGGCCGACCGGCACGTGGGTGAGCTCGGCGCGGTTGCTGAACCTGGGGTCGGCGAGCACGGCCCGCACGGTGGAGAACCGGGTGGCGAGCCAGCCGAGGTGCCCGTCAGGGTAGGCGAGCCGGAGCAGCGGCGCCTCCCGCCGCCAGCGCCCGAGCTCGTCGGGGGGGTCAAGGGGACGTTGCCGGGCGGTGGGGAAGGTCACCGCCTCGGCCGTCGGCCGACGCGTTGTCCTCGTCATGACGCACTCCTCGCCGATGGGCGGGTGAACACCCGGTTACCTGCCCATCGGCGGGCGTCCCACCGTCCCCGCACGCGGGTTTTACTCACCCGGACGTCCCCGGCGACCCGGGTCAGACGAGCAGCTCGCCGCGGGCGACGAGGACGGCCGAGCCGCCCACCTCGACCGCGTCGATCCGGTCGCCCTCCCCCAGCACCCGGGCGTACAGCGTCGAGGGGCGGTTCACCTCCGCACCCTGGGAGATCTCGATCTCCTCCCCGTACGCGATGCGGCCGTGCCGGGCGAGGTGGACCGCGGCCGGGCCCGCGGCCGACCCGGTGGCCGGGTCCTCGGTGACGCCGATCGCCGGGGCGAACAGCCGGGCCTTCCACCGCGTCCCCGAGCCCGCGACGCAGTACACGCCGACGTCCCCCAGCGCGGCGAGCGCGTTCAGGTCCGGGCGGAGCGCGGCCACCCGCGCCGGGTCGTCGAGCACCACGTACACGAACCGCGGCCCGTTGACGTAGAGCTCGACGGGCAGCTCGGCCCCGGCCACCCCGAGCGCGGCGAGCACGTCGCCCGCCCGATCGTACGGCCCCCAGGTGGGGATCGGCTGCCGCATCCGCCCGCGCCCGAGCCGCCCCGGCCCGTCGCCGCCCGCCTCCCGCTCGAAGACCACCGGCACCGGGCCCGCACCGGTCTCGAGCACGACCCGCTCGCGCCCGTCCCGCTCGGCGAGGAAGTGGGCGGCGCCGAGCGTGGGGTGCCCGGCGAACGGCAGCTCGGCGGCGGGGGTGAAGATGCGGATGTGGGCGTCGCCCTCCCCCTCGGCGGGGAGGATGAACACGGTCTCCGACAGGTTCATCTCCCGCGCGATCGCCTGCATCCGGTCCGACGGGATCGCGGCCGCCTCCGGGAAGACCGCGAGCGCGTTGCCCTCCAGGGGCGTGTCCGTGAATACGTCCAAAATCACATAAGGGTGCACGGTGATCAAGCGTTCCGGCTCGCCGTATCCCGGTCAAGCTCCGCGAGCAGCACCTCGATCTCGGCGCGGGACGGCATCGAGGTGCTCGCGCCCTCCCGCTGCACCGACAGCGCGGCGGCGGCCGCGGCGAAGCGCAGGGCCTGCGCGGGCGGCCTGCCCTCGGCGCGGGCCACGGCGAGCGCCCCGGCGAAGGTGTCGCCCGCGGCGGTGGTGTCCACCGCCTTGACCTCGACCGCGGGCACGTGCAGCCGCTCGCCGTCGCGCGAGCCGTACAGCGCGCCCCGGGCGCCGAGGGTGATCACCACCTCGGGCACCCGCTCGAGCAGGGCGTCGAGGGCACGCTCAGGGTCGGCGACGCCGGTGATCGCGGCGGCCTCGTGCTCGTTCGGCACGAGCACGTCGACCGCGCCGAGCAGCTCGTCCGGGAGCGGCCGGGCCGGGGCCGGGGTGAGGATCACCGAGACCGGCGAGCCGCCCCGCGCCCCGTCGCGGGCGTGCGGCCGGGGACCGGCCCCGACCGTGTACGGCTCGGCGTCGCCGCCGCCGATCGTCTTCGCCTCCCGCGCCGCGGCGACCACGGCCTCGAGCGGCAGCTCGAGCTGGAGCAGCAGCACGTCGGTGCGGGCGATCGCGGCGAGCTCCGCCTCGGTGGGCCCGGTCATCCGCCCGTTGGCGCCGGGCACGACGATGATCGAGTTGCCGCCCTCGTCGTCGACGACGATGTGCGCGACGCCCGAGGGGCCGGGCACGGTGCGCAGGTGGCCGACCTCGACGCCCGCCGCCAGGAGGGTCTCGCGCAGCCGCGTCCCGAACGCGTCGTCGCCGACCGCGCCGATGAAGGTGACCGGCGCCCCGGCGCGCGCCGCGGCGATCGCCTGGTTGGCGCCCTTGCCGCCGGGGATCATGCGGAAGGCCCGCCCGGTGACGGTCTCCCCGCGCCCGGGCGCCGCCGCCACGTAGGCGACGAGGTCCATGTTGACGCTGCCGAAAACGGAGATCATCTCAGCCACCTGCCCGCTTCGTCGTCATCGACGAGGCAAGCGTACGGCCCCGCCCCGGCGTGGCGGGTGATCCCGCAGGTGCCGGATCAGCAGGCCGGCCCGGTGGCGGTCACCTCGTCCCGCAGGCCCGGCCAGGCGGGCGCGGCGGGTGTGCGGACCGCCGG
>Ga0207867_1001993_pt1 | contig 12407 bp, 10 predicted proteins | sample HigsolmetaAR206D_FD_184838 | JGI IMG/M metagenome (GOLD analysis project Ga0207867, IMG submission 184838) | Ionic liquid and high solid enriched microbial communities from the Joint BioEnergy Institute, USA - AR20-6-D (SPAdes) (version 2) ...
GATGTGCTTTTACCGGCTCCGTTCGGACCGAGAAATCCAAAGATTTCCCCCTCATCAACCGATAGCGTCACATTATCCACAGCGACAAAATCACCGAATTTTTTCGTGACATTTTGCATTTCCAAGACTTTCATTTTTTTCACCTCGGATTTATTGTATTGGTAAAAAAGGGCATTTTTTTCGCAAGACAACAAAAGCTTTACATTCCCAAAAGGCTTAGTAAAACCAAGCGCTCTTTGTAAGGAAATTATAAAACAGAAAGGTGAGCCTCCGGCAGTGCAGAAGTTCACCTTTCCAACATGAAGTCTTTCATATTTTTTTATGAGAAACCTCATCAAGCGGCAGCAAGGTCGTGACTGAAAAGCCATCGGACCCATCTGTAATAATATGTCCGTTCAACGCCGCCGTCCGCTCCTCCATCCCGATAATACCTAAGCCTCTTTTTATTTTTTCTGCCCCTTTTCCGTTATCCTTCACGACCATCTTAATAAATTTATTGAAAACGTATATTTCAATCGACACCATCGTCGCTTCCGCATATTTTAAGACATTAGTTAGAGCCTCACTGGCATTTTCATATAAAACCTTCCACTGAAGGGGTGTGATCACATCCAAATTCCCCTTGTGTGTCAACGGAACGGCGATATGATGTTTGGAAGCGAACTCGGAAGCCATTAATCTGATGCGGTTGATCCCAATTTGTTCTTTGGCCGGTTTCATATTTTTCAAAGTCACGCGGATGCGTTCAATGCCTGCTTTGGAAATCTGAATGGCATTTTGTAGGAGGCTTAACGCTTGCTCCGTTTCACCGGTTTCCATGAGCCGCTTTGAGGCTTCCATTTGAATTAAGGCGCTTGTCATGGCATGACCGATGTGGTCATGAATCTCTTGGGATATGCGGTTTCTTTCTTCAAGCCGGTAGGTATATTCCGACTGTCTGAGATATTCTTCGTTGCTGCTCAATCTGTTAACTAACCGTTGGATGTTCTTTCGCATAACATCGGTTTGCTCGCGAAGCCTATTCAGTCTTTCTGAATATAAGTCAATCACCATATAAATCATGAAACAGAGCGTTGTGGCGAGAAAATAAGCCGTGAAAACGTTCTGATGAAGATAAAACAATGGAATCATGGTTAACAATAACATCACGAGTTTTTCTTTTTTAAAAAGCCTTCCCAGTTCAAATACATTTATGGACAATAAAATAATCAGTAATGGGTAAACGCGATATTGAGCAACCAATATAAGGAAAATGAGTGCGATGTGCAGAACGGCCCGCACTTTTGTGTTTTTAAAAATATAGATGGTAATGTTCATACTGAAATAAATCAGGATAAAAAGGACAAACCATGGCGCTTCCTTTAGCTCGGAGCCGGCATAGGAGATAATGAGATATAACACTAATACAACCTTGACCGCTGTCATCCAAATTTCCATTACGAATCGACATGTCCTTTCAAGTAATAAATGGCGATCTGCGTGCGGTGCTCGAGACTTGTTTTTCCTAAAATGGACGTAATGTAATTGGCCACCGTTCCTTCTGAAATAAACAGTTGTTTCGAAATTTCCTTATTGGATAAGCCTTTGGCTATCAGCGCCATGATGTCGAGCTCTCTTTCCGTAAATAAACTTTTATCAAATACCGGGCGATTCTCATCTTTATTGCTGCCAAGATTACCTTTTAGTTTCTCCATAACGGTATCCGGCATGATCGTATGTCCGTAGTACACACTTTTTATGGCATCACGGATGCGCTCTGGATCCGTATTTTTTAACAAATACCCTTTGGCGCCGTTTTTGATGGCATCCAGGATATATTCATCATCATCGAAAGTCGTCAAAATCAAGGGCTTGGTTTTTGTACGCTCCGTCAACAGCTTCGTTGCTTCCACCCCGTTCATGACGGGCATGCGGATATCTAGCAACGCGATATCCGGTTCATGAGTTTGACAAAACGCCACTGCCTCCTCCCCGTTCTCCACAGTGCCGACGACTTGAAAGTCTTCATATGTATTTAAAATAATCTTCATCCCTTCTCTAACGAAAGAATTATCGTCGGCAATCAATATTTTTATCATCTTCCCTCTTCCCTTCAATGGCTGCTCTTTATAGCTATTTTACATCATTGTGGAATTTTAAAAAGTTTAAGATGAAATCCGATTTTTGTTTTCTGCTGATTTCCAAACGATGCTGAAAAAGCCGCCTTCGGTGCTCGTCACCATCCGAGCTTCGAGAGGCGGCTAGGTTTTTATTTTTCCTTTTTACTAATATACTCGTTTGGGACTTCGGAACCTTCCGAGCTGTGGTTTTTTAATTGGGCAAGCCGTCCGTTACGATGCTCGCCGCTTCTTCCAGTCGTTTTGAACATATTGTTAAGGTCCCTTTCTTTATTGACCATGCCTCATTCCCCTTTCAATCGTCTGTTCATTTTAGCTTCCAGCGACCGACGTGGTTTTATGCAAGATCATCATTGAGAGATGTAAAACGCACTTGAATGGCAGAAATGTTATAATAGTCATACAACATACATAAAACTTCAAAGAGAGGAGGATGCCGATGTCCTTGACCCTCAATCGCCGGGTTAAAACGATTTTGCAAAGCGGTCTCTACACCCTTCGCCAACACCAGGCCGACATCCTTGCAAAATGGAGTGATATGCCGCATTATCTCAGGGAAAATCAAAATGAAATGGCTGAAGAGCTAGAAGTCGCTGTCACCTTTTTTTCCGATTGGTTATTTTCCGAGGAAGAGGATTTAGAGAATTTTTTTAAACAATTACCCATTTTATGGGGAGAATTGCCGATTCGCTTCCGACCGAACCATACCATTTTTATTATCACGCTTCTCGAAAATGCCGTCCACGAAGCCATCGAACCGGACGGACAGGATTTTTATCGCAAACATCAAGCGATACAGTACCTTTTTACAAAAATGATAGAGGCTTTGCTTCCAGACCCTTTAAACCGACAACTTGAGATGGATACCTTTTTGGAACAGCTCGTCTCAAGCCGCCAATTGCCGATTCATTGGGTTGCTAAGGCCCGAAAAGACGAAAATGGTTTTCGCATTTATAAGATTTTCAGTAAAACCGAACCACATGCTCTCATCGAAAGCCCTGCCGAAATATGCGCTGATACTCTTTATATGCTGTCCGAATCACTTCTTAAAATCATGCCTCTTGATGAGGGACAAGGTAAGCGTATTTTACCCATTCCGTGGAAAGACGAAACGATACTCCTTTGCACCAGTGAATCAGAACCGCATATTCTGCCATTTATCACATTCGCGCTGCAGCAGTTCCATGTTGGACAAGAAATTGACCGCTTTTACAAGCAAGACCATCTATGGAAGGACGCCGTGATCCTATTCAACGAATGGATTATGCGTTCGTTAACGATCAATGAGGCAGTGGAAAATATTACATCAGGGTTCGTGAATTATCTGCCGTTCGAACGTTGCGCCTTATTCTCCTATTCCGACCGTGATATGAGCGGCTTCGGTTTATTCGGCTACCATATCAACAGCGAGGCGATTCAGAGCATTCGCGAGAACATCACAAACATTCCTTTAATTTATGATCTCATCCGGAAAGTGCCATTTATTAGCGAGAAGACCAATAAGCTACAGCCGATTCATATTTCGGATGCCAAAAAAGGACTGCCTGAAAAATATGTACGGCAATTCCAGCTTGAATCGGTTATCATCGCGCCGATTTTTGCTCCTTCAGCAGGAAAATTGCTTGGTGCCGCCATTCTTGACCAAGGGCCGGGAAAATCTTTTAAAGTCAACCGAGAGACGTATATGGCCTTAATGAAATTCGGACAAAGCGCTGGGGAATTACTCGTCAAATTCGAACGCAAAGGTGAGCGCCCTCCATGGCAAAAATCGATCCCGCACTTATCGCCACGCGAAATTGAAGTGCTGAAATTGATGGCCGAAGGGGCTTCCACTTATGAAGCGGCGCGAAAGCTTTACTTAAGCGAATATACGGTGCGTGATTATATTTCTTCAATCCTGCAAAAGATGCATGCCCGTAACCGCACGGAAGCCGTGGTCAAAGCGATACGGGACCATATCATATAGCCAGCCTCATTCTCCATTTATAAGGAACACGTCATGTGTATGTTTGGTGTAAGCGCTTTTAAAAAGGAAGGGGAATCGCCCCTTCCTTTATTCGCGAAGTCCGGCGGCAGTTTCAGCTTCGGGTTTTTCGGCATTGGCATAAAGGTCATCGATTAACGCCCCGTATTTTTCCTGAATCGCATTCATGCGAATGCTGAGTTTCGGCGTTAGTTCGCCGCTTTCCACCGTCCAATCATCTTCAATAATCACAACTTTCTTTGGTTGTTCAAAGTTAGCAAAATGCCGGGTGAGCCGGGCAACTTCCCCATGCAGTAAATTCACGACTTCCGAATGGTGCAACAATGCTTTTCGGGAATCGGTCGGGATGCCCTGTTTTTCCGCCCATGGGATGAGATTTTCGTAATCCGGTTTAATCAGCACCGAAACGAATTTCCGCTTGTCGCCGACAAGCACCGAATTTTCAATGAAGCGACTTTCATTGATGGCATTTTCGATCGGAGCCGGCGCAACATTTTTCCCGGTGGACAGCACTAAGAGATGTTTTTTGCGATCAATGATTTTAAGGTAGCCCTCTTCATCGAACTCACCGATATCCCCCGTATGAAACCAACCATCAACCAGATCTTTTTCGGTGGCTTCTTTATCTTTATAGTATCCTTTCATGACATTCGGACCTTTAACGAGAATTTCACCGTCTTCGGCGATCTTTACTTCCAAGTTCGGCAAAGGCCGGCCGATCGTCCCGACTTTTGCTCTGATCATCGGATTTGTCGTTACGACCGGTGACGTTTCCGTTAACCCATAACCTTCAAGAATGGGGATATCAAGCGCCCAGAAAAAGCTGGCAATCTCCGGATTTAGCGTCCCACCGCCAGACACCATCCCGCGCAATCGGCCGCCCAGCTGGGCTTTAACCTTCTGGAACACAAGCTTATCAGCAAGCGTCCATTTCCGTTTTAAGTTTTTCGGCATCGGGTCGCGAAGCAGGAGCTCGTTAATCGGTGTTTTGAGATAGAGTTCATAACGCTTCCGCCCCACATCAACCGCCCAGTTGAAAATCTTCTTTTTAATGGAGGAGCCGCTTTCCACCTCTTCCAGCACTTTGGCATAAACTTTTTCAAACAAGCGGGGCACACTTGTCATAATGGTCGGACGGACTTCCAAAAGGTTTTCCGGGATTTTATCAATACTTTCAGCATAAGCGATTGTGCAACCACTGGATAATGGCATGAAATGGCCGGCCATACGCTCGAACACGTGTGATAGTGGCAAATAAGAAAGAGCCACATCACTCGGAAAAAGTTCAATGACCCAAAAGTGAACCCCTTCCATATTCGACAGGAAGTTCCCATGGGTAAGCATCACGCCTTTAGGTGGTCCAGTCGTTCCCGAAGTATGAATGATCGTCGCTAGATCATCCCGTTCAATTTTCCGCCAACCTTCCTCCCAGTCCCTTAACAAGGCACGTTCGCCATCTTCTTCAACTTCCGAGAAGGTACGCCATTTGTCTGTTGCGACCCAGTCACTCGGCGGGTTCATGATGATGCCGTAACGAACATCGGTGTTACCGTCCGCAATCTTCCGCAACTGCTCGTCGTTTTCCACCACTGCCACTTCTACATCGGCGTTATCTAAAATAAAGTGGACTTGCTCAGCTGGCAAAGTCGGATAAATCGGCACGCTGACGGCACCAAGACTCGCTACGGCAAAATCGGTGATCGCCCACATTGGGTTGTTCTCCGATAAAATCGCCACTTTACTGTCACGTCCGATGCCAAGCTGACTGAGCCCCGACGCAAAGCGGTGAATTCTGTCCCAAAATTGGCGATACGTCATACTGCGATAACTGCCGTCACGCTTCCACATCAGCGCCGCTTTTTCGGGATATTGATTGACCGTTAAGCTTAACATCTCGATCAAGCTTTGCGGCTTCATCCATCACACCTCCGTTTAATTATGATTGAATTTTCCGACAGTGACGGTTAAAAAGAAAGGCATGTCAAAAGCATCGCAGCGTTACCCCTTGTTGGGACATACAAGGTCGTTGCTATAGAATGCCTTTTAATAGCATTTGCATTCCCAATGTTTTTTAAGAGCCTAACGCCGCTTCAAGCTCCGACAAGCTGTCATATTTTCTCACACGGTCAATTTTACTTTTGCGAATTTCATATTGTTTGACCGCATAATCGCGCATCATATCGGGGTGAAATTCAAGAATGGTTGGTGCTGTGGCAAGTTTTTGCTGCTCTTCGGCAAGATTGATTAAGTAATTGACCACCCCAAAGGCATGTTCCCAAAGCTCATCCATATACTCATGAAATAATCGGAAACGATCGTCATGCCCGACTACCAAACGTTGAATGGTATTAATGCCAAATTGGATGTGGCGGCCCTCATCCATATTTAAATAATCAATGCCTTGCAAAATACCGGGAAATAGCCCTGCTTTTTTAAAAATTTGCCGGAATGAATAATAGCCGGATTCCGCCAAAACACCTTCAACGATCATATTGTAGACAGTTGCCGCGCGAATGATCGCTTCGGGTGAATCATCCGTATACAAACGTTCCATCGATTCCGGCAGGGCTTCGTAAAAAATGCGTTTGTAACTATCGCTATGAAAAACCGACAAATCGATGTCGCCAACACCGACGGCCTGCTGCCAGCGGCTGAACATCTCCGTATGTTTTGCTTCATCGTGCAAAAACGTTGTCAAAAACATCATATCTTCAAGCCGACCGAGTCGTGCCATCACGTGAATCATCGGTAAAATATCCAGGGTAACCGCTTCCTCCCCGGCTGAAAACGAAGAAATGAGCGGCAAAATCGAAATGCGTTCTTCCAGATGTAGACGATTATAATCTTCCTTGTCTTGACTAAAGTCGATGTCAGCCGGATTCCAACGGCCGTTTCGCTTCGCTTTTTCGTATAATCGATACATCGGATGATCCCAATTGATTTGGCCTTTTACTGTTTGAAAGCTTTCATGAACCATCTCTTCAATGCTCCTCCCCGCACGAGTTAGTCCAGCCGTTCGATAATGGTTGCCGTCGCCATTCCAAAGCCGATGCACATCACCTGTAGCCCATAGCGACCGCCTGTATCTTCCAGTTCATGGAGAAGCGTTGTCTGAATGCGGGCACCGCTTGCCCCTAATGGATGACCCAAAGCAATGGCTCCGCCACGAGGATTCACCTTTTTCATATCGGGTTCCAGTTCCCGCTCCCAGGCTTTAACGACGCTTGCAAACGCCTCATTGATTTCAATACAATCGATTTGATCCAAACGGAGCCCTGCTTTCTTCAGCACTTTTCTTGTCGCTGGAATCACCCCTGTCAGCATGAGAATCGGGTCTTCTCCGACAACGACGCGGCTGACAATGCGGGCACGTGGTTTTAACCCAAGAGATTCGGCTTTTTCCTTAGACATCAAGAGTAACCCTGCGGCACCATCACTGATTTGGCTGGAATTACCGGCGGTCACAACCCCGCCATTTGGTTGAAAGGGAGAAGCAAGCCCTGCTAATTTCTCCATCGATGTATCCCTACGGATGCCCTCATCTTGTTCAAAGGTGACCGTAGTGTTTTCATGCGTCACTTCAATCGGGATGATTTCCCTTTTAAAATCTCCCCGATCCGTTGCCCTTGCCGCCTTTTCATGGCTCTCCAGAGAAAATTCATCAAGCTCTGTCCGTGATAAGTTCCACTTTTTTGCGATCATCTCGGCTGACAAGCCTTGGGGTATGATGTTGTATCGATCCGTCAGACTGCGGCTAAATTTGCCTAAGTCGCTACCCATGGGTACACGCGTCATGCTCTCCACGCCACAGGCGATGACAATCTCACTGTCTCCTGACAAAATTTCTTGAGCCGCGGTATGAATAGCTTGTTGGCTGGAGCCGCACATTCGGTTTAATGAGAAAGCCGGAACATCTACAGGAAAACCAGCCGCAAGCACTGCGAGGCGGCCAATATTGCCGCCTTGTTCACCTGTTTCTGTGACACAGCCCGCCACGACATCATCTATGGCGCGAGGGTCTAAACCATTTCTTTCAACAAGAGCTTTTAAAACCGGGACAAGCAAGTCCACCGGATGTGTTTCCGCAAGCATCCCCCTGCGGCGGCCGATCGCCGTCCGCACGGCATCGACAATGACGGCTTCTGTCATTCGTCTTCCCTCCTTAGAAAGTGAATAATTCAATGCCGCCCGAAACATTTAAGCCGATGCCGGTGATGTACTTGGCTTTGTCCGAACAAAGAAAGACAATGGCGTTAGCGATGTCTTCTGGCTCACCAGGGCGGCGGAAGGCTGTGCGGTTAATCATTCGCTCATTCATTTTTGGATTTGTCATTTTGAAAGCTTCGGTGGCAATAATGCCAGGCACGATGGCGTTCACATTAATGCCATGGCGCGCTCCTTCAAGCGCCATGCTTTTGGTAAAACTAAGCAGCCCTCCTTTTGTCGCGGAATAACTCGCCTGACCGAATCCGCCGAGCGTGCCCGCCACCGAGGACATATTGATGATCCGGCCCCAACCTTGCTCCTTCATATACGGCCAAACCGCCTTTGTACAGTTATATGCACCGGTGAGATTGACATTCAAGTCGCGTTCCCAGAAATCATCCCTCTGGTTTTCGATTTGCGACACATGATCGAGTGTACCGGCATTGTTTACGAGAATATCAATGGAACCGAATTCTTCTTTCACGCGGGCAAAAACTTCCTTGACTTGCTCGCGGTCTGTCACGTCCATTTTTATGGCAAAAGACCGCCGCCCCATCTCTTGAATTTCTTTCGCCGTTTTTTCGGCGTAGACGACTTTGGTGCTCTGCATGACTTGTGACAGCGGCCCATATTTTTGCGCGATTTTTCCGCTCTCTTCGTCGGATTCAATAAGAATATCCGTAATGACGACATCCGCTCCGGCTTCGGCAAGCGCCAAGGCATCCGCACGGCCAATGCCGCGCGAGGCGCCGGTGACAATGGCTACTTTTCCTTTCAAAAGCTGATCCCATGATGACATGTTTCTCTCACCCCTTATCATTTCTTACGAAGAAATTGTGGTTTCCTTTTAAGAAAAAAGGCTTGTAACCCTTCGCCGGGCTCACCGGTTTTAAACGTATCCTGAAAAGCGAGCGCCTCTATTTCTAAACCCGGTCCAATGGGGCCTTCTGCCGCATCAATCGCTCTTTTGGCGAGACCCATGGCCTTCACGGCTCCTTCAGCAAGCTGTTCGGCAAACGCCATCGCTTCCTGATCCAAGTTTTCCGGTGCCACAGCTTTTGTAATGAGGCCAATTTCTTGTGCCTCTTGGGCTTCCAACTTTTTAGCCAAAAAGATAAGTTCTGTCGCTTTCGCTCTGCCGATGAGGCGTGTCAACCGTTGCGTCCCCCCTGCTCCAGGAATCAAGCCGAGCGATACTTCGGTTAATCCGATTTTTCCTTTCCCCATCAGGCGAAAATCACAAGCAAGGGCAAACTCACATCCTCCGCCCAGTGCATAACCATTAATCGCGGCGATCACAGGCTTTGGTAACTTGGCAAAACGGTCAAAACAAGCTTGCATTCTCGCACTTTGTTTGGCAATGCCGTTGTCATCACCAGCGTATTGCGCCCCGTTCATGATCATGCCTTTAAGATCCGCACCGGCTAAAAACGTCTTAGGATGGGCGGAGGTGACGACAATGACACGCACAGCATCGTCTGAGCCGAGTTCCTCTGCACAGCTTTCAAGGTCTTGCATTAATGTCTCGCTGATGGCATTCGCCGGAGGGTTGTCGATTGTAACCCAAGCAATGCCTTTTTCACGTCTTTCGATTTGAAGCGTTTGGTAGGACACGTACGATCCTTCTTTCTTTATAAAAGTGATCCGCTTGGACATATCGGGCAATTGGCAGCTTGATCATCAGCCGAACTAGACATGCACCCCATACGGCGCATATAGCCGACGCGCCGTCACCAAGTGTTGGATTTGGTTTGTGCCTTCAAAAATATCGAATACCTTCACGTCGCGATATAATTTCTCCACTAAATGGCCGTCCAGTCCTTCTGGGCCAAGCAATTCCAGGCATTCGGCGCAAACCTTCAACGCCATTTTCCCGGCTACGGCTTTACACATTGCCGCTTCTTTGGCATTGGCTTTCCCGACATCGGCGAGCCATGCCGCTTCCCATGTAAGATAACGCGCTGCGTCAATTTCTTGTTCCATGTCAGCAAGCATCATCGACGCTTGGTGATACAGTTGACCATGCTTTGGGTACTCTTGTTTGACGATCGCCTTGGTGTATTCATAGGCAGCTCTAGCAATGCCAACGGCCATGGCAGCGACGATCGGCCGCGTGCTATCAAACGTTTTCATCGCGACTTGGAACCCGGACGGACGGTTGCCCGCTGTCGCATACAATTCTTCTCCACCTAGAAGATTTTCTGCCGGGACGAAGCAGTCTTCAAATAACAGCTCAGCGGTTTCATTTGCGCGCAATCCCATTTTATGGGCGAGATGTGTCGTGCGGAAGCCGGGCGTCCCTTTTTCTACGACAAATGCTCTATGGCCAGCACGTCCCAGATTGCGGTCGACGGTGGCAAAGACAACGACCCACGAAGCTCGACCGCCGTTTGTGATAAAGATTTTCTGACCGTTTAAGACATAGCCGCCATCGACTTTTTTAGCCGTTGTTCGAATGCCGGATGCATCCGACCCTGCCTCCGGTTCTGTCAGGGCATATGCGCCCCAGCGCGGTTTATCCTTTGTAAAAATGGATAGAAAACGCTGTTTTTGCTCCGGGGTTCCGCTGCTTTGTACAGGTGGACCACCTAGGCCCGGACCTGGAAGCGATAGCGCAATCGCCGGGTCCCCCCAAGCCATTTCCTCAGAAGCGATCACGGCCAAACGGTTGCCTTCCCTTTCCTTTTTCTTGGCACTTTTTTCGGTATCACCGGAGCGCGCACTTCCGACGAAAGAGGAAGTATTTAACTGAATGCCCATCCGATTGACTTTTTCCAGCCATTCATCGGGCACTTTCTCTTGCCTGTCGGCTTCCAAGGAGATCGGGCGCATTTCATTTTCGGCAAACCAATGGACGAGTTCCTTTATTTGCTTTTGTTGAGGAGACATCTCATAAGAAATCATCAGCGAATCTCCTCCTTTGCCGTTTCTAAAATTTTTTCTCCGCGCCTCATTAAAAGGTCTTTTTCACGGCCATAAAGGACGGTTTGTGCTTGGGCATCACGCATCCATTTTTCTGCAGGATATTCTTGCACATATCCATGGCCGCCGAGGAGTTGTACGGCTGAATCCGTCACAAAACGCATGGCTTTATGGGCTCTGTATAAGGCACTGAGGCTTGTACCTAACGAATCGCTTGGCTCTTCTTCCACTTTTAACGCCGCCCGCCAAACCAAGTGGCGACATGCGGCCGTCTCAAAAGCCATATCAGCGACGGTAAACGATACCCCTTGAAACTTGGCGATTTCTTGGCCAAACGCTTTGCGACCGGCTGTATATTCCACAACATAATTCAATGCCGCTTCCATGAGCCCGACTTCCTTAGCCGCCTGCAAAACCCGGATGCGGTTTTCAACTTTTTTCATCAGCTCTAAAGCGGCCTGACCCCTCGCAATGACTTCTTCAGCACCGACATGGTATTCATTAAAGGAGAGTCGGCCTAGTCCAGCTGCTAACAGGCCAAGGCGAAAATCACCTTCCTTCACCTGCCAGCCACCATGATTCAGCCATAATACGGCCGCTTCCCCTTGGTCATCCACGGCTGCGATCGCCGCGGATTCCGCTGTACGAGCTTGTATGACGGGCGGTGAAGTCCCGTTGAGCACGTAACCGCTGCCAGAGGGGGTTAGGGTTAAGTCGGACTTGTACAACCGTTCCCGATTAAGGACATCAATAAAGGCAACTGGCGGCCAGCTGTCTCTTCCCATGCCTAGGTCTTTATACGCCTGCAAGGGAGGGGCATCTGGATCAAGCCGTATAAGAGATGCGGCATCACCTGCGCCTGGTATCCCTTGGACGACCGCCAGATCACCATAGCTAAGCGCTTGCCATATTTGTACTTGAGAAATTAAAGGCAGTTCCAACCCCGCCCAGCTTTCCGGAAGTTCGAGCGTGCTAAATCCAAGTTCGACGGCTTTTTGTGCGATATCGCTAATAACTGTTCGTTCTTTTTCACAAAGCCTCGCATTCGGGCGAATGTGTTTGATGGCAAAATCAAGCGCCATCTCCGCAAACGATTGTTCTTCATCAGTGGGCTGAAATGAAATCATGACGTTCCTCCTCACAATCTAAGCCGGCTACTCCCTCGGACCGAATGCCAC
>Ga0207867_1002010_pt1 | contig 12308 bp, 6 predicted proteins | sample HigsolmetaAR206D_FD_184838 | JGI IMG/M metagenome (GOLD analysis project Ga0207867, IMG submission 184838) | Ionic liquid and high solid enriched microbial communities from the Joint BioEnergy Institute, USA - AR20-6-D (SPAdes) (version 2) ...
ATTGACGCATGCCTTCCTGTGTCGAGATGAGTTTCCATACTTCTGATAAACTCGCTTTGATTTCAATCGAGCGTTCAACTTTTTCATAAATCCCTCCAAGTGTTACTTTATTATTTGCGTTACTTATCAGTAACATATCAGAAAAATTATAAATTATCAAGTTATTCGATTGAATTTTTTGAACTACTGGAGCATAACTAGCCCAAAATAATGTAAAAAAGGTTCCGATTATCACTTTTAGATGGTCGGAAACTTTTTCAGGTTTTATTTTCCCTTTATAAATGGGTAGATTGACGATGATCTTTCTCAAGTTCACCGCCATGAATGCAAATCATAATTCATTTTTCACCTTGTCTTTGCCTCTCACTGACAAACGAGTGAAACGCAAATTAGCCTTCGGAAAGCCAAAAACTGGTTCCACATCAATATTACGTTTGCCATAGATTTCACCCATTCCTTTTTCCGAAAGCTCCTAGCCTAATGTATTCTTTTTGTTGTTCCAATTTTTAGTATTCCTCGATGATGTCCTTCTTTTGCTTTGGTACATTGGGAACGAAACGGACAACCAGAACAGTCATCACATTCGTAGACTTTAAACTCTCTGGTAAAACCGTTTCGGTCTGTTCGCGACGAGGTGGTAAATATAAAAGACGATGTCCTTATTTGACTTCTGAAAACTAATAAAACGAGTGGCACCACCTTCACCAATACGTTTTGGTGGGTACCACTCTTTTTAGTTTAGCTTACCAGGTTTTATCCCAGCCTCTTTTTCGGTATACCATTGTGATTACTTTAATTGATAAAACAAAAAAGTAATCCACCCTGCCGCCAAGTTAATTCGATATATACTATATTATATATCACCAAATGTTGGTAATCCAGGATTAACAATTGTTAAAAATAAATCTAATAAAATCTTTAGAAAAAAGCATTATTTAAAGCAAGAACATAATTATGTTCATCCTGGGATTTTCGTGATTTCTTCACATATTTCCGAAGGTCTTTATACTCCGAGAATAATTGTGTTTGAGTTTTATCCTGAGATACTACGCGCCATACGATTGATAGTTTTAAAATTTTCTATACTACCTCGATCCAACCTATTAATTTAGCCTGATAATCTCTTTGTCCAGAAATAATCCCCCTGTATAATAGCTCTCTTTGTAGCATTGGTTCAAATACTTCTTTTAAGAAACTATTTCTATCAATTAGTACTGGGTGAGATTCAGCCTCTGGCATATTAAAAAATACACCTATGTTTTTCTCCCACTTCGGTATCCTGATCCCCTCTAAACTTGAAGACAATGGAATGTTATATGATTTTACATCACGTTTTTCACCTTGTACTTCAACATACCAAATTGATAACACACCTTTTTTTTCTTCTGTACCTTTTACCATAATGCCAAGCTGTTTAGGATCTTGATTTTGATAAAATTTAATATATTCATTTACTATAGGATGATCCAGGCCAAGTAATTCAATCTCTTCTTCTTCGAGAGATAGGTTTCGATCAGTTGTAAATAAGACCTTTGTGAAGGAAGAATTGGTCACTTCAACAATTTTATTGTCTATTCGAATAAAATTGCCATTTTCTTGTTGAACAGCTACCCTTACAAATTCCTCCAATTGCTGTAAACCAGATTCTACATCTGAGAAAGGTTTATAATCATCTAAACTGAATCGATCTAAGTCTTGAAATAGTTCAAAAACTACCTTACGCGCTTCTACAGCATTACGCATTGCAACCTCTAGTTCATATTTTGTCCTCTTAAGTTCCGGGTCACTTAGTGCATTTTTGTAGAGACTTTCATAATTTAAACGCTCCGATAACTGGCCCAAAATTTGGGATTGAAGATCTTCGGCTACATTTCCATTCTCATCAACTTTACCTAATGTTCTAGCAATCTCTTTTAATTTTTCATCCAAAAGTAAAAATATTCTACCTTCAATGGTATCTGACAAAACTAAATTATAGACTTGAGCAGTATGCTTTTGACCATAGCGGTGAATACGCCCTATTCTTTGTTCAACATCCATCGGATTCCAAGGTAAGTCGAAATTAAATAAAATTCTTGCAAATTGAAGATTGATTCCCTCTCTCCCGGCAGCCGTAGAAATTAACACTTTTGGTCCATTTGGATCTCGAAATCTTTTTTCTGCCGCAACTTTTGCCCCATGATCTCCACCTTTTAGTACTGTAACACCTTGTCCAGGATAATATTTTTCAATCTCGTATGCTAACATTTCGACTGTACCTAAATATGTAGCAAAAATTACAACTTTTTCATTAGGATTATTGTTCCATAACACGCCAAGAGCGCTTAATAATTTTTTTACTTTGGTTTCTTGAGTTGAAGGGAATTTAGATAATAAATACTTAATCCTAAACCTTTCCTCAGGCAAAGCATACTTTATAGAACTTATCACCACATCTTCTACATCTCCCATATCTAGTTCACTCACATCTTCACTAGAAGCATTTATTAAATCCTCTTCATTCATCTTCTTTAAAATCTTTCTTTTTAAATCGGAAAGAATATGATCTATCTCTATATCTGATAATCGATCATTTCCAAGATTATATTCTTTTCTAATAATCTCTCTAGCCTCTCGAAAGGCACTCTCCCTTAACTCAATATCAAGATTGCTGTCATGAACAATTCCTTCTTGAATAGTAAGAGCCAATAGACGTCTTTGGAGAGTTTTTTTTACAGCAGCAAAGCTTGATGCAGCAATTTTTTGGAAAATTGTCATTACAAATCCTAAAGCCCTTCCTTTTCCACCTTGGCGATTAGCAAGGGCAAAACCATCCGCCAGATATTCTACTAATTCTTTGTAAAATTCTCGCTCCTCATCTGACATTATGAACGATTCTGTTTGTACAGATCGGCGAGCGAATAACGTAGAACCATCCGGTCGGCATGCGTCTGCTTTTGTTCTCCTAAATACTATATCGTTCAGTCTGTGGCGGTTTTCTAACATATCGTCAACATCTCGAAATAACGTTGGATTTAGTAATTGAATAAGCATCCAAAATCTAAAATTATCCCCTTGGTGAGGAGTTGCCGATAGTAATATAATATCTCTTGTCAAATCTTTCATTACTTCAGCTAATTTGTAATTTTCAGTCCTCCTAATCTTACCGCCATTCCTGTACGCCGTTAAATGATGAGCTTCATCAAAAATAACTAAATCCCACATAGGAGCTTCCTTTAATTTTTTAATTCTTGTTTTTCTTTTTAAAGTATCGATACTCGCAATCAATCGATCATGCTTCGCAAAAGCATTAGAACGACGATCCGTTACGTCTCCCTCACTACCGAAAACTTCAAAGCCTAAATTAAAAACCTCATTTAACTCACGGTGCCAGTTGTTAACTAAGCCTGCGGGCACAATTATTAGTGCCCTTTTTAGTTCACCCCGACTAGCTAACTCTCGTAAAATAAGAGCCGTCTCTATAGTTTTCCCTAGCCCTACTTCATCGGCAATCAGATAGCGTCTAGGCGATGTCGTAGCAATACGATGTGTTAATACTACCTGATGAGGAAGTAAGTCGATTTTTGCAGATGTAAGCGCAGCAGCGCTCCCAAGTAATGGGAGTTTATATGCCTGATAAGTAAGCCAAGCTCTTTTCGCACGGTTTATTCCAGTTTTAACATTACTAATTATTTGTTCAGAACGATCTAAAACAGCTCTAACTGTGTTAGTTGGTACCCTTCTTTCTCCATTACTAAAGAACACCTGAACAAAGCCATTGCTAGGAATACCACTAACAATTCCTTCCCCATGTTCCTCATGATAAATTCGTTGTCCTAATTGAAAATCCAATTCCCCCACCTTCCCTAAGAGATTCTTGGATGGTATATACCTATGCAACCTTTGTCTTTCACATCATGAATACCTAATCCCTTAGCGATGATTTTGGCATCTGATGCTGCTCCATTCCACAAACAACTACTTAAAGGAATCTGTTCTCCATGATAAGGTCCACTACAAGTCCAATAAAAAATACCATCTGCTTTATATTCCACTCTCTTTTGCCCACCTGGTAGCCAAAAAATAAGAGCACATTGTCCTTCGTACATATTTTGAAAAGACAATAATGATCTATAAAACTCTTTCTCTAACCATTCTATTAACTCTGATGGTTCCATAACATCCAAAATAGTTTCAAGTCCAGCAGCAACCATTGCATATCCATTTGCAGTTTGTAACTCTTCAGGCCATACTGTCTTATAATAATTTAGGTACTGTCTAACACTAAGAACGTTCTTTGCTTCTGTAATAGATGATAATGTATCAGGATCCCACAGGAGCGAGATGCCCCTGCGAGTCCATGTATCTCCAGTAATTACTGTTGACATATTTTATTCCTCCATATCATCTAATCCAAATAAAGCTAATTGCTCATTAGTTTTTTCGGGATTTTTAGCCTGCCATGCTGCGCAAATTTGAAAAGCCTTAATAGCTGCTTGCTTAATTTCTGATGTTCCACCATTACGAGTAAACCACCCAAGTATAGGGACTACAGCGGGGTGTAAGCTGAAATTTGGATTTGTTAGAGTGTCATTAACATTGATTCCGCTGTTTTCAAGACAAGCTCCAATAAATAAAAGAGCTTGGTCTAAGTCATAGGATAGGCTTTTACGTAGTTTCCCTTTCCATGTTTTAGCGAACTCAAGTGGTGAAGTCATTATAAATACTCTATTTTGTTCTTTACACCAGTTTTTATTTTCGAAATCACTTGATGATACTCCTGTCCCCCGTAAATAGTTTTGCATTTCGTTACGTTGTACAGAAATAGTTTTATTAAAGATTCTCAAAAATTGGCGGGTCATAACTTCTGCCTCTACAGGTGGTGGCTCAATATTACTATCTCTTTCATCATTTAATATTTGATTTATACCGATTAATGCCTCTTTTAGAGTGAATTCCCGTCCTTCTTCAACAAAAACTCGTCCATAATGTTTTGAGAAATACTCCAAAGCTTTTCCACGTCGAATAACCTGTAAATCTGATTCGCTTAAACCAGAGGCTAGATGATTTTTCAGAATATCTTCGAGCTGTCTTATATCCCTTATCATTCTTCTACGTAAGCGCGCCCAACTTATAGGTGTCGGTTCCTCCAATCTCTTTCTACATACATGAATAATATCATACTCAATTTTTTTGGAACCGAACTCAGCATTTTCCCCTTTAGATTCATCGCTCCTAATAGGGTAAGTTGCTTCCAAATAGAATCCCGCTTCAAATAAGCTTTCCAGTACAGCAATCCATGGCTCGTCTTCACTATGATGAAAGGTAAATGCCAAAATTCCACCTGGTTTCAAAATTCGATAACATTCTTTCCAAACCTCAGTTAATATTCTCTTGTAAAAATTGTCTGGATCTTCTGGATGCCTTGCACGATTAGACACAGCTTCTAGGGCCTTGGGGGTATATAATGAACCAAAATATTCAGGATATCTATCTGCTAAAGCTAACCGTAACCAAACATAGAAGAAATCTGCCAACTCAGCATATTGTACATTATCACCAAATGGCGGATCAGTAATTATTAAATCAAAACTACTATCAGGTATTTTTAATTCAGTAGAGGAGCTACAAGTTATAGTTACATTTTCACTTTTTAGCGAGTCTTCCATCTTTACCTTATAACTTTTTGCGTTAATTGATTCAGCTAATTCACGGTTCAAATGGCTAAGATACTCTGTAGCTAAAATTTCATAAGGATTTTCCTTCCACTCCTCACCCTTATATATGGCTCTTACCGAAGAGTTCCAATTTCCTCTTCCAAGTTCAGAGAAAACACTATTTTCAACAAAAGTCATTTTGGGATAATAATTATTATTACTAAAATGAGGCTCCGGAGTATCACGTTGGGAGTTCCATATACAGAATGTATTTTGATTTCTAAGATATTGTTGAAATGCACCTAGAAACAACTCTTTAGTTTCCCACGTATAATTTTCATTATTAACAATACCTTTTAATAATTGACTAAGAATTAGTAACTGTCTCTTATTAAACATTTTCCACCAATGGGAATAACCATGGTTAGGTAAATTATCCCGTTGATGGGTTTGATGACCAAATACTATCTCGCTTTCAGGCCAAAACCCTTTTAACACGTTATTCTTTTTTTCTTCCCACCCTACAAACGCACTATTATAACTTTCTATATTACTAGCATCAGTAAAATATCTACCATTATACAATTCTCCCTCGTTATCACACTCTGGGCAATAACAATGGTAAGCATAAGCGGAAATGGGCGCATCCTTTCCTGTATATGCCAAAGAATTAGATAATTGTTGCTGAGTTCCACAACCTGCACAAATAAATTTTCCCCTGCCTTTATATGTACCAGAGTCAACTCCGGTTGAAAAAGTGATACCTGTTTCAGGACATGTTATTTGTTTTGGAAGCTTCCCCCTAACCTCGATTAATTTATTGATTTTTGCACGTTCATTATTCCAATATATAGTTGAATCGATCGAATCAACCGAGGTACCACCCAATAGTTCACCTGACGGTAATATATCTTTGGTACCCTTGATCCATTCAGGATGTACTAACAACGTTAAAGATATTCCTTTTCCTTTAGCTTTTTTTGGATCTAGTATATAAGCACTTTCTTTAATATGACAGGATGGGCATTCGAATTTTCCTTCACTGTCAATCACAGTAAAGCTCTTTTCCTCAGGAGAAATAATAAAAGTTGCACCAGGAGCTATTCTTGCTTCCTTATATTCAATATCATATGTATGATTGCAATATTTACATACATATGACTTCCATGATTTAACTGTTAATTTTTTTACCGTTATAACTGGTGTGGTCATTATTGGTGTTCTATGGTTGCATCCTGTATGTTGACAAGGTCCATATTTTGCCCAAAAAGTATATATTATTTCAGGGCCATAATACCGATAGTATGTACGCTCCTCATCAGTTAAGTCCAATGGATTGAAATCGTCCCCCATAATTTCAAATTTATACCCTCTAGTTCGGTACCAATTTGACCAACCTTCGAATGTAGAAACTGATTCATTGAATTTTTTTATATCTTTTTCTAATGGGGCTCCAATTACTGGTTCGTCAAAAAATGGTTTAATAGGTGCATTTTTGTCATCAAATCTAAGCCATTTTCCTTTATGACCTCTAGGACAGTTACAAGCATAAAATGGAATTATTTGTGGCTTTATTTCTTTTTCTAAATCCTCCTCAAAACGTTTTACTTCATCAATATTAATTTTTGCTAATTCATTCTTTACAACAAACCAAGCAACCGGATTTAAATCATTACCATACATTTGCATTCCTAGGCGTGATCCCTCTACTATTGTTGTACCACCGCCCATAAAAATATCAGCTACTTTAAGGTGACTTAACGCTCCCAACTTCTGATGGTTCCCGTAATATACTTCCCATACTTTCTTAGCTGCATCAATAGGATCGTCAGGAGCCTTCATAGCAGCGGCTAAAAGCATTGTTCTAAAAACGCTAGAACGCCTTCTAGCCCACCATTTAGACATCTGATAAATCGGCTTACCTGCATTACCTTCGATAGCCGCTACTTGATTAACAGGCAATATTGGGAAATCTACTTCCAAAACAGTTTTAGGTCTATTAGGATCTGAAAAATCCAAAGTTTCTATGGATACTGCTTTACCTGCCCCTACTGCATTTGCCATTTTCTCCTCTAGAATTTGTTTTTTTGTTTTAACCATGCTGCCACTCCTCAATCACTATTTGGATAATTCTATAAACGGAACTAAAGTTTCCATTAATGATAGACCACCATGAGCCAATGTCGGATATCCCCCGGAATTTCTCCACTTTCTTAGCCCAAGAACATACCGAAACAAACCGTTTGGTGAATCTACCTCAATATCAATTGGTGGAACCCATGTATTCTCCCGATTTTCACTTTTTGTATACCTCTGATTTTTATATGTTGCCTTTAAATAGTCTCCTTGATCCTCACCGACATTTAAAAATTCACCAGTTGCAGCATATCCGTGATCGCTTGTAATTACTAATCTCCTTCCATATGAAAGTTTATCAACTAATGCCCAAAAATCATCTGAGGTAAAATTTTCTTGGCTTTTTACACTTAATTCACGTAATCCCTTACCAGGAACTTTAAGTTCATGAATTTTATCATCAAACCATGTATGCCATAAAACCCAATTTGGTTCTGGACCTATTAACTTTAAACAATCTCTCCATGGCAAATCCACGCAATCTGTTTTAGCTCCCTTTAATAAATGGGTATTTCCTGCACTATTGTTTTCTAATGAAGACCTTTGCGAAAAGCCTAGGCTTTTCGCAAAGTATGTTGTATCACTAGGGAGAGCTGATGCACTAATCTTAGACTGCTGTATTGAAAACCCTCTTTTCCTAGCCCCATCCAGTATAAATGGTATTTCTCTTAAAGAAAGCCCATCAATTATAAAAACAGCTTTACCATTAAAGTTTTTATTCCAAAAGTCGATAATTAATTGACTTGTTTTTGGAACAGCCTGTTCAAAGCTTTTCCATAAATCCCAACACGATCCTGATATTAAAGTTTCGAGAGTATTTACTTTTTTTTCTCGTCTAATAATTTCTTGCACAGGAGATTGGTTAAATGAAGGAGAAAAAATATTATATAAAGTACTTATAATACTGTCCCAAGCATTAGTTGTTGGGCTTAATAGGATATCATCTAATAAATCCACCGAAATCATTAGCTTTCCTCCTTATCTAAATCAAGCCCATACGTTAACCCATCAGGAAGTACTCTTAATAATTTTTGCAGTTGTGCTCCTGTCATTTCGTCAATCCTAATTGTCAAGTTTTTAATGTTCGTTCCTGCATTAATCCCCCAGGCTTCGATTTTTCCTATTAAGTTTAACGCTGAAGTTGCTTCATTGCTATAATGTTTTAATACTCTCGAACCCCGGGATTCAAAGATATTTATGTTTGTGCTGTGATTTTGCTCATAATATCGATGAGTTTTTGAATCAACGTTTTCAATATCACTACCCAATAATCTTCCATTCGTAAAAGGGGATACCGTTACTTGTCCCCCGGATAAATTAGAGACTTCATTAATATTATTTGTATTATTATTAATAAATGAAGAAGTCGGTACCGATGAAGGATGCGTTATATAAGTTTGCTCTAAGTAACTACCTGTTCCCAGCTTTCCTTTCATTCTCTGCCATGATTCCTCTTCACTCTCACCTGGTCTAACAACAAGCTGTTCCATTCCTCTAAGATCTATTGCAATTTTACCTTTAGCGCAAAGACGAATTAATTTTTCCTTAACTTCAGTTTCACCTAACCAAGGAATACACTCTTTTTCTCCCGCACGCGGCTCTTGTAACTCAGCTATAAGTCTTGCAACAGAATCATTATTTTCTGCCATTTTTAAAACTAATTCATTAAAATCTTCTGGATCAAAAATCGATTGACGAATAAATCTATCTACAGCATCAGGTATCTCTTCCCCTTTGGCTTGATGCATTTCAATGTGAAATTGACATCGACTGTGATTGCTGTAGTTCCATATATCTAATATTGCAAATCGGTCAAATAAAGTACTTAAGATACTTCGGAGTTTATCTTGATATTGTTTATATAAAGGCCGATACTTCGGTTCACTCTGCTTCCATTGATAAGCCTTTAATACTGCACGTGCCAGTACAAGCAATTCATAATTTCTATAAATATTATTTATCCCTTGCTTAGGTAATAAAAATCGAATTGTATTACGTTTAACAGAAACATGTTGACTCAACCATTTGCAAAGAACCTCGTTTATTCTATCTGGATATTCTGGTATTACAATTAACGGTATGCGATTATCCCAGCGAGATGGATGTTCATTTTCCTGTAGTTCTTCCCACGGATTTAATTGCCAATTATTTTTTAGTACTATCACCCTATACTTTTTTGCAACTTCTTCGGCACCACCTATTACATAAGCGATTTCTTTTGCTAGTTGGTCAATATCAGAATTATCCTGAAATAAACGATCATTTCTAGCAAACGACATCAGCTTCGCTTGAGGGTTTTCTTCTTGCTTAAATATTAACTTACTACCTTCTTCATGAATATTAAAGCTATTATCCACAATTAAATTCATTTCAATAAGAAAACTATTATCATCAATCGGTTTATCTTGGGTAATATCAACTTGCAATGTAGCACGTTCTGCCCCTGCTAACTTATCAACAGCCAACGATCTTAGCCATAATGCACTAATAATATTTGAAGCATGAGGAATCTGTGTTTTATCCTTTACTGCATCAAATACTGCATTTAAATTCCGTAACGCTTTTTCTCTCAAATTCTTATGGTATTCATTTGATACTGAATCTAATAAATCAGTAATACTCCCCTTATCATCTTCAATAGAAAAACTTGCAGCAGTTATAATACGAGCAGAATTTTCCTGTTTTTTATATAGGTTTGCTAAGATTTTAATTAAATCACGTGTTTCCTGTGCATAGGTTGAAATAAGAATTTGGTCTTCTAATAATTGAAGTAACAGAGGCGAAAAGGGCCAAGATTCTAGAAAGTCCTGCTTAATCTGTTCCCTTTCTGATTCTGGTACTTGTAAAAGGCGAAAATATTCCTTTAAATGTACATCAATAGATTGGAGTATGTCATTAACATGAATTTGATTTCGATTTTCAAATAAACGATGAAGTAACAACCTTTTTCGGTCTCTCTTAGCATATTGACCTTTAAAATCCACAATTATAGGGTTTCTTCTATGTATTTGCTGATAAGCATCCGTATAACCATTTCGAACAGAAACTACTAAAACTAACAAATCTGGGTGTTCCTCCGCAATTTCAGATAAAATTTGTATAAAATTGAAAGCCCAATTTCTCCATGGATATTGCTTTGTATTTGTTAGTCCATCATACCAAGTTTGAAATTCATCTAGTATAATAGCCATCGGTTGCTTTCGAACCATTTCTAGCACAAGATCATAGCTTAGAACTTCCGTTTTCTTTTCTCCTTGTCCTTCCCACTTGCCACGAATATAATCGCCATAAGGATGTCTCTCTAAAATAAGATCCCACAAAAACTTATAATTTTGTCTTTGTAAGCTCTCAGCAATAACAAACATATCAGATCTTAAAGTAATATTTTCTAATTCGGGGCGTTTAAGTTGTACTGCCCATTTATGTAACCAATTTTTTGTTACCTGAGGACTGGTAAGTGAATGATATAGAGCAGTTAGTATATGTGATTTACCTTGTCCACGTTCTCCTATTAATACCACTGGTCTTGAAACATGAGGAGAAACGGCTTCAATTGTTTTAAGTAAGTCGTTTGAAGGGTATGTGATTTCCAAAAATTCTTCCGCATTTTTATTTACTTCTTTATTAAAGTCAATTGCGGTCCCTTTTAGAATTCTATTGCGAAACTCTTTTCGTAACTGTAAGCCTAACATTGATTTTTATTCCCCCATACAACAAGATTCTTTGTATTTATTTTTATTATATTTATTATTATAATTATTGTTTACTACGTTAGTTATAATCTTTTACATATTAAATATAACAAAATTCCTAAATCCTAACTATAAGTCATAAAGGCTCTATGCAATAATTGGCTTAAACGTTTTAAGTTTCTGCAAATAAAAATTTTCCTCTTCTAATCGTTTCCCAATTATGTACTCATCTTGGGATATTTCTGTTATTGAAATAACCCCCCCTATTTTTAACCCCAGGCATAGTTGAAGCCAAATCCATAACTATAATGGGATTGTAGGAGGCTTCCGTTACCAGAAACCTCGCTACACTTACTTCATTTTTCTTTCTGACATGTCCATACCGTAAAACGACTTTCCAGTATTTCCATGCCATCGAACTTCCCCCTATTCGACGATTTCAAAAGAACTTCGGATCCCCATTTGCTCATACAACTTTAAAAAGCTTTGCTTTTTTTCTTCTTCGGCTTGGCGAATTGCTTCCCGATATTTTGTTACTGTATTTCTAAAACCTTCAGCAATTTTAACTTGTTCATTCATATCAAGAACCGGCACTGTTATGTCCTTTAAATCCTTGGGGTTTATGGTTAGAATGTTAGTCCCAATTTGTTTACTGTTTAATAAATATTGACCTAGAGGGCTTTCCAAATAAGCCTTTAAGAAATAGGGATTTATGCGATTCCCACATCTGATACCAATGAAATTATGTGAGAGAATAACATTCCCCTCGGTTTTCGGAATTACCGCGATTTTAATGCTTGCTCCCCTATTGGAGACGATAACATCTCCTTCTTGAACAATGTAC
>Ga0207867_1002015_pt1 | contig 12279 bp, 10 predicted proteins | sample HigsolmetaAR206D_FD_184838 | JGI IMG/M metagenome (GOLD analysis project Ga0207867, IMG submission 184838) | Ionic liquid and high solid enriched microbial communities from the Joint BioEnergy Institute, USA - AR20-6-D (SPAdes) (version 2) ...
CGCATACGACATCGCTGGAAAAGGCATCGCAAACATCGGTGCCACACGCGCCGCCTTCGAACTCGCCGCAAAAATCGCTCGCAAACGCCTCAAGGAGGCGCAGGGCTAGGCGAGAACACCCAGGCCTGTCCCGGGCCGACACTTCAATAAGAGAAACATCTGGGAGGAAACGATGAGGAAAGACACGTTGAAGACGAGGCTCCTGCGGTCCTGCGCTGCGTCGCTGTTCGGCGGCGCCGCGCTGCTGGCCAGTGCGGCCGGTGATGCGGCGAGGGCCGACTATCCCGACCGGCCGGTGACAATCATCGTGCCCTGGGGCGCCGGTGGCGGCACCGATACCATCGTGCGCTTCTTCGCGGTGGGCTTCGAGAAGGCACTCGGCGTGCCCGTGACCGTCGTCAACCGCGCCGGCGGCAACGGTGTCGTGGGCCACTCGGCCATCGCGAACGCCCCGCCGGACGGCTATACGCTGGGTGCCTGCACGTCGGAGATCAGCTATTTCAAGACGATGGGCTTGGCGCCGCTGACGCCGGCCTCCTTCGACCTCATCTCGCGCATCGCCGAGATGCCGGCCGGCGTCACCGCCAGGGCGGGCGGTCGCTTCCCGGATCTCAAGGCGGTGGTGGAGGCGATGAAGAGCGAGCCGGCCGGTACGCTGACGGCCTCCGGCTCGGGCATCGGCGGCCCGTGGCACCTCGCGATCGCTGGCCTCGCCAAGATGCAGGACCTGCCGGCGGACACCGTGAAGTTCGTGCCGAGCCAGGGCGGGGCGCCGGCCCTGCAGGATGTCATGGCCGGCGGTATCGACCTCTTCACCGGCTCGCCCGTCGAGGCCAAGTCGCTCGCTGAGGCTGGCAAGGTCAAGGTTCTCGCCGTCACGGCCAAGGAGCGTCTGGCAGCCTTCCCGGATGTGCCGACAGTCAAGGAGGCGATCGGCGTCGACTGGACGCTGTCGAACTGGTTCTCCCTCTGCGCGCCGCCCGGCCTTCCAGCGGACGTGAAGGCGAAGATCGTCGCCGCGGGCGAGCAGGGCCATGCCGATGCCGAGGTGCAGAAGAGCCTCAGGGAGCGCGGCATCACCCCCGTCTGGGACGGTCCGGAACGGTTCTCGGAATTCGCCAACGCCTATGCCGGCACCGCCGAGACCCTGCTCAAGGATCTCGGCCTCGCCAAGTAGCCTTCGCGCAGCCTGCCAGGCGGGCTGACGCGGACGGTATCGGGGCGGCTCGCCGGCGGGCCGTCTCGCGCCGCCCGGCACGTCCTGCTGCGGCGGCGTGTCGTTGCGGACAGAAGGAGGCACGAGCGTGACGGAACGACTGCCCTTCGTCGACGCCCACCATCATTTCTGGGATCCTCCGGCGAACCCGCATCCGTGGCTCGTCGAGGAGCCGATGATCCCGTTCCGCTACGGTGACTACAGCGCCATCCGCCGTCCCTTCCTCGTCGCGGACTATCAGGCCGTCGCCGCGCGACAGAACGTCATCGCCTCCGTGACCATGGAAGGCGAGTGGGACCGGCGCGATCCGGTGGGTGAGACGGCGTGGCTCGCCCGCCTGCGCGAGCGCCACGGCACGCCGGCGGCGCATGTGGCGCAGGCCTGGCTCGACGCCGACGACGTGGAGGAGGTGCTCGCCGCGCAGGCCGCCTTCTCTTTCGTGCGCGGCGTGCGCCACAAGCCGCGCAGTGCCGCCCGCCCCGGCGAGCCCGGCTCCATGGGCGATCCAGCCTTCGCCCGCGGCTATGCCCTGCTTGCGCGCCATGGCTTCAGCTTCGACCTGCAGACACCCTGGTGGCATCTGGAGGAGGCGGCTGCCCTCGCCGAACGTCACCCGGACATACCCATCATCCTCAATCACACCGGCTTGCCGGCCGACCGCTCGCCCGAGGGGATCGCCGGCTGGCGGGCGGCGCTGCGGCACTTCGCACGCCTGCCGCACGCGGCCATCAAGATCTCGGGGCTCGGCCTTCGCGGCCGGCCGTGGCGGCTCGAGGACAACCGCCCCATCATCCGCGAGGCCATCGATATCTTCGGCACCGACCGGGCCATGTTCGCCTCCAACTTCCCGGTGGACAGCCTCGTCGGCGATTTCGATACGATCATCGATGGGTTCCGCGCTGCCGTGGCGGACCTGCCGCGCGAGGAGCAGGCAAAGCTCTTCAGCGGCAACGCAATCAGGATCTATCGCCTCGAGGGCATCGGCTGAGCCTCAGCGGATGCCGGCGCGCATGAAGGACTGGACGAAGGCGCGCTGGAAGATGAGGAAGGCGACGAGCAGGGGCGCGGCCGTCATCAGCGTGGCGGCCGAGATGATCGACCAGTCGATGCCCTGGTCGGTGGAGGAGAAGACTGCGAGCCCCACCGTCAGTGGCCGTGTCTCGACCGAGTTGGTGACGATGAGCGGCCACAGGAAGTTGTTCCAGTGGTAGCTCACGGAGACGAGGCCGTATGCGACGAAGACCGGCCGTGCGAGCGGCACGTAGACCCGCCAGAGGACGCCGAGGCTCGAGCAGCCCTCGACGATGGCGGCTTCCTCCAGCTCCTTCGGCACCGTCATGAACGTCTGGCGCAGGAGGAAGATGCCGAAGGCCGAGGCCATGTAGGGGAGCGCCACGGCCCCGAGCGTGTCGACGAGGCCGAGGGCGAACATCGTACGGTAGTTCTCGACGATGAGGATGTCCGGCATCACCATGAGCTGCATCAGGACGAGCGCAAACAGCAGCGACTGGCCGGGGAAGCGGTAGCGCGCGAAGGCATAGGCCGCGAGCGTGCAGACGAGGAACTGCCCGGCGAGGACCATGGTGACGATCACCGTGGTGTTGAAAAGGTAGCGGCCGAAGGGCGCCGCCTGCCACGCGGCGACGAAGTTCTCCAGCGTCAGCGGCGCCAGGAGGTCGAAGCGCGTGGCATAGGCTGAAGGATGGAAGGCGGTCCACACCGCATAGGCGAGCGGCAGGATCCAGAGAAGGCCGAGGAGCCAGGCACCGATCGTCTCGATGGGGCCGGGGGGACGGTCGGCAATGCTCATCGATAGTGGATCCGTCGCTCGAGGAAGAGGAACTGCACCGCCGCCAGCACGGCCAGGATGGCGAGGAGCACCGTCGTCAGCGTCGCCGCGTAGGCCGAATCCCAGAAGCGGAAGCCGATCTCGTAGATGTAGTAGAGCAGCAGCGCCGTGGCGTTGTCCGGCCCGCCGCGCGTCATGACCACGATGTGGTCGACGAGGCGGAAGGCGCCGATGACGGCGTTCACCAGCACGAAGAGCGTTGTCGGCATCAGGAGCGGCAGGGTCACGCGCCGAAAGAAGGTGAAGCGGCTCGCCCCCTCGATGGCCGCCGCCTCGCGCAGGTCGTGCGGGATCGTCTGCAGGGCAGCGAGGTAGAAGATCATGAAGAAGCCGGCCTCCTTCCACACCGCCACGGCGATGACGGCGTAGAGCGCGCTGTCGCGCGAGCCGAGCCAGTTCGTCTCGGGCAGGCCAAACAGGCCGAGCACCTGGTCGAGCAGTCCGTAGCCAGGCGTGTAGAAGAAAAGCCAGATGTTCGCCACCGCGATCATCGGCAGCACGGTGGGCGTGAAATAGGCCATCCTGAGCGCGGCACGGCCGGGCAGGCGGGCATCGACGGCGAGCGCCATGACGAGCGCGAGCACGACCGAGAGCGGGATGGTGAGGGCGGCGTACCAGACGTTGTTCGCCATCGCCTGCCAGAAGACGGGATCGTCGAGGAGCTGGCGGTAGTTGTCGAGGCCGACGAACACGGCCGGCCGCTTGCCGCGCGGCGTCGTGTAGAGCGCGCCAATGAAGGTGCGCACCGCCGGCACGTGTGTGAAGGCCGCCAGCAGCACGACGGCGGGCAGCAGCAGCAGCGAGGCGTGGATCGAGGTGCGCAGGCGGCTCACGGGCAAGGTCCGCGGAAAGGGCCCGCGCTGGCGGAACCGCGCGGGCCGGCAGGGTCACTGGAAGGGGCGCAGCACGCGGTCGGCCTCGGCCTGGGCGTCCTTCATGGCCGCGGCCGGATCCTTGGCGCCGGTCAGCGCCGCCTGCAGGCCGTCGTTGAGCGCCTTGGTGACGCGCTGGTTGTCGTGGGTCGACAGTTCCGCCACCGCAACGTCGAGCTGGTCGCGCGCTACGGCCGCGGCCGGAAACTCGGCGACATACTTCTTCATCGCGTCCGTCTCCCATGCGGCGGGCGTGACGGCGACATAGCCGGTGGCGATGGACCAGGCGGCGGCCTGCTCCGGTGCCGTCGCCCACTTGATGAAGGCGAGAGCAGCATTGCGCTGCTCGGGCGAGGCGTTCTTGAAGATGTAGAAGTTGCCGCCGCCGGTGGGCGAGCCGCCGCGCACCTTGGATGGCAGCTTGGCGACGCCGAAGGGGAAGGGCGCGTTGGTGCGCACATTGGTGAGGTTGCCGGTCGTCGTCCACATCATGGCGACCTTGCCCTCGAAGAAATCCTTCGGCGTGGTGCCCCACTCGACGATGCCTTCCGGGTGCACCTTGTGCTTCCTCGACAGGTCGACCCAGAACCGCAGCGCCTCGACGACGCGCGGGTCGTCATAGGTCACCTTGGTGCCGGCCTCGTTGGCGAGGATGACGTCGTTCTGCGTCGTCAGCGCCTGGAACAGCCAGTAGGGGAAGCCAGACGACGGGATCTGAATGCCCCAGCGGACGACGTTGCCGGATGCATCGCGCTTGGTGAGCCTCTCGGCGAATGCGACCATCTCGTCCCAGGTCGTCGGCGGCACCTCCGGATCGAGGCCCACCTCCCTGAAGGCATCCTTGTTCCAGTACTGCACGATGGTGGAGCGCTGGAAGGGGATGCCCCAGGTCTTGCCGCCGGTGCGGCTGTTGAGCATGAAGCCCTCGTAGAAGCTGTCGAGCCAGGCCTTGTCGGCGTCCGACACCAGCTCCTCGAAGGGCACGATGGCGTCCTCGTCGATCAGCGTGAACATGTCCGTCGAGAGGATGACGGCGAACTCCGGCGCATTGCCGCCCTTGAGCGCGGTGATGACCTTGGTGATCGTGTCCTGGTAGCTGCCGGAATAGATGGGATTGACCTTGATGTCCGGGTGCGCGGCCGAGAAATCGGCCACCATCTTGTCGATGATCTTGGTGATCGGGCCGCCGACGGCGACGGGATAGTACATGTTGACCGTCGTCTGGGCCGAGACAGGCGTGACGGCGAGCGTGAGCGACGCCGCAAGCGCGGCTGCCGCGCAGCGAACCTGCGTGAAGAACTTCATGCCTCTCCTCCCTGTTCGGGTCGGTTGCAGCCGTTGCCGTTCGCCTCGACGCGCCGGCCGCTGGCCGCGTCGAAGAAGTGAAGGTCACCTGCCGCGCAGCTCACGCCGACGGTTTCGCCGACGCGGTGGCGCTCGTGCCCGTCGGTGCGGGCGATGAGCTTCACGCCCGCCGCGTCGAGGGTCAGCAGCGTGTCGGCGCCGAGATATTCGATGGCCGCGACCGTGGCCGTGAGCCCGGGCCCAGGCGGGCCGAGCCGCAGCCGCTCCGGCCGCACGCCGATGCTGCCGCCGGTGCCGTTGGCCAGGGCGCCCGGCACGAGCCCGGCACCCACGGCCCAGGGCAGCAGGTTCATGGGCGGCGTGCCGAGGAAGCGGGCGGCGAAGCCGCTCGCCGGGCGGTCATAGAGCTCCGCCGGCGTTCCCTGCTGCTCGATGCGCCCATCGCGCATCAGCACCACCCGGTCGGACATGGTCATGGCTTCCACCTGGTCGTGCGTGACGTAGATCATCGTCATGCCGAGCCGGCGCTGCAGGCTGCGGATCTCGGCGCGCATCTCCTGCCGCAGCTGCGCGTCGAGGTTCGACAGCGGCTCGTCCATCAGGCAGACGGCGGCATCGGCGACGATGGCGCGGCCCAAGGCGACGCGCTGGCGCTGGCCGCCCGAGAGGGCGGCGGGCTTGCGGTCGAGAAGATGCGTGAGGCCGAGCGTCTGGGCCGCCCGCTTCAGCCGCTCGTCGCGCTCGGCACGTGGCACGCCCCGCACCTTCAGTCCAAACAGGATGTTCTCGGCCACGCTGAGGTGGGGGAACAGCGCGTAGGACTGGAACACCATGGCGATGCCGCGCTCGGCGGGCGAGCGGCGCGTGACATCCCGCCCCCCGATGGCGACGGTGCCCGCGGTCGGCTGCTCCAGCCCGGCGATGAGGCGCAGCGTCGTCGATTTACCGCAGCCGGAAGGGCCGAGCAGGACGGTGAATTCACCCGAGGCGCAGGTAAAGCTGATGCCATCCACCGCCGGCGCACCGTTCCAGACCTTTGTCAGATTGTCGACGACGATTTCCGCCATGTCCCCCGCATCGCTTTTTGCCCATTCTGACTTCAATGAACCGTCCTCGGGCAATGATCGGCGGCTCGATTATTTCTGTTATGCCACAGGCCGAGAATTGGGCACAGGTTTTCTGCGAGCGGCGTAGCGAAGGCTCGCGACGTTTCCGTGAAGCGGCGATGACAGTTCAATGACGGCGCCGCATTCCCGTGACTGCGGGGCGGGTGCGGATGGAGCGTCACCTGATCGCACCGGGAGGATGTGCCGGATGCAATCCCTGCGCGACAATCTGGAGATTGATCAGGGCGATGGAGTGCTGGCACATTCCGCACGCAGACGCTGAGTCTGCGTCCACCGTGTGCCCCGCCTGAGTTTCTCGTGAACGAAGCGACCATCCGCGGCCTGCCCGCGCAGCGCCCGCCCTTCCACCTCGGGGGCGATGCACGTGCCCGTGCCATGCCGGGCCGTGTCAGCGGGGCCCGCCTTGGTGCGGCCGTCCGGGGTGCCGCGGCGCCCTTCGCCAGCCTGGGGAAGCGCTGAATGTCGCCGGGCGAGCTCATGGGCTTTCTGGCGCTCACCTTTGCCGCGGCCTATGCCCAGACCCTCACCGGTTTCGCCTTTGGCCTCATCACCATGGGCGGGGTTGGCCTCACCGGCTTGCTCTCCCTGCCGGACGCGGCACTGATTGTGAGCGTGCTCACGCTCGTCAACGCAACGCAGATGCTGCTCAAGGGCTGGCGTGACGTTGCCTGGCGCGAGTTCGCCTTCGTCATGGCCGCGAGCATGCCGGCGCTCCTTGTCGGCTACTGGCTGCTGGAATGGCTCGCAGAGACCCGGGCTGACGTGCTGCGCGTCGCGCTCGGCGTGGTCATCATTGCGTCGAGCCTGCAGCTCGCCATGCGGCCGGCGCCGCTTGCGCACAAGTCCGGCGTCGCATCATTCGCCTTCTTCGGCGGCATTGCGGGCCTCATGGGCGGCCTGTTCTCCACGGCCGGCCCGCCACTCGTCTACCACTTCTACCGTCAGCCGCTGACGCTGGCGACGATCCGCGAGACGCTCGTCGGCGTCTTCGCGCTCAACGCCGTGTTCCGCATCAGCCTCGTCGTCCTCTCCGGCAATCTGCCGGGGCCCTCGACGCTGACAGGCCTCTTTGCCATTCCGGCCGTGATGGTGGCGACCTTTACCGCCCGACGCTGGCCGCCGCCGATCGCGCCGCAGGTGATGCGGCGCATCGTCTTCGTCCTCCTCTTCCTGTCGGGGGTGTCGCTCGGCGCCCCCGCCGTCCTGCGCCTTCTGGGAGTGCATTGATGACCGTACACGACAAGACAGCAGGCCGCCGCGTGCTCGACCTCAAGGATCCGTCGCTGCTGACGGACAAGGCCTATGTGGCTGGTGAATGGATCGACGCGCCGGACGGCCGGACCATTGCCGTCACCGATCCCTTCGATGGCGCGCTCCTCGCGACGGTGCCAGACCTCGGCCCCGACGTCGCCCGGCGCGCCATCGATGCGGCGCATGCGGCGCAGAAGGAGTGGGCGAAGCGCCCGGTGAAGGAGCGCAGCCAGATCCTGCGGCGCTGGTATGAGCTCATCCTCGCCAATGTGGACGACCTGGCGCTGATCCTGACCTCGGAGCAGGGCAAGCCGCTGGCCGAGGCGCGGGCCGAGATCGTCTCCAACGCCGCCTATCTCGAGTGGTTCGCGGAAGAGGCGAAGCGCATCAACGGTGACATCATTCCCGCCGCCCGACCCGACCAGCGCATCGTCGTGCTGAAGCAACCGGTCGGCGTCTGCGCCGCCATCACGCCGTGGAACTTCCCCAACGGCATGATCACCCGCAAGGTCGGCCCGGCGCTGGCGGCCGGCTGCACCATGGTGCTGAAGCCGGCGGCGCAGACGCCGCTGTCGGCCTTTGCGCTTGCCGTGCTCGCCGAGCGGGCGGGCGTGCCGAAGGGCGCGTTCTCGGTCATTACCGGCGACGCACGGCCCATTGGCGAGGAGTTCTGCCACAACCCGAAGGTCGCCAAGATCACCTTCACCGGCTCGACGGCGGTGGGCCGCTGGCTGATGCGCGAGGCCGGCAACGGCATCAAGCGCCTGTCGCTGGAGCTGGGCGGCAACGCGCCCTTCATCGTCTTCGACGATGCCGATCTCGATGCCGCCGTCGAGGGCGCGATCATCTCCAAGTATCGCAACGCTGGCCAGACCTGCGTGTGCGCGAACCGCATCTATGTCCAGGCATCGGTGGCCGAGGCCTTCACCGAGAAGTTCGTGGCCAAGGCGCGCACGCTCAAGCTCGGCCGCGGCACCGAGGAAGGCGTCACCATGGGCCCGTTGATTGACGAGCGTGCCGTCGCCAAGATGGAGGAGCACGTGGCCGATGCCCTCGCCAAGGGTGGCAAGCTCGTCCTCGGCGGCAAGCGCTCCGAGCTCGGCGGCACCTTCTTCGAGCCGACGGTGATGACCGGCATCACCCAGGACATGAAGGTCGCGAAGGAGGAGACCTTCGCGCCGCTGGCGCCGATCATCACCTTCCGCGACGACGAGGAGGTGATCGCCATGGCCAACGACACGGAGTTCGGCCTGGCCGCCTACTTCTACGCGAAGGACATGGCGCGGGTCTGGCGCGTGGCCGAGGCGCTGGAAAGCGGCATGGTCGGCGTCAACACCGGCCTCCTCGCCAACGAGATGGCGCCCTTCGGCGGCGTCAAGCAGTCGGGCCTCGGCCGCGAGGGCTCGAAGTACGGCATCGAGGGCTTCCTCGAGCTGAAGTACGTCTGCCTCGGCGGCATGTGAACGCGCCGGCGAGGGAAGACTCGGCCTGTGCCTGTGGGCCGGGGCTTCCCCGCTGGTCGCGGTTGACCCCGCCTTGCCGTGAAGGCTAAGCGGGCTTGCGACAGCTTCCCCGGTTCGGAAGCGGCCCTGATCGTTCGCCGGTCGCGCTGTCGGCGCGCCTGGCGCCGCGCAACTGTTGAATGTCCGGTTGAAGGGTGGCGGCAATGCGGTGTGCCTGCCTGCGCGCGACAGCCACGATCCTGTGTGCGCTCGCCTTCGTCGTTCTCGCCGCGGCCCTTGGCGCGCGTGCGCAGAACGGTCCCGGCCGGCCGGGCGGCGAGCCCGTCACGGTCGGCGTCCATGTCAGCCCGCCGTTCGTGATGAAGGACGGCGCGCACTTCGACGGCATGGCGATCGACCTGTGGGAAGAGCTGGCCGTGCGCCTTGGGCGGCCCTACGCCTATCGCGAATACGACACCTTCGGCGATCTCGTCCGGGCGACCGCGGCGGGGGAGGTGGACGTCGCCGTCTCGAACCTGACGGTGACCGAGCAGCGTGCGCAGCAGATCGACTTCACCCAGCCCTGGTTCGACGGCGGGCTGCGTATCATGGTCGGCAGCGGCCCGCGCGCCGGGTTCTGGGATGTCCTCGATGGTCTGAGCGACTCCGGCTACCTGCGCTACTATGCCTGGATTGCCCTGGTCATCCTGGTGGCGTCGGTACTGCTGACGGTGTTCGACCGCCATTTCGACAAGGATTTTCCCCGCCGCTGGCGTGACGGTTTCGCCGAGAGCTTCTACACCGTCATGCAGGTTGCCACTACCGGCCGGCCGCCGTCACGCAAGAACCTCTTTGGCTGGGTGGGCCGCATCTGGCAGGGGCTCTGGCTGGTGGCCGGTGTCGCGGTCCTTGCCTTCGTCACCTCGTCGGTGACGAGCGTCATGACCACGCTGGCGCTCACCAGCCAGATCCACGGCATCCAGGATCTCGCCGGCCGGACGGTGGGCGTGCTGAGGGACAGCGTCGCGCACGAGTACGTGCGCCGCACGGGGCTTGACCACCGCGCCTTCCTCAGCCTCGAGGAGGCCGTCGCGGCCCTCGGCGAGGGGAGCATTGCGGCGATCGTCGAAGACGCGCCGGTCCTCGAATATTTCGCCCACACCCGGCCTGGTGCCGGGGTGCGCGTCGTCGGGCCCCTCTTCGAGCCGGACAAGTATGCCTTCGCAACGCCGCACGGCAGCGACCTTCGCCGCCCGTTGACCGTCCAGCTCCTCGCGGCCCACGAGCGCGGCGACATCGCCCGGCTGCGGACGAAATACTTCGGCAGCGGCTCCTGATCCGCCTCAGGCCACGTCGGGCGGCACCAGCTCGCCGAGCATCGTCGGCAGCAGCTCCGAGACCGTCGGGTGGATGTGCATGGCACGCTGCATCACGTCGCAGGGCGCCCCGGCATACATGAGGGTGAGGATGGCGTGGACGACCTCGTCGCAGCCGACACCGAGGAGCGCCGCGCCGAGGATGCGCCGATCGGCGGCATCGACGAGGATCTTCATGAAGCCGAGCGCCTCGCCTTTTTCCACGGCCCGGCCGACACGCGTCATCGGGCGGCGGGCGACGAGATAGGGCTTGCCGGTCCTGCGCGCCTCGGCTTCCGTCATGCCGACGCGGCCGAGGGGAGGGTCCGTATAAAGGCAATAGGCCGGGATGCGGTCGCCGACACGGCGCGGGTCGCCGTCGAGCAGGTTGGCGGCGACGATCTCGAAGTCGTTGTAGGCGGTGTGGGTGAAGGCGCCGCGGCCGTTGCAGTCCCCCAGCGCCCAGACGCCCTCGACATTCGTCCGCAACTGGTCGTCGACCTTGATGTAGCCCCGCTCGTCCGTCTCGATGCCGGCTGCCTCGAGGCCGAGATCGTCGGTGTTGGGCCGGCGCCCGGTGGCGATGAGCAGATGGCTGCCCGCGATCTCGCGCGCCGTGTCCGCGCGGCGGAGGGTGACGGCGATGCTGCCCGTCTGCCCGGACACGCGGATGCATTCCGCCCCGGTATGCAGCGCCACGCCCTCGCTCTCAAGAATGTCCGCGACGGCAGCCGAGATGTCCTCATCCTCGCGCGGGATGACCTGCGGAGCCATCTCGACGACGGAGACGCGGCTGCCGAAGCGCCGGTACATCTGCGCGAACTCGAGGCCGATGTAGCTGCCGCCGATGATGACGAGATGGTCTGGCAGCTCCCCGAGCTCCATCATGCCGCTGTTGGTGAGGTAGGGCGTGCGCTCGAGGCCGGGGATCGGCGGCGCTGCGGCACGTCCGCCGACGTTGATGAAGATGCGCCCGGCCCGCAGCATCGTTCCGCCCACCGCGACGCTGTGCGGGCCGGTGAAGCGCGCGTGCCCCTCGATGACGGTGCAGCCAGGCAGCCCGCGAACCCAGCTTTCGACGCCGGCGCGCGACCTGCCCGATATGTCATCCTTGCGCGCTTTGACGCCCGCCATGTCGACGGCGATCTCGCCGCGGATCGTCACGCCGAAATCGGCGGCGCGGCGCGCCATGTGCGCGGCGTAGGCGCTTGCCACCAGCGCCTTCGTCGGGATGCAGCCGGTGTTGACACAGGTGCCGCCGAAGAACTTGCGCTCGATGACGGCGAGCCGCATGCCTGCCTGCGACAGCCGGGCGGCGAGGGCAGGGCCGGCCTGGCCCGTGCCAATGATGATGGCGTCGTAGTCGTGCATGGCGGCGCTCCTCCCGTAGTGTCCGGGTGGGCGGCGTCGGCGCCGCCATGCGTCCGGGCATGTCCGCGGCGCCGGCCGGCCGATCCTGCCAGCCTCTCACAAGACGCCGGCAGGCGCCACCGGGCCGTCTCCCGTGCTGTCTGCGCCGCCTGAAGGATCGGGCAAGGAATGTGCAGGATGTGGCAGGCACCGGCGGGCACGGCGCATCATATCGACGTCATTCCGATAACAGGGGATGACGACATGACGATTGCACTCATCACCGGTGGGAGCCGCGGGCTCGGCCGCAGCGCGGCCCTGCATCTGGCGAGGAACGGCGTCGGCATCGTGCTGACCTACCAGAACAACGCGACGGCGGCCGAGGAGGTCGTCGCCGCGATAGCGGAGGATGGCGGGAAGGCCGTCGCGCTGCAGCTCGATACCGGCCGTGTCGCCACCTTTCCCGCCTTCGTGGAGAAGCTCGCCGCGGCGCTGCGGCAGCATTGGGAACG
>Ga0207867_1002021_pt1 | contig 12251 bp, 9 predicted proteins | sample HigsolmetaAR206D_FD_184838 | JGI IMG/M metagenome (GOLD analysis project Ga0207867, IMG submission 184838) | Ionic liquid and high solid enriched microbial communities from the Joint BioEnergy Institute, USA - AR20-6-D (SPAdes) (version 2) ...
TTTTCAAGTTCAGCTAAATCTCTCCGAATGGTCATGGTGGAAACATCAAGCCTTTTTGCTAATTCCTCAATATCTACCTTTCCGTATTTTATTATTTGCGCTTCTATCCAATTACGACGTTCCAACGGTAGCATTTTTCATACGCTCCCATTTTCTATTTGTTTATTTTTAACATAATTACTGTTACATTATGTTTCATTTGTTCGTTTATGTCAATTATAATTTAGAAGTTTGATGCAGTCAAGTTTTTGTGGGCATTTTTTTGTACAATAAAGTTTGAATTATTTTGTAAGCGTTTACTTCTCCCCTTAGTTTTGCTTTATTTGAATAACCATCCTTTTAAAAACCAACCAATCCTTTTAATGCATGATAAATGGGTGTGCCTGATGATTGCTTTAGATAGGCGATATTATCCCGTGTCAAATGTACAGCTTGTTTTTTATATCTTTTATGCAACGATCGTTGTATACGGTCTGAAGCTTGTTGTTCCTGAGCTGTTTCCCAAAGTCCAACCAGCGTCTTTACGGTTAGTTGATCTTTAAGGGCGATGATCATTTTGGTCATTGCTTGGACACCTGCTTGGCTCCAACTGCGGCCTTGTTTTAGGCGGTCGGCAAATTGGCTCATGACTCCTTCGGAGGCCCCCATGGTATACATTTGACTGGTATCGATTCCTTTCTCCTTCAGCCAGGCTTTATAGTCGCGTAAAGCCTCCTTATGCTTCGTAATAAAAGCAATCAAAGCCTCCAACTTTTTCTCTTCTTCCTCAGTTGCCATTGTGCCAACGGCACTATTGAGCTCCACGATTAACCGATCCGGATTATTTTCTTTGATGGCCTGATACATCGCCTTAAAGCGCGGGTGAGACTGAAGCAGCTGGCGGACATCACGAATCACACGAAAGCGATCCAGATGGTAGAAAGCCCGATCGCCAAAGTAATCCTTGCAGGCTGTGATCCAACTCGCCGCATCTCCGTTAATCACAAAAAGGGTTTTCGTAGCGTCATAGTTATAGTTCTCCTCCAGAAAGGTTTCAAAACCTTCCCAGAACGGTTCATTCCCCTCATGGTAATAGTGGCGCTTATGGACCAATTGACGGCGTTTCGATCCATCAGTTGCCCATCCCATGTGTACCATGGCAATCTTTTGTTCCGTTGCCTTCTTCCTTTTGTTTCTTTTTCCTTTCTGTTGCTTGACAAACAAGCCATCCGTTTCCACAAACAAGACCTCAGGCGCCTCTTGTTTCTCTTCTGGTGCACAGACCTCTGCCGCAAGAAGGTGCTGTCTTAGGGCTTCGTGACTCATGGGACGATACCCTAAGAACCTTTCGATTTCGTGAATCGCGTGCCGATAGGATGAGCCGGTAACGGCCAATTCCATCGCATACTCTTCAAGCAGGGGACTGAATCCTTTTTGACCTTCGTAGCCCAGATAACGGTCTAGGAGGCTCACGTACTGGCCTGTTTCACGGTCTTTATAATAATGACGACAAAATGTGAGCGGACCAAACATAGTATCAAGACGAATATCCCGCTTGTCTTTAAGGCGAAAACGCTTTTTATCACGACATTCAGCTAACTGATTATCCAGATCCTCAAGGATCCTCTTGAGCAGCTCGCCAAAAATTTTTTGAAGGAGTAAGAATAGATTCGTCTCAATCTCTTTTAATGTTGGATATTCCGGGTTATAATGTTTCATATGAGGGCCTCCTTGTACGGTGATTTGTGTAAAACTTATTGTACAAAATAGAGGCCCTCTTTTCTTGTATTTTACCCTCCTTACGTGACCACCTTTACGAAATCTCTATCCCATTTTTCCGTCACCTTTGACCTTGTCTGTGCCCGTGTTACGCTTAACGCCACAGTCTCACCGAAAAATTTAGCCTAAGCGGCTCAACGAGTGGCCAGTGTAACACGGGCAATCGATTCTAAGCATCCGTCGGCGGGGCCCCGACCCCTTCCGCCGGACGCCAAGAATCGGGCGATCTGCGGTCAAAGGCAAGCAGCTTCGCTGTGACTCCTCTTTATACCAAAGAGTCCCATTAATACCTTTCATTTCGCCCATAAAAATTTTACTCTAACTAGAAGTTTTGTTTATTTTTTTTGAAATTATGCATTATCTTGGATACCGTTGAGTTGCGATATCACCCTACTTTCTACGCAATTTGGGCTTTTTTACCTCTTCGGTTATTGTCATTTCAAACCTACAAAAAAACACCCTTTGTTTTAACAAAGGGCGTTGTTTTTTACTATACACAAATTGATACAGCCTTTATTCATTACTTCTTCTCTACAGCATGGCCGCCGAATTCATTGCGCAATGCGGCGACAACTTTTCCGGCAAAGGTGTCATCTTCGAGGGAGCGGTAACGCATCATTAATGACAAAGCGATGACAGGGGCCGCGGTTTGGAAATCAAGGGCCGCCTCCACCGTCCATTTTCCTTCACCGCTTGAATGCATAACGCCTTTAATGCTTTCAAGTTTTGCTTCTTTTGAGAAGGCATTTTCCATCAATTCCATTAACCACGAACGGATGACAGAACCGTTATTCCAAACTTTAGAAACCGCTTTATAGTCATAATCGAATGGGCTTTTCTCGAGAATCTCAAACCCTTCGGCAATCGCCTGCATCATCCCATACTCGATGCCGTTATGTACCATTTTAAGAAAATGACCGCTACCAACCGGACCCGTATACAGATAACCGTTTTCCACGGAAATATCTTTAAAAATCGGTTCAATGAGCTTGAAAGTTTCCGCATCGCCGCCGATCATCGTGCAAACACCATGGCGTGCCCCTTCCATACCACCGCTCGTGCCGCAATCAAAGAAGTAAATGCCTTTTTCTCCCAGTTTCTCAGCCCGGCGCAACGTATCTTTATAGTTTGAATTGCCGCCATCAATGATGATATCGCCTTTTTCCAAATAGGAAGAAACGTCATTGATGACGCCTTCTGTAATTTCCCCTGCCGGCACCATGACCCAGACAATGCGTGGTGCTTCCAGTTGTTCAACCAATTCTTTAATCGAATAAGCGCCGGTTGCTCCTTTGGCTTCCAGCTGTTTAACCGCATCCGGATTGACATCATAGGCTACAATCTTGTGTTGATGGTCGAGGAAATTGAGCCCGAGATTAAATCCCATTTTTCCCAAACCGATTAAACCGATCTTCATAACCATCTTCCTTTCTATTCATTAGCCGTAACAATGATTTATTATAACGATTTATCCGATAAATATCATTTATGAGGTATAACAATCCTTTATAGATAGCTTGACCGTTCAAGAAAAATTTATTTTATATAGGCATATTGCTGTCCGCAAAAAAAAAAGAAAGACGCACCTAAAAGAAAGACTCGGCACGCCTTTTTTACATCTCAATTAATCTATTTTTTTATAAAGGTTTCCGGCATAACGACAGCAATCACTTCACCGCGAACACATAACACGTCATCAGCATAGACCTCGGTAAGAACTTTCCACTTTTTCGGGTGAATTTCTTCCACTGTCCCAATCGCTTTAAGTGTCACACCCATTGGGGTTGGTTTTAAATAATTGATATTTAAAGATGCCGTGACAAACCGAGGTGGTGGCGTCCCGTCGCCTAGTTCATGACCGTTTTTGCGGTGCAAGGCCAGAGCAGCTGAACCCGTGCCATGACAATCGATTAAGGAAGCGATGAAGCCGCCGTAGACAAATCCGGGGAGAGCCGTATGTTCGGGCTTTGGGTCATATTCCGTGACCGTATGATCCCCTTCCCATCTCGTACGAATATGATGCCCCTTCTCATTTAACCGGCCGCACCCATAGCACCACGAAAAATCATCCGGATAAAAGTCTTGCACGGCTTGTATCTTTTTGTCTACCATAACTAGCCACCTTTCTGAAAATACGCTCGTATATTTATTCGCTGATAGAGCGGCCAATTCCTTTAAAATGCAGAAAGGCTAGTGACAAAGATGATCAAAATGGGCTGTCCCCAACGACCCAGAACAAGTGAAAACCAGATGGATCCTTCGGTTTTCGTTCTATAAAATTAACTGATTTTCCTTTTTTGGATTTGTTTGCTGCGAAGCTGGCCGCAGGCAGCATCAATATCCGTGCCGTGCTCTAACCGGACGCCACAATTGATGCCATTTTGCTTGAGCGTATCATAAAAACGCTGAATCGCTTCTGGCGTGCTTCTTTGGTATTGAATGTGCTCGCTGACGGGATTATAAGGAATTAAATTGACGTAAGCGAGGTGTTTTTTATCCTTAAGCAACTCGGCAAGCTCCAGAGCTTCTTTTTCATGATCATTGACATCACGAAGTAGAATATACTCAAAAGTGACGCGCCGATTCGTTTTTTCTAAGTAATAATTGACGGCTTGCATCAGCTTTTCTATCGGAAATGCCTTATTAATCTTCATAATTTGCGTTCTAAGCTCATTATTGGGCGCATGAAGGGATATGGCCAAGTTGACTTGCAAATTCAAATCGGCAAAGTCATAAATTTTATGTGCCAAACCGCTCGTGGATACCGTGATATGTCTCGCCCCGATTTTTAGTCCGTTCTGATCATTGACGATGCGTAAAAAACGCACCACGTTGTCAAAGTTATCGAATGGCTCGCCTATTCCCATCACGACGATATGGCTGACTCTTTCTCCCTTGCCGGCTTTGTCCAAAGTGTGTTGAACATTCATGATTTGTTCAACGATTTCGCCGCTTGTCAAATTCCTATTTTTGCGCAAGATGCCGCTAGCACAAAAAGAACAGCCGATGTTGCAGCCGACTTGGGTCGTGACGCAAACCGACAGTCCATAGTCAAAGCGCATCAGCACGGTCTCGATTAAATTCCCATCTTGCAGTTTGAACAAAAACTTCACCGTTCCGTCTGCTGAGACTTGTTTGATTTCTTCTTTTAATGTTTGTATAGCAAAATGTTCTTCAAGGAGCTCACGGCATTCCTTGTTGACATTGGTCATGTCCGAAAAGCTCAACACCCGTTTTTTATATAACCAATCCCAGACTTGTTTGGCGCGAAACGGCTTTTGCCCGCGCTCGGTAAGCCAATCGGATAATTGTTCCAGCGTTAACCCATAAATGGATGTTTTCACAATACATACCCTTTCTAATTAAACCTATAAGACTCATTATACTATAAAAAGCACTCCGGACATACACCCCCAAAGGAAGCACGGGCCTTTGCTCGGTTATAAATCACGGCTAATGGCGCGGCCTGCCGTTCGTCCTGTAAAAAGACAACTGCCAACAAACGTGCCTTCAAGTGAGCGATAGCCATGAACCCCGCCGCCGCCAAAACCTGCTACTTCTCCTGCCGCATATAAACCCGGAATGGGTTGGCCTTCGGCGTCGAGCACCCGGCTTGATAAATCCGTTTGCAAGCCCCCTAATGTTTTACGGCTTAAAATATGGAGGCGTACAGCAATTAAAGGTCCGTTTTTCGGATCGAGGATTTTGTGTGGCTTGGCAACGCGGATGAGTTTGTCACCGATATAATTTCGGGCGCCGCGCATCGCCACGATTTGCAAGTCCTTCGTAAAGGCATTATCGATCTCCCGGTCTCTTGCGCGAATCTGGCGTTCAATGTCTTCGAGGTTAAGTAAATTTTCACCCGTCAGTCGATTCATCCCATCAACCAATTCTTTCAGTGTATCGGCAATGATAAAATCCTCCCCATGATCCATGAAAGCTTGAACGGGTCCTGGAGGGCCGGGCAGGGCACGACCAAAAACCTTCCTAATGCTTTTCTCCGTTAAATCCGGGTTTTGTTCTGACCCCGATAAGGCAAATTCTTTTTCTATAATTTTTTGCGTCAGAATGAACCACGAGTAGTCATAACCGGTTTCTTGAATCGCTTTGAGCGTGCCGAGCGTGTCGAAGCCGGGAAGATAGGGCACTGGAAATCGACGACCCCGAGCGTCAAGCCAAATGGAGGACGGCCCCGGTAATATGCGGATGCCGTGATTGCGCCAAATCGGGTTCCAGTTTTTAATCCCCTCGGTATAATGCCACATGCGGTCGCGATTAACGATGCGCCCGCCTGCTTTCTCAGCGATGGCTAACATCCGGCCATCCACATGGGCCGGCACCCCTGAGACCATATGTTTAGGGGGCTCGCCCAGCCACTTCGGCCAGTTTTTCCGAACGAGCTCATGGTTGCCGCCGATGCCGCCTGTTGCAACTAAAACCGCCTCCGCTTGAAACTCAAAATTATCCTGTACTTCCCTAGAACTTTCCTCTCCCCGTTGCGCCGCACTCGGGACGAGAATGGCACCTCTTACGCCGACCACCGCGCCATTTTTCTTCACTAAACCATCGACGCGGTGACGCGGGCGGTAATCCACTCGCCCATGTTGAATTTGCTCACGGACGCGGCGTTCGAATGGGGCGACAAGTCCCGGTCCTGTACCCCAAACAATATGAAATCTCGGCACTGAGTTCCCGTGGCCGTCAGCCAGATACCCGCCGCGTTCTGCCCAACCGACGATCGGAAAAAACCGCACGCCTAAGCTGCGCAGCCAAGCGCGTTTTTCCCCTGCGGCAAAATCGACATAAGCCTCCGCCCACTTAATGGCCCAGTAATCTTCATCGTCCAAGCGGTCGAAGCCAGCTGTTCCGAGCCAATCCTGCCAGGCGAGCTCTCTTGAATCCTTGATGCCTAGGCGGCGTTGCTCGGGTGAGTCGACTAAAAATAAGCCCCCAAATGACCACCATGCCTGACCGCCAAGGGAGCTTTCCGGCTCTTGATCCAGCAAAAGCACTTTTTTACCTGCCTCAGCGAGCTCAGCTGTGGCAACCAGCCCGGCAAGACCGGCCCCGACGACGATCACATCATGCTCCATCCATTACGACCCCCTCATTTACACACTAAGCTGTTTCAATTAAAATCGATGAATTAATGTCTCGGACGCTTCGTTCGCCAGCAAGGGCTATCGTGATGTCCAGATCAGCTAAAAGATTCTGCAACACTTCTTTAACCCCTTTTTCACCCGCAACGGCTAAGCCATACATGCACGGCCTGCCGACAAGAACGGCCTGAGCGCCGAGCGCTAGTGCTTTAACAATATCCGAACCGCGGCGAATACCACTATCCATGAGGATAGTGAGTTGACCCGATACGGCATCAACGATAGCCGGTAAGGCGGAAAGCGCTCCGATCGCCCCGTCTACCTGGCGTCCGCCGTGGTTCGAAACGATAATCCCATCGATACCGTATGCCACCGCTCTTTTTGCATCTTCTGGATGAAGGATCCCTTTTAACAAAATGGGGAGATTGGTGTGCTCTCTTAAAAACTGTAGGTTTTCCCATGTTAAGCCGGGATTGCCAAAGACTTGTGCCCAATATAAGATCGCCGATAGTGGATCTTCCTGTGGTGATTTTTTTAATTTCGCACAAAAGGCAGGATCCGTGAAGTAATTTCCCACCCCTTCGCCAATGAGAAATGGCAAATAGACATTTTTCAAATCATGTTCTCGCCAAGCCATCATCGGTGTATCCAGTGTGACAACAATAGCGGAGTAGCCAGAAGCTTCCGCCCTTTGAAGGAAACTAGCCGTAATGTCCGGGTCCTTGCTCCAATAGAGTTGGAACCAGCGCGGTGCATCGCCCATTTCTTCAGCGATTTGCTCCATGGGAACGGTTGAAGCTGAACTGGCAACATACGGTATGCCGAGTTCAGCACAAGCCCGCGCGGATGCTCGTTCGCCATCCGGATGGATGATGGATTGGACGCCGATCGGCGCATGCAACACAGGAAATGGATACGTCTTGCCAAACAACTCGATCGTTGTATCTCGGTCTTCTACATTTCGAAGCATGCGCGGGACAATTTTCCAACGATTAAACGCCGCACGGTTCGCTTGCATGGTCATTCCGCCGCCGGCACCGCCCGCAATATAATAAAACGGACCATCTTCAAGAACTTCCCTTGCTTTTTCCTCCCATTCTTCATAGATGACCGGCAATCGATTCGGATCGGGGTTTGGCATCGTCTGATAAATGCGGAATTGTACATCATTGCCGTAATTCGCCAAGTCCATCCCTCCTTTTTACGAAAGCGCTCACAAAATACTTTACGAATTTTTCGAAATAACTTTAAAGATATTATATATCAGATTCACCTATTCTCATATTCCTTTTGCTTAAGTTCACAATGTTATCATTCTTCAAGATTTACTTATGATATATATCACTTTTTCAACTTGGTGCTCCAGGTAAACTGTAACCGTAAATGCTTTTAACGGGAGGCGAAGGCTATGCCGGAAAATCTGATTTTAGAGCAAGCCAAAGTAGATGAACTCGTCGAGAAATTTTATGAACGATTGCTTAAAGAACCTTCGTTTGTGACCATGTTTCGCGAAAGACAAGTCGATGTTAACCGATTAATCGAAAGGCAGAAACATTTTATATTCGAACTGATTAACAATACAAATCCGGACGCTAACTCAAAACACTCGAATCAAGTGAAAGAACGGCATGCCTTTCAAGCGAATCCGGAGCGGGCAAAACTTTGGTTGGATACGATGTTTGCTACAATTGACGACCTCGACATCGGCAATGGGGTTAAACAAACATTGAAAGAAAAAATCAGCCAGTTAATGTCTTACGTAGGACATTAATAGCTAGTGTCCGATTGAAGCCGTGAAAACGGACACTCAAGTGTTTATATAGCGAAAAACCAATGACGAAAATAGAAATGGTTGACTCAAGGGTTTTGGGGCTCACCCCACCCTCAATGAGTCAACCTTTTTATACTTAAAATTTTTTCAATCCAGCATAAGGACAACGACGGCTCCGCCATCGCCTAAAAGGCTTGGCAGAGCCAAGTTTTTTACATCAAACCATAATTTTGCAAATATCATTTGTAAAGGCCACCGGGTCGCTGATCGGGAGCCCCTCAATTAAAAGCGCTTGGTTGTACAGAAGATTGGTGTACAGATCGAGTTTAGTTTTGTCGTTGTCATAGGCGTTTTTCAGTGACTGGAACACCTCATGTTGCGTGTTGATTTCCAAAACTTTTTCCGCATGAACATTCTGGTTGTTCGGAAGGGCATTCAAGACCTTTTCCATTTCAATCGAAACTTCACCTTCCGCCGTGAGGCAGACAGGGTGAGACTTTAAACGTTTCGATGCCCGAACCGCTTTAACTTTGCCATCCAGAACCTTTTTCATATAGTCGAAGAGCGGTTGGTGATCTTTCTCAGCTTCCCCTGTTTTCTTTCCGTCTTCTTCCTCAAGACCTAAATCACTTCCGGAAACCGAACGGAACTCCTTGTCTTTATATTTCAACAACATTTTAATCGCGAATTCATCAATCTCATCGGTGAAGTATAAAATTTCATAGCCTTTATCGGCAACAAGCTCGGTCTGCGGCAGTTTTTCAATACGCTCGACGGAGTCTCCTGTTGCATAATAAATGTACTTTTGATCTTCCGGCATCCGCGAGACGTACTCATCCAATGTCACGCGTTTCTTTTCTTTCGAAGAATAGAACATGAGAAGATCTTGCAACGTCTCCTTATGCATGCCAAAATCGCTGTACACGCCGTATTTTAATTGCCGGCCAAAGGCATCGAAAAATTTCTCATATTTTTCGCGCTCGTTTTTGAGCATTTGCAGCAGTTCGCTCTTAATCTTTTTACTTATGTTTTTGGCGATTAACTTCAGCTGCTTATCATGCTGTAACATTTCCCGCGAAATATTGAGGGAAAGATCTTCGGAATCGACCATCCCTTTGACAAAACTAAAGTAATCCGGCAAAAGATCCGGGCATTTATTCATAATTAAAACGCCGTTGGAATACAGTTCGAGACCTTTTTCGTAGTCTTGCGTGTAATAGTCAAACGGAATGCTCTCCGGAATGAATAAAATAGCATGGTATCTCACAGCGCCATCGACACTAATATGAATGTGCTTTAATGGTTTGTCGAACCCATACCGCTTTTCCGTATAAAAGTTTTCGTAATCCTCATCCGTTAATTCGCTTTTGTTTTTCCGCCAAATCGGCACCATGCTGTTAATGACTTGCTCTTCTTTCACTTCGACGGTATCGCTATCCCCATCCGCTTTCGGCCGACTGACGGTCACATCCATTTTTATCGGATAACGAATAAAATCCGAATACTTTTTAATGATCGCTTTCAAACGGTATTCTTCAAGGAATTCATCATAATTTTCATCTTCCGTGTTTTCCTTGATTTTCAATATGACTTCGGTGCCGACTTCATCTTTTGTCCACGGTTCAATGGTAAACCCGTCTGCGCCTGCTGATTCCCATTTATAAGCCTGGTCTTCACCTAAAGCCTTACTGATGACAGTTACCACATCGGCCACCATAAAAGCCGAGTAAAAACCGACGCCGAACTGACCAATCAAATCATGGCCATCTTTCATCTCATTTTCCGTTTTAAAGGCCAATGACCCACTCTTGGCGATCGTGCCGAGGTGGTTTTCTAATTCCTCTTTCGTCATGCCAATCCCGGTATCGATGACTTTCAGTGTTCGGTTTTCCTTATCCGGGACAACTTTTATGTAAAACTTGTCTTTATCAAACGTTAAGGTATCATCAGTCAACGCTTTATAATAAATTTTGTCAATCGCATCGCTCGCATTAGAAATAAGCTCTCTTAAAAAAATCTCCTTCTGAGAGTAAATAGAGTTGATCATCATTTCGAGAAGTCTTTTAGACTCAGCTTTAAATTGTAGCTTTTCCATCCGTCAATCCCTCCCAATTGAAAGGTTGTGTTAGCACTCTCTTTCATCGAGTGCTAACACTATTTAAGTAACATACCGGACGGGTTCTGTCAATGATTCCAAACGTCTTAACCCCTTGATATCTCTGACTTTTCTTGCCGTGTTCGCATGTCTTCTTTGATCAATAACCCGCCAAGGAGTCCGAGAAAGCTAAACAGCACCGGAATGATAAATCCGTAGTGGTAACCAGTGAGGTTTTCTGCGCCGTGAAAGTGATCTAAAATCTTGCCAAAAACAGCCGGTAAAAGGATCGCGCTGATAAATCCCCCAGTGTTAGCAAATCCGGATACTACCCCGACCTCATGAATGGGAAACGATTTTCGGACAATGGCGAAAGTCATCGCGCTGGCACCGTTGCCACAGCCAATGAGTAAGAACAAAAAGATCAGCCAGACGAACGAAGGCTTCCCACCTAACAACAAAAAAGCGAGCCAACTCAGAAAAACCATGGCATGGGCTGTAACATATGGCTTTTTAACCGTTCCTAAACGATTGGCCACCCAACTGGCAAGTGGTGCGCCAATCATCGAACCGATTAAACCGATCATCACGAGCTGGCTCGATTGGGATCTCGTCATCTCGTACACATGCATGCCATAGGGAACTGCCCAAGATGAAATGAATCCGACGTATGTGCCGACAAGGCCGAAATGGCCAAAAAACGTCCCCCAGGCTTGCCGACTTTTGAATGTTTTTTGTAATACATGTCTTATTTTTTCTCGTTTCACTTTCTCTTTCTCCGCATCAGCTGGAAAGAGCTGCCGCGGCTTTCTCACAAGGACGTAATATAAAAGTAAGCCGCAAAGAAAAATGACAAAACCGCTGATAAAAAACGCATGTCGCCAACCTGAGGCCGTAATCCAAATGGAAAAAGGGACCGTGGCCAGAAGAAAGCCAATGCTTGAGGAAAGACTGGCAATGCCGATTAAACCAACAAAATCCTTCGCTTTAAACCATTGGCTGAACAAAATCACTAAATTAACCCAAATGGTGGCATCCCCGATCCCGACCAGAAGGCGGGCTAATAAAAGCACATTTTCATGCGGAGCCACGCTATAAATCAACGTGCCAATCCCGTTCATTAACGTGCCGGCGATGAGGAACACATTTGGTCCGAAACGGTCGGACAAAATGCCCACCGGAATTTGCAGTCCGGCATAGGCAAAAAATTGGATACTCGAAAGCAACCCAATAAATGCCGCAGTAAGATGAAAATCTTTCATGAGTTGATCTGTGATCAACCCTGGAGCCGTTCGTTGGCTAACAATTAATAGGTAGGCTAATAGCCCAGAGATAAACACAATCCATCGAAAACCACTCGTTTGTTTTTCCAATGCCCTCTCTCCTAAAGTCGATTCTTTATTCACCGAGACCATTATACTCTTTTTTTACGAGCCCCTTCGTTTAAAAACCTCCTTCAGGCGATTGCTTAAAAAAGTGAATATAGCAAAAGAACGGGTTAAAACTTTTTTACAGCACGCTTCTAACG
>Ga0207867_1002036_pt1 | contig 12184 bp, 8 predicted proteins | sample HigsolmetaAR206D_FD_184838 | JGI IMG/M metagenome (GOLD analysis project Ga0207867, IMG submission 184838) | Ionic liquid and high solid enriched microbial communities from the Joint BioEnergy Institute, USA - AR20-6-D (SPAdes) (version 2) ...
GGGTCAGCTGGCGCGGCGGGTGGCGCGGCCGCGGGCCAGCTGGCGCTTGTGCTCGATGAAGTCGACGAGCACGTAGTCGCCGAGCGTCTCGGGCGTCGTGAAGAACGCCCGACCACGGTTGATCTCCGTCAGCCGCTCGACGAACGCCGTCAGATAGCTCGTGGCGTCGAGCATGAACGTGTTGATGCGGATGCCGTCGCGCGTGCAGCGCAGCACCTCGCGCAGCGTCGCCTCCACCGTCTCGGTCACCGGCGGGTAGTTGAAGAACACGTCGCCGTTGGGCGTCACGTGCGCCGTGGGCTCACCGTCGGTGATCATGATGATCTGCTTCGTGCCGGACTGCCGGGCGAGCAGCTGGCGGGCGAGCATGAACCCGTGCTGCATGTTCGTGCCGTACACGAAGTCCCAGCTGACCTCGGGCAGCTGCTCGGGCCGCAGGATGCGCGCCGTCTCGCTGAAGCCGACCAGGCCGAGGTAGTCGCGCGGGAACTGCGTCGAGATCAGCGAGTGCAGCGCCATGGCGACCTTCTTGGCCGGCAGGAAGTTGTCCCGCATCGGCATCGACAGCGACAGGTCGAGCATCAGCACCGTGCTCGAGCGGGTCAGGTGCTCGGTGCGCTCGATCTCGAAGTCGTCGGGATGCAGCTCCACCGGCACGCCCGGACCGCGGCGGCCGAGCGCGTTGCGGATCGTGCGGTGCAGGTCGAGGTGGAACGGATCGCCGTACTCGTAGGGCTTGGTCTCGTAGGTCCGCTCGTGCCCGTGGCCCAGGCGGTGCAGCTGGTGCTGGCCGACGCGGTCCTTGGTCAGCGTCGAGAACAGGTCCTTGAGGGCGTTCGACCCGATCCGCCGTAGCCCCTTCGGCGTCAGCTCGAGGCGACCCTCCTTCTGCTCGATGAGCCCCGCCTCGGTGAGCATGCGGGTCAGCTCGGCGAGGCGCTCGAGCGACCGGGCGGCGTCGTCACCGAGCAGGTCCCGCACCCGGTCCATGTCGGCCTCGGCGAGCGCACCCGGGTTCGACGCGTTGCGCAGCAGGTTCTCGAGCTGGTCGAGGTCGCCGAGCTCCTGCATCGTCTCCATCGCCTGGCCGAGCCCGAGCGGGTCCTGACCCTGGAAGTCGTAGGACTGGTTCCAGCCCTGCTGCGGGAACAGCGTCCGCAGGTGCTGGCCGAGCTGCTCCATCTGCCAGCGCAGGTCCATGTCCCCGAGGAGCTGGTCGGCGAGCTCCTGCAGCTGCGCCCGCTGCTCGGGCGTCATCGAGTTGAGCATCGCCTGCATCGCCGCCATCCGCTGGGCCAGCTGCTCGAGCAGCTCGTCGAGCGACTGCGGGTTCTCCGGGAAGAAGTCCCCGTACTGCTCCATGAACTCCTCGAACCGCGGGTCCTCGCCGCGCTCCCGCCGCTCGAGCATCTCGTTGAGCGCGGCGAGCATGTCCTTCATGCGGGCGAGGTCCTGCTCGGTCATCGACTGCATCGCCCCGCTCATCTGCTCGAAGAGCTGGTTGGCGAGCTGCTGGCGCAGGCGGTCGAGGAGCTGCTCGAAGCGCCGCGCCGCCTCCTGCGACTCGAAGTCGTAGTCCTGCAGCTCGCGCACCTTGCCGGCGAGGTCCTCGGGGAGGAAGTCGAGGCGCATGTTGCGCTCCATCGCCGCCTCGCGTGCCGTCTCGGCCCGGCGGGAGTCCCCCGTCCGCTCGGCGTGCTGCTCGGCCTCGCGCACGGCGTTCTCGATGGCGTGGCGCTCCTCGTCGACGATGTCGTCGAGCTCGCGGGCGATCTCGTCGTAGACACCGCCGAGGTCGAAGCGGTCGAGGCGCTCCTGGCGCTCGCGCCGCAGGCGCTCCAGCAGCTCGCGCACGCCCATGAGCCGCTCGCCGTTCCGGTCGCGCAGCCCCTGGTGCATCATCCGCCGCAGCGCGGCGTTGACGTCGCCGTGGTAGAGCAGCTCGTCGGTGAGCTCCTCGAGCAGGGCGTCAGCATCGAGCTCGAAGCCCTGCTGCGTGCCGTCCCACCGGGAGTAGGTGAACCGAGCCGACATGGACTCACCGTATCCCCGATCGCAACCCCGCGCTGATGCGGGGCGCGCCGTGCGTGAACTCGTGAACACGAGCACAAGCCGGAGGGCCCTGCCGTCTATCGTGTGGCCGTGCGCGTCCCCCGAACGTTCGTGTTCGTGGACCTCTGTGGGTTCACCAACTACACGGCCGCGTTCGGCGACGACGCCGCCGGCCGGCTGCTCGGGGCGTTCCGCACGATCGTGCGCGAGGTGGCATCCGAGCGCGGGGTGCGCATCGCCAAGTGGCTCGGTGACGGCTGCATGATCGTCGCCGTCGACCAGGCCGACGCGATCGCCTTCACGCTCGATCTCGAGCACCGCTCCGCCGAGGTGTGCTCGCCGCTCACGCTGCGGGCCGGGATCGCCACCGGCTACGCGCTCCTGTTCGAGGGCGACGACTACATCGGCTCGGCGGTCAACATGGCCGCCCGGCTCTGCGACGCCGCTGGTCCCTACGAGGTGCTGATCCCGGTGATGGGCCTCGAGCGGCTCCCCGAGGGCGTCACCGCCGAACCACACGGTGCCGTGGAGCTGGCCGGGTTCCCCGGCTCGATCGAGGTCTACCGCCTGAAGGGCGTCCCCACCGCCCCCGACCGCAACGACACCGGCGAGCTCTGGACCCGCTCACCGTTCATCTAGGCCCGGGGCGCCGGGCTCGCGCAGGGCCGAGCCGGCACCGATCGTGAGCGACCGGGCCGCCCAGCGGACCAACCGCTCATCTTCAGGACTCGCACAGCCCCGAGCCAGCACCGAACATGAGCAACCGGGCCGCCCAGCGGACCGACCGCTCATCTTCAGCCCGTCCTTCGTGTCTGTGTCACCGGTGCCGCGCTCGACCGCCGGGTCGGTGACGCGGACGGCCGGGACGCGCCGTGCGCGCCGATAGGGTCCCGGCTCGTGGGCGCGAGCGACGGACCGATCTTCGAGCACCGCCCGACCACGCCGCGCTGGACGCACATCGCCCTGCGCGTCGCCGACATCGACGCGTCGATCGCCTGGTACGAGACGTTCACCCCGTTGCGCCTGCTGGACCGCCGCCAGGACGAGCTCGGCTACGGCGCCTGGCTCGGCCAGCCGGACATGGCCGAGCACCCGTTCATCCTGGTGCTGGCCCAGTTCTTCGAGGCGACCGACCCGTTCAAGGCGTCCCCGCGGGAGGTGCTGGCGCCGTTCGCCCACCTCGGCATCGAGCTCCCCGAGCGTGCCGACATCGAGGCGATCGCGGCCCGCGCCGAGCCGGCCGGCTGCCTGGCGATGCCGCCCACCGAGATGCCCCCGCCGATCGGCTACATCTGCATGCTGCGCGACCCCGACGGCAACATGGTCGAGTTCTCCTACGACCAGGGCGTGTACGCCAAGGCCCGGGAGGTCTGGGGCAGCTGAACGTCAGCTCCGGCCGCGATAGGTCGCCTTGGTGCCGGACGTGTCCTTGTTCAGCCGCTTCGACAGGTGCAGGCCCTCGAGGATGAACGTCACCGCCGCGGCGACGGCGGCCGGCGACTCGTCCCCCGCGGTGAGCGCGGCGACCGGCGCGCGCAGCGCGGGCACCCGCTCGACGAGCCCGGCGAGCTCGCTGGAGGGCACGTCCTCGCCGGTGTGGGCGACGATGCCCTCCTCGAACGCGGCGACGACGTCGCGGGTCAGCTCCGGCGAGATGCGGTCCTTGAACACCGTGAGCACCGCACCCTTCACGAGGTTCTCGAAGATCTGTCCCTCGCGGCCCTCGTCGAGCGACTCGATCTCGATCTTGCCACCGGAGCTGGCGGCCAGCGCGTCGAGGTCCTCGACGCGCGGCACGACCACGCGCTCACCGGCGCGCAGGCCGCGGCGCAGTGCGTTGGCCGACACGACCTCGTAGTTCGTCACCGACAGGCGCACGCTCACGCCGCTGCGCTGGTTGACGTGGCTGCTCGCCCGGGCGAGGTGGCTGACGGTGATGATCGCCTCGGCGAGGTAGTCGGGCACGCGCACGTCGACACCACCCACCGACGGCGAGCGGGCCTCCTGACGCACGATGTCGAGCTCGGTGCCCACTTCGAGGGGGTAGTGCGTGCGGATCTGGCTGCCGAAGCGGTCCTTGAGCGGCGTGATGATCCGGCCGCGGTTGGTGTAGTCCTCGGGGTTCGCCGAGGCGACGAGGAGGATGTCGAGCGGCAGGCGGATCTTGTAGCCGCGGATCTGGATGTCGCGCTCCTCGAGCACGTTGAGCAGACCGACCTGGATGCGCTCGGCGAGGTCGGGGAGCTCGTTGATGGCGAAGATGCCCCGGTTCGTGCGCGGCACGAGGCCGTAGTGCAGCGTGAGCTCGTCGGAGAGGTAGCGCCCCTCGGCGACCTTGATCGGGTCGACCTCACCGATCAGGTCGGCGATCGAGGTGTCGGGGGTGGCCAGCTTCTCCCCGAAGCGCTCCGACCGGTGGACCCAGGTGATCGGCGTGTCGTCGCCGTGCTGGGCGACGAGGTCGCGGGCGTAGCGCGACACCGGCGCGTACGGGTCGTCGTTGATCTCGCTGCCGGCGATGATCGGGGTCCACTCGTCGAGCAGCTCGACGAGGGAGCGGATCATGCGCGTCTTCGCCTGTCCGCGCTCGCCGAGGAAGATGATGTCGTGGCCGGCGAGGAGGGCGTTCTCCAGCTGCGGGAGCACCGTCTCCTCGTAGCCGAGCACACGCTCGAACAGCGGCTTGCCGGCGGCGATGCGCGCGACCGCGTTCTGACGGATCTCCTCCTTGACGGGCCGCGACTCCCAGCCCTCCGCCCGCAGCTGGCCGATCGTTGCTGGTCGTGCTGCCATGTTCCGAACCTATCGCCCACCGCGCCCGCAGGTTGGCTCGGGGGGGCACATGATCACGACGGGGGTGTCGACGCGGCGTCGAGGCGCTGCACCGCGCAGTCGGCGGACCAGGCGAACGTCGCGCCCAGCCGGTCCGAGTGCACGACGCCGACCGGGTCGAGCGACGGTGCCGGGGTGAACGGCGCGGTCGTCGCCCCGGTGACGGCGACGAGCACGCCGTCGCGCACGCCGAGCAGGGCGCCGTCCGGTCCCTCGGTGATCCGGGTCAGCCCGGACGGGAGATCGGTGTCGTCGACTGCCCATGCGCCGTCGGGGGCCCTGCGCAGCACGTCGCCGTCGGCGCGACGCCAGTGCAGCGCGCCGTTGGCGCCGGCCCACGCGTCGGCGGTCACCGCCTCGTCCGCGGGCGCCACCGGTGGTGTCCACGTGTCGGCGCCGTCGGCCAGGAGGTACACGCCCTGGTCGGTGCCGACGAGCAGCGCGTCACCGGTGAACAGGGCGCTCGTGGGCACCGCCGTGCCGGGCGGTGCCGGCACGGCGCGCCAGGACGTGCCGTCCCACCGTTGCAGCGCGCCGTCGACGAGGGCGGCGGCGTCGAGCTCGTCGGCGCCGTCCCCGGCGCGGACCGCCAGGACCTCGACCTGACCGGCGGGCAGCTCGACGGTCACCTCCCACCCGGTCGCGTCGGCCCAGCGGTGCAGCGCGGCGGCGGTGGCGGCCACCAGGTCGGCGCCGGCAGCGAACAGCCGCGGCGCGGCGCACGGTGCACCCGGGAGCGCGTCGATGGCCCGCCATCGGGGGACCGGCCGTGGCGTCGTGGTGGTCGTGGTCGAGGTCGTTGAGCTGCTCGACGTGGTCGTGCTCGACGACGTCGTGGACGTCGCCACCGTGGTCGACGTCGTGCCCGTGGTCGTCGGCGCCGCGACCGTGGAGGACGTCGTCGAGGGCCAGGTCCACGTCGTGCGCGTCGTCGACGGCGGACGCGGCGGATGGTACGGGCGCCACGTCGGCAGGGTCCGCGGCGTCGCCGGCCGCGGCGTCGTCGTCCAGGTCGTGGGACGAGCGGGGCGGCGCACCGTCGTCGGGGTCGTCGGGCGGGCGCGCTCGTCGTCCGCGTCGATCGTCATGTCGTCGGCGTCCACGCCGCCCGATCGCGCGTCCGCCGCCGCGAGCAGGGCGAGCGTGTCGGCGTCGAACGGCGCGATCGGCCCGGTCCCACCTCCGGACGGCTCGTCGTCCCACCAGTCCAGGCGCACGGCCCACGGCGAGTCGACCGTGCGCAGCGCGTCGTCGGTCGCCCCGCTGCCACGTGCACCGCCGACGGCGACGACCAGCAGCAGCCCCGCCATCAGCGCCCCGGTCGTGACGACGAGCCGGGAGGTGCTCACCGCGGGCGGCTCCTCCGGCTCGGGTGGCAGGCCGTCGCCGGGCGCGGGCACGGTGAAGCTGTCGGTGCCGTCGATGGCGAACCCGGGCGGCTCGGCCTCGTTGACGGTCGGCTCGAAGTCGGGCCGCGCCGAGACGGACCACTCGCCGGGCCTGGCGTCGTCCCCAGCCACCACCCCGCGACAGTAGATCGCCCCGGCGACGGTCGTGCCCGGGATCGGCGCACGGCTCGGGTCGGTCGCCCCTCGGTAGCCTGCCGCGACGTGGAGCTCTCGGGACCGTGGCGAGCCCTCGCGGCGGACGACGAGCTCCGGCGCGACGGCATCGGTCTCGACGTCGACGACTCGACCTGGCCCGAGGTCAACGTCCCCGGTCACTGGCGCTCCAGCCCGCCGTTCGACAAGAGCGACGGCCCCATCCTCTACCGCCGCCGCTTCGAGCTGCCCCCGCCGGAGCCCGGGAGGCGCCGGTGGATCACGTTCGACGGGATCTTCTACCAGGCCGACGTGTGGCTCGACGGCGCCTACCTCGGCGACCCCGAGGGCTACTTCTTCCCGCACAGCTTCGACATCACGGCGCTGTCCCGCCTCGGCGACGACCACGTCCTCGCCGTCGAGGTGACGTGCAACCCCGAGCGGGGCACATCCGGGCGGCGCAACATCACCGGCCTCTTCCAGCACTCCGAGGCCGTGCCGCGCGACTGGAACCCCGGCGGCATCTGGCGGCCGGTGCTCGTCTACGACACCGGCCCCGTGAAGCTCGACCGGCTGCGCGTCCTGTGCCGCGACGCCGACGACACGCGGGCCCACCTGCGCCTGCACGCCCGCCTCGACAGCGACGCCGCGCGCACGGTGCGCGTCCGGACGTCCGCCGACGGCGTGGTCGTCGGTGAGGCGGAGCACCCGCTCGCCACCGGGATCAACGAGATCGACTGGTCGCTGGACATCGACCGCCCGAAGCTGTGGTGGCCACGGGCCCTCGGCGACCAGCCACTCACCGACATCGACGTCGAGGTGCTCGTCGACGGCGAGGTGAGCGACCGCCGCTCCCGCCGCACCGGGCTGCGCGAGGTCGCGTGGCACGACTGGGTGTGCTCGATCAACGGTGAGCGGCTGTTCCTGAAGGGCGCCAACATCCTGCCGACGCGGCCCGGCCTCGCCGACGCCTCCCCCGCCGACGTGCGCCGGGACGTCGAGCTCGCCGTCGAGGCCGGCCTCGACGCGCTGCGGGTCCAGGCCCACATCGCCGACCACGAGCTGTACCGCGCGGCCGACGAGCTCGGGATGCTGCTGTTGCAGGACTTCCCACTGCAGTGGGGCTACGCCCGCCACATCCGCAAGGAGGCGGTGCGCCAGGCCCGCGAGGCCGTCGACTCGCTCGGCCACCACCCGTCGATCGTCCAGTGGTGCGCGCACGACGAGCCGATCGCCGAGGCGCCCCAGGTGGAGAGCGACCGCCGCTCGCGCCGGATCCGCCGGTTCATCGCCCAGCAGCTGCCGACGTGGAACAAGTCGGTGCTCGACCGCTGGGTCAAGCGATCGTTCGAGCAGGCCGACCCGACCCGGCCCACCGTCGCCCACGGTGGCGTCGTCCCGCACCTGCCCCAGCTCGACGGGACGGACTCGCACCTGTGGCTCGGGTGGCACCGCGGCGAGGCCACCGAGCTCGCCGAGCTGGCGCGGATGCTGCCGCGCGTCGTGCGCTTCGTCAGCGAGTTCGGAGCGCAGTCGGTGCCCGCCCGCGCCACCGAGTTCGTCGACGTCTCGCGCTGGCCGGAGCTCGACTGGGAGGCGCTGCGCGAGCGGCACGGCCTCGAGGTCGAGATCATGCTGGCGCGCGTCCCGCCGAGCGAGCACCCGACGTTCGAGGCGTGGCGCAACGCGACGCAACGCAACCAGGCGGCGATCCTGCGTCACCACATCGAGACGCTGCGCCGCCTCAAGTACAACCCGACGGGCGGCTTCTGCTTCTCGTGGCTCGCCGACCCGGCACCGATGATCTCGGCGGGCGTGCTCGACCACCGGCGCGAGCCGAAGCTGGCCTGGCAGGCCGTGATCGAGGCCTGCCGGCCCGTCATCGTCGTCACCGATCCCCTGCCGCCGGTGCTCGCGCCGGGCGAGCACCTCGCCCTCGACGTGCACGTGGTCAACGACCTGCGCACGCCCGTCGTCGACGCGACCGTCGCGGTGACGTGCACGTGGCGCGGCGGCCGTCAGCAGTGGGCGTTCCGCGGCAACGTCGACGCCGACGCGGTCGCCCTGGTGGGACGCCTCGAGCTCACCGTGCCCGACGCGCCCGGCGACCTGCTGCTCGGCCTCGCGCTCACCGGGCGCGACGGCAACGACGCCGAGGTCACCGCGACACGGCGGGCCGGCGCCCGCATCACGCTGCGCTGATCAGGTGCGCGACAGCAGCTTGCGGTTCTTGACCTTCGCCTTGCGGTAGTCGGCGTTCATCATGGCGATGAAGTCGATGGAGATGCCCTTCGGGCAAGCAGCCTCGCACTCGCCGTAGTTGGTGCAGGAGCCGAACTGCTCGTCCATCGCCTCGACCATCGCCTCGACGCGCTTGTAGCGCTCGGCCTGGCCCTGCGGGAGCAGGTTGAGGTGGGCGACCTTGGCGGCGGTGAACAGGTTCGCCGCACCGTTCGGGCACGCCGCCACGCACGCGCCACAGGCGATGCACTCGGCGGCGTCCATGGCCGCGTCGGCCACGGGCTTGGGGACCGGGATCAGGTTGGCGTCGGGCGCCCCACCGGTCGGTGCGGTGATGAAGCCGCCGGCCTCGATGATCCGGTCGAACGCCGAGCGGTCGACCATCAGGTCCTTGACGATCGGGAAGGCCCGGGCACGCCACGGCTCGACGACGATCGTGTCGCCGTCCTTGAACTTGCGCATGTGCAGCTGGCACGTGGCGGTACCCCGCTGCGGGCCGTGGGCCTGGCCGTTGATCATCAGCGAGCACGTGCCGCAGATGCCCTCGCGGCAGTCGTGGTCGAAGACGATCGCCTCCTTGCCCTCGCTGATCAGCCGCTCGTTGAGCACGTCGAGGAGCTCGAGGAACGACGCCTCGTCGCTGATCTCGGGGATCGTGTAGGTCTCGAACGAGCCGGGGGCGTCGGGGCCGGCCTGGCGCCAGATCTTGAGCGTCAGGTTCTTGATGGAACTCACTCGCGCGGCCTCACTTGTAGCTGCGGGTCTGGAACTGGACGGTCTCGTAGACGAGCTCTTCCTGGTGGCGGACGGGCGCCATCGGGTCACCCGTCCACTCCCACGCCGCGACGTGGGCGAAGTTCTCGTCGTCGCGGAGCGCCTCGCCCTCGTCGGTCTGGTACTCCGAGCGGAAGTGCCCGCCGCAGCTCTCGCGGCGCTCCAGGGCGTCGCGGCACATCAGCATGGCGAGCTGGAAGAAGTCGTCGACCCGGCCCGCCTTCTCCAGGGTCTGGTTGACGTGGGCGCCGTCGCCGGTGACGCGCAAGTCCTTCTGGAACTCCTCGTACAGCGCGGGGATCTCCGAGAGCGCCTTCTGCAGGCCCTCCTCGTTGCGCTCCATGCCGCAGTAGTCCCAGACGATCTTGCCGAGCTCGCGGTGGAACCAGTCCGGCGAGCGGGTGCCGCCGATCTGGACGTACCGGTCGAAGCGCTCGCGCGCCTCGGCCTCGGCCTGCTTGAACGCCGGGTGGTCGGTGCCCGGGATGGGCTTGTTCAGCATCGGCGCGAGGTAGTTGCCGAGCGTGTACGGCAGCACGAAGTAGCCGTCGGCGAGGCCCTGCATGAGTGCAGATGCACCGAGGCGGTTGGCGCCGTGGTCGGAGAAGTTGCACTCCCCCGCCGCGTAGAGGCCGGGCACCGTGGTCATCAGCTCGTAGTCGACCCAGAGCCCACCCATCGTGTAGTGCGACGCCGGGTAGATGCGCATCGGCACCTCGTAGGGATCCTCGCCGGTGATCCGCTCGTACATCTCGAAGAGGTTGCCGTAGCGCTCGCGCACGACCTCCTTGCCGAGGCGCTTGATGGCGTCGGCGAAGTCGAGGTACACGCCGTTCTTCAGCGGGCCGACGCCGCGGCCGGAGTCGACGGCGCGCTTGGCGGCGCGCGACGCGATGTCGCGCGGAGCGAGGTTGCCGTAGCTCGGGTACAGCCGCTCGAGGTAGTAGTCGCGCTCGTCCTCGGGGATGAGGTGCGGCGGGCGATCGTCGCCGATCTGCTTGGGCACCCACACCCGCCCGTCGTTGCGCAGTGACTCCGACATGAGCGTCAGCTTCGACTGGAACTCGTCGGACTGCGGGATGCAGGTCGGGTGGATCTGCGTGTAGCAGGGGTTGGCGAAGTAGGCACCCCGGCGGTGCGCCCGCCACGCCGCGGTGACGTTGCACGCCATCGCGTTCGTGGAGAGGAAGAACACGTTGCCGTAGCCGCCGGTGCACAGGATCACCGCGTGGGCGGCGTGCGAGGTGATCTCCCCGGTGAGCAGGTCCCGGGTGACGATGCCGGCGCAGCGGCCGTCGATCACGACCACGTCGACGAGCTCGACGCGGTTCCACAGCTTGATGTTGCCGAGGCCGACCTGGCGGGCCATCTGCTGGTAGGCGCCGAGCAGGAGCTGCTGACCCGTCTGGCCACGGGCGTAGAAGGTGCGGCTGACCTGGGCGCCGCCGAAGCTGCGGTTGTCGAGGAGGCCGCCGTACTCACGGGCGAACGGGACGCCCTGGGCGACCATCTGGTCGATGATGTTCCCCGACACCTGGGCGAGCCGGTACACGTTGCCCTCACGGGCGCGGAAGTCGCCGCCCTTGATGGTGTCGTAGAACAGCCGGTAGATGCTGTCGCCGTCGCCGCGGTAGTTCTTCGCCGCGTTGATGCCGCCCTGGGCGGCGATCGAGTGGGCGCGCCGCGGCGAGTCGTGGAACGTGAAGGCCTCGACCTGGTAGCCGAGCTCGGCCAGGGTGGCGGCAGCCGACGCACCGGCGAGGCCGGTGCCGACGACGATCACCTTGAACTTGCGCTTGTTGTTGGGAGCGACGAGCTTGGCGTCGGACTTGTAGGTGTCCCACTTGTCGGCGAGCGGGCCGGCGGGGATCTTGTCCGGCGGCATGTCGCCGGTGCGCTTCGTGGCGGGACGTTGAGCGGTGTCCGTCATGTCTGCCTCAGATCTGGACGATGCCGGCCTGGACGGCGATGGGGAACGAGACGTTGCCGACCACGACGATCGTCGCGATGGCGGTGGCGAGCCAACGGCGCCACTGGTTGAACCGCGGGTTGTTCCAGCCCATCGACTGGAAGAGGCTCCACGTGCCGTGGAACAGGTGGAGGCCGAGGGCGATGTTGGCGACGATGTAGAGGATCGCCACCGGGACCCGCGAGAGGCTGGCGTCGACGTTGCGGTACACCTCGCCGCGCACGAAGTCGGGGTTGACCCAGCCCCAGGTGAAGTCGGCGAGGTGCCAGAGGAGGAACAGCACCACGATGATGCCGCTCCACCGCATCGTGCGGGCGGCGAAGTTGGCGGCGACGTAGTCGCGCTTGGACTGGTACTTGACCGGGCGGGCCCGCCGGTTCATCACGGTGAGCGACCACGCCGCGTGGAGGTGCAGGAGGACCGCCGCGATGAGCACGATGCGCAGGCCCCACAGGGCGTACGTGCGCGGCAGCAGCGGCACCAGCAGCTCGCGCAGGAACTCGCCGTAGATGTCGATGTCGTAGTCGCGCTCACCGTGGTGATCGACGACCCCGAGGTACATCTTGAGGTTGCCGATCATGTGCACGACGACGAAGCCGATGCCGATGATGCCCGTGATGGCCATCACGTACTTCTTGCCGACGGCCGTCGAGTAGAGGTCGAGCAGGAACGGCTTGCGAGGCTTCGACTTGATCGCCGTGCCGGTGACCGGCCCACGGGTGACCGCTTGCGCCATGGGCCGAAACCTAACGCTGCCGACGGCGTCGGCCCGAAT
>Ga0207867_1002039_pt1 | contig 12164 bp, 15 predicted proteins | sample HigsolmetaAR206D_FD_184838 | JGI IMG/M metagenome (GOLD analysis project Ga0207867, IMG submission 184838) | Ionic liquid and high solid enriched microbial communities from the Joint BioEnergy Institute, USA - AR20-6-D (SPAdes) (version 2) ...
CTGCTTGATCCCGATCCGCATGACGCGGAGGGCGCCCTGGACTATTTCATCTGGGTCTGCCGCAATGGGGATCGGATCGTCCTCGTCGATACCGGTTTCGAACGCGAGGAAGGAGCCCGCAGGGGGCGGATTATGAAGCATCACCCGGTGGAGGCGCTCGCGCGGTTGGGTATTGTGCCGGAAATGGTGACGGACATTTTCCTCACGCATCTGCATTACGACCATGCGGGAAATCTGTCGCATTTTCCGAACGCGACGGTCCATCTTCAGGACGCGGAGATGAACTACGCGACGGGGCGATGCATGTGCCACGCACGCATGCGCAAGCCATTCTCCGCCACCGACGTCACGACGGCGGTGGAACTGGTCTACAAGGGGCGAGTGGTGTTCCACGATGGAGACTACATCCTCTATCCCGGACTTCACGCAAAGCTTGTCGGCGGGCATTCCCGCGGCTTGCAGATCCTGATCGTGGACGGCAAACGCCCCCTGGTCATCGCCTCGGACGCCGTCCACCTGCGTCGCTATCTCAGCGATGAACAGGTGTTTCCCATGTTTGCCGACTACATGGCGACCGTGGAGGGATATCGCCTCCTGCGGGAATATATGGCGGCCGGGGCTGAGGTCCTTCCCGGTCATGATCCGGATGTCGTGACGCTCTACCCGTCAGTCCTGCCAGACTGGGAGGATGCCGTCAGAATCCGCCCCTGAGGCGGGGCCCGGCGATCCTGGCTGGCCTGTCCCATACCGAGAGCCACTGTCGAATTCGCGGCGGGACTGTTTCACGGCGGTAAGGTATCCTCGCTCCGGGGACGGTTCGGGGAGGAGCGAATGAACCTGAAATTTGTCGAGACCTTTGTATGGGTCGCGCGGCTCGGCAGCTTTCGTGCTGCGGCGGAGCGGCTCAACACGACACAGGCGGCGGTCTCGAACCGGATCGCACGACTGGAGACAGAGATCGGGTGCGAGCTGTTCGACCGGGTGCCGGGCGGCGTGCGGCTTTCATCGGTCGGTCAGCGGGCGCTGCAGCCGGCTGAGGAGCTCCTGAAGTCTGCCGCAACATTCAGGATGTCCGTGGCCAATCCCCAGAGCATTCGCGCCACACTGTCGATCGGTACGATCGACTCCATCGTTCATGCCTGGCTGCCCAAATTCATCGAGCAGGCAAAGGAGCGGTTCCCCTCGCTGGCAATCGACCTCAATGTGGATACCTCCCTTGCGGTGGGGCGAGAGCTGACCGAACGGCGGGTGGATCTTGCGCTCCTGATGGGGCCCGTGCTCAGCCCCGGCATCAAGAACATTGAGCTTGCTCCGATGGAGTGTGCGTGGGTTGCCGCATCATCCTTCGGGCTCGGCGGGCGAAAGCTGTGCCTGAAGGATCTCTGCCCCTATCCCGTGCTGACCTTTTCACGCAACAGCATCCCGCATGCGTGGCTTCTGCGGCAATTCGAGGAACTGGGCGTAACGCCGCCTGTCGTGTCGAACTCCAATTCCCTCTCCGCCATGCTTCGGCTTGCCCTGGACGGGGTCGGCGTCGCGCTGCTGCCGGTGAACATGGTGGCGCCGATGATCGCTTCGGGGAAGCTGGAGCGGCTGGCCGTGACCCCCGACTTTCCGTCGCTTACCATGCATGCGGCCTTTGCAGACGATCCCGACAACCTGATCCCATCCATTCTCGCCACGATCGCTCGGGACGTATCCTTCAGCAGCACCCAGGAGAGCTAGCCCGCCTCATCCAAAAGGTGGATGCCGGCCGGACGGGAGCGGCGTGCAGCCGATGCAAGAGCCGGAGAAACGGGATTGATAAATTTTACTTATCACTCATGAAAAACCTTTGTCGTTTGTCTTGGTTCTCCCCGTCGGGCAACAATTCCTCCAGAGACTGGAGGAGCTCTCTATGAAGATCAGCCTTATTCAGATGAACAGCCAGGCCGACAAGGCCAAGAACGTGGACGATGCCGAGCGCATGGTGCGGGAGGTGGTGGCCAGAGAGAGACCGTCACTGGTCGTGCTACCGGAATATTTCGTGTTTCTGGGAGAGGGACGCGAGGCGGTACACGGAAACGGCGAATATTTCCCCGACGGTCCGACATACCAGCGCTTCGGGGCTTTGGCGAAGGAGCTGGGCGTGACGCTGCACTGCGGCTCGATGGTCGAGAAGGCCGGAAACCAACATTACAACACAACCGTCGTGTTCGGCCCCGATGGCGAGGAAATCGCCAAGTATCGCAAGATCCACTTGTTCGATATCGATGCCCCTGGCGGAATTTCCTATCGCGAGTCCGACACGATCGGGCGAGGCACGGAGGTCGTCACCTATAATGTCGGCGATGCGACCGTCGGCTGCGCGATCTGCTATGATATCCGTTTCCCGGAACTGTTCCGGGCTCTGCGCGACAAGGGTGCCGACATCATCGTCCTGCCTGCCGCCTTCACGTTGATGACCGGTAAGGATCACTGGGAGGTGCTGGCGCGCGCCCGCGCCATCGAAACGCAGACTTATTTCGTCGCTGTCGGACAAACCGGTGCGCATGCGGATGGCAAGAAGTGGTGCTGGGGCCATTCGATGGTCATCGACCCCTGGGGCCACATTATTGCCCAGTGCTCCGATGGTGTCGGCACGACTACGGCAACGATCGATCTCCAGCGGGTCGAGATGATCCGCCGCGACGTGCCCGTCGCCAATCATCATGTTCTCTGAGGATTGCGGGCCAGCCGCAAGAAGTTACGAGCCCACTGGAGGTTCTTATGTTCATTGTCAATCCGATGCCTGAGCCGATCGACCCCGCGATCATCCGGAAACTGGAACAGGTCGAGACGGCCACGGTCGGCCACTTTCTGCACACGGGGTTCCTGAGCCGGGAGCTGCGAGCGGTGCTGCCGGAAAAGCGCGTGGCGGGCACGGCCGTCACCGTCCGCCTGCCGCATGCGGACTCCACCATTCTGCACTATCTGACCAAGCTGGTGCGCCCGGGTGATTTCATTGTCGTGGACCGGTGCGGCGATGACAAGCACGCCTGCTGGGGAGGAGTGGTGACGCACGCCATGAAGATCGGCGGCATCGTCGGCGCGGCCATCGACGGGCCGGCAACGGATTTCTCGGAGATCCGGCGGGTGGGTCTGCCGATGTGGTGCCGCGGTCCTTCTCCGATCACCACGAAGATCCTGGGTCTCGACGGCGCGATCAACGTGCCGGTCTCGGTCGGCGGACAGATGGTGAAGCCAGGTGACGCGATCGTGGCCGACGAAAGCGGCGTTCTCGTGCTCGATCCGTCCCAGGCCGAATGGGTGGCGGACAAGGCCATCGGCATGCAGCAGAACGAACTAGTCTTGCTCGACCGCCTATACAAGGGCGAGAAGCTGCCGGATATTTCCGGGGCCTCGAAAATCGTGGAGGGGGCCACGCAAGCTTAGGGGATCACAAAGCAATAACTTCGGTTCAAGGACAGGAGGAGATCTGATGACCGAAATAAGACACGCAGCCCGAGCAAGCCTTTTGGCATTGGCTCTTTCCGCCGCGTCTTCCACGGCCATGGCGGAGACTGTCGTCCTCAGTGCCTATGCGGGCATCTTCCAGGACAATTATGTCAAGGCCGTCGTCGAGCCCTTCATGAAGGCCAATCCCGACATCACGGTGGAATTCTATGCAATGCCGAATTCTGCCCAGATGCTGGGTACCCTCCGCGCGCAGGCGACCGACCCGCAGATCGATGTCGTCATCATGGACGTGTCGGTGGCGAAGGCCGCAACGGACGAGGGCCTGTTCGCGCCCATGGACGATTCCGTCACGTCCCATATCCCGAACCTCTATCCGCAGGCGATTTATGAGGGCGTGAATGCCGTTGGCGTGACGTTCGATAATCTCGTCCTGATATACAACAAGGATCAGGTGCAGGAGACACCTACTTCCTGGAACGCCCTCTGGGACGAGAAGTACAAGGGAATGGTTTCCATCCCCGCCGTTCCGGACATCCAGGGAACGACACTGACGATCATCACCAACAGGATGGCTGGTGGCGAAGACTATACCAAGAGCGTCGAGGCCGGTCTCAAACGCCTGGAAGAGCTCGCACCGCTCGTCCAGACGTGGGAGCCGCGTCCTGATGTCTACCAGCCGATCACCAATGGTACGGCCAGCATCGGAATCGGTTGGAATGCACGCGCCCAGGTCTATTCGGATCTGCCCGACAGCAAGCTTGGCGTGGTGCTGCCGGAAGAGGGAAGCGGGTTCCAAATCAATGTGATTGCGCTGGTCAAGGATGCGCCACACAGCGAGGCAGCGAAGAAGTTCATCGACTACGCCCTGAGCCCGGAGGCCCAGGCAGCCTTCACCGAGCAGATGTTCTACGCTCCCACCAATTCGAAGGCGGTGGAACTCATCTCTGACGCCGCGCTTCAGCGCACGGCGGCCGGCGTGATGGACAAGATGATCGACATCAACTGGCTTGAGGTCGCGAAGATCCGTGAGGGCATTACCGAGCAGTGGCGCCGCCGGGTCATCCCGCTCAGCCGCTGATGAAGGCTGGATCCCCGGTCGCGGATGGCCGGGGATCCGCGCTCTTCGGCGGCCCGGTCCGCCTCCACCCGAGCCCATACAAGACCCGGGAGAACCCATGGCTATGAGTTCCGCTCGTGAAGAGCACCTGAGACTGGAGGGCGTTGGCGTCAGCTTCGGAACGGTGAACGTCATTCCCTCGCTCGATCTTTCTGTTCCCAAGGGCGAGATGGTCGCCCTGCTTGGCCCATCCGGCTGCGGCAAGACGACGACGCTGCGCACGATCGCGGGCCTCAACAAACCCTCCAAGGGTAAGATCATTGTTGGCGGACGGGACATCACGCATGTGCCGATCCACGAACGCGATATGGGCCTGGTCTTCCAGAGCTACGCCCTGTTTCCGCACATGAATGTTCTGGAGAACGTGAAATTCGGGCTGCGCATGAGGAATGTGCCGTCCCGCGAGGCCGAGAGCCGTGCGCGACAGGCGCTGGAAATGGTCCAGCTCGCCCATCTTGCCCACCGCAAACCCCGGGAGCTGTCCGGCGGCCAGCAGCAGCGCGTCGCCCTTGCCCGCGCCCTCGTGATCGAACCATCCATTCTGCTGCTTGACGAGCCACTTTCCAACCTGGATGCGAAACTGCGCGATGAAATGCGGGGACAGATCCGCTCGCTGCAGCAACAGCTCGGCATCACCGCGGTCCTGGTTACCCACGACCAGGTGGAGGCGTTGTCGATGTGCGACAGGGTCGTCGTGATGCGGAGCGGCCACATCGAGCAGTCGGGAACGCCCACGGAAGTCTATGAGAGGCCGGCAACCGCTTTTGTCGCGAATTTCGTCGGACGCACCAACAAGCTCAAGGGGACGGTCGCGGCCGATGGTTCGCTCATGGGACTTGGGCAGGTGCTGCATGCGGCGAGCAAGCCGGGTCCGGGAACGGTGGACATCCTGATCCGGCCGCATCGGATTCATGTCAGCGACGGGGACGGGGCAGGGGACGCGGAAAACCGTGTCCGCGGCGAGGTTTCGAATGTCACCTTCGTCGGTGACCTGGTGCAGTACACGGTCAGCGTCGCAGGCGATGAGATTGTCGTGGAGGAATCCACGCGGCGCGGACAGAAGATGCTTTCCACCGGCGAGACCGTCACGCTCGCATGGTCGGCCGAGGATACGCTGGTATTCCCGGAGAACCAGACATGATTGCGGAGAGCCACAAACGGGAATTGAGTGCGGGGCAGCTTGCCGTGGTGCTGCTGCTGCCGATCGCGCTCGTCAATGTCGTGGGCTTCATCCTGCCGATCCTGAACCTGGCCCGCTATTCCTTCAACCGGGCGAGGATCGGGGGCGGCATCGAAGACGTCTTCACCTGGGAGAATTGGGTTGATCTGGTGAGCGACCCGTTCTACCGGGAGATCCTCTTCAACTCGATCTGGGTCAGCCTGTGCATCACGCTCGTGACGCTGGTGCTCTCCTATCCGATCGCGCTTTACCTTCACCGGGCAACGGGCCCGTGGAAGACGTTCCTCACGGTTCTGGTCATATCGCCCTTGCTTACGTCGGCCGTGGTGCGCACCTATGGTTGGATCGCGCTGCTCAATGACAATGGACCGGTCATCGGGATCATCAAGGCGCTGGGGCTGCCGTCGCCGAGTCTGATGTTCAACATAAAGGGCGTGTTCATCGGTCTGGCAGAGATCCTGATGCCCTACATGATCCTTGCGCTTCTCGCCGGCTTCGGGCGGCTCGACCCCCGCGTGGAGGAAGCTGCCCGTACCCTTGGTGCTACCCCGGCGCGCACGTTCCGCGAGATCATCCTTCCGCTCACCCTGCCGGGCATTGCGCTGGGATGCCTGCTCTGCTTCGTGCTGGCGGTGTCGTCCTTCATCACGCCGAAGCTGATGGGCGGCGGCCGCGTGTTCCTTCTCGCCACCGAGATCTACGACCAGGCCATCGTGACGCTGAACTGGCCGCGCGCGGCAACGCTGTCCCTGCTCGTGCTCATCGTTTTTGGCGCGGCCCTGTGGGCCTATTCCGCAGTGATGCGACGGCTCGATTAGGGGAGGTGAACAATGGAAATCCACAAGACTTCCTGGCCGATGCGGATCCTCATCTTCGTGCTGTTCATCTATCTGCTCGCGCCCGTGATCCTGGTGTTTCCGCTGTCCTTTGCCGGTGATCAGGTGCTCCGCTTCCCGCCGACCTCCTGGTCGACGCGCTGGTACACCGCGCTGTTCGCGAACAGCCAGATGCTGAAGGCGTTCTGGACCAGCCTGACGCTTGCCGCCATCGTGACGGTTTTATCCATAGCGATTGCCGTGCCTGCCGCCTGGGCTGTCACGCGGCTGAGGTTCCCGGGGCGCGACCTGTTCTTCAACGTGTTCACCGCGCCGCTGCTGCTGCCGACGATCGTGCTTGGCTTGGCGATCCTCATCGTCTTCGCATCGTTCAAGCTCCTCGCCACGTTGCACGGGTTGGTGCTCGCCCATCTGATCGTCACGCTGCCCTATGCGCTGCGCGTGCTCGCAGTCTCGCTCAGCACGCAGGACCGGGCGTGCGAAGAGGCGGCCAGGACTCTGGGGGCGAAGCCACTCACGGTGTTCTTCCGTGTGACGCTGCCCATGATGACCCCTGGCATCGTGGCTTCGGCGGCGTTGTGCTTTCTGGTGTCGTTTGACGAGGTCGTCATCACGCTGTTCCTTACGGGGCCGCGGATCACGACGCTCCCGGTGGAGCTGTACAACTATGTTTACAACCAGGCAGATCCGCTTGTTGCGGCGGTTTCGGCCCTGCTCATCCTGCTGACGCTGGCGGTGATCATGATCGTCGAGAGGGCGATGGGCCTGAGGGCAACGTTCGTTCGTTGAGGCAAGCCAGAGCGCAGATCACGGCAGATCCCTGATCTGCGCTCCTTCGATCGCCGGCGGTCATCAAAAAGGATTTCCCACGGGCGAGGGAGACGTTCCGGCCGCTTCTGAAGCGGAGTCAATTCGCGTATCGTTGCCTTTTCAGCGTTCGCCGGCCAACCGGACGGCCGGCGGACGCGCGGACAGCATTCCCGGAAGGAATGCGGAAACGTGGAGCTGGTCCAGGCATGGGCATGATCGAACTCATTCTTGTTCTCGGTGCGGTCCTCACGCTCGGGCTCGTGTGGGCGGGAGTGAGGCTGGCTGGCGCTGGAGGCGGAATCGCGGCGCTCATCCTGGGCGTTGCCGTGAGCGGACTTCTGGCCGTTCAGATCGGTGTTGATGCTCCGGACAATTGTGCCGGGGAGGGTCAACTCGAGCAAGAAGGGTGCTAGTGGGGGACGTGGCCGTTGCGCTCGATCCACGGTTCAGCCTGCCTTGCGGAAGAAGTAGTCAACGAGCGATCGCACGGTCAGAAACGCTTCTCTGGCTCCAGCCACGACCTGATCTTCCGCTGCGGGCTCAAGGTCGAGTGCGTCCAGCGCAGCCGTGAAATTCCGCCAGTACAATCCGCGGCCTCCCTCAGGGGCAGCAAGATGCCGGGCGCCGAAACTCTGCGAAAGGCCGAGCCTGGCTGTTTCCTTGAGGAGAAAGGCAGCACCCAGGTTGGAGCCTTCGGCGACGTAAAGCCAGCCCAGGGCCCGCGGCAGGTCTGCAAGGTCCAGCGGTTCGATCGGGGACGGCGCATTGGTGTCCGAAGCAGCGCCGAGGTCCGCGAGATCCTTTTCTATCAGACCGAGACGGTAAGCACAGCGGAAGGCGGAGAGGCGTTGATCTCGTCCCAAGCCGCCATAGATTGGCTGCAACGAGGCGTGGAAACGGTGCTGCAGCTTCAGGAACTGGCAGTAGCGGGCAATCTCGGCGAACGGATCATGCCGCATGATCGTCTGATCCAGATGATCGTGCGATGGGCTTGTTGCCTCCTTGAGGCGTCGCGTGCGCGAGCGTGAAGCGGGCATTTCCAGAAGGTCAGAGTTCATCGCTCGCCGGGTTTCCAGAGAAAGGGAAATATTGAAGGCAGTTAGCCGCGAAAGAGGCTCACGGGAACTTCAGAGTGTCAAGAAATATTTCAGGCAAGGTAAATAATGGTTTGAGTTCTGATCAAAATACCCGAGACTGGTGCAATCGAAAAGGCGAGGGGAACGGCGCGGATGGTGGAACGGGTCGCGGCAAATCTTACGAACTGTGACCTGGAACCGATCCATATTCCCGGATCCATCCAGCCGCATGGGGCAATGATCGTTGCGGATGCCGACGGCGTCGTCGTCGGCAGTGCTGGATGCGGGGAGCAGGCCAACGCAATTCGCGGCGGCCGTATTCTGGATGTCCTCGGCCTTGATCCAGCGAGCTTCAGGCAGCAGGAACTGCCGCAGAGCGGCTTTTCCGTACTGGGACAGGCGGACTGGAAGGGCAGGCTCCATGATGTCATTGCGTTCCGGAGCGGCGGATATTCCGTGCTCGAGCTGACGGAGGCCGAGGCGGGATCGCAGTTCGGCGCAAGCTTCCTGGCGAAGCTCGAGAGCATCGCAACTAGGTTGGGCCGGTCGATCACCCTTGCTGACCTCGCGAACCAGACGGCAAGGATATTCCAGGAACTCACGGGATTTGGCCGGGTCATGGTCTATCGTTTCATCGATGACGAGGCGGGCGTGGTCATCGGCGAGAGCATCACCGATGGTTCCGGCAGCTTCATGAACCACCATTTCCGGGCTCGGACATACCGGGGCAGGCGCGTGCCCTCCATCTGCGGAACCGTGTCCGTATTATCCCCGATGTGAGTTATACGCCGGTGCCCATCGAAAGCTATCGGGAGGACCTGTCGGCCCTGGACCTGAGTGACTCGACACTTCGCAGCGTGTCGCCGGTGCATATCCAGTATTTGAAGAACATGGGCGTGAAGGCCTCCGCTTCCATGTCGATCGTGAAGGACGGCGCCCTGTGGGGAATGGTGACCTGCCATCACCACGAGCCGCGCGTGCTGTCGCTGGCAGCACGGCTCACCTGCCAGACGGTCGCGTCCGCCGTCGCCCGGCAGATCAAGATGCGGGAGGAGGGCGATCTCAACCGGGAGCGCGTGCGGCTGCGCGCTCAGGAGGACCTGATCGTGAACCGGCTCGGTTCCGATGCGAATCTTCACGCGTTTCTGGGGGGCGTTTCAAACGACCTGCGATATCTTCTCCGCGCCGACGGTTTCGCCGCTGTTCAGGGCGATGACGTATATCGGACCGGCGTCTGCCCTGCAACGCAGTGAAATCGCGGGTACGCTCAATTAAGCAGAATTCGGGCAGTCGGCCGGCAGCCGCCCGGCCGCGCATCGCCCTCGTCTTGCGATCGAAAACAGGGATCTGGGATGACTGTTCTGGGGGATGGCGTCGCGTTAGGGGGTGGAAAGACCGTCACTGGGTGGCTGCTCATCGGGTTCGCGCTCGGCGGGTTCTTCGACGGAATTCTGCTGCACCAGATCCTGCAGTGGCATCATCTGCTTTCTGGCCTCTCCAGTTCGGTCGCATCCGACCTGCCGTTCCAGCTCTTGGCTGATGGATTGTTCCACCTGTTGATGTATGTGATCGCCGTGCTGGGCGGAATGGTGCTGCTTCGCTATCGGAGCCCGGAAGAAACTTCCGGCTCGGTGTTGCGGCCGGTGCTGTTTGGCTCCGGCGCCTGGCATCTGCTCGATGCATTCATCTCCCACTGGGTACTCGGCATCCACCGGATCAGGATGGATAGCGAGCTGCCGGTTGTCTGGGATCTTGCCTGGCTGGTCATCTTCGGCATTGCGCCGATTGTCATCGGACTGATGCTTCCCCACGGAGGGCGGCCTTCGCGTGGATTTGGCCGCGTCACCCTGGGGGGGCACCGTGATGGCAGCACTCGCAACCTCTGCGGGCCCGCTTCTTCAGGACGGTACTGATACGATTGTGGTGTTCCATCCGGGCAAGGACCAGCCGGGGATGATGAAGGCCGTGATGGCAGCCGGGGCAAACGTCAAGCAGACGGACGCGACGGGTACGATCTGGGTCGTCGATGACGTATCATGGCGCGGCCTGGTCACGCTCCATTTGAGCGGAGCGCTGCTGGTGAGTTCCACGCCTGTGCTGGCCGGATGTCTCGGCTGGACGAGAGCCTGATCCTCAACGCCAACGCGGCGCCCGGAAGCACCGCGTTTGCTGTTGTGCATGACCTGTGGGCTACTGCGGGGCCAGCAGCTTCTGAACGTGCTCCAGATGGGCCTGGATGACCGGTGCCGTCTTTGCGGCATGGGCCTTCAGGGCCGCTTCCTGACCGCTTTCGGCAAAGCTCGTCATCAGCGCCAAGCCCTCTTCATGAGCGGCTTGCTGGGCCGTGACGTAGGCCGCATCGAAGCTTTCCGCGGACGCGCTGTTCACTTGCTCAAGCAGGGCCTTGTGCTTTTCGTCCATCTCGGTCGGGACAGTGACGCCGTCCTGCTCCGCGGCAGCTTTCAGCTCCTCGGAAGCCGTCGTATGATCATCGATCATCATTTGGGCGAATTCCCTGACCGCGTCGTTCTGAGACTTTTCGAGCGCAAGCTGGCTCGACTGGATCTCGAACATGTCTGAGCTGGCCGCGGCCGCAACAAAGTCTTGTCCGCTCATCGCCTGCGACTGCGCCCAGGCAAAGCTGGCAATTGAGCCGAGCAGAGCGCTCGCCGCTATAAGTCGGATGGGTTTCATGGATTGCTCCTGTTGCTGGAAAGTGATCCTGAGCCGAACAAGAGCCTCGTGACCTTGTTCCGTCCGCCGGCCGCGCAAATGACAACCCTGTCCCTCAGACCTGCCGGCGCAAGGACGAGGACACGGACCGGCTGCGCGGCTCCGAGGGCGAGGCGGCCAACATATATTTCTCCGTGTTCGGTCACCTGATCCGCTCGCCCGACCCTGAGATGCGCTGGACCGGGCGTTCGCGACGGCCGCCGCTCGATCCCGTAAACGCGCTTCTTTCCTTCCTCTACACCCTGCTCGTGCACGACTGCCGCAGCGCCTGCGAAAGCGTGGGGCTGGACCCGGCGGTGGGCTTTCTCCATCGCGACCGGCCCGGACGGCCGAGCCTTGCGCTCGACCTGATGGAGGAGCTCAGGCCGGTGCTTGCCGACCGGCTGGCGCTGTCGCTCATCAACCGCCGCCAGCTGCGGGCCGGCGACTTCGAGCGGCAGGACGGTGGTGCTGTCTTTCTCACGGAAGAGGCGCGCAAGACCGTGCTTTCCGCCTGGCAGGAGCGCAAGCGCGAGCAGCGCCGCCATCCCTTCCTGGAGGAAAATGCGCCACTCGGGCTCGTGCCTTATCTTCAGGCGCAGCTTCTTGCGCGGCATCTGCGCGGCGATCTCGATGCCTATCCGCCCTGGTTCTGGAAGTGATCCATGCTGGTGCTGGTGACCTATGACGTTGCCACGAACGACCGCAAGGGGGCCGCACGGCTGCGCCGCGTGGCGAAGGCCTGCCGCGACTTCGGCCAGCGTGTGCAGTATTCGGTCTTCGAGATCGAAGTGGATCCTGCCCAATGGACGAAGCTGAAGGCGCGGCTGGAGCAGATCATCGACCGTGAGACAGACAGCCTGCGCTATTACTATCTGGGCGCCAACTGGCGCGGAAAGATAGAGCACGTGGGAGCAAAGCCGGCCACCGATCTCGATGGCCCCTTGATCTTCTGAGGCAGCGCCAAGGGGTTCCGCCGTTCCTGTGCGAACCCC
>Ga0207867_1002051_pt1 | contig 12115 bp, 10 predicted proteins | sample HigsolmetaAR206D_FD_184838 | JGI IMG/M metagenome (GOLD analysis project Ga0207867, IMG submission 184838) | Ionic liquid and high solid enriched microbial communities from the Joint BioEnergy Institute, USA - AR20-6-D (SPAdes) (version 2) ...
CGAAATCGTATCGGCCTCAGGGCAATGGTTCGCAGCCTGCCGACGCGCACCGGTACCCTTCGGTTACATTCCCATCCGCTTTCCTTGACGAGATCCATCAGACCGAGGACCGCTTGTCGTGCTCATCGCCGGGTTTCCCGCAGGGTCGTTCCAGGCCAATTGTTACGTCGTCGCGCCCGCAGCGGGCGAGGAGTGCGTGATCATCGATCCGGGGCAGGACGCCGTGCCCGGCCTCGACGATCTGCTCCGCGAGCATCGGCTCAAGCCGGTCGCGGTGCTGCTCACGCACGGCCATCTCGACCATATGTGGTCGGTGGTCCCGGTCTGCGGGGCGCGGGACATCCCCGCCTGGATCCACCCGGAGGATCGCGAGCTGCTGTCCGATCCGGGCAAGGGCCTCGGGCTCGCCGCCCGCCGGCAGCTCTTCGGCGGGCTGGAGTTCACCGAGCCCGACGACGTGCGCGAGCTCCGCGACGGCGAGACGCTCAAGCTCGCCGGCCTGGAGCTGCGCGTCGACCACGCCCCCGGCCACACGCCGGGGTCGGTGACGTACCTGCTGCCGCCGGAGCACGGCGCCGGCCGCGAGGTCGGCGTGATCTTCACCGGCGACCTGCTGTTCGCCGGTTCCATCGGACGCACCGACCTCCCGGGCGGCGACTACCCGACGATCCTGCGCAGCCTGGCCTCGGTGTGCCTGACGCTGCCGGACGACACGGTGGTGCTGCCCGGCCACGGACCACAGACGACGATCGGCCGCGAGCGCGTCGGCAACCCGTTCCTGCAGGGACTGACGCCGCCGAGCGGCCCCACCAGGGGACTGTGATGATGTTTCAAGCGCCCAAAGGCGTACCCGAGTACTATCCGCCACGCTCGGCGATCTTCCTCGCGGTCCGCGAGGCGTTCGCCAGGGCCGCGGCCAACGCCGGCTACTCCTACATCGAGGTGCCGGTGTTCGAGGACACCGCGCTGTTCGCCCGCGGCGTCGGCGAGTCGACCGACGTGGTGACCAAGGAGATGTACACGTTCACCGACCGCGGGGGCCGGTCGGTCACGTTGCGCCCGGAGTTCACCGCCGGGGTGCTGCGGTCCACCCTCGAGCACAACCTCCACCAGGGGCAGCTCCCGGTGAAGCTGTGGACCACCGGGCCCGCGTTCCGCTACGAGCAGCCGCAGGCGGGCCGCTACCGCCAGCTCCAGCAGTTCAACGTGGAGGCGATCGGCACCGAGGACCCCGCGGTCGACGCCGAGACGATCGCGATCGCCTGGAGCGGCTACCAGGCCCTCGGCCTCACCAAGGTCCGGCTGCTGCTCAACTCGCTGGGCTGCCGGAACTGCCGCCCGCAGTACCGGAGCGCGCTCCAGGAGTTCCTGCGCCGCCTCGACCTGGACGAGGCGACCCGGCAGCGCGTCGAGATCAACCCGCTGCGGGTGCTCGACGACAAGCGCCCCGAGGTGCGCGCCCAGCTCGCGGACGCCCCGCTCATCCCCGACCACCTGTGCGCCTCGTGCAAGTCCCACCACGACAAGGTCCGCACCCTCCTTGAGGACCTGTCCATCCCGTGGGAGGACAACCCCCGCCTGGTGCGCGGCCTCGACTACTACACCCGCACCACCTACGAGTTCGACCACCCGCTGCTCGGCGCCCAGTCGGGCATCGGCGGCGGCGGCCGGTACGACGGGCTGTCGGAGGACATCGGCGGCCCGCCGCTGCCCGGCATCGGGTTCGCCGTCGGCGTCGACCGCATCATCCTCGCCATCGAGGCCGAAGGGCTCGCCGTGGACACGCCGCCCCGGGTGACGGTGTACGGCGTGCCGATCGGCGAGGAGGCGGCGCGCCGCATGTTCACGCTCGTCCACGAGCTGCGCGCGGCCGGGATCGCCGCCGACATGGCGTACGGTTCCAAGGGCCTCAAGGGCGCGATGAAGGGCGCCGACCGCTCCGGGGCGAGCCATGCGGTGATCCTCGGCGAGCGCGACCTCGCCGCCGGGACCGCCCAGGTGAAGAATCTGGCGACGGGCGAGCAGAGCGCCGTGCCCCTGGCCGAGATCGTCACGACCCTGAAGGAGAGACTCACCTCATGATCCGCACCCACGAAGCCGGATCGCTACGCCGGGAACACGCCGGGCAGCGCGTTGTGCTCGCCGGCTGGGTGGCCCGCCGCCGGGACCACGGCGGCGTGGTCTTCATCGACCTGCGCGACGCCTCGGGCATCGTCCAGGTGGTGTTCCGGGAGGAGGAGCACGCCCACGACCTGCGCTCGGAGTACTGCGTCAGGATCGCCGGCGAGGTGCGCCTCCGCCCGGCCGGGAACGAGAACCCCGACCTGCCCACCGGCGAGGTCGAGGTGGTCGCCTCCGAGGTGGACGTGCTGAGCGAGTCGGCGCCGCTGCCGTTCCCGATCGAGGGCAAGGTGGACGTCTCCGAGGAGGTCCGGCTCAAGTACCGCTACCTCGACATCCGCCGCCAGGAGGTGGCGCGGGCGATGCGCATCCGCTCCCAGGCCACCTACCTGGCGCACGAGGTGATGCGCGAGCACGGGTTCGTGTACGTCGAGACGCCGAGCCTCACCCGGTCCACCCCCGAGGGCGCCCGCGACTTCCTCGTCCCGGTGCGGCTGCAGCCGGGCAACTGGTACGCGCTGCCGCAGTCGCCGCAGCTGTTCAAGCAGCTGCTCATGGTGTCCGGGCTGGAGCGCTACTACCAGCTCGCCCGCTGCTTCCGCGACGAGGACCTGCGCGCCGACCGGCAGCCGGAGTTCACCCAGATCGACGTCGAGATGTCGTTCGTCGACCAGGACGACGTGATCGCGGTCGGCGAGGCGCTGATCGGCCGGCTGTGGAAGGAGATCCTCGGCTACGAGATCCCGCTCCCGCTGCCGCGGATGAGCTACGCCGAGGCGATGGCCCGGTACGGCTCCGACAAGCCCGACCTGCGCTTCGGCTGCGAGCTGGTCGACCTCACCGAGTACTTCAAGAACACCCCGTTCCGGGTGTTCCAGGCCGAGTACGTCGGCGCGGTGGTCATGCCCGGCGGCGCCTCCCAGACCCGCAAGCAGCTCGACGGCTGGCAGGAGTGGGCCCGGTCGCGCGGCGCCAAGGGCCTGGCGTACGTGCTCGTGCAGCCGGACGGCGAGCTCGGCGGGCCGGTGGCGAAGAACCTGTCCGACTCCGAGAGGGCGGGTCTCGCGGCGGCGACCGGGGCCAAGCCGGGCGACGCGATCTTCTTCGCCGCCGGCGCCCCGAACGCGAGCCGCGAGCTGCTCGGCGCGGCCCGGCTGGAGATCGGCCGCCGCTGCGGCCTGATCGACGAGTCCGCCTGGTCGTTCCTGTGGGTCGTGGACGCCCCCATGTTCGAGGAGGACGGCGAGGGCGGCTGGACCTCGGTCCACCACCCGTTCACCGCCCCCAAGCCGGAGTGGGCCGACACCTTCCAGGACAACCCCGGCGAGGCGCTCGCCTGCGCCTACGACATGATCTGCAACGGCATGGAGATCGGCGGCGGGTCCATCCGTATCCACCGCGCCGAGATGCAGCAGCGGGTGTTCGACGTGCTCGGCATCTCCAAGGAGGAGGCCGAGACGAAGTTCGGCTTCCTGCTCGAGGCGTTCAAGTACGGCCCGCCCCCGCACGGCGGCATCGCCTACGGCTGGGACCGCGTCTGCATGCTGCTCACCGGCGGGGAGTCGATCCGGGACGTGATCGCGTTCCCCAAGACCGCCTCCGGCTTCGACCCGCTCACCGGTGCGCCGACGCCGATCACGGCGCAGCAGCGCAAGGAGGCGGGCGTGGACGCCAAGCCGGCCGCCCAGGGGGCCGCGCCGAAGGCCGGCTGACGCCGGTCCGCCCCGGCCGCGTACGCCAGACACGACGACGCCCCGGCGCGCCTCCCGCGCCGGGGCGTTTCGTCGTACCGGGCGGTTCGCGCCCGCCGCGCCGGGACGCGGCGGGTCACTGCAGCGTGATGGTCCTCACCTTGACCCGCATCTTCGGGGCGGTGGCGCCGCCCTCGGAGCTGGTGATGTCGCCCGGGTTGATGATCACGCCGCCCTTGGAGACCCGGTCGATGATGTCCATGCCCTTGACGACCCGTCCGAAGGCCGTGTAGGTGCCGCCGGTCTCCGCGAGCTGGACGTTGTCGTCGTGCCAGGAGATGGCGAACTGGCTGCCGTTGGCGTTGCGGTCCTCCATCCCCTGCGCCATGAACACGATCCCGCGGCGGTAGTCGCTGCCGCCGAGGTTCTCGTCGTTGAACAGGTAGCCGGGCCCGCCCGTACCGTCGGTGGGGTTCTTCCCGTCACCCTTGGCCTGCCAGTCCCCGCACTGCAGCAGCCCCAGGCCCGCGGTGTCCGGCGTGGCGAGCCGGTGGCAGACGGTGTTGTCGAAGAAGCGCTTCTTGGCGAGGAAGGCGAACGAGTTGATGGTGCAGGGGGCCTTGTCGGGCCACACCTCGATGACGATGTCGCCGTGATTGGTCTTGATGGTCATCGTCTTCAGCGCGAGCACGGCCTTGCTCACCTTGGCCGGAGGCCTGCCCACGTTCTTCGCCGGGGCGCCGCTGTCGTCGTCGCGGTACTGGCAGGTGATGGCACCGCCCTTCGCGGCCGAGCTGGGCGACGCCAGGGGGTCCTCGGCGGACGCGGACGGGGACGGCGAGGCGGCGGCGTTCGCGTCCCGGCCGTCCCCACCGCCGCCGATCAGGGTGGTCGCCGCGATGATGCCGCTGAGGACCACGACCGTGCCCACGCCGGCGCCGATCGCGACGTTGCGCTTGCTCCTGGCCTCCTGCTGGGCACGCCTCTGCTGCCTCTCGGCGTGCTCGCGTGCCAATTGCTCCCGGCGGTCCGTGTCGGTCACCGCTTCGTCCTTCCCTAGTTCTGGTGGCGCGATCCCGTCATGGCGCTCACTGTGTGGTCGGCGCCTTCGGCGCGCACCGGGCCGCGTGCCGTGTGGGTCGCGCTCGCCCGTCCCGTACGCTCGCCAAATCTAGCGGTCATCGCGAGGTGGCGAGTGTCATGTCCGTATAAGGCGCGCCTTGAGCGGAGATGTTACGGATGGGGTTCCTGCTGCTGGCGAGGCGGGGAAGGGGCGGCGGCGGGTCCTCAGAAGTCTTTCAGATCCGTCTGGGAACCTCCTCGGCGGCACGTACGTAACCAGACCAAGCGTGAAGCCCACCCGTCATCGGGAGCTGAGTCATGTTCGACGAGATCCTGGGCCTTCCGGCCCACCCACTGGTGATCCACGCCGCGGTCGTGTTCGTCCCGCTGCTGTCGCTGCTCTCCATCGCCTACGCGGTGCTGCCGCGGCTGCGCGCCCGGCTCGGCTGGGCGGTGGTGCTGCTCGCCGTCGCCGCGCCGGTCTCCGCGGCAGCCGCCCTGCTGAGCGGCCAGGCGCTGCTGGACGGCCGGTTCGGCGGCCGGATACCGCCGGGCGTGGTCGGCGAGCGCATCGCCGAGCACGAGAGCCTCGGCCTCCCGCTGGTGAACACCACGGCCGCGCTCGGCCTCGCCGCGGTGCTGCTCGTCGTGGCCGCCCGCAAGGCCGCCCCCGCGGCCGAGTCCGGGACCGGCGCGCGCCGCCGCGCCGCCGCCGGCGCCGGGAAGACCACGGTGACCATGGTGCTCGCCGGCGTGACGATCCTGCTTGCCGTGGCGGCCGGCTACCTTGTGGTGCGCATCGGCCACACCGGCGCCCTCGCCGTCTGGGGCTAGCGTCCCCGGCCCGTGGCGAGCCGGGCGGGCGGGCCCCCGGACGGGCGGTAGGGTCGGCGGTGTGGAGAGCCTGTTCGATTCGGCGGCCGCGGAGGCGCACCGGTCGCAGGAGCCGCTCGCGGTGCGGATGCGCCCGCGCACCCTCGACGAGGTGATCGGCCAGCGCCACCTGCTCGGCCCCGGCACCCCCCTGCGGCGCCTGGTGGAGAGCGAGGCTCCCATGTCGCTGTTCCTCTGGGGCCCGCCCGGCACCGGCAAGACCACGCTCGCCTACGTGGTGGCGAACGTCACCAAACGCCGCTTCGTGGAGATCTCCGCGGTCTCCGCGGGGGTCCGCGAGGTGCGGGCGGCGATCGAGGCCGCGCGCCGCGAGCTCGGCATGTCCGGCCGCCAGACCGTGCTGTTCGTCGACGAGGTGCACCGGTTCAACAAGGCCCAGCAGGACGCGCTGCTGCCCGCCGTGGAGAACCGCTGGGTCACCTTCATCGGCGCCACCACCGAGAACCCGTACTTCTCGGTCGTCTCCCCGCTGCTGTCGCGCTCGCTGCTGCTCACCCTGGAGCCGCTGTCCGACGAGGACATCCGCGCGGTGCTGGAGCGCGCGCTGCGCGACGAGCGCGGCCTCGGCGGCCGGGTACGGCTCGCCCCCGACGCCGCCGACCACCTGGTCCGGCTCGCCGGCGGGGACGCCCGGCGCTCGCTCACCTACCTGGAGGCGGCCGCGCTGCTGGTGACCGACACCGGCCCCGGCGGGGCCGCGGAACCGCCCGAGATCACCGTCGAGGTGGTGGAGCGGGCCGTGGACCGGGCCGCGGTGCGCTACGACCGGCAGGGCGACCAGCACTACGACGTGGTGAGCGCGTTCATCAAGAGCATGCGCGGCTCGGACGCGGACGCCGCCCTGCACTACCTCGCCCGGATGATCGAGGCAGGGGAGGACCCGCGGTTCATCGCCCGCCGCATCGTGATCTTCGCCTCCGAGGACGTCGGCATGGCCGACCCCACCTGCCTGCAGACCGCGGTCGCCGCCGCCCAGGCGGTGGAGTTCATCGGCCTGCCCGAGGGCGCGATCAACCTCGCCCACGCGGTGATCCACTGCGCGCTCGCCCCCAAGTCGAACGCGGTGATCAAGGCGATCTCCGCGGCCCGGGACGACGTACGGCGGGGCCTGATCGGCCCGGTCCCCGCCCACCTGCGCGACGCGCACTACCCGGGCGCGAAGAGGCTCGGCCACGGCGAGGGCTACCGGTACCCGCACGACTACGAGCACGGCCTGGTCCGCCAGGAGTACGCTCCCGCGCAGGTGCGCGACCGGTGCTACTACGAACCGACGCGGCACGGTGCCGAGGCCGCGTTCGCGGACCGATGGGCGAAGATCCGGAGTTTTCTGCGCGGCCGACGGCCGGAGTCACGGTAGGGTCATGCCCACTACCTCCACCGGTCGTGCCAGGACGGTGGGCCGGACGGAGGCGAGGGCGGACTCACCCGGCGCGCGCCGGGCAACCGATGAGGGCCACCACGAGGGGAACGGAAGACCGCACATGCTTACCGCGGGAGAGGTCGCAGGACTGATCGTCGCGATGTTCTGGGCGATCCTGACCTGCTTTCTTGCCATGGTGCTGGTGAAGCTGGCGCGGCTGCTCACCGAGACCACGAAGATGGTGTCGGAGCTGAGCGACCGGGTGCTGCCGCTGCTCGACGACGTCTCCGTGACGATCGGCGAGGCGAACCGGCAGCTGGTCACCGTCGAGGCCATCGCCGGTAACGTTAAAGAGGTGAGTGACCACGCGGCCAAGGTCTCGCGGGTCGCCTCCGGTCTGGTGACGGGCTCCTTCGTGAAGGCGTCGGCCTTCCGGTACGGCGTGCGGCGCGCCCTGGAGGGGCGGCGGCGCTCGTGATCCGGCGGCTGTTCTACTTCTCCCTGGGCTTTGTGACGGCGGTGTGGGCGATGCGCAAGATCCGCTCGCTGCATCCCGACCACGTCGCCCGCAGGGCGGTCACCGCCGCCGCAGGAGCCGGGACGGCGCTGCGGGAGTTCGTCGCCGACGTGCGCCACCTCGCCGCGGTCCGGGAAATGGAGTTGCGCGCCGAGTACGGGCTCGACAGCGTGGAGTTCGGTGCCGGCGGCAGGGCGGGCGACCTGCGGGCCCTGCCGGAGTACCGGCGTCGCGCCGAGCTCGGCCCCGCGCGATCCTCCGAGGCCCGCCGCGGCACAATCCACCCAACCGAGACCCACGACGAAAAGGACGGCCGCTGAGATGGAGTCGGCAGAGATCGCCCGCCGCTTCCTGCGCTACTTCTCCGAGCGCGGGCACCTGGTCGTGCCCTCGGCCAGCCTGATCGCCGAGGACCCGACGCTGCTGCTCGTGCCCGCGGGCATGGTGCCCTTCAAGCCCTACTTCCTCGGGCAGCGCAGGCCCCCGGCACCCCGGCTGGTGAGCGTGCAGAAGTGCATCCGTACCCCGGACATCGACGAGGTCGGCAAGACGACCCGGCACGCCACCTTCTTCCAGATGCTCGGGAACTTCTCCATCGGGGACTACTTCAAGGAGGAGGTGATCCCGTACGCCTGGGAGCTGCTCACCACCCCGCAGTCCGAGGGCGGCTTCGGCTTCCCGGAGAGCAGGCTGTGGGTCACCGTCTTCCAGGACGACGACGAGGCCGCCGACATCTGGCACAAGAAGGTCGGCCTGCCGCGTGAGCGCATCCAGCGCCGGGGCCTGAAGGACAACTACTGGCACATGGGCGTGCCCGGCCCGGGCGGGCCGTGCTCGGAGATCTACTTCGACCGCGGCCCCGAGTACGGCCGCGAGGGCGGCCCGGTCGCCGACGAGGACCGCTACCTCGAGGTCTGGAACCTGGTGTTCATGCAGTTCCAGCTCGGCGAGGTGCGCGCCAAGGACGACTTCGACGTCCTCGGCGAGCTGCCGAGCAAGAACATCGACACCGGCATGGGCCTCGAGCGCATGGCGGCGATCCTGCAGGGCGTCGACAACATCTACGAGATCGACACCACCTCCAGGATCCTCAACCGGGCGGCCGAGCTCACCGGCAGCCGGTACGGCGCCGACCCGCGCGCCGACGTGTCGCTGCGGGTGATCGCCGACCACATGCGCGCCGGCGTGATGCTCGTCGCCGACGGCGTCATCCCGTCCAACGAGGGCCGCGGCTACGTGCTGCGCCGCATCCTCCGCCGTACCATCCGCAACCTGCGGCTGCTCGGCGCGGGCGACGAGCGGTACATGCACCACCTCACCGAGACCACGATCGGCGTGATGGGAGACCTGTACCCCGAGCTGAAGACCGAGGCCGCGCGCATCCACACGGTGATCGACGCCGAGGAGGCCTCGTTCCTCGGCACGCTGCGCACCGGCACCGCGATCTTCGACGCCGCGGTGGAGGAGACCAAGCGCGCCAAGGGGACGGTGCTCTCCGGCGAGAAGGCGTTCCAGCTCCACGACACCTACGGCTTCCCGATCGACCTCACCCTCGAGATGGCCGCCGAGCACGGCCTCACCGTCGACGAGGAGGGCTTCCGCCGCCTGATGAAGGAGCAGCGGGAGCGGGCCAAGCGGGACGCCGCGGCGAAGAAGACCGGCCACGTCGACGCCTCGGTGTTCGGCGAGATGCTGGAGAAGGCCGGCAAGGTCGACTTCCTCGGCTACGAGCTGACCAGCGCCGAGGCGAACGTCATCGGCCTGATCAAGGACGGCGCGTCGGTGCCGGCCGCGGGGGCGGGCACCGCGATCGAGCTCGTGCTCGACCGCACCCCGTTCTACGCCGAGGGCGGTGGCCAGCTCGCCGACCAGGGCGTGATCCGCACCACCGGCGCCGAGGTCGAGATCCACGACGTGCAGCAGCCGGTGCCCGGCCTCATCGTGCACCGCGGCACGGTGCGCTCCGGCGAGGTGGTCGTCGGCGACCAGGCGCACGCCGAGATCGACGTCGAGCGGCGGCGGGCGATCTCCCGCAGCCACACCGCGACCCATATGGTGCACCGCGGCTTCCGCAACTTCCTCGGGGAGAGCGCGGCGCAGGCCGGTTCGGAGAACTCCCCGGGCCGCTTCCGGTTCGACTTCACCGCCTCCGGCGCGGTGCCGGACAGCGTGCTGCGCGAGGTCGAGGACCAGGTCAACGAGGTCCTCATCCAGGACCTGCAGGTGAACGCCTTCCACACCTCGCTGGAGGAGGCGCGGGCGATGGGCGCGCTCGCCCTGTTCGGCGAGAAGTACGGCGACGAGGTGCGCGTGGTCGAGGTCGGCGACTACTCGCGTGAGCTGTGCGGCGGCACCCACGTGTCCCGCTCCGGCCAGCTCGGCCTGGTCAAGCTCATCGGCGAGTCGTCGATCGGCGCCGGGGTGCGCCGCGTCGAGGCGCTCGTCGGCATCGACGCGTTCCGCTTCCTCGCCCGGGAGAGCGTGCTCGTCTCCCAGCTCTCCGACCAGCTCAAGGCGCGCCGCGAGGAGCTGCCCGAGCGGATCGAGACGATCGTGACCCGGCTGCGCGCGGCCGAGAAGGAGCTGGAGCGGCTGCGCTCGGCCCAGGTGCTCGCGGTCGCCGGCGAGCTCGCCGCGAACGCCCGCGACCTCGGCGGCGTCTCGCTCGTCACGCACCGCGCCCCGGACGGCACGGCAGCCGACGACCTGCGCAAGCTCGCCCTCGACGTGCGCGGCAGGTTCCCCGGCGACCGCGCGGCGGTCGTGGTGATCGCGGGCGTGCCCGCCGACCGGCCCGTGGTGGTGGCCGCGGTGAACCCGGCCGGGCGCGAGCGCGGCCTGAAGGCCGGCCGCCTCGTCGGCGTGGCCGCCAAGGCGCTCGGCGGCGGCGGTGGCGGCAAGGACGACATCGCCCAGGGCGGCGGCTCGCGGCCCGAGGCGATCGGCGAGGCCCTCACCGCGGTCGAGGCCGCGGTCCGCGAGGCGCTCGCCTGATCCCGCCCCGCACACGAGGATCGGGACACGACGAGCGGTCATGAGAAGCGGCGTACGCCTCGGCATCGACGTCGGCACGGTGCGCATCGGCGTGGCGCGCAGCGACCCCGCGGGCCTGCTCGCCACGCCGGTCGAGACCGTACGGCGCGGCAAGGGCGACCTCGCCCGCATCGCGGCGATCGCCGCCGAGCACGAGGCCGTCGAGATCGTGGTCGGCCTGCCCGGCGGCAAGGAGCGCGTGCTGGAGGTGGGTCCCGGCCACGTCCACGCGGTGCTGCGCAGGCTGCGCAAGTCGGGCCGCTACCGGTACGCGGTGCGCAACTACATCGCGCGCGCCGCGGCCCCGTACGTGCCCAACGACCCCGGCACGACGGGCGCCGTCGGCGGCTGGGTCCACGACCAGTGGAACTTCCTCGCCTCGGACGGCGGTGCCGGGGTGACCGAGGCGTGGGCGGCCGCGCGCGCCGCCGGCCGGGAAGGCGGGAAGGGGGTCAAGATCGCGGTCCTCGACACCGGCATCGCCTACCGCGACAAGGGCAAGCGCTACCGGCGCTCGCCGGACTTCGGCCCGAAGCGCTTCCTCCCCGGGCGCGACTTCATCGACGGCGACAAGATCCCCCTCGACGAGAACGGCCACGGCACGCACGTGGCCGGCACGATCGGCGAGAACACGAACAACGGCAAGGGCCTGACCGGCATCGCGTACAGGGCAAAGCTCATGCCCGTGCGGGTGCTGAACGCCCAGGGCCGCGGCACGGCGGCCTCGATCGCCAGGGGCGTGCGCTGGGCGACCAAACGCGGCGCCCACGTCATCAACCTGAGCCTCGAGTTCCCGGCCTGCCCCGGGAAGCAGTGCGTGAGCCGCTGCGCCCAGATCGCGGGCGTCTGCAAGGCGATCCGCAAGGCGGTGAAGGCGGGCGTGGTGGTCGTCGCCGCCGCGGGAAACGGGACCGCGAAGTCCAAGCAGCTGGCCTTCCCGGCGCGCATGGAGCGGGTGATCGCGGTCGGCGCGAGCACGGCCCAGGGCAAGGTCGCCGGCTACTCGCGGCAGGGCGGCAAGCTCGACCTGATCGCACCCGGCGGCGGCCAGCCCGGCACCGAGTGCGTCGAGGGGCCGGCCAGCGACGGCATCGTGCAGCTCTCCTTCCGCCCCTCGAGCCCCAAGGACTTCTGCCCGCAGCGCCGTGCGGGCACCTCGATGGCCGCGGCGCACGTCACCGGCACCGTCGCGCTGCTGCTTGCGAGCAGGACCCTCGGGAACTCGCCCAAGCCGCAGGACGTCGAGCGCCACCTCGAGTGCACGGCGCGCCCCCTCGACGCCGCGGGGTTCGACCCCGCCTACGGCCACGGCCTGCTCGACGCGGCACGGGCGACGGCCGGCCCCTGCTCCCCCCTCTGAACCGGGACGTTCAGCCCACGTGTTCGAAAAACGCACACCAGGGCTGAACGGGCGGTTGGCGGGTCAGGTAGTCCGCA
>Ga0207867_1002055_pt1 | contig 12094 bp, 14 predicted proteins | sample HigsolmetaAR206D_FD_184838 | JGI IMG/M metagenome (GOLD analysis project Ga0207867, IMG submission 184838) | Ionic liquid and high solid enriched microbial communities from the Joint BioEnergy Institute, USA - AR20-6-D (SPAdes) (version 2) ...
AGTATTTGCTCCTTAGCGCCGGTCGCAAGCGTGTGGTGAGTGGCATGGAGGTAAGAGCACTCCAGGAAGGGCTTTGTCCCTTCTTTTCTGTGCCGGATATTATCCGACTCGGGAAAGAGGGTGCAAATCCTCTATGTGCGCCGACCGGATCGGCGCGCAGCATATTGCGATGCCGTAGGACGCCCGGTTAAAGATGCGTTCGGCGCGTAGGCTCCCGCGTCTTTCAAATGGTGAGCCGACCGTCGCCGCGGGGTGCAGGGAGGGCCCCATTTGATGGCTGCGTGCGACGTTTTTCAGGCCATTGTTCCTCTAAGGGCGCGGAATGATGGCTTTTTCTTTTTGTATTATCCTCATTTTTCGGCCGCGCTGCGAGGTGTCTGCCTCACCTCCCTCCGCCGTGATCGGGACGGTGCAGCGTGGCCCCCGAACTATGGAGTTGATATAAATGCAAAAGGTCAAAGTGCCGGCGCCGGCTATTCAGCCGGAAAAATGCCGCAAGTGTATCTGGGGACGCTGGCAGGAAACGAAGCAATTTTGTTTCCTGGTCAGTTGCATTAAAGGTGACGGCCGTACTCAGACCATTATTACCAGCGCGACAAAATATGCAAATGAACGAGAAGTGCTCTAACGAATCCGGAATTCGTAATTTATTTTGAGATAATACGATCCATTGATCTTCACAGCTGCCTCTGTCTGCAACTGGATGGGACCGCCATAGTACGCGATTTTATCGTCTTGCCAGATGTCGACGGGGGTTTTGTTATGGATGGCGGCAGCGATTTTTTCCGGAGAGTCCAGTAGGTATCCTGATTTGAACAATAATTTCCACCTCCAATCGTATATTTCGACAATATGGAAGGAAGTCCCTTCTCTGCGTCGAATTTATGAAAGAAAAGGAGGATGAAGTTATGGCAACAAAGCTTAAAAATTTTTATGCATACCAAATCGATCTTCATTACTTATCTGGAAATCCTCAAGTGGATACCATTAAATGGGACGAAGCAGTTGTTTCCGATATACTGTCACACATCAATGGTCTGTCAGATCAAGCCAAAACCCAAAGATTCCATGACTCCTGGTTAATATATTTGGATCATTTTTCGGAAGAACTTGATTATTTATTTGGCAGGTTTGCATATGCTGAATATGGAACTTCCGGTGAGTTGATTCATGCCGATAATTTAACTCGGCGTCCAAATCCAAAAGCGTTAAGAGAAGGGGAAACTCTCTTTACATACTTCCTAATTCGAAAAACAGACGGACTAATGCTGCTTCAATCGCATTTAAAATTGAATAGACCAAGAGTTGAAGATTACCTTGAAAATTTCGGGGCACCGATTATTACAAGAAATCAACTAACGTATCTGCAAATTTGTACACTATTGGATAACTCTTTTTTTGAAAATATTCAGGCATTAAATACAGTGAGCCGAATAATGATTGAGGTTACGAATTCTCAACCCGCCGCTGACGAAAATGAAGCGGTTCGGGTTTTACAAAATGAGGCCACCATTGCAGAAGCTACGACTGTAAAGTTAGATTTTTCAGCCAGATATAGACGAACGGGATTAGCAGGGGCGGTTTCGTTCGTTAGAAGATACAAGGATAAACCTGGGGTTACAAAGATCGTTGTTAAAGGAAAACTAGCAGGAGCTGAAAAAGTAATTAAGATGGAAGAGTCTCAAGAAAAATACAAAAGACGTGTCGAGGTTGATGGAACTGGTCAACCTACTCTTCGTTCTGCTGAAATGGTATTGTGGGAAATCGCTCGATTAAGGGCACCATTAAGGAGAGAAGAGGGATGAACAGGATAAAGGCTTTTTATAAAGCGAATAACTTTCCTTGGGTTACTTTTAAAAGATATTGGAAAAACGCATCAGTGTCTGAATTGTTAATGGATGTATTGGTTCCCGTCGTAGTTTCCTTTGTTCTACTTTATTTTACCTCGATTTCTGTAAGTAAATTAACCATATTAATTGAAAAGTTTCAACAGGTGAGCGGACAAGTAATTGCAGCTATTTCAATACTAGCGGGTTTTAATATCGCCAGTATAACAATACTCGCAACTATTACAGGCGGGCCGACAGGGGTCCTCCGAAGAAGACGTAATGCTGACGGATCAATGAACCTTTATGAGACACTGATATGTTTTTTCACGTGGGCGGTTATTATTCAACTAATAGTTGTTCTCTTAAGTATTATTTTGTACTATGTGGGCTTCTTCATACCATCAAGAATTAGTAAATGGTCTATACCTTGGTGGGCTTGGGGTCTTGCAGAACTATGGCTAACAATTACTATTCATTCTATATTCCTTTCATTAAGAAATATGAAAACACTTTACTTATACGTTACGTACAAAGAGCCTGATCCCTCAAATTCAACACATAATTAATTTGGATTAAATAACCTAAGCACCTTCGGGTGCTTTTTTATTTTATCTGCGAGGTGGTGAGTGATGAACTTCGTCCAGCCGATCCGGGACACACGAAAGCTTCAGGCGATCAAAGATTACCTGAAGATGAAAAATGAGCGTGACTATGTGCTGCTCATGGTCGGGATCAACACTGGCCTTCGGATTTCAGACATCCTTCCGCTGCGGGTCATCGATGTTAAAGGGACCCACATCGGCATCCGTGAGAAAAAGACTGGCAAGTATAAAATGGTCAAAATCAACCGAGCACTTCGCGAAGCGCTGGACCATTACATTCAAGGCAAGGCCGACTATGAATATTTATTCCGGTCTCGGAATAAGAAACGCAAAACCGGCCGAATTGACGAGCCGATCACGGCCAGCATGGCTTACAAAATGTTGAGCAGCGTGGCGCGGCGGTTTGGTCTTAAGGAGATCGGCACGCACTCGATGAGAAAAACGTTCGGGTATCATTTTTATCAGCGCGAAAAGGACATTTCGTTACTAATGGAACTGTTCAATCACAGCGAAGAATCGATCACTTTGCGGTATTTGGGCATCAAACAGGACACCCTGGACGATGCTTTGGACCGTCATTCGCTATGATGAATTCTCTTCAATCGGGTATACAAGGAAATCATTTTCGGCCGAAACAAAAGAAGCTTTGAACGGACAATGAAAAGACCGAAAAAATGAATTCCATACAATATAGAGAATAGAGAATCTAAAAGTTATTTACTGGGATAATTAACATATTGAAGCATGGAACAGATTTGAAACTCGCAAAAATCGAATGGTAACGCTGCGGCACTAAATGGCCCGGAGCGTTCTTTCAAACTCAAAGGCCAAATATTGTTGAATATTTGACGATGAATTATGATTGGATTTGGAGGGAGATATAATGGATATTTCTTTTGACATTGGTGGATTTGTCGGAAGCATTCTAGGCGTTATAGGAGCATTCGGTGTTACTGTATATACAATCAATAAACAAAGAAAAATGGATCAGCCTAAAGCGTTGAAGTCCGCATTTTTATGTGTGTCTGCGATAAAACAAATTATCGAGGAAACAATTTTTAAACTTGAATATGAGGCTGATCTTCCTTCCAAGGTGATTTATTTAATTGTTCAGTGTCGAGGAAAACTTGAGGAAAAATTACCTGATGCGATTGAAATTGATGATAAAATTGTAAAGTTGATCGATTCTGTTGGAGTCGATTTGTTTGAAACTTATAGGAAGTTTGCTAAAGTTGAAAAACAACCAGAAAAGCTCGCCGAACTTATAAACGAGCTACGACTGGTTTTAACACGAAATTCGGAAATCTGCGAATCTATGATGGACGGAATACGCAAAGGACGCCTTAACTGAGGTGTCCTTTTTGTATGGAGGTGGGGTGGATGTAGTGGCAAGACAACGCAGCACCAACCGCACCAAGGCGCTGAAGATGTGGCTGAAAAGCGGCCGGCAGATGAAACTTAAGGACATCGCTGCCGAGCTTGGCGTTTCAGACGTCCTGATCCGCAAGTGGAAGTTCCTCGATAAGTGGGACGAGATTCCAGACAAGCGGCCGCGCGGCGCGCCGAAGGGAAACAAGAACGCGGTCGGAAATAGGGGCGGTGGTGCGCCGAAAGGGAATCAGAATGCACTAAAGCACGGCCTTTTCTCCAAGTTCCTTCCGGACAATCCGGAGTTTCGAGAGCTGCTCGGCATGGTGGCGGAAATGGACCCGCTGGACATGCTGTGGCACGCGGTGGAAATCGCCTTTGCGAAGCTGATCTGGGCGCAGCGGGTGATGTTTGTCACCGGCAAGGACGAGATGATCAAGGAGCTGAAAAAGAAGAAAGTCACATCATTTGGCGGCGAAGATGGCGGTTATACCGATGAGACGGAGTGGGAATTCCAGTTCGCTTGGGACCGACAAGCGACCGACATCAAGGCTTATGCCGCAATCGCCAAGGAATTCCGCGCGGCTGTCAAACAGTTCCTTGCGGCGGCGCCTGAAAACGACGAGCGCCGGGCCAAACTGGAGCTTATGCAGGCTCAGGTTGAAAAGATCAAAGCTGAAGCCGAAGCGCATAAAGGCGGCGGAAAGAATCCGGAAGCCGAAAATTGGGTAGATGCCCTGAAACAAGCTGCCGAACGCCGCCGAGCCAAGGTGAACAAACATGAGTAAGCCATTCAACGTTGTTGCAACCCTTGTCGACCTGATCGATCTCTATTGGGACGATCCTGTCGCTTTTGCCGAGGATATGCTCGACTTCGATCCTGACGACTGGCAGCGCAAAGCGATGATGGACATAGCGGTTAATCCGCGGGTCAGTATTCGCTCGGGGCAGGGCGTTGGCAAGACAGCGTTCGAGGCGGCGGTCGTGATATGGTTCCTATGCTGCCGTCCAAACCCAAAAGTGATCTGTACGGCGCCGACGCGCCAGCAGCTACATGATGTTCTTTGGGCTGAGATAGCAAAATGGCTTGAACGCTCCAAAGTCAAGAACCTGCTCAAATGGACGAAAACGAAAATTTACATGATCGGCCATGAGGAGCGCTGGTTTGCGACGGCTCGCACGGCGACGAAGCCCGAGAATATGCAGGGTTTCCATGAGGACTATATGCTGTTTGTCGTGGATGAAGCCTCTGGCGTCGCCGACCCGATCATGGAAGCCATTCTTGGTACACTTTCTGGCGAGGAAAACAAATTGCTGATGTGCGGAAACCCCACTCGGACGAGCGGGGTTTTTTATGATTCACACAACCGCGACCGCAACCGGTTTAAGACGCACAAAGTTGACAGCCGAGACAGCAAACGCACAAGCCGAGAAAACATTCAAATGTTGATCGACAAGTACGGCGCAGAAAGCGACGTCGTCCGTGTGCGGGTATACGGCGAGTTTCCAAAAGCGGAGGCCGACGCTTTTATTGCTTTGGAGTTGGCCGAGCTGGCCGCTGGCACAACGGTGCAGCCAAAAGGCGATATTCTCCATCTTGGTGTTGACGTTGCACGCTTCGGTGATGACGAGACGGTCATTGCACCGCGGATTGGAATGAAGGTGTTCGACCTTCACTGTTACAACAAACAGGACACGATGGTGACGACCGGTTGGGTGATTGCGGTAGGCAAAGAAATGCTGAATCGGTTTCCTCAGCTTCGAAGCGTTGAAATCAAAGTGGACGACAGCGGCGTGGGCGGTGCGGTTACGGACCGGCTAAACGAGGTCATACGCGAAGATGGGCTCTATAATTGGCGCGTGGTGCCGGTCAATAACGGAAGTCGGCCGACCAGTGATGAGGAGGAGCATTATGAAAACCGTGGGACTGAAGCATGGGCCGCGGTACGAGATATTCTGCAGGAAAGCTTTTCGAAGCACCTACAGGGAGGGGCGGCCAGCGTCGAATTGCCGAACGACGAGCGATTGATCACCCAGCTTACCCAGCGCAAATTCCGCATGACGAGCAAAGGTAAGATTGCGCTCGAGCGCAAAGAAGACATGAAGAAACGAGGGCTTGATTCGCCGGACCGGGCAGACGCCGTCGTGCTGTCCTTTGTGACTGAGCCTGCAATGCAATACACCAGCCAGCGCCCTGCAGGCTGGTAAGAAAGGAGAGATACGCTTGACCATCGTCTACACCAAACAACGTTTCCCGCCGCCTCCATTCGATCAGGAAGTGGCGCTGATGCAATATTACCGTGCCCTGTACGAAGGCGATCACGCCGAGATTTTCCCGCGCGCGGGCAAGGTGTCGAAGGACATTGTGTTCGTCAATAAGCGTGTCGGCGTTAAGACGTGGAAACTGGAAAAGCAGGTTGTCGACGTCAATCGCTTGTACGTAGTCGTCAACTTTTGCAGCCTCGTCGCCGAAATCCCGGCCGACCTTATTAACCGGGCGCTTGGCAACATTTCGGCAGACGCCGAGGAAGGCCCGGAGCTCGAGTTTGTCTTCAATGTCGTCGCGGCGTCCAAGCCGAACGAGAAAATATGGGCCGCCGTCACGCAGCACCAGGTGGACGGCCTGATCGCTTACCGGGTGCGCCGCGATGCTAAGGGCAAGGTATGGTTCGAGTGGATGCTTGGCGATCGATACTTCCCACATGAGGACGGCAGGGGCGCGGACATCGCGTGGATTGAGACGTGGATGAATAAAAACGGGCAGTCCGAATCGTACCTTCGCGTCGAGCGGCAGCAGTTGGTCGATGACGGCCTGTCGGTTCAGCAGTTCGTTTACAAGATGGAAGATAACACGGTCGGGGACGAGGTTGACAAGGCCGCATATGCCGAACGATTCAGCGTCGAGATTCCCGACGACGTGCTGCTGCCCGGCGTGACCGAACTTCTTTGCGGCACCATTACCAACGACGAAACGCTGCTGCATCCGCGCGGACGATCGGCTTTGCGGAACATCGACGGCATCCAGGAGGAAATCAACTGGACGATCACGCGGGATTCGATTGTCTTCGAAAAGCACGGCAAGCCGAAACTGGCGATCCCGAAAATGCTATGGGAAACTGTTGCGCAAAACAACCTGCGTGATTACGGCTCCCGCTTTGTCCGAAACGCCGACCTCGAGGTTGTAAGCTATGACGAAAACAAGGGAGCAATTCCTCAGTACATCACCTGGGACGCCAAGACGCAGCAGAGCTTCGACCATGTCACGAGGCTCATCAAGTACATGCTGGCGATCAGCAAGACTTCGCCGCAGGCGGCCGGGCTCGAAGATGGCAGGGGCGACTCCGGAGTCGCGCTCCTTTACCTCTGGATTCAAAGCGTCATCAAGGCAGAGGCGATCAAGGACAAGTTCGATGCCGGGATCAAGGACGCCATTCGCAAATGCATCATCCTCGAAAACGCGATCGGCGGCACGCAGTACGAGGTTAAGGCACCAGTCATCGAATGGGGCGACATGCTGCCGAAGGCGGACAGCGAGAAGGACACCGAAGAGATCGCGAAATACGATGGCGGCGTGCAGTCGCTTGAAACGACCGTCCGTAGGATGCATCCGGACTGGTCGGAAGAAGCGATCGAGGCGGAAATCCAGAAAATCCAGGACGAGAAGGCGGCGGATACGCTCAACCCGACCTATACGCAGCCGCCGCGGGTGATGGTGTGAGATGGCGACGGCTGAACAAGTTATCGCGCTGTATGCGCGGGCAGACGAACGGCTGCGGGCGTTGGTTCAATCGCTCGAAGAAGGCAGCGTAAGCCGTCGGCGGAAAGAGGAGTTGCTGCGGCAGATCGAAGCGATCATTGCCGAATTGACCGGACAGGCCGGCCAGCAGATGGCATCCTTGATCGGCGACGAATACCGCTCCGGGGCCGCGGCGGCCGTTGAGCAGATGGTTACCGCGGGGCTCGCGGCCGAATCCATCGACGATACGCTTAAGCCGCTGATTCACCAGCGCGCTGCGCAGGCGATCATGGACGAGGCGTTTTATTCTATCCTTGAAGCGTCTGACCACATGAGCGCGGATGCGAAGCGCCGCATTGAGGATGCGTCCCGAATCGCAAACGAGCGGTCACTCCTGGAAGGCGTTAGCCGTCGGCAGGCGACCCGGGACGCTGTCGCTCAACTCAACCAGCAGGGCATTACCGGCATGATCGCCAAAAACGGGGCGCGGATCCCGGCGGATAAGTACATGGCCGGCGTCGTCCATTACCACCAGCGTAAAGCCCATGTTACCGGCGCTGAGAACATGATCGTGCAGAATGGCATTGACCTGGTCTACATCAACTATGTCGGCATCACCTGCGAATTGTGCGCCAAGTATCAGGGCCGAGTGTACAGCATCAGCGGGCGCGACCCGCGGTTCCCGAAACTGGAGGTCCGGCCGCCGTACCATTCCCATTGCGTGCATTCGCTGAGCGCATGGATTGAGGAATATACGCCGGCGGGCGAGGTTGAACGGATGATCCAGCAGTCGAACCGGCCGTTCGTCGACAACCGGACGGAGGCGAACATCCGTCGGTACGAGCGCATCCAGCGGGAAAAGTCGCGCAAGAACGAGACGCGCAAGCAGTGGATCAGGTACAAGGCTGTGCTGCCTAACGATACGCCGAGTCTCAAGCAATTTGCCAGCATGAAGGCGCGGAACACGAGCGGATACCGCGAGTTGGTGGAGGATTACCGGCGGGCCATGATCGAGATTCGAAAGGAGGTTGAAGCGTGAAAGCTGTTACCCTGACCGAAGATGAACTCCGCATGAAGTGCTATGAATGGCAAGCGATCTTGCGGCTTCAGGATTGGGATGTCATCATCTCTATCGATCGTGCCAGAGATATGATACCTGATGTACTCGGTCAATGTGAATGGACTTTGCCGACGAAACAGGCGCGCATTCGCATCCTCGATCCGGTCGACCACCCGCCGGATCTGAAATGGCCGCAGGACATGGAGCAGACGCTTGTGCATGAGCTGCTGCACTTGCACTTCGCCCCATTCAACAAGTTTGAGGCAGACAGTCTCGAATATGTCACGATGGAGCAGGCGATCGATTTGATCGCCGGCGCGCTGGTAAGGTTGAAACGGGGCGCAATTGAATTTCGAGAAAAAAGGGAATGAGTCGCTCATTGAGCGGCTTTTTCTTTTGTCCAAACCGGTGCATGACGTTAAACTGCTGGCCGAGGACAGTCCACCCGGACTTTAAACAGGAGGTCATTATGTTTGAAACGATCGCAAGACCCTATACGCTCCGCATGAATCTGCAGCTGTTCGCCGGTGACGGGGGCGGCTCCGGAGGGTCCGGTGGTTCCGGCGGCGGCGAAGGCGGAGAGGGGGGCAATGGCGGGGGCGCTGGCGGCGGAGACGAGAAGAAGTTTACCCAGGCCGAGCTTGACGCAGCCATTCAGTCGCGCCTCTCGCGGGCCGAGAAGGCCGCGCAGAAGGCGTTGGCGAAGGAGTTGGGTTACGACTCGGTCGAAGCGCTCCAAGCGGCGCTGAAAAAGCCAGAAGGCGGCTCTAAGGGCAAAGAAGGCGATGACAAAAAGACCGAGCCGGTCGACATCGAAAAACTGCTGGACGAGCGCCTGAAAGAACGTGAGAAGGAGCAGAACGAAAAGACGTTCAAGCGCCTGCTCACCGCCGAGGTAAAGGTTTTGGCGAATGAACTCGGGTTCGCCGACTGGGAGGATGCGCTCAAACTCGCCGACCTGTCGAAGTGCAAGGAGAACGACAAAGGCGAGATTGAGGGCGTGAAAGAATCGCTGGAAGACCTGGCGAAGAAAAAGCCGCACTTGCTCAAGCAGAAGCCGGGCGGCGGAAAATTCGGCGCCGATGTCCGCAACTCCCCGGACGAGAAGAAGAAGGCAAATGAACGGTTGATCGAACTCGCAAAGAACCGCGGTGTCGTCGCCAAAGTCGAAAACGACCCGTGGGCAAGAAAATAACGGAGGTGCATGAAGGATGCGACTGCAAACGAAAAGTCTGTTCGAAGTCCAAGACGACTATGAGATTCTGGCTTCCCTCGAAGTGATCCGCGAAGTGACAAACGGCATCACGATCGATTCTTCGGCCATTACGGCCGATAGCAACGGTGACAAGATCATCAAGAAGGGCATGCCGATGGCAAAACTGACCGCAAGCGGCAAGTATGTGCCGTACAACCCGGCCGGCAATGACGGCAGCGAAAACCCGTCGGTCATCTTGAAGCGTACTGTCAACGTCAAGGACGGCGACCATGTTGTCGGTGCCTACGAGGTGGCTAAAGTGATCGCGGCCCGGATTCCGGTCACCGTGGACGACACGCTGCGTCAGAAGATGCCGCATATCGTCTTTGCCTGATTCTCAAAAAGAAAGGACTGATTACGAGAATGAGCAAATTCTTGCTTAAAATGAACCTGCAGACGTTTGCAGAGACGCCGGAAATCTCTCAACTCGAAGAAGCGCTGTCGGGCGAAGAACTGCTTGTCTACGCCCGTAATCTCTCGATCCCGAACGACTATTGGCATGAAATCTTTTTCCCGCCGGAGCAGACGGAAGAACTGACGGTGGACGTCATCAAGTCGATGAGCCGGCTTCCGGTTATGGCTCAAATCGCCGAGCTCGGCACGGAGACGCGGTATGGTTCGCGTGAAGGCGTCAGCGGTCAGCGCGTGGAAATCCCGAAAATCCAGCGCGGCCGCTGGATGGACGAAAAACTGATCCGCTTGCTCCTGATCGCATCGCAAAATACGGGCCTGCGCCGGCAGGAAGTCGCGCAAATCGTTCGGGAACAATTGAACGATGCACAATACTGCGTGGATGCAATCCGCGCCCGCAAGGAATGGGTTGCTATGCAGGCTGTTACACTTGGTGCGGTCAATTACGTCGAAGGCGACGTTCGTGTCCAAGTAGACTGGGGTTACACGCCGGAACAAAAACCAGTTCTGACCGGGACGGACCGCTGGAGCGATACGGAGAACTCCAAACCGCTTCAAGACATCCAAAACTGGTGGAATTACCAGGCTGACCGTGGCGTACGTCTGACGCGCGCGTTCACGAGCCGTCAGGTGCTTTCATACCTGCTGCAAAACCTGTCACTGCGTCGGCACTACTTCGGTAATCCGAGCGGTAATGCTGAACCTCCGCAACTCAATCAAGCGCAGCTTGACGCTGTGTTTGATTCCCTTGGACTGCCGAGAATCGCCACCTACGACACGCAGGCCCGCGTCGAGCTGGATGCGCTGTCGAATGGCAAACTCCAATTCCAAACGGTTCGCATGGCGCCGCAGGATCGGTTCGTGATGCTGCCGGACGGCCCGCTCGGCAACTACCTGTGGGCGACGTCCACGGAGGAACTGGTCGACGGCATCGAAGTCGAGCAGACCGGCGACATGGGCATCTACGTGTTCCGCGATCTCGTGTCGAAGCATCCGCTGCGGATCCGCACGGTCGGCGTCAACCTCGCATTCCCGGTCTTCCCGTATGCCGATTCCGTCATTTCGGCAACGGTCATTTAATCGGAGCGCCTTCGGGCGCTCTTTCTTTTTGAAAGGGTGATGAGCATGAGCGTGAAGGTTAAAGTTACTGGCGTCGTCAAATATGCCGGCCGGTGGCGGTATCCTGGCGACATCCTCGAAGACGTGCGCGACGAGATCGCAAAGCAAATGGTCGATCAGGACGTGGGCGAGATCATCAAAAAATTTCCTGAAGAGATCGTCGCAGAGGAAGAAGCCAAACGCAAAGCGGAGGCGGCGGCCAAGGAAGCAGAGAAGCAACTCAAGGCGCTGCGTAAGAAGGCCGCAGAACTTGGCATTGAGGGAGCCGCGGAGAAGGATGCCGAAGCGCTTGCCGCTGAAATTGCTGCTGCTGAGCAAAAGTAGGTGACCGGCCATGGACCGCCAAGAAGTAGCGGACTGGATCGCGGCCAACCTGCTCGATACCGATGCCTGGGACCGGGCGAGCGAGCAAAAGCAGGCTGTCGCCGTCGTGCAGGCCGAGCGAAACCTTGCCCGCTGGTACCCGGACAAAGCGCCGTTTCCGGTCGAAATCGTCGCCTATCAGGCCGTCTGGGAGCTTCAGGGCGTCGATCCAGCCTTGAAGTATCAGAAGCACAACGTCAAGACGATTTCGGACAATGGTGAGTCGGTCACGTACAAAGACGGAGAGCGGTCTGCTGTCGCTCCTGATGTGCGGGACATGCTCGGGCCTACCACTGACGAGTTGGCCGAACAAGAGGCCGAGGAAGCCGCACAGCGGCAGTATGGCGGGGG
>Ga0207867_1002062_pt1 | contig 12054 bp, 24 predicted proteins | sample HigsolmetaAR206D_FD_184838 | JGI IMG/M metagenome (GOLD analysis project Ga0207867, IMG submission 184838) | Ionic liquid and high solid enriched microbial communities from the Joint BioEnergy Institute, USA - AR20-6-D (SPAdes) (version 2) ...
GGCCTCAAACGTCGTGATCCCATCCCGAGGATCGCGGCGATCATACCACCAACGAAAGGAGATCGCCACATGTTCGACTTCTGGTCTCGGTCGCGCACCGGGGAAACAGTTGCGCCACCGCAAGCAACCGTTGCGCTGCCCCAGGAACCGGTTGCACCCAAAGGCCACCGCAGAGCCCGCCTCTCGGATCTCCCACCGGACGAGCGCCGCGCACTCGCACGGCGGTTGCTCGATGTCATGCAGGCCGCACACGAGGCCGCCAAGGCTGACCGGCCAACGGTTTCGCGCACCCATCCGGTGATCAAGGCCCTGCTCACCGCCGGCCGGCCGCTCACCCAGCGCGAGCTCGCCGCCGCCATCGGCTGCTCGCCCGGCCACGCCACGAGGCTCCGCAAGCAGGTCGAGCACGCGCTCTATCTGGACCGCATCGGCCGCTGCCTTTATTGCGAGATCAGAGTCGAGGCCATCATTACCGACTGACGTGCAACGGTTTCCGGCATTGGGAAACCGTTTCTGCCGTAGCAGCGTGTGAATTTCCATGACCCAGCGCATCCGCGATCGCTTCCCGACGCCATGGCGCGTCGAGCCGATTCCGGCGCCCGGATTTCGTGTCGTGTCCGCCAATGGCGTTGCCATGGCCTATGTTTACGCCGGCCGCAAGGGCCTTCCCGATCGGCAGTTGACCGAGGCCGAGGCCTTCGCCGTAGCCCAGGCCATCGCCCGCCTGGCCCACGATGACAAGCCGCAATCAGGCTGAGGCCTTGGCCGTCTCCTGCGCTGCCGGCATCGTGAAGATCCTGCGGCTGCCGCAGTCCCGGCACTTGAGCTTGCCGCCGACCTCGTTCACAGGCAGATCGTCGGGCAGGGCAATCCGGCGCGGGTCCAGCGTGCGCTCCCGCCCGCAATCGACGCAATGGGCGTAGAGCCCCTGCCCAGCGCGCCGCAGGTCGCCGATGGTGATCATCGCTTGATGCCCTCCGGTGGCGGCCACGCCGCCTCAAATTCCCGCATCTGCTGCTCGGTCGCGAAACCCCAGTACGCCCAGCCATAAACGATCGCATTGCCCTCGCGCCATTGGCCCGGAGTCGGCGGATCACGGAACGGATTTGCTGGCCCGCCCCACCGCTCCCAGCACCAGAGCCGCATGTCCATTTCCCGCCGGTTGTCGGGGTCGCCGACGTAAACTTCTGTGATCCATGGCGTAGCTTCCCAGCAGCGCCGCTGCAGCTCGGCATCGTGCTGCGGATGCTCCTCGAAAAATTTCATCATCCGGTGATAACTCTCGGAGCCCGTCATCTCCGCATCTCCCGAAACGCCCTCACCGCCCGCTCGATCGCTGCCGTGCGCGCCGTGAGATAGGCCTCGTGCGTCATGACCTCGATCCCCTTTTGCCGCGCGACCGTGACGAGCGTCAGCTCCGCCACCGCCGGATCGAGGTCGTACCAACTCCGCCGCAGGTGCTCAGCCTGCCGCGCGATTTCGGCAACCACCGCCTCCCGCAGCCGCTCGGCCCAGACGCGCGCTTTCGTCCAGACCCAGGCGTGCGCCGTGACCTCGATCGCGCCGAGATCCTGCGATTGCAGATATTGCCGTATGTCCTTGGTGACGACGACCTTGCAGCCCCACCAGCCATGATTATCGCCCCACGTGCGCGGCAGCCGGCGGGTCCAGCCGATGATGACGACGGCCCAGCAATCCAGCTCGTCATCTGCTGCGATTTCCTGCGGCGTCCGGCGCCGTCGGCGGTCAAGCACGGCTCCCCTCCGTCGCAATCCGGTACATCGTCTCGATGGCCCGCTGGTACTTCTGCCGCAACGCCGTCACGCTCAGGCCCTCGCGCTCGCTGATCTGGCGCCACGAGAACACGGGATTGGCCGCGCGGTAGCGGAACAATTGCTGCTCGAAGCGCGGCAGGTGCCGCAGCCATTCGAGCGCATACTCCCAATCGCCATGGTCCCGCCGCGTCGGCGTCCACGCGACGCGCGCCGGCGGCAGGTCGAGAGCGCCCATCCGGCCCTGGCGAAAGGCCTCGTAAGCATTGATGGCATCCTGCAGACGTCGTGCAGCGAGGATGATCTCGGCCGGAATGTCGGAGGCCAGCGACGAGGCGCGCACCCCAACGCGCGGCTCGCACTCCATGCGCCGCAGGGCCCGCAGCACCCGCGCCTCGGTCTCCTCGAGGCTCTGCGGCGGCACGCGCTCGCCGAGCGCGAGGCCGGGATACGGCCAATCATCCGTCTCGGGGAACGGCGGTGGCTCAGGCTCCGGTGCGGGCGGTGGTGGCGTCGGCGGGAAATGGCCGACCGGCTCCGGCAGCGGGTCCGGCCACTTCACCCAGGGCAGGGGGCGCCAGTATTTCGGCTCGCGGTACCTGGGCGGCTTCTCGGGGTCGTGTGGCCTCCACGGCGCAAGCAACGACCAGCTCCGCCCGGAGGGGCTGAGCACGTACCAGCAGGGCCTGCCGGTTTTGGGATGCCGCACGATCCGGCCGATGACCTCGAACCCGCCCTCGAGCGCAAGTTCGACGGATACGCCAGCCCGGGTGAGCGACGTGATGGGATACCAGGGCGCCGCGATCGACGGATCTCGCCAGGCAACCGTCACGCCGCCTCCTGAAACAGATCGCCTTGCCCGCGCTTGCCGTTGAGATAGTCGATGACCTCGGCCTCCAGCGCGTCGAGGGCTTCGCGCATTTCCCAGGGCAACTCTTTTCCGCCGTCGGAATACCGCTCGTAGGGCAGGTGCGGGGTGGTGAACGACATCGGCGCATCCGCGCAGCCGAGATAAGCCACGCAGCTCACGGCGGCGCCCTGGATGCCGTGCTTCTCGCTCCACGACCACGTGACCTTGGTCACCTCCAGCGCGTCCTTTGCCCAGTCCGCGGGCAAATCGAGCAGCCGGCGCACGTGCGGCTCGAGCGCATTCATGGCCTCCGGCAGTGCGGGGTGCGGCGGCTCGGCGCTTTTCAGCGTCCACGTCTTCTCGGTGTCCTCGCCGATCTTCTCGACGGTGACGATTTCGATCTGCCCCGTTTTCCGGTTGATCTTCACGCTCTTGATGTGGCGCTCGCCGCCCGCCGGCTCCGCCGCGCCTGGAATGCGTTTGCGAGCACAACCAAGGCACAGCCCGCTCTGCGTCGCTCCGTCCTTGCCGCATTCGCGGCACTTCTCGTCCATATCGATGGTGACTGTTGCATCCATGTCTGCTGCCCTCCTATTGCGCCATCACCCCGAAGAGCGGCGGCTCCGCCTTCGCCCGCTTCGGCCGCTTCCGTCCCGGCTGCACGCCGACCTCGTCGCCCCAGGCCTCCCAGCCGGGCCGCACGACCCGCTCGAAGAGCGAGGCCCGCCGCGCGCCCGGCATCATCCGCTCGGCGATGGCATAGGCCGCCTCCGGTTTGCGCGAATGCTCGCGCCGCGGCTCCGAGAAATGGTTCGGAATGCTCCTTCCACTGATCTTCGGATTGCCGCGCGTGCCGATCAGCACGGGCTCGCACTGCGACCGCCAGATGTAGCCCGTGCCCCACATCCGCTTGTGCCAGGCTCCGCCCGTCTTGTAGGTGAACCCCCAGCGCCGCATGGCGGCGAGCGCCGCCTCGAGCTTCGGCCATGTGGCCCACAGCCACAGCACGGCGTTCTCGCGCGCCAGATCACCGACCGGCAGCGCGAAAATCTCTTCGTCCGCCATGGTGCGGTAGTGCGGCTCTGGCCCCTTTTCCTGGCCCGCTTCAGAGAAGTTCTCGAACCGCCACGGCGGATCGGCCATGATGAAATCGTAAGCCTGCGGCTCGAGACCCCCGAACGGCCAATCCCGCGCGCCGTCGCCGAACAGTGACGGCTGGATGTAGCTCATGGCGCAACTTCCTCCCCCCGCCTATCGAAGAAATCGGCGACATCGATCGCGCTCTGAAGGAATATGGCTGCGTCGCTCAGGCCGGCTTTCCAATCCCGCTCACACCGCCCGACAGCAAACAAGATCCGGTGTAATGCGTAGGCCTCCGTCGATCGCAGGTTGAAGGCCTCGGCGATTTGGCCGAAGCAAATCGACCCCTTGAGACCAGACGGGCGCTGCTCCATCGCCCGCCGCACGTACCACAGCGCCTTTTCGAGATCCTGCTTGCGGCTGCCCTTCTTCCCGGCCCGCAGGATGTACTTCACGGCATTGCCGAGGTGATAGCCGAGCTGCCAATCCTCGATCACCTCGATCGCCTCCAGGCCGTTGCCCTGGTAATGGGGAGGGTGGTTGACCATGTCGACCTTGCTCATGCCGCCTCCCGCATCGTCACGAGGCCCAGCGCCCCCTTCACGCGTGTGACGCGCCGCCGAAACGCGGCATCGTACCGAAGGCGGTAGTGCACCTTGCGGATGAGCTCGCCGCCATAGTTCACGTCCCGCAGCCCGAAGAACGGGCAGATGTCGCGCATGGCGTGGCCGCCCTCTAGCTTGGCGAGCCACATGGCCACGCTGCGCGCCGTCACCGCCGGCACTTCCCGGTGCCCGGCATTTCGCCAGTTGCGCCGCATGTCCTCAAATCTCACGCCCCATTCCCGGCCTACCGCCCGGGCGATCTCTGTCAGGCTGAGGGTGGTCATGCTGCGTGTCCCTCCTGTGTCGCTGCCCGTCTCGGCTGGTGCCGCCGCCGTCTCGGCTGGTGCCGCCGCACCATGCGCACGAGATGGGCGTAAAGCTCGGCGACCTGCGGATCGCCGGCGCACACATCGGCCGCGCGCCGCTCGCCGTGGATCACGGTCGTATGGTGCCGCCCTAAGATCCGGCCGATGTCCGCATATCCCAGCTCCATCTCCTCGCTCGCCAGCCGCATGAGCAGGTGCCGCCCCAGCGCCTCCCACCTCGTCCTCCGCCGGCGGAAGATCGCGCCCGCCTCGAGGCAAAGCTCTCGCTCGACGATCTCCGCCGCCTGCGCCAGCACTTCGCGATCGCGTCTCGTGGGAACTCTCATGCCGCTGCCTCCGTCCGTGCAGGTGGGAACCGGCTCGGCACGACCGCCCGGCCGTCCTCGCGCAGCCACTTCGCGAGCAGCTGGTCCTGCGGGGCCGTGCGGCCCTTGAGGTAGGCCAGCCAGGCGCGGACGGCCTCGGGGTGCTCCTGCCGCGTGATGAGTACCTGCCCGTTGGGCAGCGGCAGCACCTCCTTCGCCGCCTGGATGACGTCGCCTGGTGAGAAGTTGGCCCGCCGCCGCGTCGTCACCCGCTCGACGATCCGCTGCGCGTCCGCCTCGGTGATCTTCCGCTCCGTCAGCCAGTCGGCGAGCATGCCCAGCGCGAAGGGGCGGTCCGGCGCCTTGATCGGCAGCTGACGGCAGATCGGTGCCAGGATCAGATCGACAACCCGTTGCCGCTGCGGCCTGTCGGTGATGACCTGCACCAGCAGCTCCTCCACCTGGGACGTTCGCTCGCCTTTCGGCTCCCGTCCCTGATCGGATTTTTCCTGCCCGCCCGCCTCGCGCGCGCCCGCGCGCGCGTCTCGGTTGGGGGTTCTCTGATGGTTCAATGATGGTTCGGGTGCAACCGTTGCACCCTTTTCTTGACACGGTTGCACCCTTTCCTTGACAGGGTTGCACCCTTTGTCGTCCCCCGAACCGTGCAACGGTTGCACCGTTTCATCAGCAGGCAAACCGTGCAGCGGTTGCACGGTTTCTCCGTCCGGCTCCGCGCCCTCAAACGGTGCATCGATTGCACCCTTTGCGCGGGCGATGGCTTCCGGCGTCGGCCAGCCTTCCTCGTCGCAGTCGCCCCGTTCCCTGGCGGCCCGGATGAGATCGGCAATCGTCATCCTGCCGGCGGCCAGCTCGTGCAGCAGCGGCACGTTGAAGGAATAGACGTTCGTCCGGCCCTTCCGGCGCCGCGCGCCGCGGCAGTCTTCGTCCTTCCTTCGCCCGCCGCCGAGCTCGTCGAGCCGGAGGATGCCGAGCACGAGCCAGAGGTCCACGTAGCGGTCGACCGTGCGTTTCGAGCACTCGACGGCTTCGGCCACGTTGGCCTTCGACGGCCAAATGTTCTCGCCGTCGTCGTTGGAGTTGTCGGCGAGCTTGACGGCAATGGCTTTCGCCGCCATGCCCCCGAACGGGATCTTGTAGATCAGCCCGACCATGGACGCGCTCATGACAGCCCCCTCGGCGGATTGAAGCCGCGCCATTTGCTGACGGAAAGATCGATCACCGGAATCGGCCGTCCTTGCTGCCTTAGTCGCCGCTCGAGCACGGCCACGCGCTCCGCGATCTGACCGTCCGTGAGGTGCACGGGCCGCAATTCCGGCCCGGCGGCCTCGGCGATGACGGTCGCCACCAGCAGGTGGTCGCGGTTGAGCCGCGGATCGGCTGCAACCTCCTCGAGCCACGCCCTCTGGCGCGGCGAGAAATGGCGGCAATATCTCGCGATGTCCTCGTCCATAACCCCTCGTATCCACGCTTCCCGCCCGACCGCCTCTTGACGCCGGCTCCCTCCCGTGGCAGAGAGGTTGGCGGCGTTGCGGCGCGGGTGTCGCCGAACGCAAATTGTCCTTCGCCGGAGCAGCGCTCCGTCAGACTTCCAACATTCAGACCACATTGCAGAGCCTCGACGGGTGCCAGCCGTGCGAGGCTCAATTCACGTCAGAGCGGTCACCTCCGCTTCCCGCGTTCGTGGCACGAGCCCGCAAGCCTTCTCGGCAGCGCTCATCGCGGCCTTGAACGCCTCGCCAAGCTCGACCACCGTCTCGACGCCGAAATCCTCGCGCTCCTCCTGCGTGGCCTCCCGGTCCACCGCCACGCCCAGATCGCTCGCGCCCTGGATGAGGTTGTAGAGGGCGTCCTCGACGTCGATGCACTCGTCGCTGACCGTCGCCTCGAAGATTTCCTCGAAGAGCCGCGCGCCCTTCGCCAGCAACGCCACCTGCTGCTTGGGCAGTGTGACCAACTCCTCCGTCATCGGATCAGCTCCCATTGTTTGAGGATGGCGATGGCCGCGTCGAGCCCATAGGCCACGGCGACCGTGGCGCCCGCTGCCGCCAGCGCCTCGTGCGCGGCGACCTGGGCCGGCGAGAGCCGCCCATCCTCCGTCTTGAGCTCTAGGCCGTAGAAGTGCCCGCCCTTGACCAGAATGATGTCCGGCCACCCGGGCTTTGTGCCCAGCGCCTTGAGCCTCCCGCCCGTGACGGCCGGGCGATATTCCCCCGCCGGAAAGTGCGACCACTCAACGCCCGGCCGCGCGCTCGCCTGAAGGAGCTCGACCACCGCCCGGTGCAGGCTCTCTTCCTTGACCCTGCGGCCCGGCAGATCCTTGAGCCGGATGCCGATGCGCCGATCGCTCATCGCATATCCCCCGCAGTCATCATCGCCGACGCCAGCAGACCGCTGACCAGTGCCGCCGTCAGCCAATAGGCGACCATCTCCCAGCGCATCACGCCGCCCTCCTGAACTGCACCGGCTCCTGTGCCATCTCACGCGCGAGCCAGGCCCCCAGCTCGAGGAACGTGGAGTCGCCGCGCGGAGGCGGCGGGATGCGATAGACGCGGAGCCGGTGCCGCGTCCCGTCGCGCTCGACCCACCGATAGTCCTTGCGCCCGCCGAGGAGTCGCCTGAGCTCCACCGCCACCGCCTGCCACGGCAGCGGCTCCACGAGATCCCACGCGCACTGGTGCAGGTAGATTTCCGCAAGATCGGCAGCGAGGATTTCGCCCGTGTCCCCGGACGTCTGGCACCAGTGCAGGAGCCGCTGCGCGTGAAGCTCCGGCGGCAGAGCGCCCGGCTCCCGACGGCGCCGCCGCCGACGCGGAGTCGCCTGGACCACCGGCACCACCGCAACATCCGCCACGGGCGGCTCAGAAGCCGCCGGCGGAGTCGGGCTTGACGGCTCACGGGGCGGGGCCGCCCGCCTGCGGAGCCACTGTGCGATGCGCGACAGCATTGATCCCCTCGCTGGAGTCGCGTTGCTACGCAGGAACGCACGGAAACGCTACCTGACCGCTGCTCCACCCCACATCCCTTGAGGCCTCCCGGCCCCGCCTTGCGGACGACGGGGCCGGGCGCGGATTACAAGGCTTGCGAAGGTGCACGCTCGATTCTTGGGACGCGCACCGCGAGACGGAGGGCTGCAAGGGATTGGATGTGCCGTGCTGCTGGCGCACCCCTCCGCCTCACGCTACACGCCCGACGCAACGCCACGCGAAAAAGGCGGGGGCCGAAGCCCCCAAGGCCCAAGTCTATGGGAGGTGCTTCCGGCGCCACCGCCACCGGAAGCGCGCGGCAGACCGCAATCCGCCGGGCGCCACCGGCGAGGGCCAGCGCGGCAGCAGGCGGGCGGTCGGAGAATGGAAAAGCTCCCGCCCGCGAACGCGCCGCCGCGCCGAAACGCCAGCCCAGAAAACGCCTTCACAAGAACGTGATTGTCTATGCTGTGGACGGACGTTAGTCTCACCACGTCCAAAAGCATGCAATCCATTCTGCTGCAGTCGGGGAGTAGGGGCAGAATGATCACCACCGAGGGGGCGATCGCCCAACGGATGATTTCCAAACTGCTGATTGTGCTGATGGTCGAGAGTGGCGCCGTCAATCGTCTCGACGCCATCGAAGTTTTTCGCGCAGCCAGAGCACGAATCGCCGCCACCGTGCGCGACGTACGTTTGCGAAATTGCCTGATAACAGAGCTTGATGAGATGGTGCGGACGCTCGACGACGCTTCTGGAGCGCTGCACTGAGAAGATCGCGTGCGAGCCGCCGGCTCCGCAGATTGCGGGCCGCCTCCTTGATGGCCGCATCGATTGCGGCCTTTGTCTCGCGATCCTCCCGGTCCTCCATGTCATCGTCGGTACCATGCGCAATGCGCCAGGCAACCGCCGGCGCGCGTGGTGGTTGATACGCGGTAAACGTCAATTTCATGCGGCGTCGGCCAATGACGCGGCCTGATGCTGCTTGCGCCGCAACTCGTCGAACACGTACTCCGGCAGGAAATCGTTCGGCGTCACCTGCCCGCCGGTCGCGACAAACACCTTGCACAGCTGCCGCCAGGATGGCCGCGACAACGGATCATCATCCGACGGATCGAGCCAGCGCAGGACGGTCATGCGATGCACCCCGATCCGGCGCGCAAACTCGGCCGGCCTGATCTCCCGTTCTGCGAGCCAGTCAGCTAGTTTCATGCCGAAGCACCCTGTTGCGATTCATAGTCGCGTGATTTGCGACTTTCGTCAACAGGCGTCGCGCTAATTGCGACTGACAGGGGTGACATCGTGCGATCAAATGGGGTATGACTTCGCATCGGCTTCGAGAAATCCGTAAGGCCAAGGATCTGACGCAGACTGAGCTCGGGCGGCTCATCGGCGCCGACAAGCACGCGATTTCTCGGCTGGAGCGAGGGGAAACGAAGTTGACACTGGACGTCGCGAGCAAGATCGCGCGGGCGATCGACGTCACTATCGCCGAGCTGGTCGGCGAGGAAACGGCCGCCAGACTTACCGCCAACGAGGCGACCCCCTATAAGCCGGACGACGATGATCCCTTCGCGCGGCTGCTGGATGCCCAACGCGACCGCAAGCTGTTCCAAGCCGCGAGCGATGTCCTTGACGGCCTTGGGATTCGTGCCGGCGATGTTCTGCTCGTCGACTGCTCGCGGGCGGCCATCGGCGCGCCAAAGAGCCTGAGCGTCGTCATCGCCGAGCACACCCCCGAGGACGCAGGCGGTGAGCCACGGACGCTGCTGCGGCAGTTCGTGCCACCGGGCCTGCTGACCACCAATTCCACCGAGAACAACCGGATGCCGGTCACGCTGACTAGCGGCGCCCGCATCATCGGCGTCGTGCTCTCCTGGCATCGGCAATTCTGATCCTCCCCACACGCTTGGGATGAAATCGCGCCAGTCGTGGCCGCGCTGCTGACGTAAGTGCGCCACGCTTGCATTGCTTGTCGCGAATTTTGCAACTTCTCTCTTGACTGATTGTCGCGAAATCTGCGACAAGAGACGCAACGCAGCACCACTGCCGAGCGAAGCGAGGGGGAAGCGATGGATTTGACGAGCATCACGAGCTTGGAGACGATCGACTATATGCGCGGCGCTGATGCAGCCCGCAAAGGCCAGCCCTTCGACCCGACGGAAACCGAGCCTTGGAAAGCCGGCTGGCAGGTCTGGAGCGACAATTTCCGCACGCCCCGTTTGGTCGTAAGCAATCCCATCAGAACACCGCGCGACATCGCCGGCCGCATCGTCATCCGCAAGATCGCCGCCGCGCTTCAAGGGGAGCTGGCGTGATGGCCTTGCGCGACACATCGGCAGACGCCGCCGCCTCCATCAGCGCCGGCAGCGCGGCGTTCTGGCGGGGCGAGGCTTACAAGCCCAGCGCCGCAGACGACTGGCGGGCCGGCTGGCTGGCCGCCGCCGCCGAGGCCCGGCGACAAGCCCAGGAGGGCGAGGCGATGCTCGAGCGGCGCCAGCTGATCGCGGACGCCATGCGCGAGAGCTTCGCCGCGATGAGATCCGCCGCGGACCGCTCGAAACTGCTCCCGGGCGACAGAAACCGCCTGCGCCACGCGGCATCCCTTATTGGAGCCGTCCTCCCTTACGTCGAGGGCGTTGGTGCCCAGGCCCCCGCGCCGAGGCGGCGGCGCGCGTGAGGCCGCCCGGTGCGTGTGGGGATCGCAGCGCACGCACCGGGCCAACGGTTTCGCCTGATGCGCTTCCCCGGTCAGGCGGACGCCCGCGCGGGGCGCCATGCCCCCTAGCTGTTAGCTGCCCCGCGCGGAGACGTTTTCGGCGCTCCCCCCGCGCCGCAGCCCGCCCCCGCTCTCCCTTCCCGGCGGGGCGGGCCAGTCGAGTGAGTAGAGCGTCATGAACGGAACTGGAAAGGAGAGACCATGACGAGACTTGTCCACCTCGCAGGCGCGGGAATCGCCCTCGGCCTCTTTGCTGCCGCCCCGGCCCAGGCGCAATCCTGGGATGGGATCTATGTCGGCGGCCTCGCCGGCTACGCGACCGGCGATCTTCGCGGCACGCTCGTGCACGACAAGGGCTCGGGGCCGCTCGACATCTGGGACGATGCCAGCCGCAAGATTTCCAACGACGGCTGGCTCGTCGGCGGCTACGTCGGCTTTCAGCGCCAGATCGGCGTCATCGTGGTCGGCCTCGAGGCGGATCTCGCCGGCGGCAGGGTCGACGGCGACGCCACCACCTTCACCAAAACGAAGTCCGTGAGCTGGCGCATCGAGACGGATCTCGACGCCCTCGCCACCGCCCGCGCCCGCATCGGCTGGGTGGTGAGCCCGGCGCTCCTCGTCTACGGCACCGGTGGCGTCGCCTGGGCGCGGTCGGAGGCCGATCTGACGGTCACCCATCACGACGGGAAGCACGGGCCGCAGGCCACCGCCAAAGGCGATGCCAGCGAGACGCACGTCGGCTGGACCGCGGGTGCCGGCGCCGAATGGCAGATCTCGCAAGTCCGCCTGCGCGCCGAATGGCTGCACGTCGACCTGGGGGATGAGAGCTATCACCTGACGGGCACGAACCTCCTCAAGAAAGCGCCCCACACCACCGACAGCCTCGCCTCGGCGGATCTCAAGTTCGACGTGTTCCGCATTGGGCTGACGGTGCCGCTCGGTCAGTAACCCGGCCTCACCCGATGGCCGGCAGGCCCGCGCGGTTCCGACCCCACGGCATCCCCCCCGCGCGGGCCATCTTTCAGGAGGCCGCCATGACCAAGATCGGATGGACGGAGCGCCTCATCGCCATGGGAGCCCAGGAGGAGAGCCCATGACCGTCAACCTCAGCACGACGCCTGGGCAGATGTTCCGCGCCCGCTGCCGGGAATGTGACTGGATCTGGGATGTGGTCGCTCTCCCGATGCCGATCGAGAAGGCGGCCCACGTCATCGGGGCCGCGCGGTGCCCCATGTGCGGCAACGGCGACGACAACACGGTCGCCGAGGGCAGACCGCTCACGGACGCCGAAACCGATCATAAGCGCCGGCTCAACCGCATCTCGCCGCCACCGGAGGGTGACAAATGCCACGGGTAAGACCGATCCTTTTCAGCGGCCCGATGATCCGCGCGCTGCTGGATGGCCGCAAGACG
>Ga0207867_1002064_pt1 | contig 12036 bp, 14 predicted proteins | sample HigsolmetaAR206D_FD_184838 | JGI IMG/M metagenome (GOLD analysis project Ga0207867, IMG submission 184838) | Ionic liquid and high solid enriched microbial communities from the Joint BioEnergy Institute, USA - AR20-6-D (SPAdes) (version 2) ...
CTGAGGGTAAAAGCGCTGCTGAGACGTGCTTCTACGACAAGTTATTTGCATACGAACGCTTCTGCTAAGGACATGATCGTGTATCCCCATTTAGTCATTGACAATGATGCCCACCGTGTAACTGCGGACGGAAAAGAAGTGAATTTAACACCGAAAGAATACGAACTTCTGTATTTTCTGGCCAAAACGCCGGATAAAGTGTTTGATCGCGAGCACTTATTAAAGGAAGTTTGGCATTATGAGTTCTTTGGCGATTTGCGTACTGTCGACACTCACGTAAAACGGCTGCGGGAAAAGCTGAACAAAGTGTCTGAAAAAGCCGCTAAGATGATTGTAACCGTTTGGGGAGTAGGCTATAAATTCGAGGTAAAGCCTGAATGAAATTTTGGAGAAGTATTGTAGGAAAATTATGGGCGACCATCTTGCTCTTGGTGTCCTTTGTCTTATTTGTTCTTACCATTTTGCTGTTAGGTTTTTTCGAAAATTACCACGTCAATCAGGTGGAAAAGGAATTATCTAATACCGCGGAAAAAATTGCGGACATCCTGGCCCACCATCCAAATGAAAAAATCGGTACGGAAATGGCATGGGAAATTGTCGATTCACATGTTCATGTCATTATTGCTAAGAATAAGGACACCTTTTTATATTCGCCCAATATTTCTCCGAAAGATAAACTGGACCGCAGCGTCATCATACACGACAAGCAATTGTCCAAAGTTTTCAAAAATAAAAAATATGTCCAAAAAGAAATCAACATCCATGGTGGGAAAAAATTTTCCAATCGCTATGAAAATTCGATTGTAGTGGGAGTTCCTCTGAAAATGTCTCCGAATGAAAATGGAGCAGTGTTCCTTTATCAGTCGCTGGAAGTGATTAAGGAGACGTCGGAGCAGACGACTAAACTGATTATATTGGCGGCCGGCATTGCGATTTTCTTGACAACGGTGTTTGCCTTTTTCTTATCCACCCGGATTACGGCCCCTTTGCGGAAGATGAGGGAAGCAACGAGCTCTTTTGCAAAAGGAAAATTCGATGCGAAAGTTCCGATTTTAACGTCTGACGAAATCGGGGAGTTAGGCATCGCTTTTAATCACATGGCAAAACGGCTTAAGTTTAACATGAATGCTCTTAACCAGGAAAAAGAACAGCTGGCCAGCATTTTGCGCAGTATGGCAGACGGAGTGATCACTTTTAACCGAGATGGCACGATTTTGATTACGAATCCTCCGGCCGATCGTTTTTTGCAAAACTGGTATTATGAGCACAGAGAAGATGAACAAACGGAAACCGCCCCGACTCTTATTCAAGAATTATTGGGAAAAGTTTTCCGTCGGGAGGAATCAGAGCAAATAGGTGAATTGACTGTTCAAGGAAGAACGTATGTCGTCATTGTGAGCCCTTTATACAGTGGAGAAACGGTTCGGGGGGCTGTAGCGGTTGTTCGGGATATGACGGAAGAACGCAGACTGGACAAGCTCCGTAAAGATTTTATCGCCAACGTTTCCCACGAGCTGAGAACGCCTATTTCCTTGCTTCAAGGGTACAGTGAAGCCATTATTGATGACATCGCAGCGACGGATGAAGAAAAGAAGGAAATTGTGAAAATCATCTATGAAGAATCATTGCGAATGAAAAGGCTGGTCAACGAATTATTAGATTTAGCGAGAATGGAAGCCGGGCATACCAACTTACAAAAAAGAGAAGTAGAAATTCCGGCTTTTATCAAAAGAGTCACGAACAAGTTTCAAGGATTGGCGAAGGATCAAGAGGTTCGTTTACTGTTCGATTGGAACAAGCCATCTTTTGCCGCCAATATCGATCCGGACCGCATTGAGCAAGTGTTGACGAATTTGATTGACAATGCTCTCCGCCATACTCCTAAAGGCGGTTTTGTCAAGGTGGATATGGAGAAAAAACAGAAAGGCGTTGTCATTTACGTAATCGATTCCGGATCGGGTATTCCGGAAGAAGATCTGCCGTTCGTGTTTGAACGCTTCTATAAAGCCGATAAAGCCAGGACTCGCGGCCGATCCGGCACTGGATTAGGGCTTGCGATTGCGAAAAACATTGTGGAAGCTCATGGAGGAAGCATCAGAGTTCAAAGCAAGTTGGGTGAAGGAACGACATTCTCCTTTTATCTTCCTTATTAATCAAACTGTCGAAAACCCATTCATATGTGGGAATGATGGCGATAAATCTTGTTACATGGGAAACATCTTCCTTTATACGCGAAAGAAAGGGTCGACCTTATTGAATCATCATCTAATCATAAAGGAGGTTGACCCTTTTTTTATTTTGGAATGGAATCGCTTACATGAAATGAAGCGGTCTAATTTGTCATTTGGAATCATAACGTTTTATGGTGAAAGAATTGCCGAGGAGGATCAGAATGCGGGATTACTTAAAGCGGTTGGTCATTGTAATAGCGATGGGGGCTTGCATCGGAATACTGATCATTGGAGGAAGGCTTGCTTATGCCAAGACCAACAGCAGTACAGGAGAAAAACATGCTTTTAGTTTTGGTGATTACAGACTGTGGTCTGCAGAGAAAGGTACAGCTCCGTAAAAAGAAAAAGGACGCCATGAGCGTCCGTGAGTCTTTTTTGAAAAAATTGGTTTAAAAGAGAGCAGGTGAAACATCCTGCTTTTTATTTGCTTTCTTCGTAGCGTGCTCGGCATTCTTCGATCAGTTTAGCGGCTTTTTCAGGTCCTTCCCAAGTGCCGATTTCGGTTTTTTTGCCTTGCAAATCTTTATAGCGTTCGAAGAAATGAGCAATTTCTTTTAGTTTATGCTGCGGTAAGTCGTCGATTGAATGGATTTCATCAAAACGAGGATCTTCTACAGGCACACCGATCAGTTTAGCATCTTCTTCGCCGCTGTCGATCATGTTCAAATAGCCAATGACACGAGTATCAATGACGCATCCAGGGAAAGTAGGATTTGTCACCAATACAAGAATGTCCAGCGGATCTCCATCCAAAGCCAACGTATTTTCTAAATAACCGTACTCTGCTGGGTAAAACATTGGCGAAAATAAAACACGGTCTAATTTAAAAATTCCTCGTTCTTTATCAAACTCATATTTGTTTTGGCTTCCGGTAGGAATTTCGATAAACGCCTCTACTATTTGGTTTTTCACCGTCATGAACCTAATACCTCCTATACACTATGTATACTATTTCATTATAGTGGAATAAGTAGGGAGAGGCAAACAATTCTATATATTTTCGGAATATTCATACTATAAATCCTGGCATTCAAAAGCGAAAAGATTCCGCATCAAGAGTGTTCGCAAGTGAGCAGAGGACGAATTGCGTCGGACTTTGGATGGCCGTCCGCTCCCCTCGTTCTTTTTTTCTAATAAGGGGTAAAGATTTTTTGCTCTCTGTCGAAAAAATCAATGAAGGATCCTGTTTTAGACCGACAAACAATCCGTTTTCCGATACACGGATTCCATTTTACTTCCTTATACTCTTTTACATGGTACTATATTCCTGTTTTATGGTAAAATAGATCGAGTCCATTTGAATGCATTTTGAAAAATGAAGGAGGGGGCATAATGTTTAAAACAATAAAAAGAAAACTATATTTAGGTTTCGGCATTTTAATCATCATGTCGACGATTATGTCCGTTATTTACTTTGTGTCTTCCCAAACCGTGAATCAGAAAACGGAGAATATGATCAAAAATCAAGTTCCTCAGCTGGTTGCGGAGCAAGAACTGCGTTTTAATATTTCGCAACGTATTGCTCTTGCCAGAGCTTATGTTCTTTATGGAGATCCTAAATATAAGGATGAGTTTAATCAATATACGGAATCTAGCAAAGCCATTTCCGACTTGATTTTAAGCGAGCATCCATCGAAGGAAATGAAAGCCGTTATTGCGGACAGTAAGAAGTGGCGATCTCTAGTACTCAATGACGTCATTAAAGCCTATGATCATGGAAAAGTAAAAGAAGCCCGGGCTGCGTTGCAACAAAAAGCGGAGCCGATCGCTCAAAAGATCATGGCTGATTTTGATTCCATTGCCCAAAAGGAAAAAAGCAATATTCACTCTAATGGAAATGAAATCATTTCCAATAGCAATACCATAGCAGGCTGGGGTTTGACATTAGCTATCGTGATCATTGTCATCAGTCTAGTCGTCACTCAAATATTTACAAAGATCATTTCAAGTCCGATTGTTCGTGCAAAAGATCGTCTTCTGATGATTGCACAGGGCACTCTTCCAAAAGAACCATTGCAGTTAAAAAATAAAGATGAGATAGGGGAGTTGGTAGACGCTTTAAACGTGATGAACGATCATCTAAAAAGGACCATCTCCGGAGTGCAAAGCGTCTCCGCCAACTTATTAACACACAGTGAAAAAATGGCTAAATATTCATTTGACGTAAAAGAAGGTGCCGTGCAAATCGCCACAACGATGGAAGATCTTTCAAACGGCATTCAAGAACAGGCCAATTCTAACCAAAAATTATCGAGCGATATGGAAAAATTCATGAAAATGTTAATGGATTCCTCGTTAAAAGGGGAAGAAGTGAAAACAAAAGCCGAACAAATGAAAGAACTGGCCGATCAGGGCAGACAAAAAATGAACCAATCCGTGGAAGAAATGAACCACATCTCCATTACGGTAAATGAAGCGCTCCAGCTAGTGGAAGGGTTGAACAAAAAAACCGAAAACATCAGCAAATTGGTCAATGTGATTGAAGACATTTCCGAACAAACGAATTTGCTTGCTCTTAATGCAGCCATTGAGGCAGCGCGAGCAGGTGAAAGTGGACGCGGCTTTGCCGTCGTGGCAGAGGAGGTAAGAAAATTGGCAGAAGGGGTGAATCATTCGGTGGCTGACATCACAGCCATTATTTCGGAAGTGCAAAACGAAACGGGAAAAGTGGTTCAAGCGCTGAAAGCAGGATATGGAACAGTAGAAGGAGGCCGCCAATCCATTCAATCAACAGGCGAATCCTTCCATCAAATTTATCAAAGCATTGAACGGGTATTTGAGCAAGTAGAAGAAATGTCTACGAACTTATATGATATTTTAGACCATACGAAAGACATTACGTCGGCTATTGAAAATATAGCAGCAGTATCAGAAGAATCTGCCGCCGGCTTTGAACAAGTTACGGCTACTGCTGAGGAATCGTCCTCATCCATTGAACAAATAGCCAATGGAATTCAGCAAATGGAAACAGAAGTACAAAGCCTGGATGAAGCGATCCATCATTTTAATGTCAAACATTAGGGAAACCCATCATTATCAGAAAGGGGGCTATACTGTTTAGGAATGTCCGTTGGATCATGTGAAGTTGCTTTCCTGCATGTGAGAAAACGGGGATTCCTTTTGAAAGTTTGATTGTCGTCCATCGTTTTTTACATATTTTCGAATTTGAAAACGAGTCGGAACATGGATCTTTTAAGCTTTGTGTCTCATACCGGTTTTTGGTATTCAATCTTCAGCAAAAAAACCTTCCAGCTAAAAGGATGAAGCATCCTTTTAACTGAAAGGTTTTTTATTTTCAGTCGGAATGTCTTTTCGTTTTGACGCAATTGTCTGATTAGTCTTGCGATTCATCTAAGCGAAAAACGATTGAAGCAGGCACTGGATTTTTATTCAAATTTCAGCGGGTCTCCATCGAAAGGTTCGTCTGCTACTTTGATGGAATCGGTAGGGCATCCTTCGAATGCATCTTGCATATCATCAAGCAGTACCTCAGGTACTTCCGCTGTTCCTTGGTTATCATCCAATACTACAAATGCAAGTCCTTCGTCATCATAATCATAGATGTCAGGAGCAGCGGCCCCGCAAGCACCACATGCGATGCATGTATCTTTATCTACAATTGTATATTTTGCCATAGATTGTTCCTCCTAACAAAGCTATCTTGAGAAATTTAGTCGGATTTAACGTCTCCATCTTCATTGTAAAGCTGTTAACAAAACTTTTCAATAGAAAAGAGCCAACAATTCAATTGAAACGCTTACGATGGAGGTGATGGAACAATGGATGTCGAATTTCATGTTAAAATAGAAGGCGGCTGCTATTGATAGTGGAATCATAACATTTTCTTGTAAGGCCATATGGACTAAATCAACAAAGAGCTGGAGGAAAAATCTTTGAACTTGTTTCAAGCGGTTTTGCTGCATTGCTTTGAAAAAATCCATGGGGAGCGAACGGTCTATTCTATTTTTCACATTCTAAAAGGAAAAAAATCATTGCAATCCATTCAAGATGTGCATTTTTATCAATTAACAAAGTGGTTTTCCGCCGTTCCGTATTTGAATAGAAACGATTTCGAAAAAGAGATTAAGCGAATGTGTGATCAACAATGGTGCTATATGGAAAATGGCGAAAGAGCCCTTTTGCTTCCAAAAGGAAAAAGTGAATTAGAAGAATTTTGGACCAAAAACTCAGCCCTTCCGTATTTGGATGGCTGGCCTTTACATTCGATGGCGTCGGTCTTTTGGAAACGATTAAACTTGCTCGTTCAAACCGTTTCCTATTTAATTCATGAAGAATCTGTCTTTTATCCGGCAGAGAGGAATGACCAAGTTCAAATGTGGGTGAAAAAATGGCTTTTGAGCCGGAAGGTAAATCGGACGGATACAGGTGTACAACTATATCGCGAACTATATGAATTATTGCAAAGTGAAAAAGTAGAAGATCCGCGTCTGTTCGTTTTTCGCTTGTCAGGATACGAACGAATTGGAAAAACGGCGGCGCAAACAGCAAAACAATTGGGAATAGAAGAACCGGAATATTGGCTGCGATTTTCTCATTGGATTCATTTTATGATACACTCTGCGCTTCATCATCCGAAAAAATTTCCCATTTTACATGAAATGCTGCTAGATTTAAAACAGCCGGTTGTATTGACAAAATCAGCAAAAAAAACATACGAACTATTTCAGAGGGGGCTATCTGTTGAACGGATCGCACATGTGCGCGGACTGAAGCGGAATACAATCGAAGATCACCTCGTTGAGATTGCCTTAAATGTTCCCGATTTTTCCATAGATCCATTTATTGAAAGAGAAGAGTTGGAGGCCTTTGAAAAAGTAGCAAAGACACTCACCAGTAAAAAATTAAAGGATATTAAAGAAATTCTTCCTCATTTATCTTACTTTCAAATTCGTCTTGTTCTAGCGAAGTATGGAAGGATAGTGAATCAACATGGAACTTGAACTGTTATTACGAAAACAATTTGGGTATTCGTCATTTCGAACCGGACAGAAAGAAGTCATTACTTCACTGCTTGAAGGAAAAGATACACTCGCCATGCTTCCAACCGGGACAGGGAAATCACTTTGCTACCAACTGCCGGCATACATATTAGACGGTACGTGTATTATCATTTCACCTCTTCTTTCTTTAATGCAAGATCAAATGGAACAAATGAAGATGCGAGGGGAAAAAAGGGTGATTGCTTTGAACTCTTTCCTCTCCTTTGAAGAAAAAAAACGTGCACTTTCCCGTTTAGGGCAATTTCGTTTTGTTTTTATGTCTCCTGAGATGCTTTCTAATCAACGGGTGTTGCATGAATTATCCAAAATCCGCCTTTCATTGTTTGTAGTGGACGAAGCCCACTGCATTTCCCAATGGGGGCACGATTTTCGCCCTGATTATTTAAAAATCGGCGAAGCACGTGAATTATTGAACCGGCCATTGACGCTTGCGCTGACGGCGACCGCAACAGAAGAAGTGAGAACGGACATCACGAAGTATTTACATCTTCAAGATGCGAATCAATGGATCTTTTCGGTTGACCGAGCCAATATTGCGATGAGTGTTCAACATTGCGAAAGTTATAAAGAAAAGCTGGACAGTCTTTTGGAGATTGTCAAAAACGTACAAAAACCAGGCATTATTTATTTTTCCAGCAAGAAGGCCGCCGAAGAAACGGCTTATTGGCTCGAACAAGAAGGGATAAAAAAAGTAGGCGTTTATCATGGCGGAATGGAACAGGACGAAAGAATCTTAATACAGCAGCAATTTTTATTTAACGAGTTGGAGATTATCTGTGCAACGAGCGCGTTTGGGATGGGGATCAATAAAAACGATATTCGATTCGTCGTCCATTTCCATCCACCGGGTCAAATGGAATCGTACTTGCAGGAAATTGGCCGCGCTGGTCGTGATGGTAAAAGAAGTTTGGCGATCTTGTTGTACGCCGACGGAGATGAACGCATACACGAGCGTTTGATGGAAACGGAATTGCCTACGGACAAACAAATTGAAGCATTCCTTACATATGAGCCGAACTTAAAAAAGGAAGCGGCGGCTGTTCTACAACTGACGGATGTCCAGTATCGTTATCTTCTTCACTATGAGGAACTATACAAAGATTTTTCATTCGAAAAAAAATGGGAGTATATCCAAAGAGACAAAAATGAGCAGATCCGTAAGAAGCGCAGGAAATTGAGTCAAATGGTCCAGTGGATCCATAGCACTTCTTGCCGTAGAGAAGGAGTTCTTTTATATTTTCATGAAAAGATTGGATCGAAGCCGGAAAGGTGTTGCGACTGCTGTGGGCTGAATATTCTCGATTATTATGAATCGACAGCCGGCCAGTCCAGGCAAGAAGAGATGAATGATTGGGAGGCCATTCTACAAAACTTGCTTTTGATGGAAGGAAAAATCGATGAAAAAGAATAAGTTACTATTGATAGAGGAGTTAACGCACCAAGATATCATGAAATCTCTTTATTGGACACAATGTCTATTGCTTGCTTTTACCGGAATCGGCATCTGGCTATTATTTGATTCCTTCTCCTCTTATTTTCAATTGTTTGATTGGAGCGATCGGCGGCTTGTCTGGGGAATAGTCGGAGGTTTGACCGTTGTCTTGATTGATTTTTGCTTCATGAAATGGCTTCCCCACCAATATTTTGATGATGGCGGGATCAATGAGAAAATATTTTCGAAGCTAAACATGATCTCCATCGTATGGATAACGGCTCTTATTGCTTTCAGCGAGGAAATGTTTTTTCGGGGAGTTCTTCAAACTCACTTTGGATTCGCAGCGGCAAGCATTCTTTTTGCTTTAGTCCATATTCGTTATTTAAGCAATTGGTTTCTTACAGTCAATGTTTTCGTCTTCAGTTTTTGGATTGGCTTTTTTTACGAATGGACTGAAAACTTGGCAGTAACGGTCGTCATGCATTTTGTCATCGATTGCGCATTAGGAATCATCATTCATTTTAAAGATAAAAGGGAAAAAAACGAAGAGGGATGATACATGAAGAGAGACCCTTATCGAGAATTGGCAGAAAAGCATCGAAAAGAGCTGAAATTGCAAGAATGGACCGAAATAGAAGAAGAGCCTAAAACATTAAGCAGAACAGAATATCGAAAGCAGAAAAAGCAAGAAAAAAAAATCTTTTCTATGCTTCGTACACTTCTCATTCTATTTATTTTTCTCCCGGTGGCGATTCTATTTAGTTACAACACGATAAAGGAAAAAGAACGTCCTTTGTCTTCCGTATCGGTTATTACCGAAGAAAGCGCAAGCGGACACGATCAATCGGCCAGTCAAACATCCAACCAATCAAAAAAGGAAACTTTAAAAAACAAACAAAGAAAAACGGTGACTCATATTGTCCGGCCGAATGAGACGCTTACTGATATTTCCATTCATTATTACGGTACAAAGGATGGAATCGACAAGATTAAATCGGCCAACCATTTAGAGGACAATCATATTAACGAGGGACAGGTACTCAAAATCCCATTGGAAAAATAATTTTTTGTTTAGCCTTTCTCGTCTTTTCTTTGGTAAAGAGCTGGAGCGGGTCAACATCCTTTCCTTTCAAAATTTGATCATATCGATGAGTGCTTGTACATAGAATGAGTGTGGAGGAGGGAAAGGATGGATTCAGTTCTTTTGATGTTGGATGACGGAACAGATGAGGCTACGAAGCAAATGCTTCAAAATTTAATTGAAAGAAAAAGGAAGCTGGATAAACTTCACAAAAAGCAGATGTTTTTTTTATCACTCTTTTTCCTTTATACCTTTCTTTTTATTTATTTGTTTTATAAAAAGCTGTTGATTCCGTATTCAGATTCCGCTTTTCAAATTATTTCGTCCTTTTTTGACAGTCGAATGATGATGCTGCTGTTATTGGCGGGCGCAGCACTTTTAGGAGCTGTAAAAATTTTTCGCGATCAAAAAGACAAAGCGGAGGAAGAGTTTCATGCGCTTCGCTGTGAAATCATTGATAAAAGCAAAGATCTTTGGAAAAATGACGCATGGGAAAATCGGCATAAAATATTCGAAATGATGGAAAGAAAATTCGGCATTAATTTATATCACGAAAGCAAATAGCGGGAAAGCCGCTCCTTCCCGCTTTTAGAAAAACTGTTTTTTGCCTCTTTCTTCTTTAATCAATTCTACTGCTTCACGAAAACGCTGGGAATGCACAATTTCGCGTTCTCGTAAAAAACGAAGGCCATCGTTTAAATCCGGGTCATCGCTTAAATTAATAATCCATTGATAAGTGGCTCGAGCTTTTTCTTCAGCTGCGATATCTTCATACAAATCGGCGATCGGATCTCCTTTGGCCTGAATATATTCCGCTTTCCAAGGATTTCCGGACGCGCTTTGATAAAATAACGCTTCGCTGTGATTCACATAATGATCCCCTAACCCCGCTTCTTTCATTTGTTCCGGTGTAGCGTCTTTGGTTAATTTGTACACCATGGCGGCAATCATTTCAAGATGAGCCAATTCTTCCGTTCCAATATCGGTTAATAGTCCAATGACTTTATCGGGAATGGTGTAGCGTTGATTTAAGTATCGGAGTGCTGCAGCTAATTCGCCATCTGCACCCCCGTATTGTTCGATGAGAAATTTCGCCAGCATCGGGTTGCAGCTGCTGACCTTTACTGGGTACTGAAGCTTTTTTTCGTACACCCACATAGAATGACAACACTCCTTTCTTGTTGTTTTCAGGCATGATTAGAAAGCCCTGCATAAAAATCAAGAAGTAGTTCGAGCATCAGGACACAGAAAAAGCGGCGAGATTGGTTTAAACTTGCCAAGGCCATGGAGCTTCTTTCCAATCCCACGGATAACGGGCATAACTGTACCCGAAGCTGGTTAAGGATCCGTGTTGAAGTTCAAAAGCTTTTTTCACTTGTTTCCGTTGTTTGATCAGCCAGTTATATTGCAGAACGGCATCGTAATCATCAGGATGGGTGTCCAAATAGAGGGCTAGTTCTAAAATGGCGAAGTCAATGGCCTGCAGATCCTCTAAATCTTTGTAATAATTAGGTGGCTTCTTCATTTTCTCTAACCCCCTTTGGTTGTTCGTATGGACCGTAATATGGATCATAGAAAATTTTAAACAATGTCCCTTTTTTTAAAGCTTCTATTGGTGAAAATTGCGGAGTATTCGGTGGCTGGAATCCTATATATAAATTCGGCGGAGTAGAATACGTTTTGATCGTCTTAGGCGGGCATGGATCAAAGGGACTAACATACGGTGTATAGCTTTTAAATGGAGTGAAGCCTTTAAAATGTGTCACACGATCACCCTCCTCGCATAGATCTCAATCTATTGTATGGAGCTGTTTTGTCCCTCATGCTAATAAATTCTAATGTCGTGGGATTATAGCCGGATGATGCAGGCAGTTTTTTTGCGGCTTCCTCATACGATGAATATAGGAGGAGGTGGTTCCATGCCCTGGAGTGTATCGCTTTTTGTTTGCGGAACTGTTTAGTTGGATGTATATTTTTTGCTTGCCAAGCCCGGAAGCCTTTTCATGGTCTCTTTTGTTATTAGCATTTATATTAAAGCCGATGAAGTTTTTTCTCGCAGCGGTAGCGTTTATGGCGGCTTTTGTATTGAATGGAAATCTGCTTGAATGGGAAGTGAAAGGGCTGTATCGGTTGTTTATGAAGAACATCAATATTTGGGGATGTTTTTTCTTTCTGCATTTTGCTTCTTTTGTCGTGATGGCTTGGTTCTTTTTTTGGGAAACAGCCATTCTTTGCTTTTTCTCTATTCTGTATGGAATCATTTCCATA
>Ga0207867_1002070_pt1 | contig 11994 bp, 13 predicted proteins | sample HigsolmetaAR206D_FD_184838 | JGI IMG/M metagenome (GOLD analysis project Ga0207867, IMG submission 184838) | Ionic liquid and high solid enriched microbial communities from the Joint BioEnergy Institute, USA - AR20-6-D (SPAdes) (version 2) ...
CCGGGCGCTCCGGTTTGGTCTCGTCCGACGGTGCCGCCACCGCCACATCATGGTTCGTCATCATCGTCCGTCCTTCTCGCCAAGCGGGGCCGCTCAGCGTGTCAGGCCAGACCAGTTACACCGGGGATCTGACAGTCCCACAGCTGGACGGTGCGCTGGCGGACCGAGACCGCCGATGGACGCAAGCAGTACTCCAAGGGCGGCTTCCGCACCAAGAAGGAAGCTCAGGAGTTCCTCACCGACACGATGGCCGCGATCCGCGGTGGCGTGTTCTCCGAGCCGACCAAGGTGACCCTCGGAGAGTTCCTCACTCAACGCTGGTTGCCGGCACGGAAGCTCTCACTCCGCCCGAGCACGTGGTCGAGCTACGAGGTCGCGATCAACCGGCACGTTCTCCCGCAGCTTGGCGGCGTCCAGATGCAGCAGCTGTCACCCGATCGCCTGGACCGCTTCTACGCAGATCTGAGCGCTGCTGGCCTTGCCCCCAAGACGGTTCGCAACATCCACGTGATGATCCACAAGGCGCTACACGACGCGGTGCGAAAGAACCTTGTCCCGCGCAACGCCGCCGAAGCAGCCGACCTGAGCTGATCCCCTCGTAGTGGTCCAGGTGTTGTGCGAGTCCGTTGCCCCAAGATGGGGCAGGAGGACAGCACCCATGACCAAGCGTCGGCGGCACACGCCCGACCAGATCATCCGCAAGCTCGCCGAGGGCCACAAGCTCCTCGCCGGCGGGACCGAGCTCGACGAGGTCTGCCGGCATCTGCAGATCGCGGAGTCGACCTGGCACCGCTGGGTCGCCCAGTACGGCGGCATGAAGGCGAGCGACGCGAAGCGGCTCAAGGAGCTCGAGGGCGAGAACGCCCGACTGAAGAAGCTCCTGGCCGAGGCCGAGCTCGACAAGGCGATGCTCAAGGAGCTGGCCGAGGGAAACTTCTGACCCCGAACCGGCGACGTGCAGCAGTGGTGATGCTGCGCGATCGGTTCGGGGTCTCCCAGCGACGGGCGTGCCGGGTGGTCGGTCAGCACCGCTCGACCCAGCGCCTCGAGCCCCCGGCGCCGAGCGACGACGAGATCGAGCTGCGGGGGTTCCTCCGAGCGTTCTCGAAGGAGCGGCCACGGTGGGGATGGCGTCGGGCGGCCAAGGCGGCCCGACGGGCGGGCTGGAAGGTCAACGACAAGCGGATCCAGCGCCTGTGGCGAGAGGAAGGCCTGAAGGTGCCCTACCGCAAGCGCAAGAAGCCCCACCGCGGGATCGGCACCGCGGTCGGGGCCATGTGCCCGATCGCGCCGAACGCGCTGTGGGCAATGGACTTCCAGTTCGACACCACCGTCGATGGCCGCACCCTGAAGCTGTTGAACATCGTCGACGAGTTCACCCGCGAGTGCCCCGCCATCGTCGTGGACCGCTCCATCGACGCCGACCGCGTCGTCGCCTGTCTCGATCGGCTCCTGCTCACGAGAGGGGCGCCGGCGTTCGTGCGCTTCGACAACGGCCCCGAGTTCATCGCCCAGGCCGTGGCCGACTGGTGCCGGTTCAACGGCGTCGGGTCGATCTTCATCGACCCCGGCTCGCCCTGGCAGAACGCCTGGATCGAGTCCTTCAACGGCCGGCTCCGCGACGAGCTCCTCAACGGCTGGCAGTTCGACAACCTCCTCGAAGCCCAGGTGCTCATCGAGGACTGGCGCATCGACTACAACGAGCACCGACCCCACAGCGCCCACGGCGACCTCACCCCCAGCGAGTTCGCCACGGCCTGGACCACCCGATACCAACCAGCACTCGCATAGCGCCTGGACCACTCATCGGGGCCTGCTCACTCGCGTCTGGCGGGGTGGGGAGATCTCGACCTCCGCGGCGGCTGGAGTCGCTGGCCGGGAATTGGCGTTGACCGATGATCCAGGTGCCGGTGGCGTCGATCTGAGATGCGGCGAGGTCGGCGGGGAGACCGGTGTCGGCGGACCGAAGCCAGGTGACCAGCGAGTCGATCTGACGGTCGGTATTGATCTGTCCCAGCCAGGTGCGGTCGGTGCCGCGGCGGATCTCGACGACGTTGGCGCGTTCGCAGGGGCCGAGGCAGTCGACAACGCGGACCTGGGCGACGCCGTCGGCGTCGGCACGCAGGCGGTCGAGGTGGCGCTCGTGTTCGACGCCGGGAAGCCTGCGCTCGGTGCCGCAGCAGCAGCCGCGGCAGACGAGGACGGTGTCCTCGTTCATCGAAGTACACCGACGGACGCGATCAAGGCGTCGGCAGCGGTGGTGAGCCGGATGGCACGACGCCCGTCAGCGGTCGTCGGCTCGGGACCGTTGCCGAGCACGCCGCGATGCTCAGCATGCCCGGCGTATTGGTTCGTGCCGCCGAGGCGAATGTCGAGCGCCGCGGCGACCGCGGCTTCGATGACGCCACCGTTCGGCGACGGGTGAGCTGGCGCATCCTCGCGGACGGCGCGCCAGATGGCTGGTGCGCGTCGGGGTGTGAGCGCGGCGACGGCGAGGGCAGCGAGTCGGGCGGGGATGTAGTTGGCGAGGTCGTCGGCGCGGGCGGCAGCCCAGCCGAACGCCTCGTACCGCTGGGAGCGATGGCCGACCATCGCGTCGAGGGTGTTGATCGCGCGGTGAGCGAGGACTCCGGGGGCGCCGGCGACTGCTGCCCAGCACAGCGGTGCGGTCACCGCGTCGACGGTGTTCTCGGCGACCGATTCGATGGTCGCGCGCACGAGCGCTGGCGCGTCGAGTCGTTCCCGGTCTCGCCCGACGAGCGACTGCACGCGGTTGCGGGCACCGTCGAGGTCACCGCGGTCGACCAGGTCGAACGTGACGGCCGCCTCGTGGGCGAGCATGCGCCCAGCGACACAGATCGCGGTCGTCGCCGCGGTCGCGCCCCGTCGGCCGAGCACCCGTTGGGAGACGACGCCCACGCCGACGGCGAGACTGACGCCGGCCGCGAGGTGGGCTGCGCCGGCGAGCCGGGATGGCCGGTAGGTGTGCGCTTCGAGACCTGCCATCAGGTGGCCAAACGCCGCGACTGGGTGCCACCGGGTGGGCGGTTCGCCGAGGAGTCGATCGGCCAACCAGCCGGCGGCGGCCGCGGCCCCAAGGCCGGTCAGCATCCGACGACCCGCCGAAGGAATGCGGTGTCGAGGTGTTCATCGACGGCGTCAGCGAGCAGATCGAATGTCGCGTCAAGTACCGGTTCGGGACGGTGGCCGACGACGGCGGCCACGACGTCGGGGTGCTCGAACAGGCCGTGAACGGTGGTGACGAGTACGTTGCCGTCGGCCCAGGCGCCCGGTCCGATCGTTGGAGCGGTGCCCGATACGACGCCGTTGCGGATCTCGTAGCCGTCGGCGGTGACGCCGCGCAGCGTCTCCCACGGTCCGGCCGGTGGGTTGAGTGTGACGTGGGTGGCGGTCGTGATCTTGGTGGCGGCCATCTCGGTTGTCAGGTCGATGAGGCCGAGGCCGTCGGTGTCGCCGCCTTCGATGCCGTGCGGGTCGGTGATGCGGCGTCCGGCCAACATCGCGCCGCCGCAGATGCCGACGATGCGGGTGCGGGTGGCACGGATCGCGGTGTCGAGGTGCCGGGCGATCATCCAGTGCATGTCGGCGGTGACGTGCTTGGAGCCGGGAAGGATGACGAGGTCGGCGCCGTCGAGGTCGGCGGGGGTGGTTGCCCAGCGGACGTGCGCGGCGTGTCCGAGCAGGTGCCACTCGTCGAGGTTCGATGCGTACGGGTAGCGCACGATCACCACGCGGGGCGCGCCCGGGGGTGCTGTGGCGCGGATGCTGCCGCCTTCTTCGTCGGGGAGTTCGTGGGCGAGCATTGGCAGCACCCCGACGTGATGCATCCCGGTGCGTTCGGTGACGAGGGTCGGCGCAGGGTCGAGCAGGGAGGCGTCGCCGCGAAATTTGTTGAGCACGAACCCGGTGAGGCGGCGGCGCGTCGGGTCGGGCACGAGCGTCCATGTGCCGACGAGGTGGGCGAACGCGCCGCCGCGGTCGATGTCGGCGACGAGGATCGCGGCGGCGTCGGTGTGGTCGACGATGCGGTTGTTGACGAGGTCGTCGAGGTTGATCTCGGCGGGGCTGCCGGCGCCTTCGATGATGACGAGGTCGTGCTGGTCGGCGAGGTGTTGGTACGACTCGGTCATCGGCGGCCATAGCGACGGGCCGCGTTCGCGCCATGCCATTGCGGTCAGGTCGGGTCGGGCGACACCGTGCACGATCACCTGGCTGCGGGTGTCGGCTTCGGGTTTGAGCAGCACCGGGTTCGTGTCGACGGTCGGCTCGATGCCGGCGGCGCGGGCTTGGAGCCACTGGGCGACGCCGATCTCGCCGCCATGGACGACGCGTGCGTTGTTCGACATGTTCTGCGCCTTGAACGGGGCGACGTCGATGCCTTGACGGGCGAACCAGCGGCACAGGCCGGTGACGACCAGGCTCTTGCCCGAGTTCGACGAGCAGCCGAGGACCATCAATGGCCGGAGCCCGCTCACGTCGCTGGCGCCCCGTCGGCGAGTGCGCGAAGGGCGGTGACGAGGCGGTCGAGTTCGGCGTCGGTCGGCACGGCGATGCGGTGGATGCCGGGTAATCCGAACGACGTGCAGTCGCGCACGACCACGCCGTGCGGGGCGAGCTCGGCACGCAGGCCGGGCCGGTCGACCAGCACCCAGCACGCCTCGGTGTCGGTCACCGCCAGACCGCACGTCTCGAGCGCGGCGACGAGTTCGCGTCGCCGGTCGCGGATCGCGGCCGCCCAGCCGGCCAGGTCGGTGAGCGCGACGAGCCGCTCCGTGACCGTCAGCGCGATCCCGTTCACCGACCACTGTGGTTGCCGGCGGCGGAGCGCGGTGGCAGCGGCTGGGTCGGGCGCGATTGCGTACCCGAGTCGCAGGCCGGGGCAGGCCCACAGCTTGGTGAGTGACCCGAGCCGCCAGGTGTCGTCGTCGCCGCGGGTCCAGGTACCGGTAGCGAGCGGCCAGAACGCTTCGTCCCACACCCGCGCCGTGTCGCCGGGGGCGGCGAGCTGGCCGAGGGGGTTCGAGGGGTTCGATCGCCACCGGGGCGCGTCGGCGCTCACGCTGGTGAGGTGCCGCGCGTAGAGCGAGAACTCCGGTGCCTCGACGTGTCCGCTCGGTTCGAGCGCGGCGACCAGCGCGATCGCTTCGGCCCCGCCGTTGGTGAGCACCAGCAGATCGGGGTCGACCCCGATCACGTCGGCAAGCAACGCTTCAGCCTTGGCGGGGTCCGGATAGCGGCGTACGGTCGCGGTGGCGTCGGCAGCGACCGCGGCTACGTCAGGGGCGAACGGGTTGAGGCTGGCTGAGAGATCGATCACGTCGTCGACAGCGACGCCGAGCGCCGCCGCGACCGCGGCTGCGTCACCGCCGTGGGCGCCGGCGGGCGGGACACGTGACGCCGGGCCGGACCCGGGTGGAATCGATGCGTTCAGAAGTCGATTCCCTTCTTGGCCCGGTAGCCCGCCCGGTAGGCGTGCTTCACGTCGCCGATCTCGGACACGGTGTCGGCGATCTCGATCAGTGCGGCATGCGCCTTGCGGCCCGTGCAGATGACATTGACGTGCTCGGGTCGGGTGCGGATGGTGGTCACAACATCGTCGATGTCGATCCACGCCCAGTTGATCGGGTAGGTGACCTCGTCGAGCACGACGAGCTGATGGTCACCGGTCTGGATGACCCCTTTGGCGTGTGTCCACGCGGCGGCGGCAAGTGCCTGGTCCTGGGAGAGGTCGGCGGAGTCCCAGGTGAACCCGTCGCCCATCGCCCACCAGTCGACGCCGAGCTGTTCGGCCACCTTCTGCTCGCCGGTGTGCCACTTTCCGGACTTGAGGAACTGCACGACCGCTACGGGCCAGCCGCGGCCGACACCGCGCATCACGACGCCCATCGCGGCGGTGGTCTTCCCCTTGCCGGGTCCGGTGTTGACGAGCACGAGCGATGGTGCCCGCTTCAGGTCGTTAGGTCGGGGGTCGTCAGCGGGGATATCGGTCGCTTCACGTTGTGGCACGTCTGTCTCCTTCAGGTTCGAGGTGGCCGGGACGCTCGGGAGGGTCGGTGTGCGGTGTGCGCACGGGCACGACGACGGGGTGCCCGCGGTGGTCGATGACGTCGACGTGGGCGCCGTAGTAGCGCTGGATCTGGGGGCCGGTGAGCACCTGGATGGGTGGGCCTTCGGCGACGATGCGTCCGTCGGCGAGCAGCACGAGGTGGTCGCCGTACTGGGCGGCGAGGGTCAGGTCGTGCATCGTCGACACGACGGTGAGCCCGAGGCGGCGGCGCAGGTCGTCGATGAGTTCGAGCACGTCTTGTTGATGACCGACATCGAGCGCCGCGGTCGGCTCGTCGAGCAGCAGCACCGCTGGTTCCTGGGCGAGCGCGCGGGCGAGGCTGACCCGCTGGCGTTCACCACCCGACAGCGTGTCGACGCGACGCTCGGCGAGCGAGGCGAGCGCGAGCTGGTCGAGCGCGCCGTCGAGGCGTTCGAGGTCGTGTGCGCTCTCGGACCCGAACGGTCCGATATGGGGTGCGCGTCCGAGCAGCACGTACTGGGCGACGGTCATGCCAGCAGGCATCGCCGGGTGTTGGGCGACGAATCCGATCAGGCGGCTGCGGGCTCGCAGGTCGAGGGTGGCGAGGCAGACACCGTGGACATCGAGGCGCCCGGTGTGCGAGGTGAGCCCGGCGATCGCACGGAGCAGCGTCGACTTGCCGGCACCGTTCGGGCCGATCACGTTGATCCAGTCTCCGGTGCCGGCAATGAAGTCGGTCGGGCCGAGCAGCACCGTCTTGCCAGCGCGCACGGTGAGCCCGGCCGCATATACCGCGGGACGGTGTCGGGCGGTCACGACATCGCCACCCGGCTCGTCCGCAACAGCAACAGGAAGAACGGTGCTCCGACGATCGCGGTGAGCACCCCGATTGGAATCTCTGCCGGGGCGAGCAGCGTTCGCGCGCCGAGGTCCGCGAGACACAAGAACGTGGCGCCGCCGAAGACGCACAGCGGCAGGATGCGACGGTAGCTCGGCCCGGTACGGAGCCGGATGGCGTGCGGTACGACGATGCCGACGAACGCGATCAGGCCGCTGACGGCGACAGCGGCCGCGGTGGCGAGCGTGGCGGTGACGACGACGAGGAGCCGGAGACGGGCCGGGTGGACGCCGAGCGATTGCGCTTCGTCGTCGCCGAGGGCGAGCACATCGAGGCGCCGTGATGAACCGACCAACACGGACAAGGTGACGGCGGCAAACGGGGCGAGCAGAGCAAGCTCGTCCCAGCTGGCGGTGTTGAAGCGGCCGAGCAGCCAGGCATAGACGTCGCGGATCGCTTCGTCGTCGCGCTGGAGCAGCAGCGTCTGCAACGCCGCGAATAGGGCCGCGACGGCGACGCCCGCGAGGATCAGCGATGCCCCTGATCGGCCGCCGGCGGCCCGGCCGAGCGAATACGCGAGCGCGACCGCGACGAGCGCGCCGGCGAACGCGGCCGCGGTGATGACCGGTCCGGTCGCGCCGAGCGACGAGCCGGTGTCGGAGATCGCGAAGGTGACGCCGAGGCCTGCGCCGCTGGCGACGCCGAGCAGGTACGGGTCGGCGAGTGGGTTGTGGAACGTGGCCTGGTAGGCGCCGCCGGCGGTGGCGAGCACGGCGCCGACGGCCGCCGCGAGCAGCACCCGTGGCAAGCGGACCTCGGTGATGATCGCCGCGACCGTCGGCGACGCGTCGTGCTGCAGTTCGATGCCGGGTAGCGCGTCGACGAGCACCGCGACGGCTTGGCCGGGGCTGATCCCGACCGCGCCGAACGCCGTGGCGATCACCACGGCCGCCAACGTCACCGCTGCTCCAGCGGTGATCGCGAGCGGTGGCAACCGCGTCGGATGCGCCCGATCGGTCATGAGCCGCCGATTAGCCCGTCGACGATCGCGGTGACGAGTTCCACCACCCGCGGTCCCCAACGCGACGCGATGTCGGGGTCGAGGAAGGTCACCTGACCGTGGGTGAGTGCCTGCAGAGCCGACCAGCCAGGTCGGGCGGCCAGGTCGTCCACGGTAGGCAGCGACCCATCGGTGTGGGCCACAAACAGGTGACCGGGGTCCGCTCGGAGCACGTATTCGGCAGACAGCTGTGGATACGGCCCTGCGGCGGGATCGACGCCGTCGGCGATGTTCACCATCCCCGTCGCGGCGAGGATCGAACCGACGAACGTGTCGGAGGTGAGCGTCTTGTAGTCGTCACTCATCTCATAGAAGAAGCGGCCCGGCAGTGTGGCGCCATCGAGCCGGGCGAATTGGTCATCGATCGCCGAACGCATCTGTGCGACCAAGGCGGCGGCTTCGTCGGTGTGGCCGGTCGCTGCGCCGACCGTGTCGATCTGCCCGTACACGTCGTCGAGGTCCGTCGCGCTCGGCAGCACGAGGGCCTGGATCCCGACGGTGCCGAGTGTCGCGGCGATGCCGTCGACGTCGCGTGACACGAGCACGAGATCGGGGTCGAGCGCGCCGATCGCCTCGACATTCGGGCGGAATCCGGAGAGCTCCGTGACCGGCAGGCCGGCAGGGAAATCGGAGTAGGTGTCAACCGCGATCACCTGGTCGCCGGCACCCACGGCGAACACCATCTCGGTCAGCGAGGCCGATAGGACCACGATCCGTTCCGGGCGGGACTCGATCGTCACGTCGCCGTTGCCGGCTGTGACGGTCACCGGGAACCCGGTGGCCGGCACAGGAGCGTCGGTGTCGATCACCGGGGCAGGGTTCGACTCGCTGACGTTGACGACGGGCGCCGCACTCGACTCGCCAGCAGCGTTGCCCGGCGCGCTTGCCGTGTCGTCAGCACCGGAGCGGTCGCTGCCGCACGCGGGCAGCGTGAACGTCAGCATCGTGAGCGAGATGATCGCCGTTCGTGTTCGCCTGGGCATCGGCACCCTCCTGTTGGTCGAGGGTGACGCCGCAGGCCACGCGTCGCGGGCCCGAATCGGCTCCAAACCTCGAGAGCTCCTGATTCGATCTCGGCGCGAAGGCGACCTGACTCACCGGCCGCGAGCGGCCGGAACACAGTTGCGGGACAGTGCCGGGATCGCACCGGCTTCGCTCCGCGGCGAGTAGCGCCACCGTACCACCGGATCTGCGGTCCCGGCCCAACCTGTCAACGACTCAACGGCGCGGTCTCGCGCACGCGCGGACGAACCGCTCGGCAGGAGCGGCGTCGGCGCCGAGGTGTTGGTGGAGGTAGGTGGCGAGCAACGTGGGGGTGGCGTGGCCGTCGGTCCGTTCGCCGAACCGGGATGACAGCGCCAGCGCCTCGCCGGCCGGTTCCAGCGTGGAGTAGTGGAACTCGTGACCGCGCACGGTTGTGCCGACGGGGATGACCGGGTTGGGGCGGAGCGCGGTCGCGTGCCGATAGCCGAGGGTGAGGCGGTCGGTCATCGTGCCGGTTGCGGCGATGGCGCCAGCGAGCGGTCGGGTGTCGAGCGAGTCGCTGAGCCACAGCAGGCCACCACACTCGGCCCAGGTGGGTAGCCCGGAGCGGACGGCAGAGCGCACCTCGGCGAGCAGCCGCGCGTTGTCGGCGAGCCGGCCGGCGAACACCTCGGGAAAGCCGCCGCCGATCACTAGTCCGTCCACGTTGTCGGGAAGGTGTTCGTCGTGCAGTGGATCGAACGCGACGAGGTCGGCACCGGCACCGGCGAGCGCATCGAGGTTGTCGCGATATATGAACGTGAACGCTGGGCCACCGGCGACCGCGATCCGCACGTCGGCGACCTTGACCGGTGCCGGGAGACGATCCGCTACCAACGGCCGGGCGCTCCGAGCGGCATGGGCGATGGCGTCGAGGTCACAGCTCGCCGTCACTGCCTGGCCAAGCCGATCGATTCGCGACACGACGTCGTCGAGTTGTTCGCCCACGGGGACGAGGCCGAGGTGCCGGTCACGCCACTCGAAGGCGTCGTCTGCTGCGAGACAGCCCCACACGGGCATGCCGATCGTTGCCAGCGCCTCGGTGAGCAGTTGACGATGACGGTCGCTGGCCACGCGGTTGAGGATCACGCCGGCGACGTCCACCGTCGAGTCGTGGTCGCGGTAGCCACGCACGAGCGCCGCCACCGACGCACTCATTGCGGAGCCGTCGACGACCAGCACCACCGGCGCGTCGATGAGGCGGGCGACGTCAGCAGTCGACGACAGTGTGTTGTCGACCGCTCCGTCGAACAATCCCATCACGCCCTCGATGACCAACAGGTCGGCGCCCGCTGCTGCCCGCACGGCGAGCGGAGCGATCGCGTCGGCACCGCTGATCCAGGCGTCGAGGTTGCGTGGCGGGCGCCCAGTGGCCAGCGCGTGGTACCCGGGGTCGATGAAGTCGGGGCCGACCTTGCACGACGCGACCTCGACGCCACGGGCACGGAACGCTGCCATGAGTCCGGTCGCCACGGTGGTCTTGCCGACACCCGAGTGCGTCCCCGCCACCACGATCCGAGCCACCATCGCCACGAGTATGGCGCCACAGTCGGGCCGACCGCCGAGCGACAAATGCCCGCTCCACGAGACGGCGGGCTAACGTCGCCCACGTCGAACGGGAACACCGGTGCGAATCCGGGGCTGTCCCGCAACTGTCACCAGGTAGTGACGCTCCAACGAAGAATGACCACGGCCCTCGCAGGCTGGAAGGTCGGAGCCGAGCAGCGATCTGGGAGCCAGGACACCGATCGACGCAACCAAGCGAATATTCCAACGACGCGAGGAGACGTCATGAGATTCACCCGTTCCACGGGCGCGGCTTTGGCCGCGTCCCTGCTCGTCCTGGCTGCGTGCGGCAGCGACGACGATGACGCCGTTGCTACCGGCCCCCGAACTCCGGTCGAGACATCTTCGCCGGAAACCACCGTCGCAGAGCCCGTCCCTACCGCACCGGCCCCGGATACGACGTCGACCACGGCGACCACCCCTCCTGACGAGGACGGAATCGACAACTGCGGCGTCGCCGTCCCAGTCGGTGCGGCACCCGGCCGGATCGTCACCATGAATCAGGGGGCAACCGAAATCGCACTCGCCCTCGGGTTCGGCCAGCAGATGATCGGCACCGCCTACCTCGACGACGAGATCCTGCCCGAACTCGCCGCCGCCTACGACGCGATCCCGGTGATCAGCGACGAATACCCGTCACTCGAGTCGCTGCTCGACCTCGATCCCGACTTCGTCTACGGCTCCTACGCTTCCGCGTTCCGCGACGAAGCAGCTGGCGACCGCGGCGCGCTCGCCGACCTCGACATCGGCACGTACCTGTCTCCGGCAGCGTGCCCGGACTTCCGCGAGAGCGGCAAGCCGCTCACGTTTGACATCGTCTTCCAAGAGTTCCGAGAGATCGCCACGATCTTCGGAGACCCAGACGCCGGAGACGCACTCGTCGCCGAGCACCAAGCGATCATCGACGAGGCATTCTCGGCCGACTTCGAGGACATCACCGTGTTCTGGTGGGATGGTGGCCTCGACGCCCCCACCGTCGGCGCCTGCTGCGGCGCGCCGGGACTCCTCATGAACGCGGTCGGTGTCACCAACATCTTCAGTGACCTCGAGGGCGGCTGGGCCGAAGGAAGCTGGGAGGCCGTACTCGACGCCGACCCCGACGTCATCGTGCTTGCCGACGCCGAATGGGATCTCGCCGCCGACAAACGCGCCCACGCCGAGTCCGACCCCGCACTGTCGGCGCTGACTGCAGTGCAAGAAGGCCGGTTCGTCGTCGTGCCTTTCTCGGCGACCACGCCCGGCGTCCGCAACGCCGCCGCAGTGAACGAGCTCGCGACGGCGATCGCCGCCTTCGGCCTCACGGACTAGAACCGGTGCGCACCGCGCGGTTCACCGCGGTGCTGATCGTGCTCGTCGTGACTGTCGTGGGCTCCGTGCTCACGGCCATCACGATCGGGCCCGCCGACATCTCGGTCCGCACCGTCTGGACGGTGATCGTCGACCATCTCGGCGGCTCGG
>Ga0207867_1002088_pt1 | contig 11851 bp, 21 predicted proteins | sample HigsolmetaAR206D_FD_184838 | JGI IMG/M metagenome (GOLD analysis project Ga0207867, IMG submission 184838) | Ionic liquid and high solid enriched microbial communities from the Joint BioEnergy Institute, USA - AR20-6-D (SPAdes) (version 2) ...
TGGAAAAGGAGCAGCTGGAAAATTACCGCAAGGCCGGCATGATTGACTACGTTGTCTATTCGTACGCAACTCCCATCGCGTACCGGATTCGCGAAAACGACAACCGTTTTCAATGGGTCGTCATCGATCAGCGGTTCTCGGTGACCACGTCCAAGCACCAGGGCCGGGTCAGGGCTGCTCTGCACACGGTCACGAACGGATCTTGACACGGGGCGCGGCGCACCGGCAACCGGTTGTCAAGTGTGACGCACGCCGCCTTGACAAACCGAGGGCTAGCACACCACGGGCTGCACGTCAAGCGTGATGCAGCCGGCATTGACATGCAGCCGGGCATTCCCGGCTGCATGTCAAGTGTGGTGTGCGCCATCTTGACACGGGACGCGTGAGCACAGTGCAGCCGGTTTGTCAAGTGTGAGCTGCGCCCTATTGACAACCGCGCCGGAACACATCGCAGCGCTCTTGTCAAGGTGTTCACGAACACACTTGACAAGCACAAGAAAAGCTGGATGTCAAGTCACAGAACGATGACAGAAACAGGGAGGAAACCATGACACGTCAGATTTTTCGGGTGACCAAGGATGCCACCTGGCTGCTCGCCAGAATTCTCGAAGATGCAGAGGAATTCAATTCCGATAGGGACAGCTTCCGAGGAAGAAAAAATTCTTCTCCCGACTTCGGACGGATGAAGAATCCTGAGAACAATTCGCGAACGACCAGCCGCCACCAGGGCAAGGCGCGCGCCGCACTGGCCGCGATCGCCGCCCACACGTGGGGCCCGGCTGCGGCGCGCCCCGCCGCCCCCGCCGCCCCGGCCGACCGGCCCGGCGCCACCGCGCCGCGCCTTAGCGCTTAAGGGGGGACGCCGTGCGAGTGTCGCTGGTCCCGATGGAAAAGGATGTTTGGGCCGTCATTCGTAATGGCGAACTACTCGGTTGGCAATGGATGACCGAGTCGGGTGAGTGGCGCACGGATGTCGGATGGAGTCCCGAGGAAGGGGAACAGACGGAGTATCGGTCGGAGGAATACTCCCCCCGGAAAGGCTTGGGCCGCTGACAAAAGCCCGCAGCCGACGCGAACCTAGAAAGAGAAAGGCTTGGTGAGTTTTCAAATGGTCATTGAGATTCTGGCTGACGAGATCGAGCCCGGCATGGTCCTGGACGACGGGCGCATGGTGACCGACGCGTACACCTCGGACTGGGGCACGTGGGTAGAGACGGACGACGGGGACGCGGGCTACTGGCCGATGACCTTCGCCAAGGTCATCAACTGAGAAAGGCTTGGGAGGCTGCCAAATGGATCCGGACTTCACGCTGAGCAGCATTCGCGAGATGATCGAAGCTGGTGAGTACGAGGCGGCGGCTGGTGCTTTCGTGCACCTGGACACGTGGCTGACGGCCGGGGGGACCCGGCCCGCCGACTGGGGCAGCGCCGCCCGCCGCGCCAATGGGGGAAAGGCATGAGGCTTCGCCAAACGGCCGAGCGTTTCTACGCCGCTGACAAAGCGTACAAGGCGGCATCGGATGATCCGATGGTCAAGCAGTCCACGCTAAGAGAATTGGCCATCGAACGACTCAAGGCGGCGCATGCAATGGCGGAGGCCATTATGGCGGCGCCCGAATATAAATAGGGAAAGGCTTGGGCCCTCGATAAAAGGGTCCGGCCAAAGGGGCCGACGCATCGGGCGGATGCGGGTTCGACTCCCGCCGGTCCCACTCATCATCACCGGACAAACCTCGACACAGAAAGGAAGAGAGAGTGACGATTACAGCGACAACATTCGTCCGCCACTCCAAGCGGAAGATCCGCACGCCCTGCGTTTCGTGCGGAGAGTCCTATCTGTACTACGCACACGACACCAGCAAGGCGCTCCCGTGGGAGAACGGGTGCTCGGACTGCACCGAGCGGGTCGGGTTCGACGTTCGCGGTCCGCTGGTCCTGACGAACGCGGACGGCACGCTGCACGAATGCTCCAACCCCGGCGGTACCGATGGACCGGACAGCAAGCGGGGCAGCGAGGCCGAGAAGTCTGCGCCGAAGGAGCAGGAGCCCAAGGTCAAGCAAGACGTTTTCACCGCCATCGACGCGCTCCGGGTCCTGTTCAATAGCAACACCGTTAGTGAGGACCAGGTCCGGGACATCGTCCGCCAGGAAGTGAGTAGCGCGCGGGTCCCGACCCGCACCGTTGTCGTTCGTGACAAGCAGAGTAAGGAGGTTGAGGGGTCAACCCACCGTCAGTTAGCGGACGTGGTCAACGCTCTGTTGGTGGGAGAGCACGTGATGATGGTCGGTCCGGCGGGTACTGGGAAGTCGACCATCGCAGAGCAGGCGGCGGAGGCCCTCGATCTGCCATCGTACAGCCTCTCACTGTCTCCGCAGACTCCGGCATCCGCGATCATCGGGTACATGCAGGCCGCCGGTGAGTACGTCGGCACGCTGTTCCGTGAGGCGTATGAGAAGGGCGGGGTCTTCCACTTTGACGAGGTGGACAACTCCCACCCGTCAGTGCTCGCCGTGATCAATGCTGCTCTGGCGAACGGTGCGATGGCTTTCCCGGACGGTATGGTCAAGCGACACCCGGACTTCCGGTGCGTCGCCAGCGCCAACACCTACGGCCGTGGTGCGACCAGGTTGTACGTCGGACGGCAGGCGATGGACGCCGCCACACTCGACCGGTTCACGGTGATCACGATCGAGATTGACGAGGCTCTCGAGCATGCGCTGTGCCAGCGGGAGACCAGCAACGAGCAGCGGGTCAACGACGTTCTGACCTACGTTCGCAAGCTTCGCAAGCGGGCGGAGGAGCACGGGCTGACCGTGGTCCTGTCTCCGCGTGCATCGGTTGGCATGGTTCGGCTGCTGGAGGCAGGTTTCACCTGGGAGGCGGCTGTGGATGCGCGCATTCGTCGCGGGCTGGACGACGCCACCTGGGCGAAGCTCACCGGGCGCGCATAGGGGGAAAGGCTTGAGGACTTCGGAAAAGCCTGGACGGTGGACCGTCACCTACGACTCGGTGCACGATCTGGTAGATTCGATAGAGAATAGACCGGAGTGCTTCGAGAGGGATGACGAAATCGCGGCGGACCCGGACTGGCACGGTGGTGTGCGATCGACCGAGGAAGCCATCCGGCATGCTCGAAAAGGCTTGGCCGATCGAGTACCGGACGCGATGAGCATCGCCGAGTCGGCCGTATCGACGGCCGAGGCTCAGGCAGAGCTGCCAGCGTTCACGTCGTTCTACGACGTCAGTGGGTCGGACGTTGATGTGGCCCGATTCCTTGCTGGTGAGCCCGAGAACATGGTCAACTACCAGATGGTCATGACCCCCCGAGTGGGTCGGATCATCACACTGGTTTCGAGCATCTCTGCGTCGGCCTCCATCCAGGCCGACACTATGTGGAATCGCGGAGTCCAGACTGTCGCGCTCATCCTGGCGCTGGAGAAGATCGGGTTCCAGGTTGAGCTGTGGACCGACATGTCTGTTTCGAGTAACATGCACGAGGGGACTCAAGGGTGTGTCCGGACCCGGGTAAAGGGTCCGGGCCAGCTGCTTGATGTCTCGCAGGTCATGTTCGCGTTCGCCCACCCTGCAAACTTCCGCGTCCTGCACTTCGCGGCGATGCACCTGTGGCCCGAGAGCTACAGGGAGGCGATCGGGGTGGGGGACAACTACGGGTACCCCGAGGACCCGAAGCGGGATGACTACCCCGAGGGTGCGATCGTCCTGCCCAGCCTGAAGGGTTGGCGCGAAGCTAAGGAGTCGCTGGTGACCGACACGCTGAGGGAGCTGGGCATCATCGAGTAGGAGGCGGCACCGCGGTGCGGGGGCGCGGCGGTGCGGCCGCGCCACTAGGGAAAGGCTTGAGGCCCCCGCAAAGGGACGCTTGCCTGGCAGGTACCGAGTTGTCAACTGGCTGAAGGGGTGGGTGTAGCACACAACGGGTGTGATCTTGAACGGGGTGTGATCAGCAACGCAGCGTGACTGCGAATGATGTGCAGAGATACGACACACCCCGGTAGTCGACGGGCGGTGGATCCGCTACGCTTCCTGCCCTGGCCAGGGGTGCTGGACTCAGGGGACCTGAGTCCAGCACCAGGCCATAGGAGTCAATGTCCGTCGGGTGCTGGCACGATCCGGTCGCGCTACGTAACGCGTGGCCGGTAACATGAGTAGGGTGACCTACGCCACTGTAACGTGTCGGCACCATGGGGAGAGAGGGAGGTTAGATGCCGCAAGTAAACAGCCTCCACGGTTCCCCTGCTGGCCGATGGCAGGGAGCGACTGTGGATAACGAACACCGGATGACGCCAGCTACTATCAAGGCGTTTTGGGCTAGGGGGTGGAACAACAAGCAGATTGCCGAGTACTACGGGATCACGCCGCAAGCCGTGTCAGACATGGCACGGCGGTATAACCTGTACAAGGGGAACCCACGCAAGCGGGTCAAGGAGGTATTCCCCTGGAAGGTGCGGGACGAGCACCGCCTTGCTGCACCGAACAAACGACTTCGAGACCATGCGGAGTACTTCTTCAGCGGCGGCGACGGGATGTCGGACTACAAGCTGTACCGGCTTGCCAACTTCTACCGTCGCCTGATGGAGGAGAACCTCGTCATCACGTACGAACCTGACTATGTCCCCGAGAATGTCAGCTCGTTCACGCATGACCCGGGCCGGGTCTCGAACGGCGGGTGGCGTTGGCTGCCTCGCACCGAATCGGACGAAGACTTCATCATCCGATTCAACGAGTACTGCTTGGAACTGTCGGAGGAAGCCCGCGAGGTGTGGCGCTTCCCTGAGGAAATACCGGATGTAAGGCGGCCATATTGAGCGCTCCCCAGGTGGCCACGATTACAACCAGATGGGTCGTGGCACAGAAGAATGGATGGATCACGGCAACGGCGCAGCGATTCCCGGGCTACACAAAGCTGAGCGTGTACCGCTCTATCCGGGCCCGGGACCACCAGTCATGGATGAGTCCCGTCGTAGGGATGATGAAGAACAGATGCGTGGCATGGACTGAGGCAGTCCGTGTGCCCGACCGCTCCATGGTCGGGCACGCCGCGTGGGACCTCGCGTTCCACGTGTTCGACACTTGCCCCGGATCGCGTGTCCCGCACGACTGCGAAATGGAGGCGAATGGAAACCGACACCGAGAGGCAGTATCGATCGGTCAGTCAGTTGAAGGAGTGGCGACAATGCCACTACCGGTGGTACCTCGCCCGCGAGAAGCTGGATGAGAACGGGCAGCGAATCTGGCAGCGTCCAGCGGCCTGGTTGGCCCAGGGACTCGCGGTCCACGAAGCCGTGGAGTGGTTCGAGAAGTCGAACCGCGAGGGCAGCCTGGAAGACATGAAGCAGGTCTACTCGGAGGCGTACGACAAACACATCAACCGGCTTGCTGAGGAAACACCCAACTTTGAGAGTTGGTTCGGGTCGGGATGGCGGTACCCCGCTGTCAAGGACATCCCGAGGCGATACGACAAAGGCTTGAGGCAAGTCGAAAGGTACTACAAGTACGTCACCGAGGTCCGTCCCCAGGACACACTGCTGAGGCAGACGAACGGAGAGCCGTTCGTGGAGGTCCAGTTCCAGATCCAGCTCGGCGATGTGTGGGTGCGGGGCGTGATAGACCAGGTGTATTGGGACGACCAGGCCCTGGACTGGCGGATCCGGGACATCAAGACCGGCAAGGCGCCAGGCGATGAGATCCAGCTGGCGGTCTACGCCATCCCGGTCAACCGGGACTACGGCATGGATATCACGACCGGCGACTACTGGATGGCGGAGTCCGGAAAGCCGACGATCGTGTACGACCTGACGAAGTGGCCGCGCTCTCGCCTGGAGGATGCGTTCGGCGAGCTGGACGAGGGCATCCGTTCGGAAAGGTTTGACCCGAACCCAAGCAGAGAGAACTGCATGTTCTGCCCAGTGGCCGCGGCATGCGAGTACGCGGCTTATTCATAACCCGAACTTGTTTCGGTACACGTGAAAGGAGACAAGCTATGGTGGAAGACAAGAGGCACAGGCTAGGAATGGTGCTCACGCTGCTGGCGATCGCGTCGTTCTTCGCTGGCCTGCTCGGCTATGCCTGGACCGGCACGTGGCAGTGGGCTGTCACGGGCCTAGCAACGGGGATCGTCGGGGTGCTGACGGGGGCGGTGGTGGCTCGCGTATGACAGTCCGGTGCATCTCGTGCGGAGAGGAGTACCCGAACCACAAACCCGACTGTCAGCAGCTGAATCCGCCTCCCGTCCCGGAGCCTGACAGAGAGGAGTACACCAAACCATGAGGATCGGAGACCTATAGTTGTGACCGTTCGAATGTTTCTGATCGCACTGGCGATAGCCCTGATCCTGGCTTTCGGGAATTTCCACGGAGCACCCGGTGCGGGATAGCGGATGGGAGACGGCGAAAGTCGGAGACAGATGGGAGTAAGGAACAGCGACTGTCCAGTGTGCGGCGGGGTCGGCTCGCAGCACTGCTGGCTGTGCAGGAGAGGAGGACAGGATCTACTCACCACTACAGTCGCGGCGAGTCGGGGGGAGCACCGGCAAGCCGCTGGAGCCTGTGTTCAAGAACCTGGAGCGCGCGGGCACCCACTTCCTGCGTGGCCAGCTTAGCCTGATCGCATCAGGCCCGGGGTGCGGAAAGTCAATCTTCGCACTGACGCTGGCGCACAAGTCGAGGGCCTCGTGCCTGTACTTCTCGGCCGACACCGATGCAATAACCCAGCTGGCGCGGGAGATCTGCATCGCTACGGGCTGGTCGTGGGCTCGCTCCATGCAGGCCGCGATGTCGGACGACATACCTGCGGAAGTCCGGAAAAAGCTTTGGGATCTGCCGATAAGGTTCGAGTACAACACCAGCCCCACGCTGGATGACATCGAATCGACGATGGAATCGTACGTCGAGGTGTTCGGCACGTTCCCAGAGCTGATCGTCATCGACAACATCCGGGACATCCAGTACGACACGGAGATCCCGGACGACACGATCGCCAAGCTGGACCCGCTGACGAAGTACCTGAAGGACATGGCGCACGGAACGCAGGCACACGTGATGGCGCTCCACCACGTCACGGGCCCGTACAACGATGGCGACAAGCCCATCCCGCTGTCCGGCCTTCGCGGACAGCCGGGCGCACTACCAGAGCTGATCATCACGCTGTTCAAGACCGTAGACCCGGGCGGTGGGGCGGACATCCTGCACGCCAGCACGGTCAAGTTCCGGGGTGGCAGGGCTGACGCCTCGGGCAACACGTACGTTGATCTGCTGTTCGACGGTGACCACATGACGGTCACCGACCTTTGACACGGCTCTAAAACTTGCTTAGGGCCACGAGAGAGGAGACAAGATGAGCCAGAAGGACCCCACGAAGCCTGACCCGAATGTCTTCCACGGTATTGGGTCGGCAGAGCGGATCGTCATTAAGCCTGGCGCGGAGACGATGCCGTACATCCCGATTGAGGTGTACGACCAGGAGCACAAGATCTCGTTGGAGCTTCCGAACGTCGAGGCCTTGCGGCTGTCGCATGCGCTGATCATGAGTTCCGAGGGAAACATCGGTGACCCCGAGATTGCGATGGTGACGGCGGTCGCTCGAATCAGTCGAGCGGTCGCTGTGGCCCGGCGGTTGGGCTATGGAAATCTGGGGGATCTCCTGGAGTCATTCCTGGTGTATCCGCTCATTAAGAGCGACACACTACCGGTGATTCTCAGCCTGACGGGAGCCGCATTTGATGAGTGACAAGAAGATCAAGATCAGTTCCGACACCTGGGAGCAGCTTCAGGCCAATTTGCAGGAGCTGACCCGCGAGAACAGCGAGCTGAGCGATAAGAATGCGGCCTTGGCCCAGGAGGTCGCGAACCTGAAGGAGGAGATCGAACGTCTGAACCTCAGCGTGCAGGACCTGAGGGAGGCGCTGGAACAGGCCAAGCAGGACATGAGCGCGTACGACACCGAGGCCCAGGAGCTGGCGGCCCGGCTGACGAAAGCCGGGCAGGCGAATTGTGATCTTCGCCAGCGGTTGGCGGAGGTGAAGAACCAGTTGAAGGAGGCGAACCGTCGGTACGGCCGAGCATCCCAGACGATCGGCGAGCTGCGGAACGCGAATCTCGCGCTCCGCACAAAGAACGTCGTCTACTCCGGAGCGCTGAAGGACCTGGGGGTGCTTTGACCCCGAAAGCTTTGACCCCGAAAGAAACCCTGGACCAAATTCAGTCCAGTCAGCGGATCTGATGGGAGTTGATGATGACGGATGACCAGACCCGAGAGCGAAGGAAGAAGCTGGAAGAGGCTCCCGGAGTCAACCGGTTCTACCCGGAGCCAAGGACGCACACGCAGTTCTTGGTGAATCTCGGGCGGTGGAACCGTGTGGTGCCGAATCGCGCCGATCGGCGGCGCGCAGCGCGCCGTCGTGGTCGATGACCCGTCGCTGGCCGCGATCGTGATGCTGTCAGGGATTGTAGGTCTGATCATCGGGCTGGCGATTATATTCGAGGATGATGACAAGTGATTCTGAACAGGGAGGTAACAGAGATCATCGGCGGAGTGTTCATAGTGCTCGGGGTGTGGGGCCTGCTGGCGGTCATCGGGGCCGCAGTCTGGTCTATGCTGTTCCGGGCCTTCCGTCGTGACCGCCGGTAAGAAGAAGCGTGTCTGCAAGGACTGCGGTAACACTAAGCGAGCGGCCAAGTACCCCGGGCCCCGGTGCTTCACGTGCCACAAACAGCGGCAGGCGGCCCTAACGGCCACCCGGCGGTCCCGGCACATCGAGCAGAAATTCGGTATCACCGAGGCTGAGTATCAGGCGATCTACCAGGCCCAGGGCGGCGTCTGCTATCTGTGCCGACGGGCTCGCGGGAACCGGCGGGTCCGGCTGGCGGTCGACCACGACCACCGCCTGGCGAGGTTGCACAACCACCCGGCCGACCAGGGGTGCCGCGAGTGCGTTCGCGGCCTGCTGTGCAAGAAGTGTAACCGGGATGTCCTCGGGCACCTTCGCGACGACATCACAGCTTTCCAGCGCTGTATCGAGTACCTGACCAACCCACCCGCACGGCGGGTGCTGGGCGCTTTTCCGCGCCCATGAACTTGAGAGGGGACACATGGCATACTCATGGGTCAGCGGCTACAAGCCGCGATCCGCGTACGAGGAGTACCAGGAGCGGCTCCAGGAGTCGCTGAAGCAGAAGGCGGATCAGGACAAGCGGCGGAGTGAGGAAGACTCCGATGACGACGAGCCTGATCGTTAAGGTACTGACTCACTATTACCCACACTGGGATCCGCCGAAGGACCGGGGGAGAGAGTGGATACCCACTCTCTGCCCGTTCCATGGAGACGAGAATCCGTCGGCCACCATTTCGCTCGTCCGGAACGCCTTCAAGTGTTTCGCTTGCGGCGAAAAGGGTGACGCGCTGGCAATCATCATGAGGAAGGAGGGGATCGGGTATCTCCAAGCCCTTGATTTCGCAGAACGACTTCAACCTGGTAGCCGCGAAGCGTTACGTAACAGCACTGCCCGGAAGCCCCGCAGAAGCGCATCTGGAAACCCGCGGACTGGTAGGCAGAGGGATGGCACAGTTCGCACTGGGGTATGTGGCAGAGCCACTCCCTGGTCATGAGAACTACCGGGGCAGGCTGGCGATTCCGTATATCCGATTCCCCCGCGTAACGGAGAGAAACGGGATTGTTGTGACGCTGCGGTTCCGCTGCCTGGAGGACCACAACCACAAGGACCGCGACGTGTGCAGGGGAAAGTACCTGGGCTTGCCCGGTGAGCTGGGCAAGCCCCGGCTGTACAACACGCGGGCGATCCAGATTGAGCACGACGAGATCGCCATCACCGAGGGTGAGCTGGACGCCATCACGGCCACGCTCGCAGGGGTCCCGGCTGTGGGAATCCCCGGCGCCACCTCGTGGCGCACTCACTTCCGGGCCCCGTTCCTGGGGTACGCGCACGTCTGGGTGCTCGCTGACGGAGACGCGGCGGGAACCCAGTTCGGGGAGATGGTTACCGGCTACCTAGACAACGCGACGGTTGTTCAAATGCCGGAAGGGAAGGACGTTAACGATTTCGTTAACGAGAACGGACAGGACGCACTGAAGGAGATGATCGATGATGCCCGACGAGCGGCAGAAGTTCGAGCTGCATGACGAGGTGTACAACGCGAAGCTGGGCACGACCGGTCGGATCGTGGACACGGTCGGCAAGTACCACTACGCAGTCGACACCGGGGACAAGCTGGAGGTCTGGCCCAGCGACGACATCGAGCGGGTGCCTCCCGCACATCCGCTCGGCCTGACCAGTGCCGACCTTGCGGTGGAGGTCGCCGACTCGATCACCCGGGCCACTAGCCGGATCCTGGCTGAGGGCCAGGACCGGTACGACGACGGAACGCAGCAGCAGTTCGAGATTCGGTCGCCCGAGGAGCTGCTTGAGGAGTCGCTGACCGCGCTGTCCGACGCGATCGCGTACGCGGTGATGGCGCAGATCAGGGTCCGTCAGGTTCTGGGCCAGGTGGATGATCAGTGAGTCTGGAGGACGCTAAGGCCGAGGACCGGGTGTACTTCCCCGGCGGCGGGATGCGAGAGCCCTCGACCGGCAAGCCCCGCTTCGAGCTGCTGGTCCCCAAGGGCTGCCCTTTCGAGCAGCAGATGCTAACCCGCCTGGCGCTCCACATGGCGTACGGCGCCGAGAAGTACGAAGACCGGAACTGGGAGCAGTTCCAGGACCCGGCGGCGCTTGCCCGCGCCGAGGAGTCGGCTTTCCGCCACTTCATGCAGTGGCTGACGGGCCATGAGGAGTACGAGAACGGCCGCAAGGTTGACCATGCCGCAGCGCTGATCTTCAACATCATCGCTGCTGAGGAGATCAAGAGGAAGCTGAGTGAGCAAGAGGATCGTAGTAGCGAGTGACATCCAGTTCCCGTTCGAGGATCGTCGGCTCGTGAGGTCGTTCATCCGGTTCGTCGGCGAATACCAGCCCGACGAGCTGGTGCAGATCGGAGACCTCATGGACTTCCCCCAGCCGTCACGGTGGTCCAAGGACACGGCGGAAGAATTCAAGGGCAGTGTGTTCGCTGACGCGGAGTATGCGGTACAGAGGTTTTGGGTGCCGATCCGGGAAGTCTATGACGGCCCGATAAAAGTCATGTACGGCAATCATGACGAACGCCCCAGGGTGTATCTGGCGAAGTACGCGCCAGCACTGGCCGAGTCCCGGGCCTTCGATCTGGACGTGCTGCTGAAGTTCGATGACTACGGCGTCGAACTGCTGCCCGACTTCTACGACTTCACGCCCGGCTGGACGATGACGCACGGGCACAAGGGCGGTATTCGGATGTCACAGGAGGCCGGTAAGACCGCGCTGAACGCAGCGATCCGGTTCAACCGGTCTGTGATCATGGGCCACACGCACCGGCTTGCGGTGGTCTCTCGTACCGTCGGCTACGACGGTGTCGGTAACACCCTGACTGGATTTGAGGTGGGACACATGCTGAACCAGCACCTTGTTGGGTACCTGAAGGGTGCCACCCCCAACTGGCAGCAGGGGTTTGGCGTGGTGCGCGTCGACGGGCACCACGTCTCGCTGCAACCGGTTAACGTCGACAACGGAAAGTTTGTGGTGGACGGGCAAACCTTTAAGCTTGCCTAGAATCTTGAGAGAGGACACGTGAACAAGAACCAGTACATCGTTGACATGCTGCCCGACATCAAGCGGGCAGCCCGTCGGGTGGCCCGCGAGTGGGCCGACGTGATCGACGCGGACGACGCAGAGCAGGAAATCGCTCTGCGGATCCTGGACCTTACAGAGCCCAAGGTCCGGGAGCTTTACGAGCTTGATCGTG
>Ga0207867_1002103_pt1 | contig 11775 bp, 17 predicted proteins | sample HigsolmetaAR206D_FD_184838 | JGI IMG/M metagenome (GOLD analysis project Ga0207867, IMG submission 184838) | Ionic liquid and high solid enriched microbial communities from the Joint BioEnergy Institute, USA - AR20-6-D (SPAdes) (version 2) ...
CGACTGCGCGGAGGTCGTCCAGGAGGAGTGCACCGACGATCCCGGGAACGGCGACTCGCAGGACGGCGACTCGCAGGACGAGGACTCCCAGGACGGCGACTCGCAGGACGGCGACTCCCAGGACAAGGACACCAAGAACAACGACGCCAACCAGGACGACGACGACAGCACCCCGATCCCGAGCAACATCAACACCGGCAGGGCGTACTGATGCGGCGCGCCCTCCTCGTGGGGGCGCTCTGCATAGCCCTCGCCGGCTGCGGCGCCACCACACCTAATGATCCTGAGCGGATACCAGCTGACCTGCCCACCCAAGCAGCCACCACACCGCAGGTCGCCGACCCCGCCCGCGTGCTGATCCCGAAACTCGGCGTCGACGACAACCTCGTGCCCGTCGGTATCTGCCGCGGCTACAGCGAGATGTGCCCCGACGGGCCCGGCGGCATGGAGCTACCGCCCGTCGAGGACACCGGCTGGTACAGGCCCGGCCCCGAGCCCGGCGAGCCCGGGCCCGCGGTGCTCGCCGGCCATGTCAACTGGAAAGGTCGACCGGGCGCGCTCGGCCGCATCGGCGAGCTCGAACCGGGCGACCTGGTCACCGTCGTCGACGTGCACGGCATCCACCGCACCTTCGTCGTCGACACCGTGCAGCAAATCCCCAAGACCGACTACTGGTCGCGCACCGTGCCGGCAGTTTTCGGCCCGACCCCGGGGCCGGAGTTGCGGCTGGTGACCTGCAGCGGCCAGGTCGTGGACGGCAACTACAGCGACAACACCGTCGTGTCCGCCCACCTGCTCACCTGAGGAGCGACCCCGGCATGGTGCGACGCGTCAAGCCACTCGCCAACGGCCGCATCCGTGACCCCTACTGCGCGTGCAACCATGGCCCCGCCGTGCACACCGACGACGGCGCGTGCAAGCTGCGCAAGTCGTGCGGCTGCACCGGCTGGACCCCGGTGCCGTACGAGTACGTGACCGAGCCGTGCCAGCGGTGCGCCGCGCTGCATCGCGAGGTGCACGCGCTGCGGGCCCGGATTGAGCGCATCCAGCAGGCGCTCGCCGCACCGCCGCCGAAGCCGCACCAGCAGCAGCGTCCGCGGGTGCGGATCCCGGAGCAGCGCAGCCGTGTCGGGCACCCGTACGACGAGCTGTTCCGGGCGCGCGTGCAGGCCCGCACCGGTGTCGACCCGGCGCCGCGGGAGCCGGTGCGATGACGATGCCGCCGATCCCGCACGACGACGAGGTCACCCGCGAGTACCGCCGCGCTCTCGACGAGCTGAACCTCTTGTTTACCCAGCTCACCGGCAGACCGCCGTACATGGATGCGCAGTCGCGCGCCTACCGGGAGATGACCCCGGCCGATGCGGTGCCCGACGAGGACATTCCGCGGTGGGCGTCCCGCTGCCACGACCCGCTCGACCCGACCCGGCCAGTCGCCGAGCAGCTGCGGCTGCCGGAGCAGTACGAGGCCGAGCGGTGGGACCGGTTGCGGATCGACACCGGGGGTGGGTGGTGACCGGCATCTACGTGCCGTGGCTCGCCGACGCTGCCCGGTTGACCGGCTACCCGGTCGTCGAGGTCGCTGGGTGGCGCAGCCGCGGCCACGGCGGCATGAGCGCGGTTGAGGGCGTGGTCATGCACCACACCGCCGGCCCGAGGACGGGGGAGTACCCGTCGCTGGCGGTGGTGCGGGACGGCCGCGCTGATCTGCCCGGGCCGTTGGCCAACCTCGGGTTGGGCCGCTCTGGCACCGTGTACGTGATCGCGGCCGGCTTGGCGTACCACGCGGGCACGTCGCGGTGGGCTGGGGTGGACCCGGACGGCCGCCCGTTCGATTTCGTCAACCTCAACGCGCGATTCCTCGGGATCGAGGCCGAAGACGACGGCGACGGCACCTGGACGCCTGAGCAGCTGGATTGCTACCCGCGGCTGGTCGCGGCGCTCTGCTACTACATGCGCCGCCCCGCAAGCCGGGTGTGCGCGCACCGAGAGTGCGCGTTGCCGGCCGGGCGGAAGCCGGACCCGGCCGGCATCGACATGCCGACGTTCCGGGCGCATGTCGGGTCGCTGCTGGTCGACCCGCTCAACCGCATTCCTCGCAACCGGCCGGCTGCGCCGGTCAAGCCCGTGAAGGACGACGACGCGATGTACATCAAGTGCCAGCTCACCCCGTCTGGTAGCCCGGCGATCGCGATTCTGTCCGGCCCGATCTTCGTTGGTCTGGGCACCGAGCAGGAGCGGCAGTCGGCCGAGGCCGCGATCGCGGCGGGCGCGATCTGTCAATGGGTGAACCCGGCGACCTGGAACGAGTTGGACCGTCGCTCGCACGCGCTGTGTGACAACCCGCGCCCGGTCGCGGTCACGCAGCTGCCACAAGACGCCACCCGGTGACCGTGCCGAATCACGGCAGCGCATCATGAGGAGACCGCCATGACCGTATCCGAAAATCCTGTGAAGCCCCGGGTGCTGATCTTCGGGCGCGAGCCGGCGATGATCTCGGAACTCATCGCCAGCACTCTTCTTGTGCTGCACCTTTTCCTGCTGCCTGGACTCGATGAAGGTGTGCAGGCCGCGATCAACGCGGTCGTCGTCGCGGCCGCGTCGGTGTACACGGCGTGGAAGGTGCAGAGCGACCAGCTGCTGCCGCTGCTGGTCGGCTTCTTCAAGGTCGTGATCACGCTGATCGTGACGCTCGGCGTGACCATGAGCGAGGCGCAGCAGGCCGCGCTGCTGACGCTGATGTCGATGATCGCTGGTCTTTTCGTGCGCGGCGCGGTCGACGCCCCGGTCGACGCGAACGGCCACCGGAAGGCTGCGACGACCTAACTCGATCGTCCCGGGCCCGCATCCCCGAGGCTCACACCCATCGCGGGCCGGGAACACGGACTCCGCCCGCCACGGCCCCCGAGCGTGGCGGGCGGAGCCGTGTCCAGCGACGAGTAACGCGGCACCGCCACGTTCCTACGTTGATCACGTGACTATGCGCGTACGTGTCGTGACCCTCGCGGCGGCTGCTGGTGTGGTGGCAGCCGCAGTTACCGGCTGCTCCGCCCAGCGTGACGCAGAATGCGCTCGAGCCGTCGACGAGGCCGCTACCGCGCTGATCGGGCTGATCGAGCGCATGGACAACATCGGGTCGACGCAGCAGCAGCCAGAGCCCGACATGTCCTCGGCAGCCCGCATGAGGATGGCGTGCGAGCACGACTTTCCCTCCGCCTACAGCGATCTGATCGTGCGGATCAAGGACGGCTACGCGCCACGCAATGTCTTCAGCGGGTTCACGCAGAAGATGTTCATCTCTGCGCTCTGCATCCGCAGCGACGACCTTGGGGTGCCCACCGACGAGCTGACCGACGCTGCACGGCAGGTGTGCCAGCTCGCTTAACCGATCTGCAGGTCGTCGAGCACGGCGGCGATCACCTGGCGCGCCTCGTCGTCGAACACCGCCAACGCCTCCAGCTGGCCGAACTGCTTCACGAAAACGGCGACGTCCACCGGGTTGGTCAGGAAGGTCGCCGCCGTCTCGATACCGACCAGCACAGCCCGCTCGTCGAAAAGGTCGAACCCGTGCGTGGGCGCCAGATCGACCGCGCTCCGCCACGGGATCACCCCGACCCGCACCCCGGGCAGCCGAGACCGGTCGATGAGGTGGCGCAGCTGCTCGACCATCACCTCCGGGCCACCGAGCTGCCACCGCAGCGCCGCCTCCGGGACGACCACGGTGACCTGGTGCTGGCCGTCGCCGACGATCGTTTGTCGCTCGGTCCGCGCGGCCACCTCGGCGGCCTGCGCGTCCGGGGTCATGTCGCCGCCGGACGCGAAGACGGCGCGCTGGTAGGCGGGTGTCTGCAGCAGGCCGGGGATGAGCAGCGGTTGGAAGGTGCGCAGGTGGATCGAGCCGTTCTCGATCCGCTTGATCCGCTCCTGCAGCCCGCCTCGTCGCAGGATCACCTTGGCCGGCACGCTGGTGCGCTCGCGCAGGTCACGCACCATGCGCAGCAGCTCGGCCCGGTCGGCCGGTGATGCCCCGTACACCCGCGCCAGCTCGGTCGCCTGCTCGACGCTCGGCACGATCAGGCCGCGCTCGTAGCGGGACAGCCCGGACTGGGAGACACCGCGCGCCAACTTGGACGCGGAGTTCGCCGACAGTCCCGCCTCGGTGCGCAGCCTGCGCAGCAGCCGGGAGAGCGCGTCGAGCTGCTTCGGGTCGTAGTCGCGCTTGCGGTTAGGCACTGGCCGCCACCGGGCGGTGGTACTCGGGGTGGCGGGCCCACCACGCGGGGAAAGGCTCGGCCAGTCGCCACGCGGTCTCGGCGGCGTCGACGTACGGGGCAGCGTCGTCGCCGTCGAGAGCGTGGGCGTGCAGGAACTTGCCAGCCATGCTGTAGGCCATCAGCGCGATCCGCTGCCGGTCGAGCATCCAGAACTCGGCGTCGACCACCTCGGCAGGCGCGGGCCGCTCGGTGAGGTCGAGGATGCGGATGTCCTCCCCGGCGGACACGTTGGCGACGTAGGCCCAACCCATCTCGAATCGCAGGTAATCGCTGGGTGGCTCGCGGAGCACACGGACCCGGCGCACGGTCGCGCCACGGCTGCGCTGCTGCTGCACCCACCGTCCCCAGCCGCCGACGACCTCGGGCGAGGGCCCGGGTTCGCCCGCGAGGAAGCGCGCGAAGTCGTCCCCGTCTGAGGCCACGTCGTAGTAGGTGAGTGTTTCGTAGCGCAGCGCGTCGCTGGTGAACCGGTCGGTGTACTCGTCGAGCTGCTGCTCGTCGAGTCGCATGGTCACCCCGCGCCTGCTGTGTCGAAAACCTCGTCCGGCACCCACAGATAGCCCTCGCCCTGTGGCGGCAGACCAAGGTCGGCCAGCACCTGCGGGTCGGTGATCAGGTAGCCCTGCACGATGCGGCCACCCGGCAACGCGACGTGTCGGCCGACGCCGGCGCACTGCTTGCCCGAGCCGCACTCGCGGGACTGCCACGTCAACCTCTGCTGCTCCATCGGGTCCCCTCCCGAACGACAACACGCGCAGTGTCTTCGGGCGGGGACTGCTTAGTCAACTCGGCACGGCGTGCATAACCCAACCGACCGGACGATTATGCACACTTGCCAAGTATGCATAACATGATGGCGTCGGCCGCCCGGCGAGAACGGCGTCCCCTCCCGAAACACCGCCGAGCGGCCGACACAACACCACCGCCGACCACCCCAGGAGGTCCCACTCGTGACCACCACCCCGACACCGACCACGACCTGCCCGTCCTGGTGCGACCCCCGCTCACACGCGGTCAACGACACCCACGGGTCCACACCGATCACTCACCAGGCCGTCTACGACGACGTCGAGATCTCGATGGCCGTACGCAGCACCGGCACGAGCACCCGAGTCACGCTCGACATCCGCAACCTCGTCAGCCAGTGGCCCGGCGGCGCTCCCATCGAAGCCGGGGTCGAGCTGCTGCCTGCCGAGGCCGAGCTGATCGCGCACCGGCTACTGCTGCTCGCATCGCTCGGGCGAGGAGGTGCGCGGTGAACCTCACCGAGTTCCTGCTCGCACTCGCCGCGGTCGTCGCCGCAACCGCCTACCTCATGCCGATCAACCCGCCCACCACACGCGGCGACGACCAGCAGCACTGACCCCGCCGAAACCGTGACCTGGAGCAGCTGACCGTGCACGACCACACCGCACCCACCCGCCGTCGGCGGCCGTCCGCCGCGACCGTCGCCCTCGCCGTCGGTGCGCTCGGATCCGGCGCCGCCAACGTGGCGTGGACGTGGGAACTCGGCCCCGTGCGGGTCGTGGCCGGACTTTTCGCGACCGCGCTGGTACCGGTGTCGCTGCACCTGTGGCCGCGCGTACCGATCACCGGCGTGTGGACCCGGATCATCCGGGCGCTGGTCATGGGCTACATCTGCGTCGCCGCCGCGATCGTCAACCTGGCGCACTCCGCGCAGCTGCTCACCACCGACCCGGCCGCGCCCCGCCCGGTCGCCGAGGACCTGCGGCTCGCGATCCTGCTGATCACCGCCGTCGAGGGGGTGATGGTGATGGCCACCCTGGCCAAGCGGCGCCGCCCCGAGCAGCCCGCCGCGGCGCAGGTGTCGTCGCACACCGTGGCTGCCCTGGTCACGGTCGCACGACTGGCGCAGCAGGCGCAGCAGCAACGGCCGACTGCTCGTCGCACCCGTACCCGCACCAGCCACGCTGCACCAGCACCCACGCCCGCCCCGGAGCCGGAGCAGCAGCCCGAGCCTGAGCCCGAGCGGGAGCAGCCCGCCGGGAAGGTCAGCCCGCGCGAATGGGCCGAAGCGCACTGGCCGGTCACCGGTGCCGAGATCAAGATGGCGACCGGGTGCTCCAAGGCGCACGCCTACCGCATCGCCGCTGACCTGAAGCGGGAGAAGGCCGCGTCATGACCACGCAGCCCGAGCCCGCCGCCGGGGTGGTGCTGCGGAAGGACCTGCAGCCCGCCGTCGAGGTGCCGCAGCTGTCCCGGGCACGCCGCGCCGTGCTCGCCGTCGCCCGACCACTGCCCAACCGGCAACAGCTCGCCGCGTCCGCGCGCTGGTGGGCCGTGCACCTGCTGCGCGTGGCGCCGTGGCTTCCACTGCTCGTGCTGCGCGAGCTACGACCGATCGGCCGCGGCCTCGGTGACCTGCTGCACCGCTGGTCGACATGGGTGTCTGCGCAGGACCGACACGAGTACGCCAAGGCCGCCGAGGGCAACCTCAAGGCCAAGCAAGGGTTGGCCGCGTCCAAGACGCAGACCGCGCGCCGCTGGCTGTCCCTCGCCGCCGTGCTGGTGGCGCTCACCGCCGGGGTGTGGGCGTGGCTGCGTCAACCACTCACGCTCGCCGCTGCCGCCATCCTCGTGGCGGCAGCGCTGGACTGGCACGGCCGACGACTGCTGCCCGGTGCGGACCCGCTGCCCGCGGCGGTGCAGGTGCCACGGGTGCTCGACGACGGCGTGCCGCTGTCGCAGATCACCGCGTCGATCCTGGAGACGCTGGAACGCGAGGGATTCGAGCCCGGCTCGGTCGGCGTCGCGGAGCCGCTGGTGTACGACCACGACCGGCACGAGTACCGCATCAGCTTGGCCACCCGCGACGAGATCAAGCCCGAGCACCTGCGCGCCATCGAGCGGGCGGTAGGGGCGCGGGATTACGCGGTGCGGAACTTGGCCACCGACACCGCGACCGTGCGGCAGCTGGTCATCCGGGTCGGGGACCCGCTGGCGACGCCGGTGGAGCGGCCGTGGATCCCGACCGGCAGCCGCTCGATCGTGGAGGGCATCACCCTCGGCGTCTCCGCCACCGAGGTGCCGTTCACCATCCCGTTCGCCGGGGTGCACATCCGCATCGTGGCGGGCACCGGCGGCGGGAAGACGTCGTGGCTGCTGCGGTCGATCATCGACGGGTTGTCTGCCTGCCACGACGTGGTGATCGGCGGTATCGACATCACCAACGGGCCCGAGCTGACGCTGTGGCGCGACGTCATCCAGTACAAGGGGTTCGACCCGGCCTCCGCGGACAAGGTGCTGGACAAGGCGCTCGCCGAGATCGACCGCCGCTCCAAGATCCTGTCGGCGATCGCGGAGGACGACGACCCGGACAACGACGCCGCCGAATGGCACTCCGGGCTCGGGCCGGCCTTCGTGGTGCTGGTCGACGAGTTCTCACAGCTGGCCGCATTCGACGGCCGTACCGGCCCCACCAACCCGAACGGGCTGAATCTGCTGGCGAAATGCGAGCAGATCGTGCGCACCGGCCGCAAGCATTGGGTGTCGCTGGTGATGTTGACGCAGAAGACCGGCAATTCCGACTTCGGGTCCACCACGATGCAGACCCAGTGTGCTGTCACCATCGCTGGGCCGTGCGACCAGCAGGACGCCAACCGGATCTTCGGCGCTGATCGTCGCGAGGCCGGGTACACGCCGCACCTGCTGCGTCCCGGCGTGGAGGGCGATGCACGCGACGCGGGCAAGGTTTTCGTGGAGTCGCCGTGGCACCGCACCCCGGACATCTACCGGGCCTACGCGCCGGGCACCACCGCAGAGGTGAAGCGGCGCGCTCGACAGCGCATCGAGGACGGGCTGCCCCGCCTGGACAGCACCCTGCCCGCGGAGGTGCTGGACGCGGTCGAAGTGCCACCGGTGCTGGCCGCCGTGGAGGCTGCTTTCCGCGACGCGGGCTGCCCGGAGCGGATGGCCACCGCCGAGCTTCTGGACCGGCTCGCCGACGCCGGGCTGACGCTCACCTCGGGCAAGCTCGCCGACGAGGTGCGTCCCGCCGGGCTGCAGCCGACCCGGTGGCACAAGGCCGGGTCGAGCCCGGTTCGCGGGTACCGGTGGGTCGACGTCGAGCGTGCCATTCGGGAGATCACGTGAGGCCCGGCAGTGCCCGGCAGTGGCCGGTACGGGGCCGGTCACGGCCCGGTACGCGGGGGTGGTCGTGTCCGGCACAGTGCCGGGCCGCGACCGGGTCGCGTGCCGGGAGAGTGCCGGGCGGGTGGGCGCGATGATGGGCCGCCAGCACGCCTGCTGCGGACTGCTCGTCGGGGTGGCGCTCGCCGGGCTGGTGCCGTCCGCGCCGCTGCCTGTGCGGGGGCTGGTGGTGGCCGTCGCTGGCGGGGCAGCACTGCTGCCGGACCTGGACCACCCGGGCGCGACCGCGGCGCGGTCTCTCGGTCTGCTGACCCGGGTGATCGCGCACGCGGTGGACTGGGTGAGTCTCACGGTCTACCACGCGACCCGCGCCCCAGGAGACCCCGCGGAGCGTCGCAGTGGACACCGCACCCTGACGCACACGGTGCCCGGGTGTCTCCTTCCTGGTCTCCTGCTCACGGTTGCTGGTCTCTTGTGGCCGGTCTCCTTGGCGGTCGCGTGCAGTCTCTTGACCGGTCTCCTCGCGCTGGGGCTCCGCCGCGCGGGTCTCCTACTGCTGGTGGTCTCCTCGGTGGTCTCCTGGTGGACGCTGACCACGTATCCGGGCTGGTGGTGGCTGGTCTCGGTCGCGGTCTCCTGCGGGTGTCTGGTGCACCTGGCAGGAGACTGGGTGACCGAGGCCGGTGTGCCGCTGCTGTGGCCGCTGCAGTCAGAGCAGTGCCGCTGGAGACTGCTGACCGCTCCGGTCACCTTCCCGGCGGGTAGCCCGGTGGAGACCCAGATCGTTGCGCCGCTGCTGCTGCTCGGTCTCCTCGTCGAGGCGTTCTGGGCGACCGGTCTCCTCGGTGCCGTCGTCGCTGCTGTCTCCCCGGAGGTGTCGGGATGAGCAGATCCGTGGTGTGGGCGTCGGGTCGGCGCGAGCCGGCGCCGGGAGCGCCGAGGTCTCCTCGGCGTCGTCGTCGGCTGCGTCGGCCGTCGCTGCTGACCGCGTTCTGGGCGCTCGTGACCCTGGCGCTGCTCGTGGTGCTGACCATGACCGAGGTCGCGCTGTCGGTGATCTGGCTGGTGCTGTCGGCGGTGGCGACGCTGCTGTCCGCGGCGGCCGATCAGGTGGCCAAGCGACCGGCTGCACCACCTCCGCCGCGTCCGGGTGCTGCGGCTGCGAATCCCCGGGGAATCGCGGATCGCGGGGGTGGTGGCCGACAGGCCGGTACGGCGGTGCCTCGCTGCACCAAGACCGGGCAGCCGATCGACGAGTGCCGCTGCGCTCAGCGGCACGTGAAGACCGCCGACGGGGCGCGCCGGTACCGCCTGCCGGTGGGGTCGCCGATGCCGGGCAAGGCCGGTGGTCGCGCGCAGAAGGGCACGAGCAGCAAGGCTGCCAAGAGGTCGGCCGGGCCGCGCGTGCCGACGACCAGCAACGCCCGTCCGTCCCGGCCGCCGGTCGGTGAGGTGATGCGGAGGGGGTCGTGACCGAGGTTGCGGTGCGGCCGCTCGTGGTGGAGGGCGAGGTGATCTGGTCGTCGCTGGCGTCGGAGCCGCCGCCGGAGTCGCCGCTGCGTGGGTGCGGGCTGGTGTGGACGCCAGCGTCACGGGCGGAGATTGCCGCCTCGATCGCGGCTGCCCGCCGTAGGCGGTGGTGGCGGCGTGTGCGGGGGCGCCGGTGATCGCGCTCGTGGTGGCCGCTGCGGTGTACGTGGCCACCCGGACGCTGCTGCTGGCGGTCGCCGCCGGTGTGGTGGCGGCGGCGGTGCACGCGTGGTGCTACCCGTACAAGCGGTGCTGGCGGTGCCGTGCTCGTGGTGGGCCGCGGAAGACGGACGCGTCCGGCCGGTATTGGCGTGATTCGTGTGTGGTGTGTGGCGGTTCGGGGAAGCGGGTGCGGTTCCTGGCTCGCATTGTCGGGGGTTGGGGGTTGGATTGATGCCGCGGCCGGAATCGTTGGCCGAGGTGTTCGCGCAGCTCTTCGCCGCGGATCCGGGGCGGGCGCGTCGGATCGTCGAGGAGCACCAGCTGGATGCTGCCGGCCGGTGCCGGGCGTGTGAGGTGCGCGGCTGCACGCTGCGGGCGTGGGCGCTCGACGCTCTTGCGCGTCGTGGCGAGGTCGGCCGTACGCCGCGGTGGCGCCGCGACGACATCGAGCGGTACGCGCGGGAGGCGCCGCCGGGTCGTCGTCGGCGTGGTGGTGGGGAGCTGGCTTGACGGGCGCGGCGCCCGTCGTCGGACGGTGCCGCGCGGGCTCAGCCCGACTGGCGAGCCCGTCGACGTGGCGGGCGGTGTGCTTCCAGGGCTGGGTCAGCGGATCACTCACTAATCCTGTCTATAGGGTAGACAGCACATGTCTACACTCTGTACAGTACGAGTCATGACGCAGAACATCACCCCCGGCCAGATCGTCACCATGACCAACCGCCGCGGCGAGACCATGACCGCGAAGGTGCTGCTCGTCCACCCCGAGAGCGTCTTCCCGCAGGGCAAGGCCCGCGTGGAATTCATCGATGGCCACATGCGCGGCGAAGTCATGGACTTCGCCATCTCCCGCATGACCCCCGTCGCCGGCGCCTGACGCTCCGCCCCGCTCCCGAGAGGACCAGCCATGCCCCGCACCGTCACCGTCACCTTCGCATCCCCCGAGATGGCCTCCCGAGTCGCCGGTCTCCACCAGATAAGAGATGCCCAGAGGGTGGCTACCGCCGGTAAGCACGTCGAGCTGAGCACCGACGCGCTCGAGGCCCTTGCCGAGTTGCCCGAGGATCACGACGGACACTTCGACGGCCGCAGCATCGTCGTCGGTGGCATCGCCTACCCCGTCGAAGGGCTCGTCACTGACACCCCGCTGCGCCGCGAATGGGCGCCGTGGCTCGGCCCCGCCGCTGACGAGATGAGCGACGAGCAGATCGAGCAGCTCGCCGAGGCCGCAGCGCTCGTCGACGAGCGCTGGCCCGACGAGCCCGACTACCAGGAGGAGCGCACGGCGGCCCTCTCGGCGATCGTGCAGGTGCTCATCGGTGACGAGTCGCTGGAAAAGATCGCCGAGCAGTGGCGGCGCGCCCGGCTCGCCGAGATCGAGGCCCGCGCCGCGCTGACCGGGGCGCTGGCCGGGATGAAAGCCGCCGGGGTGTCCGAGGTGAAGCTCGCCGAGCGGGCCGGGATCACCCGGCTCACGGTGCGCAAGCACCTCGGCAAGGGCAAGTGACCGACCACGACCTGCCGCGGCTGCTGGAGCGCCCGCACGGGTCGCGGCTGCTCACCCGCGATGAGGTCGCCGACCGGCTCGGCTACAGCCGGACGTCGATGGCGACCGTGATGGCGCGGGACCCGCAGCGGTGGCCACGACCGGCGGCGATGCTGCGCCGGGGCCGGGTGTGGGTGCTGCTGTGGGACGCCGACG
>Ga0207867_1002109_pt1 | contig 11705 bp, 11 predicted proteins | sample HigsolmetaAR206D_FD_184838 | JGI IMG/M metagenome (GOLD analysis project Ga0207867, IMG submission 184838) | Ionic liquid and high solid enriched microbial communities from the Joint BioEnergy Institute, USA - AR20-6-D (SPAdes) (version 2) ...
TCGCGCACTTCAGGTGAATAGGTATTGCCGTTCCGTTTCGTCATGATGGCTCCTTACTCTCAAGAGGGGGAGCCTCCGGCAATCCCGGCGCGGTTCACCCGGCTCCTCGAGCTCAACAGAGCAGGCCTCTCGGACAAGGACATCTTCAGCTTCACGCTCGGCCCGACTTACGTCAGCCTTACCCAGTGGTTCACCCAAATCGTCGCCACCACATTGTTGACCGCTCTCCTGGTAATCGCGGTCTTGCGCAGCCGCATGCACCTTGTTGCGGAGTTGCGCGCCGACAAGGCAAGGTCGGCCCTGTCGCGCTATGTATCACCCGATGTCGCTGACGCGCTGAGTGACGATGTCGGCACGAGTTTCGGCGTCCCCGCCTCTCGGCATGTCGCTGTTCTGTTCGCGGACATCGTCGGTTTCACCGCAGTGGCCGAGCGCATGTCGCCCGAGAGCGCGTTCGCTCTCATTCGTAGCTTCCAGGAGCGGATCACCCAGGTCGTGTTCCGCCATTCCGGCAGCCTCGACAAGTATCTCGGCGACGGCCTCATGGTGACCTTTGGGGCCATCCAGGACGAGCCGGATGCGGCAGCTCGCGCGATCACTTGCGCGTTTGCGATGATCGATGAGGTCGATCGTTGGAACGCGAAGCGCGTGGCCCGTGGGGCCAGCACGGTTAGGATCGCCATTGGGGTCCACTACGGTGCTGTGATCGTCGGCAACGTGGGCTCCGAGCGACGAAGGGAGTTCACGGCAATCGGCGACGTCGTCAACGTCGCGAGCCGGCTCGAAGAGGCAACGCGTGAGCTTGAATGTACGTTGGCCGTCTCAGACTTCTGCGTACAGGCAGCCGGCAATGGGCTGGACGGTACTCGCTTCAACCGATCCCTCGAGTTGCAGCTTCGCGGCCGCCAGTCGTCCATTCTTATCCATATCGCGGAGTGAGCACATTGGTCTGACGATGGCTTGACTTCAACGTCAGGCTGCGAATCCGGCCTAGGTCAGCCTCTCGCCAGAAGCAGTCCTTCTGCCCTGCGCCTGGGGCACATGGACGGTCTCCACCTGTCTGTACGCCCGGGTGCGCCTTTTCTCAGCCCCGATACCGCAGGGCATCGACCAGCAAGGCAAAGGCTGGTGTGGGTTGTCGGCGGCTTGGATAGTACAGGTGGTATCCTGAAAACGGTGGACACCAGTCGCCGAGCACCCGGACGAGCCGTCCGTCCGCGAGATAGGCCTGAACCCGGTCCTCGAGCAGGTACGCCAGGCCGTATCCGCCCACCGCCGCCTCAAGGGCCATGAGTGAGGTGTTGAACACGAGCTTGCCGTCGACCTTCACCTTCACTTCCCGACCGCCTTTTTCAAACTCCCATGCTAACAGGCCGCCGGATTGCATGCGGAGATTGATACAGTCATGGCTTGTCAGATCCTCTGGCGTCCGCGGCCGTGATCGACCGGCAAAATAGGATGGGGCACCAACAACTGCCATCCGCATGTCCGGCCCGATGCGGACCGCCACCATGTCCTTGGCCACCTGCTCGCCGAGCCGCACGCCGGCGTCGAAGCGTCCCGCCACAATGTCGGTGAGACCGTTGTTGATGTCGAGTTCCACCTTGATGTCCGGGTAGTCGGGCAGCAGCCGTTCCATGGCAGGCCAGAGAACCGTATGAGCCGCATGCTCGCCCGCCGTGATGCGGATGGTCCCCGCAGGCTTCTCCCGGAACTCGCTCAGGGCGGCCATGCCGGCTTCGATCTCGTCGAGGAGCGGCCCCATGGTCGCGAGCAGGCGCTCCCCTGCGGCGGTCGGGGCGACGCTGCGGGTGGTGCGGGTCAGAAGCCGAAGTCCGAGCTGTGCCTCGAGCCCGCGCACCGTGTGGCTCAGCGCCGACTGGGAGACGCCGAGCTTCGTCGCCGCCTTCGTGAAGCTCTGCTCCCGCGCAACGGCCACGAAGGCTTGGAGGTCGTTGATCGTGTCCCGTGGCATTCATGAAAGTCCTTCATAGGTTCATGCGTGTTTTAGCAGCTAGTTGGGGGTAGTCCCAATCACTAGATCGTTGGCTGTCACCTCATCTGCCGCCCTTGCGCTCCTGAGGCTCACTCAACGGAGAACGGACATGCAAAAGCGAACACTCGGCAGGACCGGACTAGAAGTCTCGGCTCTCGGCCTTGGCTGCATGGGCCTGAGCCACGGCTACGGCCCCGCCACGGACACCCAAGATGCGGTCAGGCTCATCCGCACCGCCTTCGAGCGCGGTGTGACCTTCTTCGACACCGCGCAGGTCTACGGCCCGTTCACCAACGAAGAGGTGGTCGGCGAGGCGCTGGAGCCGATCCGCGGCCAGGTGGTGATCGCCACCAAGTTCGGCTTCGAGCTGCCCAGCCCCGACGGGCAGCAGAACCTGAACAGCCACCCAGACTACATCCGGCAGTCCGTCGACGGGTCGCTGAAGCGCCTGCGGACCGACGTGATCGACCTCCTCTACCAGCACCGGGTCGATCCGAACGTGCCGATCGAGGATGTCGCAGGGACCGTGAAGGACCTGATCGCCGAGGGCAAGGTCAGGCACTTCGGCCTGTCGGAGGCCGGCACCGGAACAATCCGCCGGGCGCATGCCGTCCAACCCGTCACCGCCCTTCAAAGCGAGTATTCCCTGTGGTGGCGCGAGCCGGAGAACGAAATCATCCCGACGCTGGAGGAGCTGGGCATCGGCCTGGTGCCGTTCAGCCCGTTGGGCAAGGGCTTCCTCACGGGGACCATCAACGCCGACACCCAGTTCGACGGCAAGGACTTCCGTACTGTCGTGCCCCGCTTCTCGCAAGAAGCCCGCCAGGCGAACCAGGGTCTTGTCGATCTCCTCGGGCGGATCGCGTCCGAGAAGCAGGTAACCCCGGCCCAGATCGCCCTGGCCTGGCTGCTGGCGCGCAAGCCCTGGATCGTGCCGATCCCCGGAACGACGAAGCTCCATCGACTCGACGAGAACATCGGCGCAGCCAATGTCGAACTGACCCCCGACGAGTTGCAGAGGATCGAGGAAGCCCTCTCCACGCTCACAGTGCACGGAGACCGCTATCCGGCTCACCTGCAAGCGCGCGTCGGCCGCTGAACCAGACACATAGGAGCCAGGATATGCAAAAGCGTAAGATCGGGAACCTTGAGGTCTCCGCGCTCGGCCTCGGCTGCATGGGCATGAGCGCCAATTATGGTCCGCCCGCGGACAGGCAGGCGATGATCGGCCTCATCCGGACGGCGGTGGAGCGTGGCGTCACCTTCTTCGACACCGCCGAAGTGTATGGCCCGTTCACCAATGAGGAGCTGGTTGGCGAGGCGCTCGCGCCTGTCAGGAGCCAGGTGGTTGTTGCGACCAAGTTCGGCTTCGATCTCGACCCGGCCACCAGGGAGCGCCGCGGTGGCGTCAACAGCCGGCCCGAGCACATCAAGGCCGTCGCGGACGCCTCGCTCAAGCGCCTGAACACCGACGTGATCGACCTGTTCTACCAGCACCGGGTCGATCCCAGCGTGCCGATCGAGGACGTCGCCGGTGCCGTCCAGGACTTGATCCAGGCCGGCAAGGTCCGGGCCTTCGGGCTCTCGGAGGCCGGGGCACAGACGATCCGCCGCGCCCACGCTGTCCAGCCCGTGGCGGCGGTCCAGAGCGAGTATTCCCTCTGGTACCGGGGTCCGGAGGCGGAGATCCTGCCAACCCTGGAGGAGCTCGGCATCGGCTTCGTGCCCTTCAGCCCATTGGGCGCGGGCTTCCTCACGGGCAAGATCGACACGTCCACGACGTTCGACAGCACGGACTTCCGCAACAGCGTTCCCCGCTTCTCGCCCGAAGCCCGGGAAGCGAACCTCGCACTCGTCGACCTTCTCAAGGACGTAGCTGCGAGGAAAGGTGCTACACCCGCGCAGATTGCATTGGCATGGCTGCTGGCGCAGAAGCCCTGGATCGTGCCGATCCCCGGCACCACCAAGCTGCATCACCTGGAGGAAAACCTCGGCTCGACGGAGGTACAGCTCACGGCCGACGATCTCCGCGAGATCGATGCCGCGGCGTCGAGGATCGAACTCAAGGGCGAACGGTTGCCCGAGGGTGCGCTGAAGATGACCGGGCTCTGATCGCACGCGAGCCAGGAGGATGTTCCGGTTCTCGTTCGATGCCATCGGAACCACCTGGGAGATCGAGACGCCGTCGCCGCTGGAGATCCACACGCGACGGCGGATCCTCGAACGGATCGAGCGGTTCGACGTGGCTTACTCGCGGTTCCGGCCGGACTCGCTGGTCTCGCGGATTGCGTCTGCGCCTGACGGTGGGTGCTTCACCTTCGCAGAGGACGCGGTCGCTCTCTTCGATCTCTACGATCGGCTGCATGCCTGCACAGACGGTGCGGTCGATCCGCTGATCGGGCGTGACCTCGAGCTGCTCGGCTACGACCGGACCTACTCCCTGATGCCGGACATGGCCGGGCTCCACAGCCATTCCCGCGCGAGGTCACGCTGGTCCAGGGATGTCCGACGCGCTGGCAGAACACTGATCACCCGGAGTCCGCTCGTCATCGACGTCGGTGCGGCCGGCAAGGGATACCTCATCGACATCGTCGCCGACATCCTGCGCGAGGAAGGATTCACGAGCTTCCTCGTCGACGGCAGCGGAGACCTGCGCCATGCAGGCGACGATGCCCTGCGGATCGGACTAGAGCATCCCTTCGATGCCGGGTTCGCCATCGGCGTGGCGCACCTGAAGAATCGTGCCCTGTGCGCCTCGGCAGTGAATCGACGTGCGTGGGGTGATGGACTGCATCACGTGATCGACGGACGCACCGGAGCGCCAACCCGCGACGTGATCGCGACATGGGTCGTCGCGGACGACGCGGCGACAGCCGACGGGCTGGCGACGGCCCTATTCTTCGTTTCGGCAGAGCGCCTCGCGCCTGCATTCCGGTTCTCCTGGGTCCGGATGTTCGCCGACGGGCGTGCCGAAATCTCCACCGACTTCGACGGGGAACTCTTCACCTGAATGGAAGGACATCGACGTGACGCTCGGAAACAGAATGAAACGGATGAACATGATCCCGGCAGCTTTGATGCTGGTGGGAGTCGTGACCCTCGGTGTGAGAGCGGAAGCGGCCTCACCCAGCACCCGGACAGCCACACCCACGGCCCAGTCCCAGCGAAACCGCTATGCGGACGGCACCTACACCGCGACCGGACAGTACGGTGACGGCCCCTCCTTCATCACGGTCAAGGCAACCCTGTCCAACGGCATCATCACGGCCGTGGTGGTGACCCCGCACGCGACCGTTCCCCGGTCGCTCGAGTTGCAGCGCCGTTTCGCGGCGGCCGTGCCGAAGGTCGTGGTCGGTAGGCCGATCGATCAGGTGAACGTCGGCAAGCTCGCAGGATCCAGCAACACGCCCAAGGGATTCAATGCCGCGATCCGGCAGATCAGGGACCAGGCCGCCCGATGATCCGGCATGGGCGCCCGCCGGGCGTCTCATGAAAGATCTTCATAGGCTCATGCGGCATTCCATGTCTAATCGATCACAGTCACCGTGGTTACATTTGAACTAGGCCACTTACGCTCCCGCCGTCACTCGCAGGGGAAGCAGCCCACAGCCATCGGTTGGGAGGACATCTATGACATTGAAGAACCGGACACTATCCACTGCCCTCCTGCTGTTATCCGCCGGCATTGCCGCGTCGGCCGGAGCCAATGCCCAGCAAGCGAACAGGCCCGAGCCGCTGGCGATCCAGGAGCAGGGCAGCTTCGCCGCCGGTGGAACGGTCACGACGAATCCGGGCACCTTCAATCCCCTGAAGCCGCTTGATCCTGCCGGGCAGACTTATCACGGCGATCATGCCTACGCGTTCTACCAGGTCCCCGTGAATGCCCGGAGACTTCCGCTCGTCATGTGGCACGGCGCCGGACAGTCTGCGAAGACCTGGGAGACGACGCCGGACGGCCGTGAGGGCTTCCAGAACATCTTTCTGCGCCGCCGCTTTGCCACCTATCTCGTCGACCAACCGCGCCGTGGCGATGCAGGACGGAGCATGGTCGAGACCACCGTCAAGCCGACCCCCGACGAGCAGTTGTGGTTCAACCAGTTCCGCGTCGGCCTCTGGCCGAACTACTTCGACGGCGTCCAGTTCGCCCGCGATCCCGAGACCCTCAACCAGTACTTCCGCGCGATGACGCCGAACACAGGACCGTTCGACATTAACGTCGTCTCCGACGGGGTCTCCGCCCTGTTCGGCCGGATCGGCCCGGGCATCCTCGTCACGCACTCGCAGAGCGGCGGCCCCGGTTGGCTGACTGCGATCAAGAACCCGAACGTCAAGGCCATCGTGTCCTTCGAGCCCGGCAGCAGCTTCGTGTTCCCGGAGGGCGAGGTGCCACCTCCGATGCAGAACGCCTTCGACACCCTCCAGGGTGTTCCCGTTCCCATGTCCGAGTTCATGGCCCTGACGAGGATTCCGATCGTCATCTACTACGGGGACAACATTCCCGATCAACCGATGGCCATGCCGGCGCAGGACAGTTGGCGTGCGCGCCTGGCCATGGCCAGGCTCTGGCGGGACACGGTCAACAAGCATGGGGGCGACGTGACCGTCGTGCACCTGCCGGAGATCGGCATCAGGGGCAATACCCACTTCCCGTTCTCCGACCTGAACAACCTTCAGATCGCCGATCAGGTGTCGAAGTTTCTGACCGAGAAGAAGCTGGACTGAGCCACCTGTGCTGGCCCGCTGGGCCCTTCGAGAGCAGCCATAAACAGGGCCGCCGTACATCCAATGGAGCCGAACATGAAAAAGTCAGAAACCCTCAAGGCCGATGAAGCAGCGGCTCGTTCAAGCCATACGGCCGATCCCAACCGTCGCAGGTTCCTGTTCGCGGCAGCGGGTGCAGCCGCAGCGCCCATGGTCGCCGCCACGTCCCTTCCCGCGAATGCCCAGCAGGGCACGCAAGGTGCCGGCAATGGCAGCCAGGGCTCCGGCGCTGCAACCGTGAGGGGCCGCCGCAAGCTCGGCTCGCTGGAGGTCTCCAGCGTGGGCCTCGGCGTCCAGAACATGCACCGGACCTACCAGACGACGATACCCAGCCGGCCCGAGATGCTCAACATCATCCGGACGGCCTTCGACCGCGGCGTGACCTTCTTCGACACGGCCGAAGCGTACGGCCCACACGAGTGCGAGCGGATCCTCGGCGAAGCGATCCAGTCGTTCCGCGACAAGGTCGTCATCGCCTCCAAGTTCGGCTGGGACGTCGATCTGGAGACCGGCGAGCGGCGCCCGGGGCTCGTCAGCCGTCCGGAACGGATCAAGGCGGCCGTCGAGGGCATGCTGAAGCGCCTGCGGACCGATCGCATCGATCTCCTGTACCAGCACCGGGTCGATCCGCAGGTGCCGATCGAGGATGTCGCCGGGGCGGTCAAGGATCTGATGGCGCAAGGCAAGGTCCTGCACTGGGGCCTGTCCGAGATGGGGCTGAACACGCTGCGCCGGGCTCATGCTGCGCTTCCCGTCACCGCCGTTCAGAACGAGTATTCGATGCTCTGGCGCGGGCCGGAGGATACGGTCATCCCGCTCTGCGAGGAGCTCGGCATCGGCTTCGTGCCGTGGAGCCCACTCGGGGTGGGATTCCTGACCGGTGCCATCGACGCCAGAACGCGGTTTGCTCAAGGCGACATCCGCGGGATCGAATCCCGCTTCTCCCCAGAAAACCTTCCCCACAACCTCGCGCTCGTTGCGCTGCTGAGGAGCTGGGCCGAGCGCAAGCAGGCCACTCCGGCGCAGATCGCGCTGGCTTGGCTGATGGCGCAGAAGCCCTGGATCGTTCCCATCCCGGGCACGACGCAGATGCCGCACATGCTCGAGAACATCGGCGCGTCCGCGGTGCAGTTCACGGCGTCTGAAGTGGCCGAACTGAACCGCGCCGTTTCGGCGATCCAGGTCCGGGGCGCACGCCTTCCGGACGCGGTGTTGGTCTTCTCGGGCGTGGAGGCGCCACCGAAGACCTGATCCATCCCTGACGATGAAGAGATCATGAGGGGGCGTACCGAGGACGCCCCTTCCAACCTGTCTTGATGCCAACCGATGCGAGGTCCTTTGTGAAGTCCCCGAGAGTACGCCTTCCGTTGATTGCCCTGGCCTCTGCGGCCGCCATACTGGTCGGCTGGCAGGCCATTGCCGAGAGCAATCGCGTGACGTTTCCGAGCCTTGAGAAGCTGGTCCACTACACCACCGTCCGACGCGGCAACGTGACGGAGCATATCATGACCACGCCGGAGGCCATCGAGGCGGTCAAGAATGGGCAGCCGATTCCGGCAGGGACGCATTTCGTGCTCGTCGACTACCGCGAGGGCGATGTCTTCCGGTACTTCGTCATGCAGAAGGGCGACGGATGGGGCGGGGATTACGACGAACGCCGCCGCACGGGCGATTGGCAGTTCCAGTGGTTCAAGCCCGACCGGACCATCAACATGAGCGAAAACACCGCCCGCTGCCAGTCCTGCCACCAGAGCCAGGCGGGAAGTGAATACCTTTACACCGGGTACCGCATTCCCCGGTTCAACGGCACGCCGATCGAATGATCCCGGGAGGCAGATCTTGAGCTCCATGTTCCTGACGCGGCTGGCGTTCGACCTGGTCGCCGCCGGCCTGCTGCTGCTCGGCCTTGCCTACTGGTGGCTGGGCAACACGGTCCACGAGCTGGCCGGCACGGGGATGTTCCTGCTCCTCATCGTGCACAACGTCTTCAACCGCCGCTGGTACGGCAGGATCCCCAAGGAGAAGCGTCACGGGCGCGGGCTGTTCAACATCGGGATCACGTTTGCCCTGGGCCTTGTGATGCTGGTGTTACTCGTGACCAGCGTCCTGATCTCCAACGCGCTGTCGGGCTTCCTGTCGGCCTACGGCGGCTTCACCGTGCGGCAGATCCATACGCTCGCCGCCTACTGGGTCCTCGTCATCGTCTCCATTCACCTGGGCCTGCGCTGGCCGATGATCATGGGCCTAGTACGCAACCTGTTCGGGATCTCGAAGGCAAGCGCCGTGCGGACCGCCGCACTTCGAGCGGCCGCCATCGTCATCGCGATCCATGGCGTCTGGAGTTCCTTCGAGCTGGGCCTCGGCACCAAGCTCGTCATGCAGGTCACCCTAGATTGGTGGAACTTCGAGGAGTCGGTCCTAGGCTTCTTCGTCCACTGCATCGCGATCGCCGGGCTCTACATGGCCCTGACCTACTACGGGATGAAATGGCTCCAGCACCGGAGGACTATGACCTCATCGATCGGGCGCAGGACCGAAATCGCGCGAGGGCTGAAGACGGCCACGCATTCCGACCGTTCGACGGCGGCTAACGATCAACAGACTATCGGGTAAATCGCAAATGGGCATCCTCGCATTGCCGTCCGCCACCATGGCGCTCTCCCTGTTCCTGTTGTCGACCTGCGCGGCGGGGAAAGCGACCGAGGCGGCCTTGGCACATGACAGGCCCGGTGAGAGCAGAGAGCAGGCGGCGGGAGGAGCCAAGGCGGTTCCCCTGTCCGCCACCAGCAGCATCCGGGACATCCTGAACCATCCGGCGTTCTCGGGGTTCGGTCGGCGGATACTGCCCTGGGACGACCGCCCCTATGACGAGAACATGCCGCTGGCCGAGATCGGCTCGCTCCTGCCGTACCACACGCAGGTTCGTCCCGAGACCGTGGTGGGATCGTTGAACCGCATGATCGACGACGTCAGCAAGGGTAGGACCGTCTTCTACGACATTTACACCGAAGCGCAGAAGCGGGCTGATCCGACGAAGGAGCATACCGGATTGTTCTTCTTTCGAGGAAAGCCCGGAGCACCCTTCGCGGTGATTTCGCCCGGGGGCGGGTTCGCCTATGTCGGCTCCGTCCACGAAGGCTTTCCATATGCGACCGATATTAGCAACAAGGGCTACAATGCCTTCGTCCTGAAATACCGGGCCGGACAAGGTGGCGCGATTGCCACCCAGGATCTGGCTGCGGCCATCACGTACATCTTCGAGAATGCCGAAGCTCTCGGGGTCAGTACTCAGGGCTATTCCCTGTGGGGCAGCTCCGCCGGAGCGAGAATGGCAGCATCGATCGGCTCGCACGGCGTCGCCCGTTTCGGCGGCAAGGACCTGCCGAAGCCATCGGCTGTCGTGATGGCCTACACGGCCCACTCGGACTTCTCGACCGACGAACCTCCGACCTTCGTGGCCGTTGGTGAGCAGGATGGGATTGCACCTCCCTCCGCGATGGAACGGCGAGTTGCGGCACTTCGCAAGGCCGACACGGAGGTGGAATACCGGAAGTACAAGAGCCTTGGTCACGGCTTCGGGCTCGGTACTGGCACCAGTGCCGAAGGGTGGGTCGCCGACGCTATCCGGTTCTGGGAACGACAATTGGGGATCGACGTCTCACAGTCGTCTCCAGGGTGGCAGAGGCCATCCAGAGTCAGCTCCGGGTCAGGCAGTGAAGTTCGTTCACTGGCAGGAACGTCCGATGTTCCTGTCCAAAGCAGAAGTTCGGCCCTGTCCGGAATGTACCATAGCCGCCATTCCGCTGGGTGGCTTTGTCATCGTCAATTCAGCCTGCGGTGGCCGGAGCAAACGCCTGCTCCGAACTCGTCGGCGCATGAGCGGGCGGACCATCCCGCGGTGACGCGCGTCGCAAGGTGATCCGCGTCAGTTCGGACGAGCGCCCGAGCCGTAGCGCGAAGCCGGGCCAAAGGGCCGTGCCGTTGTTGACGTAGAGCGTCATGCCGCCGACTTGGTATCGGCCTGAGACGAAGCCGTTGTTGGCACGCGCGACCAGCCGGTCCAATCCTGGGATCATGCCACCATGGGTATGCCCGGACAGTTGCAGCGCCACACCGCGTGCAGCCGCCTGCGGGGCATTCCTCGGCTGGTGGTCGAGCAGGATGATCGGCGTTCCGGACGGCGCGCCCTCAAGCGCGGCCGACAGGTCCGGTGCCGGATGGGAGGACCGAGGTGCCGACAGGTCGGTGACGCCGGCCAGCACGAGCGATCCGCCATCACGGGTCAGGATCGTATGATCGTTGGCGAGCGCCTGCATGCCCAGGCTGGCGTACTGCCGCATCCACTCGTCGTAGCCGAAGAAGTACTCGTGGTTGCCGGGGATGACCCAGACCCCGTCCTTCGCACGCAGGTCGCGCAGCGGCTCCACGTCGACACGCCGCGCGCCGAATGAGCCGTCGATCAGATCGCCGGTGACCACGATCAGGTCGACCCCGAGCGCATTGGAGCGCTCCACCACCGCTTGGGTCCACTCCTTAGGGAACAGGCGACTGATGTGCAGGTCGGTCAGGTGCAGGAGCCTGTAGCCATCGAACTGAGGTGGCAGGCCCGGGATGGCGATCTCGACGTCCTTGAGGGGCGGCACACGGGTCGCCTGGTACACGCCGACAGCCGAGAGCAACATGGCCGCCGTCGCGGCCGCGTATCGCACACTGCCCGGTATGACTCCGCTGCCTCGGACCAGTCGCGCGATCAACGCGGTCACATCGACTGCGATCTGCATCACCGCCAGCAGCGCGATCGCGCCGAACGCCCAATTGAACAGGAACACCAGGGCGCGTGGGAACTCGGGCGCGCTCGTCGGCCCAGGGCGCATGCCTGCATCGCGCTCAGCACGGCGCACCCAACCGCGAAGCGTCTCGCCGGTGCAGCCGATCTTCGAGGCGATCG
>Ga0207867_1002114_pt1 | contig 11677 bp, 10 predicted proteins | sample HigsolmetaAR206D_FD_184838 | JGI IMG/M metagenome (GOLD analysis project Ga0207867, IMG submission 184838) | Ionic liquid and high solid enriched microbial communities from the Joint BioEnergy Institute, USA - AR20-6-D (SPAdes) (version 2) ...
CCGTGCTGCCCGGGGGCGAGACCCAACGGTGGGCTAAGCATGTAGTGCCGGAGATGGAGTGCCTTCGGACGGCGGTTCGACTCCGCCCACCTCCACCACACACAAGGGCCCGGATTTCCGGGCCCTTTTTGCCTGCGGCGAAACTTCGTTTTCTTGCCTGAAATCCCCGCGCCACGCGGGGTTCCCGCCATCACTTCCCGTTGCGCCGCCCAGTCCGTCGGCAGCGGATTCCTCTGGAACCCCAGCAGGCTCATGCAGCGCGTTGCTCGCCCGCCAAGATGGCCTGGATCACGGCAGGTTCGAGCAGCGTCAGGCGCAGCAGTTCGTTGACCGTTGAGTGATGCATTCCTTCGCGTCGAGCGATCTCGCTGCCACTGCTTACCACGCCGTCGTCAAGCAGGTGCGACCAGTAAAAGGCCCGCGTCATCGCTTCGGAAGGCTCTCCGCCGCAGGACAGTCTTGCCAAATTTTGCCAAGCCATCTAAGCTGCCGACATGAGCACGATGAACATCTCCTTGCCCGACAGCCTCAAGGCCTTCGTCGATGAGCAGGTCGCCAACCGCGGCTACGGCACCAGCAGCGAATACGTGCGCGAACTGATCCGCCGCGATCAGGACCGGCTCCAGCTGCGCAAGCTGCTGCTGGCGGGCGCATCGTCGGCTCCCACGGCGCCGGTGAGCGAGACCTACTTCGAGGGCTTGCGCGAGCGGGTACGCGGCGCGGGCAAGGCGGCCGGCAACACGCGCAGCCGGTCGTGAAGATCAAGCCCGTCGTCCCGCGCCAGCAGGCCCACCGGGACGTCGAGGTTGCGATCGCGCACTACCTGGCCGAAGGTGCCGAGGCTGCCGCGCTCGGCTTCATCGACGCCCTGGAGCGCGCCTACCGCCACATCGGCCGACATCCAGCCACCGGCTCACCGCGCTTCGCCCACGAGTTGAACCTGCCGGGCCTTCGATCCTGGCCGCTGACGCGGTATCCCCATCTGGTGTTCTACGTCGAGCACCCCGATCACATCGACGTTTGGCGCGTGTTGCACGGGCAGCGTGACATCCCGGCTTGGTTGCAGGAACCCGGCGACGCGTGAAGCTTGGTCTGCGGGGACGATGGCGCCCTCACGTTTCGTGAGCCCATCGGCCGGGCCAGGCGAAAGGGGGCCTTCCTGGAGAAGTTCCAATACGGGGGCGGCAGCACGCAGCAGCAGGGCCTGGGTCAGGGTGAGCTTGAGGTACGTGCCCGAAGCCAAGTTTGGGACAGCATCATCCCGTTGATAGACTTTCATCTCGTTTCATCCACTCGAGGCGCTTCCAGTGGGCAAGCGCGAACGCCATGAGCACAGAACCCTGGGTTTCCGTCGAGCAGGTCGCGCAACACCTAGGCGTGGCCAAGGACACGGTCTACCGCTGGCGGGAACACCGGGGGCTGCCGGCACACCGCGTTGGGCGGCTGTGGAAGTTCAAGCTGTCCGAGGTGGATGAGTGGGTGCGCGCCGGGGGGGGCGGATGAAGGTTCATCCTCGGAAGGGGGCGGGGGAGCCGACGCATGACGGCGACAGAAGCGCAAACCAGACAACAACGCATCGATGCCGACCTGGCTCGCGCAGGCTGGGCCGGTCGTCGCCGCAACCTTCAGGAAGAGGTGCTGCTTCGCGTCGCAGAGCCCACACCTGAATACGGGGGCGTCGGATTCGCCGACTACGTGCTGCTGGATGCCTCTGGTAAGCCCATTGCTGTGGTCGAGGCCAAGCGCAGCGCGCGCGATGAGTTGGCAGGGAAACGCCAGGCCGCTGAGTACGCGGACACCATTCGAGCCACGACGGGCACAGATCCGTTCATTTACCTGACCAATGGCCGCGATATCCAGTTTTGGGATCGCGAGCGCTACCCGCCGCGCAAGGTGGCCGGCTTCCACTCACCCGCGGACCTCGAAAGGCTGCTTCACCAACGGCGCTATGCGCAGCCGCTCGAGGCCGTGACCATCGATGTGCGCATTGCCGGGCGCGACTACCAGGCCGAGGCGATTCGCCGCGTGGCGGAAGGCATACAGACCGCCAGGCGCCGCTTCCTGCTGGTCATGGCCACCGGTACCGGCAAGACGCGCACCACCATTGCCCTAGTCGACTTGCTGCTGCGCGCGAAACGGGTGCAGCGCGTGCTGTTTCTGGCCGACCGGCGCGAGCTGGTGCGCCAGGCCATGACCGAGTTCAAGAACCATCTGCCGAACGAGAGTCTGGCCCGGATCGAGAGCGGCGAGGCCCCGTCTGCTCGCATCCATTTCGCCACCTACCCCAGCATGATGCAGGTGTACGAGCGGCTGTCGGTCGGGCATTACGACTTGATCATTGCCGACGAAAGCCACCGCTCCATTTATCAGCGCTACAAGGCGTTGCTCGATCACTTCGACGCCTTGGTGCTGGGCCTGACGGCGACGCCGACCGACTACATCGACCACAACACCTTCCAGCTCTTCAGCTGCGACGATAGCGTGCCCACCTACCTGTACAGCTATGAGCAGGCAGTGGCGGATGGCAACCTCGTCAACTACCGCGTGCTCGATGCCCAGACCCAGTTCCAGATCCAAGGCATCCAGGGCGACAGCCTGCCCGAGCCGCTGCAGCAGATGGCCCGTGATCAGGGCGTCGATCTCGAGGAGCTGGATTTCGAAGGCACCGACCTCGAAAAGTCCGTCGTCAACCAAGGCACCAACGATGCCATCGTGCGCGAGTTCATGACGCGCTGCCGCAAGGACGCCCAAGGCCTACCGCACAAGACCATCGTCTTCGCGGTCAGCCATGCGCACGCCAAGCGGCTCTACGAGAGCTTCAATCGCCTGTACCCCGAGCTGCAACGGCAGGGTCTGGCCGAGATCATCGACAGCCACATGGAGCGCGCCGACGCCTTGCTCGACGACTTCAAGTTCAAGGCCATGCCTCGCGTGGCCATATCGGTGGACATGCTCGACACCGGCGTCGATGTGCCGGCCATCCAGAACCTGGTGTTCGCCAAGCCCGTGTTCTCGAGGGTCAAGTTTTGGCAAATGATCGGCCGCGGCACGCGGCTGTATTCCGACCCGCGAACCGGCGAGAGCAAGCGCGACTTTCTGATCATCGACCACTGGAAGAACTTCGCCTACTTCCAACTCAATCCCGAGGGCGAGATCGATCGGCCCAGCGAGCCCTTGCCGGTACGCCTGTTCCGCGACCGGCTCACCCGCTGGCAGCTCGAAGTGGCGCAGGCGCGGCCGACGGATACCACGGTGCGCCGCCTGCAGGCCATGCTGGCCGCCTTGCCGCGCCAAAGCATCGACGTGCGGCCACATGTGGAAGTGCTGGACCAACTCGCCCAGTCCTGGCCAGCCCCCGATGCGCCCCATATCGAACGCCTGTCGCACACCCTGGCGCCCTTGTTGCGCCTGGTGCCCGGCCAGAGCCTGGATGAGCTGCAGTGGCGCCTGTGGTGTGAACGCGCCGCACTGGCGGTCTTGCAAGGCGATGCCGAGCAAGGGCAGCGGCTGCAAGCGCGCATCCAGGACGCCTTGCGCCGTCTGCCGGAGGCCATCCCGGAAGTGCGGGCCCAGCGCGACGCCTTGGCCTTTGCCCTCTCGCCCGGTTTCTGGCAGCACCTGGACCTTCCCCGGCTGGACGATCTGCAAGAGCGCTTCGCGCCGCTGATGCGCTTTCGGGTGCGCGAAGGCGGCCAGCCCATCGAAATCAACCTGCCCGACCGCATCGCCCAGCGCCACTGGATCATCTACGGCCCCACCGGCGAAGGCGCTTTTGCCGAGAGTTACCGTGAGCAGGTCGAGGCCTGGGTGCGCCGCCTGGCCGACGATCACCCGGTGCTGGCCAAGCTCAAGCGCGGTGAGCCGGTCAGCGATGCCGAACTCGATGCCGTGTCGGCCACGCTCAACCAGGCCGATCTGTTCGTCACCGCCGATACCCTGCGGCAAGCCTTCGACGCCCCCCAGGCCTCGCTGCTGGAGCTGCTGCGCCACATCCTGCGGCAAGACGCGCGCCTGCCCGACCGCGAGGCGCGCGTGCAGCAAGCCTTTGATGCCTTCATCGCCGCCCATCCGCGCCTGCGCGCCAACCAGCTTGCCTTTTTGCGCGCCGTCAAGGCCGCGGTGCTGCGCCATGGCCGCATCAGCCGTGCGGCGCTGTCACAACCACCACTGGCCCATGTTGGCAAGGTCGAGGCGCTGTTTGCGCCGCAAGACATCGACGAACTGCTCGCCTTGACCGAAAAGATCGACGAGCACGCCGCCTGAATACCTACGAGGACACCTCATGCTCACCCCCCATTTGCGCAAGAATGTTGACAAGCTGTGGGACCGCTTCTGGTCCGCCGGCCTCACCAATCCACTGGTGGCCGTAGAACAGATCACCTACCTGCTCTTTCTCAAACGACTGGAAGACCTGGACCGGGATCGCGTTCACGCCGGTAAGGACTCCGTATACGCCAAAAAACTCCCTGAGGAACTCGAGCGAGAAAGGGAAGAACGTGATCGAGCCATCGCCAGTGGAAAACCCGATCCAGGCGAAAAACCTGCACCTGGGGAAACCTGCCGCTGGAGCTACATCCGCCAGCAAAGCACCGACACTAAGCACCTGATCGAAACCGTCTTTCCCTGGCTGCGCACACTCGACCGGCGTCTTTCCGACCATGAGGAGGACACCGAACTCGCCGGCCTCAACGGCCGCATGGCCGATGCTTACTTCCAGCTCGACCCGAACAAGGGTCAGGTGCTGCACGACGCCATCGACCTCATCGACAAGCTGTTCGCCCAGGCGGGCGACGGCAGCGCCGCGCAGGACCTAATGGGCGACACCTTCGAGTACCTGCTCTCCGAAGTGGCCACCGCCGGCAAGAACGGCCAGTTCCGCACGCCGCGCCACTTGATCCGTTTCATGGTCGAACTGCTTGAGCCCAAGCCCGGAGAGCGGCTCATCGACCCCGCCGCCGGTACGGGCGGCTTCCTGTTCAGCGCCCAGCAGTTTCTGCGCCGCGAGTGCTCCACACCCGAGAACATCCGCCTCGAATGGGACGGCGCACCGCACCGGCTCGATCTGGTGCAGGCCAGCAATCAGGAGCGCGCGCTCATCGAAGACGGCGCCTGCTTCGTCGGCATCGACAACGACCGCACCATGGCCCGCATCGGCTGGATGAACCTGGTGCTGCACCACATCCACAACCCCCGGCTGATGCAGGGCGATTCGCTCTCCAAGCGCGAAGGCAAGCCCGAACTGGCGCCGCTGCTGGCCAGCGAGAGCTACCGCTACGTGCTGGCCAACCCGCCCTTCACCGGCACCGTGGACACCGCCGACCTTGAGCGCGACAGCCTGCTCTTCCCTCGCGCCGGTACACGGGGCAAGAAAAAGGAACAGGTGTTGACCAACAAGAGCGAGCTGCTCTTCGTCTGGCTGATGCTGGACCTGCTGCAAGTAGGCGGGCGCTGCGCTGTCATCGTTCCCGAGGGCGTGCTGTTCGGCAACACCGACGCCCACGTCAAGCTGCGCCGCGAATTGCTCACCGAGCATTGCGTGGAGGCGGTCATTTCCCTGCCGGGCGGCGTGTTCCAGCCCTATACCGGCGTCAAGACCTCCATCCTCGTCTTCCGCAAGGAAACTCCACGCGCAGCCAAGACCAGCTTCGAGAAGAACGCCCCCCGCACCGACCAGGTGTGGTTCTACGAGGTGACCGGCGACGGCTTCAGCCTCGACGCCAAGCGCACCCCGCGCCCCGGGCAGGACAACGACCTGTGGGATGCACTCGTCCAGTTCCGCCGCTGGCTGCAGGAGGGCCGTGCCGCCACCGAGGGCGAGGCCACCTACCACCAGCCGCTCTACTGGCGCGAGCGCTGGCGCCAGGCCAGCCTGCGCGATGCCAGCGGCCAGCTCACCCCGGCCGGCTTTGCCTTTGCCGACGACCCGGAGGCCGCACCCGCCTTCGACGGCAAGACCTGGGCCATCCATGAGCTCTTCCCTGAATTGCTGCGCGAGGGGGAGGAGACGATCGACCCGCAAGAGGCCGAGGCCCGTGTGCGCGACCGTGTCGCGCCCCAACTGGCGGAACTTGCCTGCCGCCACTTCGCCCATGCCGCCCCCAAGACCGCCACGACCGAATGGAACCGCGCCACTCGCGAGCTGCAGTGCTACTTTGAAGACGAAGGCCCTGCGCTGGCGCTGTGGAAGCAGCTCGCCACCGCGGCGCGTGACCAGGTGCCCGAAGAGCCGCAGGGCGAGCCTGTGGCGGACCTCGTCGAGGCGCTACGCCCCCTGGCCCGTGAAGTGGCCAAGGTGGACGGCTACGACCTGTGGCTGCGCAGCCCGGCCATCGACCAAGTCCGCCCAGCGAAAGAACGCAAGTGCTGGGCCGTGCCGCTCCGTGCCTGGGCGCCAAACCCCGAATGGCGCTCGGCCGACGGGACGCTGCAAGGCTCACACGATGCCCACGGCCAGGTACGCCCCGAGTACGTAGCCGAGATGCTTCCCAAGCTCTACGACGGCGACACGTTGAACGCGGAGCTGCTGGACCCCGACTGCATCGAAGCACGCGACTGGAATCTTTCGGCAGGTCAGTACAAGCCCTTCGACTTCGCGGCGATGGAAAGCGAAGTGTCGGTCACCGAGCTGATCGACGAGCTGCGCCAGCTCGAGCGCAGCATCCTCGACGGACTGGATCGCCTGCAGGCCATGGTGGAGGGACGGGCATGAAGTGGCCTCATGGGTGGCGAGAGGTTCCATTCCAACCGGCCTTGGGCAAGGTTGTCCGAGGCGTTACGTTCAGCCGCGAGGATGCATCCGACGAGCCGATTCCGGACGGTATTCCAGTGCTTCGCGCAGGGAATATTCAGGAGCGCCTGATTACGAACCAGGATCTCGTTTGGATTCCCAAGAGACTTGTCTCTGACGAGCAAGTCTTACAACGGGGCGACGTTGTGGTCTGCACCTCGTCGGGCAGTTCTCACCTTGTTGGAAAGGCTGCACTGCTCGATCACGAGTTCTATGGGACTTTCGGTGCGTTCAACGCTGTCATGCGGTGCGATCCATCGGTGCTGCTTCCGGAGTACCTGCATTTTTGGCTAATGTCGCCACTGTTTGACCGGTGGCGATCACGTCTTGTAGCGGGGGCAAGTATCCAGAACATTCGACAGAGTGATCTGGCAGCTCTGCGAATCGTTGCCCCTCCCCCGCCTGAACAGCAGCGCATCGTCGAGATGCTGCAAGCGGCCGACCTAAGACCGTTCTACGAAGCAGCTAGTCGTGCCGACTCGTTGCGCGAGGCCATTGTTGGCTTTGCTCTTAGTGGTGGCCTGACAGCGGCTTGGGTTAACCAAAACGCTGCCGAAGTTCAGGAGGCTGCGCTTCAGCGCAACAAACTGCTTGGCATCGAAGAAAAAGCCTCATGTCTTGATTGGCCCATTGTCCCCCTTTTGGCCGTCTGCGAACTCAATCCCAAGCTGGAGGCCAATGTCCGTACAGCCGCAGATTCCCCAGTGACGTTTGTTCCAATGGCGGCCGTTGATGAGCATCTGGGTGCCATCACGTCGCCGGAAGAACGCCCGTACGCTGAAGTACAAAAGGGTTATACGGCCTTTGCCGAGGGCGATGTCCTGTTTGCCAAGGTCACACCTTGCATGGAAAACGGCAAGGCTGCCGTTGCCCACAATCTCATTGGCAGCATCGGCTTTGGCTCAACAGAGTTCCATGTTCTTAGGCCAGATACTCGGCTGATTCTGGCGGAATACTTGCTTCATTTCATACGACAACCAGCGTTCCGCGAACAGGCCAAAGCGGCCTTTGTCGGAACAGGAGGGTTGCAGCGTGTGCCTCCTGACTTTTTCAAGCGCGTCAAACTGCCGTTGCCTTCACTGCCAGAGCAGCGGCGAATTGTTGATGCGTTGAAACATGTCGCGCCGCAGTCTTTCCACAGCGCGATCGAACAAGCCAAACGCCTGCGATCCGCGCTAATCGCCGAAGCCCTCTCCGGCCGCCTCACCGCCGCTTGGCGCGAGCAGCACGCGCAGGCTTTGGCCGAGGCCGCCCGTGAGCGCGACGCGCGGCTCGGGGCACCGGCGCCCCAGGTCACGGTGCGCATCACCGAACATGCCCCTGCCGAGCGCCGCACCGACCTGGCCCGCCCGCGACGGCAGGCGGTGATCGAGCAGCTTTCCAGCTTCCAGCATGCGGTGTGGAACACGCTGCGCGTCGAGTGGCGCGGTGCGGTGCTGACTGACGACCCGGCGGCGTTCGAGGAGTTCTGCACCAGCCCGCAAACCGCCTGGCGCCAGGAGGGATTCGCGGCCGGGCGCGAGCAGGTGCGGCGCGCCCTCGAGCAACTGGCTGCGATGGGCCTGATCCGCAAGATGAGCCTGCCGCGCCCCGACCCCAACACCGGCCGCACCGAGTACCTGACCGCTTTCCGCCCCCTGCGCGAGGCCGAGGACGGCAGCCGCCCCGAAGAAGACACGGCGCTGGCCGATGCCGAGCGGCTGGGGCGCGAGCTCGAGCGCCGCCGGGCGCCGGAGGCGCGTTGAATGCGGCTGCGCTACCTGCACCTGTCGCACTACCCGCCGCTGGCCGATCTGGCGGTGGCCTTCAGCCCGCGCGCGCCCTGGGCCGCGTTCGAGCCGCAGGGCGCGCCGGCCCGGCTGGCCATCCACTTCGTCATCGGTCAAAACGGCAGCGGCAAGAGCCACCTGCTGCGCGCGCTGGCCGAGAGCTTTCTGGCCCTGGCCGATGAGCGCCTGCCGCGCAGCCCGGTGAGCCTGGTCTACGAGCTGGGCCGCCCCGGCGAACCGGGGCACCGCACGCTGATCTTCGACTGCCCCGGCGAAGCCCACGCGACCACGCTGTGGCAGGCGGAGGGTTGGGCCTTCCCCGACACAGCGGACCGCGAGGCCTTCGCCCAGGCGATCACATACTTGCGCACCGTCGAGCGCACGCCGCAGGGCACGCTGGCCGTGCTCAAGCCCCGCATCGCCCGGGGCGACTACCCGCAAAATGTGCGCGATGCGCTGCCACGCGCGCTGTTGGCTTATACCTCGGGCTGGATGGAGCCATGGCGCGCCGCCTGGCAGCCGCCCGTGGATGCCGAGGCGCTGAACGTCGTGACGCAGTCGCCCGACCACGACCCCAGCCAGGAGCGCCCGCCGGGCTGGACGGAGGAGGACGAGGCCAGCGTCGTGATCGACGGCGGCCGCTTCGGCGACAAAGCCACCCGCACTGTGGCTCCGGCCGAGGCGGACACGGCGCCGGCCGACCTGTTCCGCCGCCCGCTGCTGCTGGAGCCGGTGATGCTGAGCGCTGCGCTGCTGGCGGTGGCCTTGCAGGAGGCCGAAGCGCGCCGCCAAGGGCAAGCCGATGAGGCGCTGGCGGATTTGTTCCGCAAGGCCGGCTGGCACCGCCTGGTGGGCGTGCGCCTGCGGGTGAATCTGGACCGTGCCCTGGCCGCGCCGCGCGCCTTGCTCGCGCGCGTGCACGACGCCATCCGGCTGGCCGGCGAGTGCCTGGCCGAGCCCCATCCGGGCAAGGCGCTGCGCAGCCTGTTCTTCGACCTCGACGGGGCGCTGCCTGCCAGCGCCGAACCGCGCGACGCCCAACGCTTTGAAGGCTTGACCACCCAGGGCCAAGCCTTGCGTGCCCTGCTGGGCGAGGAGGGCGACACCGCGTTCGAGCGCTTTGGCACCCTGCTGGGCTGGTGGCGGCACGGGGTGCTGGAGGACATTGAGCTCTTCATCCGCCGCAACGACAAGCCCGACGCGGAAAGCCTGACCGACCTGAGCGACCCGGGTGTGCTGCGCCTGAGCGAGTTTTCCGACGGTGAGAGGCTGGTGCTGGCGCGCTGGGCACTATTCCACCTGCTCGCAGGGCAGGACGACGCGCTGCTGTTGCTGGACGAACCCGAAACCCATTTCAACGACGCTTGGAAGCGCGAGATCGTGCAGGTGGTGGATGCAGCCATGGGAGCGGATGCCAGCCAGGTGCTAATCGCCACCCACTCGGCCATCGTGCTGTCCGACGTGTTCGATGAGGAAGTGGTTCTCATCCGCAAGGCGAACGGCCAATCCACCGCCGAGGGCGTGCCGGACCAAACCTTCGCCACCGACCCCAGCGCGCTGATGATGACGGTGTTCGAAGCCGAGGACAGCATCGGGGCGCGGGCCCAGCAGCGCATCGAGGCCTTTTTGCGCGCCGCCGCCCAAAAGACGCAGCCAACGCCGGACGACGTGCGGCAACTGCAGGCGCTGATCCGTCGCCTGGGCACGGGCTTCTATCGCACCGAGCTGCAAACCTTGCTCAACCGCTGGCAGCAAGCTCCCGACCTGCGCGCCATCGAGCAGGTGATTCCCACCCTGCAGTCGGACGCGTTGAAGAACGAACTGCGCGCGCTGATCCTCAAGGCCCGCGATGCGAACGGCAACGCGGAGGACAGTGATGCTTAAGCCCATTCACCGCGTGGCGTGCTCACCAGCCTTGGCCGCCTGCCAGCAGTTGATGCGGCGCTTCGCACTGTGGCTGTGTGATCACCAGCTCTCCGGCGTTTCCATTACCCAAGCGAACCTTCGGGCCAGCATGGGCAGCGCCATTGAAGGCGATTGGCTGTGGCTCTTGCTTGCAGGCGCCAGCGGCACCAAGGCACTCTTGGATAAGGCGAAGCGCATCGCCGACCTGTCACCGGCTGAGAAGACTGGGCTCCAGCAGTGGATTCAGGCGGTTAGTGCTCTGGCGCAGCATTTCGGCCCGACACCACCCGCCGCTCTGCCGGTCGCTCCGCCGAATCAATGGCGCAGCCAGGACGAGCACTGGAAAGCCTTCAAGACACTGATGGTGGCGTTCTACGAGGACGGCTTGCGCGGCGGCCTGCCTTACGCTGCCAACGGCGCCCCCACAACTGATGTCACGCTACGCGTGAGCTACGACCAATTCGTGCGCGAGTTTCGCGCCGCGCATCGCCTCGACTCCCACCCCGATGCCCGCGAGGCCTGCGTGCTCTGTGGCGGGCCGCTGGTACTGCCCGCCGTGGACCACTGGCTGGCCAAGACGACGTTCCCGCTGCTGGCCGTGTGCGCGGACAACCTGTTGCCGATCTGCGGCGAATGCAACGTGGCGCCGCAGAAGGGCCAGAAGGCCGTTCACACTGGCGGCGCGTTCTCCGATTGGTTCCACCCCTACCTGCGCCATGCCAACGGGGCAATCCGGCTGCGCTACGACGAAGCCACGCCGAGCGTTCGCGTCGAGAGCGCAACGCCTGCCGATGCCGTCAAGGTTCAGAACCTGGACATCCTGCTCAATCTTGGTCAACGCTGGACCCGAGAATTCAAAGCCGAGTACCGGCGACTGCAGCGCGAAGCGCAGCGCCGATACCGCGGCGACGTGCGAGCGCTCCAGCATCGCATCATGGACTACCGCCGAAGCCTGTCGGCAGCCGAACCGCACCACGAGATTCACGCTCTGCTGGCCGAGGCGCTGCTCGACCCCGCGCGCTTGCAGGCGTTTGCAGAGTGAATGCCGGGCAGGCTGCAGCAACCCGCACCAGTGCTCATAAGCTCGGGAGGCCAGTCAGCACACGGTCAACCGCCCGCCACCATCACACCGGACCCCTGACCGTCGTCAGGGGTTTTTTGTTGCCCGTCGAGGGCCCTGCAAGAGGGGCGGCGGCCTGGCGGGCGTATCCGGTGC
>Ga0207867_1002118_pt1 | contig 11654 bp, 14 predicted proteins | sample HigsolmetaAR206D_FD_184838 | JGI IMG/M metagenome (GOLD analysis project Ga0207867, IMG submission 184838) | Ionic liquid and high solid enriched microbial communities from the Joint BioEnergy Institute, USA - AR20-6-D (SPAdes) (version 2) ...
CGGGTACGACTATTCGGCCAAGCAGGACAGCGAAATTGAGATCGCGATGCGCAAGGCAACGCAGTATCTCGACCGTGCCTATCGGGGGAAGTGGAAGGGATTCCGCACCGACCGGGATCAGTCCCTTGCCTGGCCGCGTACCTCCAACGCCGATCTGCCGACCAATTACCTGACGCCATCGTTCACGACCGGCGTGATTGACGAAGACGGGTACGAGATCCCCACCAATGTCATCCCCGGGCAGGTCAAGGAAGCGGAATTCGAGGCGACGTTCCTCGCCCTTGATGGCGTCGATCTCCTGCCGCGCTATGAACGCGGCAATGCGATTGCAAGCAAGACGGTGAAGGCCGGCCCGGTCTCGACGCAGACCACCTATCTCTCCGGCGCTCCTGACCGTGACCGCTTCCTCACCATCGAAGGGCTGTTACGCGGTCTCACCACCGGGCAGCCGGGGGCAACAGCCGGAACGGGGAGGCTCGTGCGGGGATGACCACAATCGCTTATCGGAACGGCGTTATGGCGGCCGACAGCCTTTGCTCGTCGGGCAATATGCGCGCCGGCATGATGAGGAAAATCGCGAAGGGACCAGACGGCCAGATGGGCGGGTGCAGCGGTTCGGCGGAGGCCTGCCAGAAATTCATCGAATGGATCGAGCGAGGCGAGGGAGATTGCCCAGAACTCGGCGAAGACGCCGATGGCATCTACATCGATCGTGACGGGCGGGCTTTCTACGTTGGCCCCAAGGCCGTCTTCGTGCCGTTCACCGGCGAGTTCACCGCCGTCGGCTCTGGCGAGAAGTTCGCGATGGCAGCGATGCATATGGGCGCCGATGCCGAACGCGCCGTCGAGGTTGCGATTGCGCTCGATACTTGTTCGGGCGGCAAGATCGAGGTGATCCGCCGATGACCACAGTCGCCGCCATCGCCAAGGAAGCCTTCGATGCCGTCGCGGCCGAGTTCACCGACACGATCAAGGCGTGCTCCCTGACCCGCGTCACCGATCCTGGAACCTACAATCCCGGCACGGGAGAGTATGAGGGCCGGGTCGAGACCACCGCCACGGGCCGGGCTTTGTTCGACACCAGCACGCCGGTGGAGGATGTCTTCCCCGCCTATGTCGCCGGCCCATCCGACAGGCTGGTGTGGCTGGAAGGGCTATCGCTGATCCCGGCCGAGAATGAGACCATCGCCATCGGCGGGCAGAACCATACCGTCAAGGCCGTAGGCGATGTCGTCGGGGCGGGGACGTTTTTCAGCGCCATGGTCGTGAAGAGCTAGCAGCATGGCCAAAAACGCCAAGCAATTCGCCATCGAGTTCGACCAGGAATTCAGGGAGAAGGTCGAAGGGCGGCTTCTTGAGGTGACACAGAAGATCGGGATGGAGGTCCTGAGTCGTGTCGTCCTGAAGTCGCCGGTCGATACCGGGAGATTCCGCGGTAACTGGACGGTCTCCCTCAATTCACCTGATCTCACCGTGACGGAAGGCGTCGATCCGAGCGGCGGCGCCACCATTGCCCGAGGATCATCGGTGATCACGGGGATGGAGGAGCCGGAAGTGATCTGGGTCGCCAATTCGCTGCCCTATGCGTGGCGGTTGGAGACCGGCTGGTCAAAGCAGGCGCCTCAGGGAATGGTGGGCGTCACCGTGGCCGAGATCGAGGCGATGTTCAACCGCGTGGAGTAAGGAAGAGCATGAGCTACGCCGATGTCCGCGCCACGATCGAGCAGCGCTTCTATGATCAGTGGCTCACAGGCTCGCCCGCGGCGCTCAGGACGCCCGTCGGATGGGACGGGCAGGCATTTGAGCCTCCGACCGGGGAGAGCTCTGTACGGCTCTCCATTCGCGAAGGAGAGGCATTCAACGCTTCGATGGGATCGCCGGGATCGAACATCGTCCGCTATCCCGGCGTCGTGATGATACAGATATTCACCCCCGGGGGGCAGGGCAGCAAGGCGGCGCGGGAACTGGCGGACCTGATCCGCCCGATTTTCACGAACTGGCGGTCGGGATCGCTTCTGTTCCGCACGATGTCAGTCCTGCCGCCGGTCGAAGACCCTCCATTCTACATGCTGCCGGTGTCCTTCGCTTTCCAGCGTGACGAAACGCACGGTTGATCCAACCTTCTCATCCACCGCCCCCGCACAGACCGCCCGCCTTTCGGCGGGTTTTTATGCCGAAAGGAGACTGAACCATGGCCAAGGCTGATACCTCCAGCACCCGCCTCGCCTATGTGGCCGAGAGCACGCAAAACAACATTCCGGCCTCGCCCTCGTGGAAAAATCTGCGATTTACTTCGGAGAGCCTGAACTACAACAAGACGACCGTTACATCCGAGGAAATCCGCCCGGATCGCAACGTGTCGGACATGATCGACGTCGGGTTCGGCGTCGGTGGCGAGATCGGCTTTGAACTCTCCTATGGCACGCTCGATGACCTGATCGAAAGCCTGCTGTTCTCCACGTGGTCGAACGACAAGATCAAGAACGGCATCACGCCGAAGTCCTTCGCGTTTGAGAAGACGTTCGAGACCGGGGCGACGGACCAGTTTCTGCGCTACACCGGCTGCCAGGTCGGCTCTCTGTCCCTGTCGATGACAGCCCGCGAGATCATCACCGGCTCCATGACTCTGGTCGGCATGGGGCACAGCACGGGCACGGCTGCCCTGTCTGGCGCCACCTATGCAGCAGGCAACAGCAATCCGGTAATGTCGGCATCGGTTGATGTCGGCTCGATGTCGATTTCCAACGTCTCTCCCAGCCCGGTGCTGATGAGTGCGGAAATCAACATCGAAAACAATCTGCGCGAGCGCATCGCGATAGGCAGCCGGGGACCGATCGGCATCGGCGCCGGCCGCTTCGTCGTGACCGGCTCGCTAGAGGCCTACTTCGAGGATCTGGCTCTCTACAACGCCTTCAAGGACCATGACGATGTCGGCCTGTCCCTCACGGCCGGCTCCACGGCCGGCAAGAAATACACGATCTCGCTGCCGAGGGTGAAGCTGTCCTCGGGTACGATCAACACGCCGGGGAATGACCAGGACGTGATGGCATCGTTCGAGTGGCAGGCCATCTATGACGGTTCCGGCTCTCCCGCCTTCGGCGCGACGATAGAGATCACGCGGGCGGTGTCGTGATGAGCCAGAAGACCGTCACTCCGCTTGAGACCTTCACGGGCTACCCTGGAGGCGTGAAGACGCGCTTCGAGCGGTGCGTCCCCGTCAAGGTTTCGTCTGATTACGCCGACCTCCTTGCCGCCAAGGGCCTGATCGAAAAGCCGGTCGAGACGCCCAAGGCGGCGAAAAAGACCTCTCCCGACGAGGCGGAATAGGCGCGCGCCTTGGGCGGGGCGTGTCGGGCGTCCCGCCCACCAATCCCGACGAAAGGAAAACCCGATGGTACTCAAGATAGATGGCTACGTTCCCGTCAGCCGAGAGATAGCGCTCGATCAGGGCGTCACGTTCGACTACGAGCTCGACTTCGGCACGATCACGATCCGGTCGAAGACGCTTAACTTCGCGGAGAACCCGCAGTTCTCCATGGCCTTCGCCCAGCATCAAAAGTGGCTGGAGCGCCGGCAGAACCTTTCCTCCAAGGTCAAGGACGAGGAGGCGGAGAAGCGCTTCCTTGGCATCATCTATGACCATGGCGTGATTGCGTGGGAGACCACGATCACGTCAGAGGGCAAGAGGATCGAGCCGACACGGGACAACTTTATCGAGTTGATGGCGTCCCCCGCCTGTCGTCGAGTAGCGCTGGTCTATTTCCAGGATGCCAGCGATGAAGCGAACTTCCGTCCTGTCAGCAGGGAGGAAGACGAAAAAAACTGAGGAGCGCCGTTCGCGGCGCGCTCAGATACGGAACAGACGGACTAGCCGCCAAGCGGGCCGAATTCATCGCGGAACAGCGCCGCAAGCGCGGGCTGGAAGCCGGCGATCTCGATATCGTGCCGGAACTCGAGCCCCGGCTGGTGTTCTACTGGAATGCGTTCTGGACGCTCCACAGTTCCCGGCAGGCAGGTTTTGGCGGCGCCATGCCGATCCAGATAAGCGAGATCGCGGCCTATTGCGGTCTTTGCGGCTTCGATGATCCGATCATCCGCCATGATCTGATGACGATGGTCATGGCGATGGATGCCGAGTGGCTTGACCTTGAGACAGAGCGGCAGAAGGCCGTGTCCAAGATCAATCACCTAAAGGGCCAAAGGGGTCGATGAGGGGCTTTTCGACAAGTCTCATCTTGACCCTGACCTGACCGGGCTTCCCCGACACATCGTAGGGCGCACAAAGCTCTATGGCGCGCGAGGCCGACAGGACGGCTTTGCGTCCATCCTCGCCTCCTGGTGAATAGGACACTACGGCGATGTCGGTCACGCTGCCTGATGCGTCGATTTGAACATCAAAGACGATTTCCGGCTCGCCGCGCATGGCGGGCGGCAGGTTCCAACACCTGGATGCCTGCGTGGCAATCGCATCGAAGCCCTTTTCGGCAAAGGCCGGAGGGAAGGAAGCAAAAGCAAGCAGCGCAGTCCACCCGATCATTCTGAACATCGCAAGGTTCCCCCGATGGCTACTTTGGAAGTAAGCATCAATCCGACGGGCGCGCAATCTGGCGCCCGCGTCGTCAAGCGGTCCATGGCGGAAATCAACGCCGCCGCGGAGAAGGTGGAACGTAGCGTCGCTCGCGTCGGGTCGTCAAGCCGACAGGCGGCAGCGGGTGTAAACATTCAGACTACAGCCATACGCGCCAGCACCCTCGCTCTTCGTGAGCAAGCTACGGCGTCACGCATGGCCGCAAACATGAACCAGAGATTCGGCGGCAGCATGGCGGGTCTCGCCGCGCAGTTTCAAGATATCGGCATCACCGCGGCCATGGGCATGAATCCCATGCTCATCGCGCTCCAGCAGGGCACTCAGATCGCCGGCCAGATGGAAATAGCCATGCAGGGCGGGGCATCTGCCGCTGGTGTGTTCGGCGCGGCGATCAAGTCGCTCATTTCTCCTGTTTCTCTGGTATCGATCGGTCTCACGGCGCTGCTCGCAGCAGGTCTCCAGTTTGTCGATTGGGCCAGCGTCGCGTCCGGTGCCCTCAATGGATTGGCGTGGGCCGTCGAGAATCTGACGCCCTATATCCTCGCCGCTTCCGGCGCCATGGCTTTGCTTTATGCCCCGGCAATCCTATCAGGGCTGGCAACCGTAACGGCAGCCGTGGTGTCCCTTGGAGCTGCCGCCTTGCGCGCCGCTGCATCCTTTACCGTGGCTTGGCTTGCCGCTCTCGGGCCGGGCGGGTGGTTCATCCTTGGCTTGGCGACTGTTGCGACCGCCGTTTACGTCTTCCGCGACCAGATCAAGGATGTCTTCGGTGTCGATATAGTCGAAGCGACCAAATCGGGGATTAACACGGTCATCGCCGTGTTACATGGCGGATATGAGGGCGTGGTCGCCGCTTGGGAACTTCTGCCGGATGCCTTCGCAGATATTGCCAGCCGTGCCGGATGGATGCTTGCCGAAAGAATCCGCTACTGGATCAACAAGGCGATCCTTCTCGTCGATAGCTTCATCAAGACACTCAACGAGAAGTTCGGCACCAATATTGCTCGCCCTTCCGTCCTGCCACCAATCGCCCCGCCCGAAACCTCAGGGGCGGGCTCCGAAGTCGGCCAGATCATTTCCGACGCGATCAGAAACCGCATGGGGACTGATTACGTCGGGGCTTTCGGTGACGCGATCTCGAATGCCGCATCTGGCGCGGCCGACAAGCTTCGTGAACTGGCCGGCTCGTTCTTTTCAGTCGAAGAGGCGGCAACAAAGGCGGGCAGCGGCGCTAAAGACGCGCTGGATAAGGCAAGAAAGGCGGCTGAGGATGCATCGAAATCGGCGCTCGATTTCAGCAAGGATCTGATCAAAGGCTTCGTCTCCGACCTCCGATCCGGCCTGGAACAGGGCAAATCCTTCTGGGAGTCCTTCGCGAACGCCGCCCTGCGCGCGCTCGACAAGATCATCGACAAGCTGCTCAACGATTTGATCGATGCAATCTTCCGGGCGAATGCCGGGCTCGGCGGCCTTGGAGGCGGAGGAGGGCTTTTCGGCGGGCTCCTGTCGCTTTTCTTCGCCAAGGGCGGGGTGATCAGCCAGGGCAACGTAATGGCCTTCGCGCGGGGCGGAATCGTTACACAACCGACGATCTTCCCGATGGCAAAGGGGGTCGGCCTTATGGGCGAGGCTGGCCCCGAGGCGGTGTTGCCGCTGCGCCGCGCCCGAAACGGCGACCTCGGTGTGGCGACGACACCCGGTTCTGGACACCAGCTTGTGCAGGTGGAGATCGTGTCGCGTTTCGATGCCGACGGTGGCTTCGAGTCCGCGGTCGAGAGGGTTTCGCGTCCCATTGCGCAGAATGAGAGCGTGATCGCCGCCGGTCGTGTTGCACGCGCCGTGCCCACGATGGTCGACCAGAGGACAACGGAGCGTGAAATGCGCAGGATTAGGCCGAGGAGTGCGATCTGATGGCAAGATTGCTCACAGCGCCTGATTTTGGTCTCGTCAGCCTTTCTCCGATCAGTGGTCCGAACGCACGTAACTCTGGCTCGAACACCGCCTCGGACGGCTCCGAGCAGACCTTCGACGCCATCGGTCAGATCTGGGCTTTTCAGATCGAGTACGTGTTCGCCCAGGGCAGAGAGGCCAGACGCCAACGTGGACTGTTGAACAGCGGACTTCTCAGCGGTGCGAATGCGATGCGCTGGACGGTGGTGGACGGGGACATCATGACCCCTGCTGAAGCTGGTCTCGTCGGAGAATTTACCGGCCAGCCATGGTCGAACGAAGAGCCGTGGTCAAACCAGATGTCGTGGGGCGCATCCTACCCGGTCGTTCCTGTAGCTGAATCGGCAGCGGCCAATACGGGGATAATCGCTCTGGAAGATCACTTCTGGGGTCATAACCTCGGGCTCGGCGACTGGATTGGTTTCATGCCGTTCCATTTCGGCCTCTATGAGATCAGCGAGGTTATCGAGCCAGGGCGTTATCGGATCTGGCCGCGACTGAGGAAAGCAATCGCGCCATCCGATTACGCTACGCTCCACCCCGTGATCGTTCTCAAGCTGACCGGACAGGGCGCAGCGCGCCTCAAGAGAGGCATCTACGGCACCGAAGGACAGGGGGCGGACTTCGTCGAGGTCATCGACCCCTACGTAAGGCAGTATTTTACCGACTGACATGCTGACACCACAGAAACTGCTCGACAAGCTGTCGGAGCTGCACATCCAGCGTGCGCTCTTCGCGCACGTGAAGCTGTCCAGCGGGGATCGCCGCTTTCACACGGGCCTCGGCCCACAGGAGATCGGCGGATACGTCTGGGAAGGGGTCTCTGACCCATTCGGCGGCCAGGTCATAAGCATCGGAGCTATCGAGGACCCCTGGTTTGGCTATGCGCCGGCCGTAGACGTGGTGATATCCGGAGCCAACAAGCAGTGGCTGAAGACGCTTTGGGATGATCGCGAGGATCTGGACGGGGCCGCGTGCGACCTCTACTTCGCGGTGTTCGACGCGGAGACCGGGGAGATCGTTGTCGATCTTGTCTCGCTGATGCCCGGGCGGATCACTGCGCCAAAGTTTTCGTTCGTCGGGCTCAGCATCCGTTTCATACAGCTTAAGATCGTATCAGCCTTCGAGGGGTTGAACTTCCCCGCTACGAACGCGGCTTGGTCTCCGGCGGGCCAGAGAGCGCGATTCCCGGGTGACAAGGGGCTCGACTTCATCGGGTCCAAGATCATCGAGTTCTACAAGCCATGACACGAGAACGCGGAGAGCGCCTGCGGGCCTATGTCGAGGCCGTGAAGGGCAAGCCCATGCAGTGGGGCGTCGATGACTGCTCGCTGTGGGTCGCCCAATGGGTTGCAGATGAGACTGGCCGGACATTCGACTGGCCGGTCTATTCAACTGAGGAAGAGGCTCGTCAAATCATCGATGCACACGGCGGGCTTGTCCATGTGTGGGATGCCGTCGCGAAAGAAGCAGGGATGACGCCGTTTTTTGGCGAGGCGCCTTCCGTAGGCGATGTCGGCATCATCGAGACGCGTCGAGGGCAGGTCGGCGGCATCTTTACGCACGGCGGCGGTATTTGCGTGAGAACTGTAGACGGTGCCGCTGTTCTGGGCGTGGTGGGGCGTTCCTTCCCGGTCCGCAGTGAAAACGGGGAGTGGGAACGGCGCCCCGTGGTCGTGAAAGTCTGGGCTCTCAACTGACATGCGCATCAGGAAGACATTGCTCGCTGGGGCATCGCTCTTGGCAATGGCGACGTGCGCCCTAGCTGATCCGATCTTCACGCCGCTGACATTTTTCCTCTTCTCGGCGGCACCGGTCTGGATATCGCCGGCGCTGATTTATGGTGCCCTGCAAATCGCCGCGGTCGCAGGTCTGGCTGCGGCGCAGGCGCTCGGCAGGCGTCAGCCGAGGATCGATCCGCAGGAGATCAAGAACACGACACGCGGCAGCGAGGGCCCTGGGCGCTACGCGACGGGACGCGTGATGCTTGGAGGGCGCATCGCCTTCGGCAATACGGCTGGATATGACATTTACCGTCTGATCCTGCATTGCTTTGGACCGATCGATGCTATCGAAGAATATTTCTACGATGGCCGTTCGATTGTCGTGGAGTCCAATGGAGCCGTAAGCACGCCACCGTGGGTCCGGTCGGGCGGGTCCAATATGTACGTGCTCAGCAAGCTAGGGACCGGCGGCGAGACGGCTTGGACGCAGCTTACCGGCGATTTCCCCGGCGTGTGGACTTCGGATCACCGTGTGCGCGGGATAGGCCAGACGCTGCTGCGCGTCATCAATCCTGGCTTTGACTCCGAGGAAAAGAACAAGCGGTTCCAGAAACTGCTTCAGGGCGGCGTCAAGGAGCTGGAGGTTCTAGCGCGTGTCGGCAGTTTCTATGATCCGCGCACAGAACAGTCGCCTTGGACGCTCAATGGCGTGATCCAGTGCCTGCACTGGTATCGGCAGCTCCCCGACATGCGCGATGACCTGATCGATTTTGCCGACATTGCGAGTATTGCCAATCAGGCCGATGCGTTGGTCCCGGTGCTCGGTGGGACGGCCCCTCGATGCACGATATCCGGCGGGTGGGAAGGTCCTTTGACCGTCGACGTTGTGTCGAAGATGCTTGAAAGTGCCGGGCTCGAGTGGAGACGGGTCGGCAGCAAGCACACCTTCCGCTTCATCGAGGACGATCCCGAGCCGGAATTGACGCTCTACAGCCGCCACATAATCGATCGTGAATTCACGGCAGTCGAGGCAGTCCAAAGGCCGAATGTCTGCCGCATCTCCTACTACAGCCACGAGCGCCAGGGGGATCTTGCCGAGATTGATCTGTCGGGCGCCTTTTGGGCGAGGGTGCCAGCGGATATTGAGCGGTATGGGGAGAAGGAGAAGCTCTACGAGCTTCCCTTCTGCGATAATGCTAGCCAGGCACAGCGTATCGGCCGACGGCTGTTCTGGATGGATCGAGCTCAGACGGGCATCATCCGCACAACCTTCGCCGGCATTGCCGTTGCCGCGTTCGGACTGCGCACGCTTCTAATTGAAGTGCCGGATGTGGGCACTGATGGAGACAGCACGTTCATCAAGTGCCGTGTCATCGCACCCGTTCGGATCAACGATGCGGAGGGCACCTGCGAAATCCCCGTAGCGATAATTCCGGACGAACTGAAGGTCCCATGGGACCCTGAAACAATGGAACAACCCGCGCCTCCGGTTCTGCCTGAATTTGAGTACGAAAGCGATCTGCCGAAGCCGGCGACTCCTGCGGAAGCCACGGTGGTGCAGTATCCGGGCGGCGGGGGCTACGAGACGCGGGTGAGATTCACCGGCGTCTCGGGCGGGACGGTGGCCGAGGCGCGTTACCGGACCTACACAGACGGCAATCCGAATCTATGGCAGTCCATGACCGAGTATCAGGGCAGCGGCAACACCTGGTACGGCTGGGATGCGGCGGATGCGCGCGGGGAAAGGGCGGACTTCCGCACGCAGTTCTTCAACAGCGACGACGAGGGCAGCTATCCTTCCGACATCCTCACCGTCGAACCGATGGGGATCGACAACACAGCGCCGGGTGCGCCCACAGTGTCTGTAAGTGTCGACAGTCCGGGCGGGGGCGCCAATGCGGATGTTACATGGACCATCACCGTGCCCGATCTGAATGCCGTGAAGGTGACGGTCGAAACATTTGCAGCTATCCCAACGCCCACATGGACTGTTGTCGGCACGATCAACAATATCCGTCCCGGCGTGGAACGAGAAATCCAGGGAACGCTCCCTGCCGGGTCTTCCGTTTCCTATCGCGTGGCTGCCTACACCAGCAACGACACGCGAGGAGCCTATGCCATGGGGGTTGTGAATGTCCCCGGCGGAAACGACTGAGCTGCCATAGACGGCGCGATCCCGGCAAACCTGCCGGAACCACCTGACACCACCCCACATCATCGGAGAGTTGAGAGATGGCCGTTTTCACGAAGACAGCAGTAGATGTTTTTGCTGCGCAGGATGCGTCGGGCGCTGCACGCAAGGTCTCCAATCACGACGTGCAGGTCTGGGGCACAGAGGTTGAGCGCGCCATAAAGTCTTTCCAGGCGGGCGGAGGCGTGGTCTTCGGTAGCAAGACCGAGGCGGATGGATCGCTCGATTACGACGCCTACACCATGGCGTGGGTCTTCGATGTCGATCCTAACAAGGCCGGCATCTACCAGAAGCAGGGGGCATCCGGCTCTGGCTCATGGCAGCGTGTGGGCGATCTGCCATACAGCTTCATCCTTGCCACCAACACCAACAGCGGCAATCCGGACGCAATCGAGGCCACTACTGCCATACCCATTCCAGCCGCCGATGGCGGGGCGCTGATTGCACTACCGATCGTCGCCGACAACACTGCGTCCCCTGTCACCGTGAGCTTCAATGGCGGCCCGGCGCTGACGATAAAGACGATTGCCGGGAATGATGTGCCTGTCTCAGCCCTTGCCAGCGGCATGACGGTGTGGGGCTTCAAGAGCGGCGACGAATTCCGTCTTGTCACAGACCTATCGAGCGCGGGCATTTTGGCAGGCGCAGAGGCGGCAGCAGAGGCGGCAGAAAATGCAGCGGATAGGGCGCAGTCCTATGCTGCGATGCTTTCAGCCGACAAGATCAAGTTCAAGACGGTCGCCGATCTTCTTGCCGACGAAATGATGTCATACACGCCCGGTTCAGGCCTCATCGAGGTTGGCCCCGGCGACATCATCGAGGCACAGGGTTTCCGCTATGAGGTGGCAGCAAGCGGTGCAGTTGATGCGCATGTTGAGACAGCGGGTGGAGTAAAACTTTATCTTCGGACAACCGCCGCATTCGATAACAGCCTAATCGTGAATGTACCGTCGGACTTTCCTACGATCCAAGCTGCTATCGATTTCTATAGCAATTTTAAAGTGCAGCAAGGGCGAACGATCGTCTTAAACATTGAGGCGGGCCACGCTCTGACGCATGGCTTACGGCTACAGGACGGGCACTACAGGCATTTCCACATTGTGTCGGAGGATGCGGAGGTCTCCCTATCGCCTTCTTTCGTGCCTGTAGACGGCACTGATATCCTGCCGAACTTCGACCGGTGCTTAATGGTGGCGGTTGG
>Ga0207867_1002120_pt1 | contig 11638 bp, 17 predicted proteins | sample HigsolmetaAR206D_FD_184838 | JGI IMG/M metagenome (GOLD analysis project Ga0207867, IMG submission 184838) | Ionic liquid and high solid enriched microbial communities from the Joint BioEnergy Institute, USA - AR20-6-D (SPAdes) (version 2) ...
CCTGCCGCATCGGCAAGTGTTATCGCGCTACTCAAAGGGATGCTCAAACAGCTCCAAGGCACCGGCACAGGCGCTGCGCCTGTTCAACTAACGGGGAGTAATGTGCAAGATTCCCAGGCGCTGCCCACTAAAGCTGTAGGGAGCACCATTGAAGAGGTGACTTTACTCTCCCGACAGGTCAGGGCTGCAGGTAACCACGTATTCACGTACAACAACGTTAAGGGCTACAAGAACATGCTTCTGGTGTTGGATATATACGGTATCACTGGTACTTTTGGCACAAACGATGGTATTCAATTAGCTTGCTATGTACAGCCGACAGGCAGGGCATATGGAGACCGCGGGGCGACCGCAACGACTGATGCGACCAAGATTTCATCCGTCGTATCGCATCAAGTTCATATAGGGCCGGGAATAGGGGATGCGATAACAGAGGCTGCTAACTCAAAAGCAAAAAGTATTGCTGTACTGCCCGTACCTGCGGTTAGGGCGGCGATTAAAATTGCCGGAACCTTCGCTGAGGGTGAAGGAATCGACTGTGCTCTCAAAGCCTATCTGATGCCGTAAGGAGGGATTATGATGACTTTTCCAAACTACGAATACACGGAAACCGTCAATAAGGACACACCCCCAGATCCAGTTCAGCATGGAACAGGGTGGGAATACTGGAGCGATCGAGTTACACCAGATGAGCATGTGGCGGTGTGGCGCAGAGTCGTACAGGACGATTAATCCTTATTCAACTAACGAAGTTCTAGAGTTTAACAACGGGAGGTGATCGTGTGCCGAAGCAGCCATACTGGCTTGAGCTTACAAGCCTGCCAGATTCTCATGCCATCAGCGAGTCGATGTCGTTTTCCGAATCTGATGATGCGGTTGATCTCTTAACTCAGCTGCTCGGTCCGCCTGCTGGTTACGCCGATCCGCTCACTCTGGATATGATGTCGAGACGTTCGCAGGAGTGGCTGATAAAAGTCGACATTGACGGAGTAGAGTACGATGCCAGTCAAATCATTGACATTAGCGTCCGGCATGATATCGTACCGTCTGATGAGTTTGTGCTCGGGACGGCGGTCATCTCGCGGTGTACTGTGACGCTCAAGACGACTGACACGATCCCGCCTAATGCGCGAGTCATTCCGTACGTCGCTCTATCACTTGCATCGCTCACTTGGGACAGCGCAGAGTCAACCTGGGACGATGCCGATTTTGCCTGGGACGGATCGAGTACTACCGAGTGGCTGCCGCTTGGCGTCTTTTACGTGGATAATCGCGAGCAAGTCAACAACGTCCTTGTTCTCGACTGCCTGGACGGTCTGGTATATGCCGATGTCGCATATGTTTCGCAGCTTGACTATCCCGCTTCCATGCAAGACGTCTGGGACGAGGTCTGCGCCCAGGCTGGGCTGATCTATGACGGCACTGTACAGATCGACCCGAGCCATACCCTCAATGCGGGGCCGGCTGGGTACACCTGCCGTCAAGTGATGGGCTTTATCGCAGGTGTACACGGTGCATCCGTCAAGATGTCCAGGATCGGTGAGGTTAGCTGGCGAGTCTATCGAGCCGATGAGCAACCAGTACACGAGCTGCTGGAGTCGGACTATATCCGCGTCAAGCAGACCAATCCGGTCAAGACGTATACGCGCGTTGTTGTGACGTATGACGAGGATGATCAGCTCACCTATGAGGCGGGCACAGGCGACGATAACCACACGCTCTACATGACAAATCCGCTCATGACACAGGCAATGGTCAACGCTCTGCATGCGCAGCTTAACGGCTTTAGCTATGTGCCGATTGAGATGGACGCGCGTGGATACCCGCTAATGGAGCATGGCGACCGGATCATCTATCAGGTGAGTGAGTCACTGGCGTGGGCAGAAATGAATGTGTCATGGGACGATGCTGACATTGCTTGGGACGGGATGCAGACCTACCAGACGCTGATCCTGCGGCAGACCTTTACCTTTAAGGGCGGTCTCGGCATGACGATTGAGGCACCGTCCATCAGCGAGCAGGAGAGCGAATTTGGTATCGACGGCTCGCTTACCGCTGCTGTTAAAAGGCTCAACGAGAACGCGGTGCGGTATGGTAAACCTTATTACGGTGTAAGTCATAGTCGTACCGAGGGTATCGTAGTACAACGCGAGGATGGCTTAGCCAAGGCTGTGTTTAACGCAGATGAGCTTGCGTTTTATCAGGGCGGTCAGCGGAGACTGTACTTTGATGCGGTCAACAACCGCTATGTGTTTGACGGTCATCTGCAAGCGGCCAGCGGGACGTTTACGGGAGAGCTCCAAGGCGGCAGTATCACGATCGGCAGCGGCAATAATGTATTCCGCGCTGATACGCAGGGCATCTGGGCGGGTCATGCGAGTTGGTCAGACGCTCCGTTTTATGTTAATATGTCAGGTCAATTGCGGGCGACGAACGTTAATATCAGCGGAACGATTACGGGATCAACGATTACGGGATCGACTATCAACGGTGGGTCAATATTTGGCTCTGTTATAACCGGTGGCACAATACAATCTGCTGGATCAGGTATCTATCCGAGATTTGTGCTTGATGCATCAACGAGAGAAATTACATTCCAGGCGGATGCTACGCAGTTTGTGCGCATGGGGGCGTATTTTGGTGATACTAGACCCTATCTAATGTTCTTCAACAGCTACGGGGCGACGAGGTTTACTAAGATTGACGACTATCTGGAGATATTTGGGGATGTTTCATTCGTCAATGAGCTGATGGTCGATTACAGCAACCTCGTGGATAGAAATACGGGCAATAACTTCTGGTACTTCTATAGCTTCTTACAGTCATTGATCGGCGGTAAACAAGATGCGTTTACGGGACTTAATATGCATGTCCCACTAGGAGGGGGACTTACAGGTATTTTCGTGAACGGAGTTTTAACCCAGGTTTATTAATAGACGGGCACTCCCCTTTTTTGCTATACTAGTTAGAAATTAAGTGAAGGGGATGGAAAAATGAAGAAATTCCTGACTGGTTTATTAGTCGGCATGATGTTAATGATTCCAGTATCAGTTTTCGCTCAAAGTGCTATCACATCCATATCCGCATACCTCTCTCCAAATATAAAGGTTTCGGTAGATGGAGAATTGCTTGATCTTGAGAATGCAGTGATCGTTTATAATGAGAGAACCTACCTTCCGGTAAGAGAACTTGTTGAAAATATCATGGGGAAGGAAGTGAATTGGATACAGGAGACTGAAACTGTCGAGATTACATCTCCTGATCCTAGTCCTGTGAATGATTCATCTAATAAAAATTACGGTGCAGGCAATAAAGGTTTTGGTTATACGTATGATAGGATATTTTTTGATCCGCCAGAAGATGTTGATGTTTCGTACGTTCAAGAACGCATTAAAGAAGCGAATATATGGATTAAGCAACTGAATCAGATGATCGAATTACAAGATGAGGCCAGCCAGCGAGACGTTACGGTTTACCCAGACGAGGTTATCAATATTTATAGAGAGGAGATCCCAAAACTACAAGAAAGAGTTGAGTACTGGGAAGCTTTGCTTAAAGAGTTAACAGAATAACTATAAAAACCAATCGAAACACAGAGACGCTCCATAACGGGGCGTCTTTTATTATGAAAGAAAGGACTGATCGACTGTGGCTAAGATCACCCAACACTTGCATGCCGAGATCGACCTGTCACAGCAGCCCGTACAGGAGCTCTGTACAGTAATCGCCGCAGTGTTGCGAGCATACCCGGGGAAAGAGCGTGAGATCCTTATAGAGCTGTCGAAGGCGATCAACGGACATCTCAAAGTCATAGAGGAGGCTGATCAGCGTGGCAAGGACGTATCCCAGACTCGTAGGGGCAAATAAAATCAAGGATGAGTACAGCAAGATCAACACAATCGCACAGTATGCCGAGGAGACAGAGGCGCGGGTCGACAATATCCTCAGTGAGCCTGATCCTAACAAGGACCCAGAGCTCGTCGACATTCGCACACCAGACTCGTCTTATACGCCGCAGCGGGCTATCAACGTTGCTGGCGATATTACGAGAGATATGCAGGCGCAGTTTACGGCGCATAAGGCGGAAGCTGCGCAAGGTACAGGTAATTTCGCGAGGTATATTTTTGGTGCAAATGCTCGTGGCACCACCGGGTGGGGGAATGGAGTAAACAATACTGTTAAGAGTGGATTTTATTATATTCATACAAATCTTGAAGGTCTACCAATTGCGTCAAACGGGTATATGATTCAGGTGCAAAACGATACTCAAGATGGATTTGCGCTTCAGTTTTTTCACGATAATTGGTCAAACCAATTGTTCGTTAGGAGGAAAACATCTGGAACTTTTCAGGATTGGTATGAGCTAATGCCACTTTACAGGGGGTCTGGCAATCCTGAAGGGGTTATAGCTGCAAAACCAGGGTCATTTTATCTACGGGATTCAGGTGAACTTTGGGTCAAGAAAACAGGCACAGGTAATACAGGATGGGGGCAGGTGACAGTGTCGTGATCAAAACATGTGTATTTGATGCAGACGGAAACTTGATCAATATCGGTGAATGGGACGAGCAAATACAGTCAATCGAGATCGAACCAGCGGCGTATGACGAAGAAGGAAATCTGATCAAAGAGGCAGTATATGAGGATCAGCCGACTAACCCACTGCCAGCCGGAGCGTATACGGAAGAGCGCGAAGTCGTCTATGACGAACGATATGGATGGCGGCTTGCTGATCAACCTGCACCTGTCAGTGACAAAGATCGCATCGAGGCATTGGAGGCTGCGCTACTGGAGGTGATCTTGCAAAATGGCTAAATTTCTAGCGCTACAGATCAGACTAGGAAAGATTACGATCGACGACGTGCCGGAGCATTTACGTTCTGCGGTACAGGCCGAGCTTGATGCATCTTAAACGAAAGGACGATTATACACAACAGTGGAGAGCTCCAGATCGGGGCTCTCTTTTATTATGCAAATGGAGAGTGATAGTATGGAGACGTTCATCAAAGGTTTAGTTGGCGTGGCAGGAGCTGCAGCATCATATTTGTTCGGAGGTTGGTCGTCGTTGCTCTCTATACTTCTAACGTTCGTCGTACTAGACTATACCTCCGGAGTGCTGGCGGCTGCGAAAGAGGGAAAGCTGCGGAGTGACGTAGGGTTGTGGGGTATTGCAAAAAAAGTCATGATTTTCGCGATCGTGGCGGTTGCGCATCTGGTCGATACGGCACTGGGCGAGGCTCACTTATTTCGGGATGCTGCTATCTTTTTCTACCTAGCGAATGAGTTGCTGAGCTTAGTTGAAAATGCCGGCCGACTTGGTGCGCCGATACCGGGGATCATCAAACAGGCGGTGGAAGTGCTGCGGAGTAAAGGCGAGGCGAAATAATGTCTCCAAAGAAAGTGAAAAAGATTCCCTTGGTGTGCTTGGAATGCGGGAAGCCTTTTGAAGTTTATCCTTGCCGGTACAAGAGGGGAAATGTAAAGTTCTGCTCTGTGGGATGCGGAACTAGATACAGAAATAAAACAAACAATCCCGCAAAACGCCCAGAAGTGCGAGCAAAAATAAGTGCCAATCACGCGGATGTCAGAGGTAGTCGAAACCCTATGTATGGCAGGCGCGGGCCTTTGGCTCCCGGATATATCGATGGGCGGAATGGTATGGCGGGAGATACTTACAGAAGATTAGCAATTCTTTATTTGGAACATAAATGTGCATTGTGCGATAAAACAAACCTTGATAATCTTGACGTTCATCATAAAGACGGAAATAGAAAGAATAACGAATTAAGCAACTTCATCTTCCTTTGTAAAAGGTGCCATTTAACCAAGGCGCACAAATACAAAAGAGATAGATGGGGTCGTTTTGTTTCTGCAAAGATCAACGAGGAGGTGGTGCTATGAAAACGGATCGTCCTGTATTAATTATCGATCCGGGTCATTAGCACGGAGGAAAAGATCCCGGCGGCGGATCGACCGAGCGCTGGGCTGAGAAGGATTTCGTCCTGCAAATCAGCTTGTACCAGTACGACCGCTTTAAGCAACTTGGCGTCCCCGTCGCGCTAACCCGTGACAAAGACGTGTATTTATCGCCTGCAGATCGCACCAAGATCGTGCGCGAGTCAGGCGCCAAATACTGCATCAGTAATCATATTAACGCTGCCGGCAGCTCAACGGCTCGCGGCGTGGAGACAATCCACAGCATACACTCGGATGGCAAGCTCGCCACCGCAATCTACAACGCGATCAGAGATGCAGGCATGCCTGGACGCAGGGTCTTTTGCAAACCGCTGGACAACAAGCCGACGGTCGACTACTACTACATGCATCGCGAGACTGGCAGCGTGTCGACGGTGATCATCGAGTACGGTTTTGCTACCAACGCAGCTGACGCGGATCTGCTCGAGCAGCACTGGCGCGAGTATGCCGAGGCCGCTGTCAGGGCGTTTTGTCAGTATGCGGGGTACGCATACAGGCCGCCTGAGCAGCCGGCTCCCAGCTGGCAGGTGGAGTTTGCCGAGGCTCGGGAGTGGGCGGTCAGCCGTGGCATCACGGATGGTAGCCGGCCGCAGGATCCTGTGACCCGGGAAGAGATTTGGGTTATGCTGTACAGAGCGCTGGGTAGATGAGAATTCCCCGCCTGGCATGCGCCGGGCGGCACACCATATATGTAAAGGGGGATATAATGAATGTCCAAGTATTACGTCACGTCTCACACGGTCAATGATGACGACGGAAAGTCGATGCCAAACGTGCGACTGGCCGGGGCAAAGTGTATCGGGCACGAGACGCTGACTGTCAGCAGCAGCTCAGTCGGCCTGGTTAATATCCCTACTGGAGCTAAGACTGCGACGATCACAGTAGAGGGTGCGGACGCGCGTTATTGGGTGGACGGCAGTGATCCGACATACACAGAGGGGCACCTGCTATACGATAAGGACGTCCTGCGCCTGGACTGTGCTGACCAGCTGCGCAAGTTTAGGGCGATTGCGGTGGGCGGATCGGCTGTCTTGCAAGTATCCTATTTTTGAGGTGAGCGGAGATGGAGATTATACGGAGACGGAGAGGGGCTGAATTTCCGCTAGATCTTAGCGACGGTGTTTACGTGCTGAATTCGAGCGAAATTAAAATCGCCCCACTTACGGTCAGCAAGGCGATTGCTGCTGACGATTTTAACCGCGCCGACGGTCCGCTAGGAACAGCGCTGACTGGTCAGGTGTGGGAGACTCTGAATGGAAATTTAGTTATATCCAAGGGTCAGGTAGTTAACCCCACTGGCACATCGAACGCCAGATCGGTAATACAAACAGGCGTTTCAGACTGCAAAATATCACTATCCGTGCCTGTCATAAGGCCAGGTACGAGGATTGCCTTTCGTGTTACGGACGCTCAAAATTACTTCACGTTTCAATCGGAAAACGGACATTTCCGCCTTTACCGTTTTGTCTCCGGCACTGCGACCCTGATTGGCAACAACAACGCATATGCACCTCAAGATGGTGATGTTATGCAGGTAGTGTTAAATGGTGATTCCATCAAATGCTTCGTCAATGACAACTTGGTATTTGACGTGATAGACACATTTAACGTGGGCGCTACTAAACACGGCATAGCGATAAACTCATCCGAGGCGAAAGTCGACAAGTTCATCGTGATAGGGGTTGTTTGAAATGCAAATTGTGACTGTCATCAAGGTGTGGGACGACGAAGATAAAGCGTATCATCCCGATACGCAATCTAGCAAGTGGCAAAAAGTCGAGGAAACAGAGTCAGACATGACGATCGAGATCCTAGACGATCCTGACGAATAACTAATCCCCCGTCTGGTCTTAGTATTCTGTTATGGTGGAGAGGGCTTGTGCAGCCCTCTCACTCCTCATCGTCCCAGCGCTCGTAAAACCCGCCGCCGATCTTTTCGAGGACTCGACCGTCCTCAATCTCATCCTCGCTCGGCCTATAACCTCTCCAGCGTGCCGTCGCGACTACCTCTCCGTCCTCGGTCTCGATCATGATGTTTTGCTGCGTGTACGTCATGAGGTCGACTGCGACCTGCTTTGCCTCCTCCAGCGTTGCCGCCTCCCGGTTACCTGCTCCAGAGATCGGGTAAAGTCGCACCGGGAAACACATTAGTTATAGTGTTTTCTGAAAAACATTTTTTCAACTTCATTACCCGAGATCAGGGATCCGGTCACGACGCCGTTATTGTACTTGATGACCATGAACTCCTTCACGCCGTAAACCCTTACTGTTGAGTCAAACTCCTCCTTCCCGGACTCGATGAATGCTTCCCGATCGGCCTGATCGATCACCTCGGCGATGTCAAACAAGCTGCTTGAGTAATACTCAACGCGATCATCGTGTTCGTAAGCTTTAATGTCTTTCATTCTCGAAACCTCCTTTTTGAATATCGGCTTTTCGCCAGCTTCGACGCGCTCAACAAAATCCACGATCGCACTTTCGATCACTGTTGTCTTGTCCACACCCGCCAGCTCCGCCGCCCGGTCGAATCGCTCGACCAGGTCAGCGGGTAGGCGGTATGCCCGCTGAATCCTTCTCATTTCTTCAGCACCGCCTTCACCTTATCCGTGACAATCTTCCGGATCTCGCTCCGCATGTACTCCAGCACGTCGGGATGCGCCCTCGTAAGATCGCGTTCGCGGCAATTCTGCCGATACAGCTTGCCCTCGATAACGTCGTAATACCAGGTACCTTCGATGCGGCGGAGCGCCCCTATGATATTGCCTTTGACTTCCTTTTGTTCAACCAGTCTGATGTTTGCTTCGACGTAAATTCTGTGCTTTCCGTAGTTCTTCCACTCACGACAAGTTGCGTTCTTGACAATGTCCTTCATGCGCTCAAATTCTTTTTCCATACCTTTTGCGATGCGCCACGCCATGCGCAGTGCTTCTGCGAAGTACTCGCGGACCTTACCTCCGAACTTCCTTTGCCCCTCTCGTGCGATCACCCAGGCTTGCGTCATGACGTTTTGCATTTTCATTCATCTCCTTTCCTTATCTTGATTTCATTATAGCATGTGTCTATACATTTGTCTATACGAACACAATACGAACAAATTGTGAAAAATAAAAATCCCCGCCGATCTGGCGAGGATTCCCACAACGTTCATATAAAAGAATTGGTAATAAATAATCTTTATATCCCACAGCGTTCGGATACACTATTATTATATACGGAAGGTATGATTTGTCAATATGAGGTGATCGACATGTACGGCGTACCGATCTGCAGCTGCAAGACAGAGATCAAGCCGCGCTGGACGAGAGATAAGCCGAGGGCGCTGATCTGCGCGCGCTGCGGCTGCTGTGTACCGGGGTATGAGCCGCTCTGGATCCAGCGCGAGAAGGAGCGATTGACGAAAAATGACAAATAGTGTATGTTCTTATTGACCTGGTAAACCGGTACGTCCCTACGAGCAGGAAGCACCGCCGTGGGGATTTCGAGTATTAGGGGAGGGGTTATGGTCTATGAAAAAGATTATAGGTATCATCGCTGCTCTAGCTTTGTTGGCTGGCTGCTCCGAATCAACAATTGAGAAGGTTGATACAAGCGCAACCACTCAGACATCAACTGCTTCGCAAACAACCAATACTCCCGAGATATTTCAAGTAGGCGATACAGTCAAATTCGACAATCTAAAGATCACATTGAATGCCGCCACCGAGGTAAAGGAAGCTGAATTTCTATCGCCCGATAATGACAAGTTCCTGGTGATCGATATGACAATTGAAAATGTCGGAGACCAGTCAGAGGCAGTATCCACTCTATTGCAGATAGAGCTTATGGACGCAGATAGCTATACATACACTCCGACCATCTATATCGATGCTAAAGGATCTGTAGACGGAGAAGTCGCGCCTGGGCGAAAGATGCGCGGTGAAGTTGCATTTGACGTTCCTGATTCTGATTACTATGAATTTATTTTTTCCGATCCGTTCACGACAGGACAAGCCATCTGGCGGATCGAGAGAAGCGATATTGGTCAATAATCAAAATCCCCCGTATGCGGAAGCACCGCTGCGGGGGATTTTTTGTTTATTTTACGTATTCATGGTCAGCTAGCACAGTGACCAAAAATGAATACGTAAAAATGGCGCAATTAAAAACGCCACTCAATGGAAATTGACTTGCCGTTAATGGTTATGGATTTTATAAGTTTTTCAATAATCGCCTGCTTGACTGCAAAGTCTGCCCCCGTAAGGTCTATTCTGTATCTGTCTAACTCTTCTTTAGTGATCTGTTTCTTTTTGGCTGCATCCTGGTTTCTTTGTTCCTGGAGCAACTTGTTCTTTTCCTCATTCAGCTTCTCGATTTGCCGGTCCAAAGCGGATCGATCTATTTCCCCGTCCGCGTAGAGTGTTAGTATGCGCTCTATCTTTACATCAACGTTTTTAATCAGCTTACTGTAATCGACTTCTTTTGTTTTATGTCGTCCTACCTCTTTATCGAGCGTAATTAAGGATAACTCATGTTGCACAATCTCTTCCAGCTTTTTTACATTCCACGTCTTATTCTCACATTTCCGTTCGTATTCCGATGGAAAACGCTTAGCACGGCATATATAGTACCGATACACCCCGTACTTGCTCTTAGATGTGTGGTATGACACATACGGCTCCCCACACCGGCCGCACCGTACAAGACCGGAGAATAAACTTTGCTTTGCTTTGTGAGCATTATGCCCCTTATGCCTGGAGAGTAACACTTGCACTCGCTCAAACTGTTCTTCGCTGATTATTGGTTCATGTTGACCTTTATAATATTTCCCAGCATAGCTAACATATCCGCAATACAGTTTATTTGATAGTATGTCTCGATAGCGCCGAAACCTCCACACAGGGTACCCGAGTCGTTTTAACTCTCGCTGCACTTTTGTGACGGACAGTAGCTGCTCATAGAGATCAAACGCGGTGCGGATGTGTTCCGCTTCGTCCGGTTTGATGATCAGTTTGCCATCTTGTCGAGCGTAACCGGCGGGATCATAGTCACCGCCCATCGCAGCTAGCCCCTCTTCCGCGCGTTTGATCTGACCTAGACGCATCCGCTCGGTGATCGTTTCGCGCTCAAGTTGAGCAAAAACGGACAGGATCCCGATCATAGCTTTGCCAAACGGCGTTGATGTGTCGAGTGTCTCAGTGATCGACACAAAATCTACATCTGCTTTTAAAAAATAATCCTCGATAAGTGTTAGCGTATCACGCTGGGAGCGGGACAAACGGTCTAAACGATAGACTACCACAACATCGATATTTGGCAGATCGGATAGCATCTGCTGTAAAGCTGGACGATCCATATTTGCGCCGGAGTATCCGCCATCTACATAAATGTCGTAGATCGTCCATCCTTTAGACTTACAGTATGCTTCGAGGCGCTCGCGCTGCGCCTCGATACTGTAGTTATCAACCTGCTCTTGAGTAGACACTCTCATATATAGTGCTGCTCTCATCATCTATACCTCCCTCTCCGGTTTGAAATGTCCCATATACACGCCGCAGATCGTGACCTGGTTGGGTGCAACTTCGATGGTCTGGTACTCATCATTCTCCGGTTCCAGCCGAATCAGCGGCGAATCGGCAGACCAACGGATGCGTTTCAGGGTCCCCTCTTCGTTATCATTGATAAG
>Ga0207867_1002127_pt1 | contig 11603 bp, 8 predicted proteins | sample HigsolmetaAR206D_FD_184838 | JGI IMG/M metagenome (GOLD analysis project Ga0207867, IMG submission 184838) | Ionic liquid and high solid enriched microbial communities from the Joint BioEnergy Institute, USA - AR20-6-D (SPAdes) (version 2) ...
GCACAGAACGCAGAGAGCTTGTATGCGATTTCGCTACGCGAAATCGCATACAACATCACCATTCAGCCCCTCGCCCGCAGTGCGGGAGAGGGGCCGGGGAGTGAGGGCAGATAACGCTGACCGTATGTCGATTTGTGGCTAATGTACAGCTCCCGCAATGGCGGGAGAAGGGCTGGGGATGAGGGCTTGTAAGCCATTTGGTAGCCGTAGGCGGACGCGCCATGGCACGTTTTGAGGGTAAATGCCTTTCCGCCAAAGTGATGCAAATACACACGCAGAGCAAGGAAGGCGAGAGGCAGATCTCGACGAAACGCTTCAAACACTACAAAATGGCCGCATACTACTTCGATTGGTAGAGTATACTAGCAGAGAGCACTTAAGCGCTATAGGCCTTGCTGATTCTATGTTTGATATAGAGTTGTGTTGATCCATGCCAGACCTACAAGATATTCACGATATCCATTACAACGCCATTTTGCACGACTATGACACCCGAGTAGAACGCTTGCAGCGTCGTCGGCACCCGATCGGACGCCTGATTCGGGCCAGCATTTGGGATTTCTTCTTGCTGCTACGCGACGCTTGGCTCTCGCTGCTCGGTTTTGCGCTCCTTACCGCGGTAAGCACCTGCTATCTGGTCTTCTTCTACAACGATCACGCGCGTGCCGAGGTAGAAGCCTTTCATGTCGATACAGCGCTCTACGAGACCATGCTGTTGATGTCGTTGGAGAGCGGCCTGCCCTTGCCGATCAATGACCCGCTGGGCGAGGCGCTCTTTTTTATTGTGCCCGTGTTGGGACTGGCTTTGGTCTTCCAAAGCGTTTTAAATTTTAGTCGCTTGGTGCTCGATAAAAGCAGTCGCATCGAATATTGGCAGGTTTCGCTGGCGCACACCTACAAAAACCATATCATCGTCTGCGGGCTGGGCAATGTCAGCTATCGCGTCATTTTGCAACTACTCGAGGCCAAGCGCGATGTGGTTGTGATCGAGAAGGACTGGGATAGCGAGTACGTCGATTCGGTCTTGAGTCTGAAAGTGCCCGTGATACTGGGCGATGCGCGCAACGCTCAGACCCTGCAACAAGCACGCATTCAGCACGCCCACAGCCTGATCGCGGCCACCCACGAAGACCTGATCAATATCGAGATCGGTTTGGCGGCGCGGCGACGTCAAAGCAAACTGCCGATTGTGCTGCGCATCTTCAACGACGAGCTCGATACCAACCTCGAAAATCGCTTCGGTCACAACAGCGCCTTCAGCGCCTCGGCCTTGGCGGCCCCTACCTTCGCCACAGCTGCGATGGGCCGATCGATCGCCCACGTGCTGCCGCTGCCGCCCGGCTTCACTGTCGGCGATCCGTCTGTCACCTTTTTAGGCGTGATGCAACTCACCATCGCGCGCAACAGCCAGCTCATAGGCCCGCCCCAAGCCTGTGAAGATCGCTTCGGCGTTCGGATTCTGCGCCATATCAAAGCCAAAGATCTGCGCAAACACGGCGTTCGTCTGCGCCAGCCGCGCACAGCGCGCCAAATCAGCACCGAGCTAGCGCCCGGCGATATTGTGGTGCTCTTAGGGCCGATGGCGACGCTCGAACAGTTGCGCCAGTTAAACGAGCACGATCACAATCAGCAGCAAGCCCCGCTGCGCAGCTTCAGCCTCGAACCGCTGCCCGGCCACGATCGCGCCTACGACAGTGTGATCGTGTGTGGTCTGGGCAAAGTCGGCTATCGCGTGGTCAGCGAGCTGCTCTCGCTCGAACCGCGCCCTCGTGTAGTGGTGGTTTGCTCAAACGACGATACGCCCGGCCCATTCCTCGAGTCGCTGCAAGAGATGGGCGTTCCTGTGATCTTTGGCGACGCACGCCGCAGCCGCATTCTGCAAGAGGCTGGCATCGATCGGGCCTGTTCGGTGGTGGCCGTCACCAGCAACGACCTGATCAATCTGCAGATCGGTCTGGCCGCTCAACGTCTCCACAAAGATATCGATCTGGTCTTGCGGGTCTTCAGCGATACCTTGGCCGAACGCCTCAGCACGCTGTTCGGTGTTCACACTACCTTCAGTATCGCCGCTCTGGCAGCGCCTACCTTGGCAGCGGCAGGTGTGGTTCATGGTATCGACTACGCGATCGAGATCGGCGAGCAGGTCTTTTCGGCGGCCACCATCGCCCTGCACCCGGGCGATAAGTTTATCGGCCTATCGATCGCCGAGCTGCGCGAACAGCACAACCTGTTGGTGATCGCCGTGCGACGCGACAAGCAGCCGATTCAAAATCTAAGCCTCGACACGCGCCTGCAGCTCGGCGATGAGCTGGTCTTGCTGGCCGACATCGTGCGGCTCTCGAAGCTCGATCCTATCCGCCTGCGCGAGATCGAGCTACACGCTGCGGTCGCCAAGAGCGACTAGAAGCGCGCTCCAGCAGAAAAAGCTCTGGCGGCAAGGTTGTTAGCCTCCATTCAGTCCTTGGCGCGTCCGCCTACGGCTACCAAATGGCTTACAAGCCTTCATCCCCGACCCTTCTCCCGCAATGCGGGAGAAGGGAGCGCGCCCGTGCTAGACCCAACAACCCCTCAAGAACCTGAGCGATTCCTCATCCGCTTCTACTGCTCGATAGCGCATCCACCAATAGCAGATGTGCTATCGAGCTACAAACCAGGCTTACCGTTTGCGCTCTGAGGGCGGATAGGCGATCAGACCGACCTTAGAGCCTGCCTGAAAGCCAGCGCCTTCGTAAAAGGAGACGTTTTTGGAGTTGCCCGTCAGAAGCATCACTTTGTAGCAGTTCTGCTCCCAAGCGACCTGCAACACATGCTGCAACAGACGGGTTGCAATGCCCTGTCTGCGAAAGGCGCCATCGGTTACAACATTTTCGATCAGGCCATAAGGGCGAGCGCCGCGCGTGAGGTTTGGCACGATCGTTAGAACGCAGGTCGCCGCCAAACGGCCGTCGAGCTCGGCAAAATAACAACTGTGGTTGGGCAACGAAAGCATACTCTGCCACACACGCTGGACTTCGCCCAGATCGGGAAGCGCTTCATCATCGCTGTGCAACTGACGATAGAGCGCTAAAAGGCCATCGAGATCGTCGGGGCGAGCTGTACGAAAGTTCAGGCTCATAGTAGTACCGCTCCTCTTGCTAGCCACTCTATTCTGCGCTAGTATACTGGCATAGCAGTCCACATGATGTTGAAATAGGCTCGATCGTCGACACGCCTTGGGCGTGGCTATCGATTTCAAAGGCGAAACGCTAGCTAAACAGCTAGACTAGACGGTAGTATAGCGAAACTCTGAGGAAAGGCGAAGGCTCGATAAGCTCCTCCAGAGCCTAAAAAGCTGTTCTCGTCAAATCTAGAGTATTCAAAATCTATACAAAATTTTCGTGTGAACCCTCTAGACAAGACAGCAAAGGACGTAGTACACTAGATTATGGAACAAGAAACGAAGCAACAACAGCTCCGCATCTTAGTGATCGCGGCGCATCCCGATGATATCGAATTCGGCGCCGGTGGCAGTTTAGCCCGCTGGGCGGATGAGGGCGCAGCTATAACCCTCTGTCTTGTCACAGATGGTTCAGCTGGCAGCAACGATCCCAACGTCGACACTGTTGAGCTGGCAAAGACGCGCCAAGAAGAGCAGCGCGCAGCCGCCGCAGTGCTCGGTATCAGCGATGTTCGTTTTCTGGGCTATCGCGACGGCACACTGCAAGCAAGCATCGAGCTCCGCCGCGAACTGACCCGCTTGATCCGAGAGCTCAAGCCTCAGCGCGTGCTCTGCCAAGACCCAACAACCGTCTTCGTCGAAGACGGCTATATCAACCATCCCGATCATCGGGCCGCCGGTGAAGCAGCGATCTACGCCGTCTTCCCCAGCGCAGAAACCCGCCCGATCTTCCCAGAACTGCTTGCTGAAGGCTACGAGCCACACCACGTAGATGAACTCTACCTGATGATGAATATGGCTCCCAACCACTACGTCGACATCACTTCGAGCATCGATCGTAAGATCCAAGCGCTGCTCTGCCATCGCTCGCAAGTCGGGCCAGAGGTAGAAGAGGGCGTGCGCAAATGGGCAATCGAGGACGGCAAAGCCGCCGGTATGCCGATGGCCGAAGGTTTTCGAGTTATGACATTCCGCAGGAGCTAGACGCACGATCTGTTCGAGCTGGGAGGCGGGTTGGTTCCCCGCCTCCCACAAGGACAGGGTGGCGTCCGGTCACGAAAGGAGGGCAGATATCGTCGAGTTACCGTTACCTATCTTCCGCTTAAGGCCAGAAGCCTACACGCTTGTGTAAGCCGCTTCTCGCCTTGGGTAGTTGCCCTTGCCTGGGACGGAGGTAACACCCGTAGCACAAGACTGCTACATCTACGCTAGCCCTGCACTCGATAGTGCAAGATCCCAGGACGTTCCGTTGGTGATGCCTTCCAACGGCCCGCCCTTGAACATGAACCCATCGCTAGGAAGCGAAAGTCACTTCACCACTTCGCTCTCGCATGAGGTACATTATCCGCAAGGCGCATACAAAGGAGAGGACTCAGACCAGACAAGCAAGGATCATCTGCATAGCTTGCCGTCGCCAGCCTGCTGGTGGCTGTAAGACTATGAGCAACAGACCCCCAATCGATGGTACGTAGAGCCGAATAAATTCTTTGTACAAGCCACTTTCAGTGCAAAAAAACTAGAGGGTCGGAGTAACAGCCAACGATGCTATGTCTACTCCGGTAACGAGCCGTGCTCCCCTCCTAGGGCCTGAAAGTTAGTCCAGGATAATGTATGTTTACACTGTCTGAGACGCAGCAGCAAGCTCTGCGCGATAACGTATGGCTGCACTTTTACCAAATGGGTAGTATGGCATCAGGCCAACCGACGGTGCTGGTTCGTGGTGAAGGCGTGCGCGTTTGGGATCAAACAGGCCGTGAATATATCGATGGTCTCTCTGGTCTCTTCGCGGTCAACGCTGGCTACGGCCGCCGTGAAATCATCGATGCCATCGCAGCTCAGCTCGCAGACATCTCTTTTGTAAGCCCCTTCAGTTTCCCCAGCCTCCCTCTCATCGACCTTGCCGCAAAACTTGCCCAGCTTAGCCCGACCGGCCCCGATTCGCGCAGCTTCTTTGTGAGCGGCGGCAGCGAAGCGGTCGAGACGGCTCTGAAAATCGCCAAAGCCTACCAACTCAAACGCGGCTATCCGCAGCGCACCAAAACCATTTCGCGCCGTGTCGCCTATCACGGCACAACGATGGGAGCGCTCTCGGTCAACGGATTGACCAGCATTCGCAACGGCTTCGGGCCACTAGTGCCCGGCGCGCGCCATGTGCCGCTGCCCTACCGCTACCGTTGCGACTACTGCGCGCTATCCAAGGCCTGCGCCGGCACCTGCGCCGACGAGATCGAGCGACTGGTCGAATTTGAAGGCCCCGAAACGATCGCAGCGATCATTATGGAGCCGGTTCAGAACTCGGGCGGCGCGATCGTCTCACCACCGGGTTATCTGGAACGGGTGCGCCAGATCTGCGATCACTATGGCATTGTCTATATCTCCGACGAAGTGATCTGTGGTTTCGGACGCGTAGGCGGCTGGTTTGGTGCCAGCGAATATGGCGTGAAGCCCGATATCATCACCACCGCCAAGGCCATCACTTCGGGCTATGCCCCGCTGGGCGCTACGGTTGTCGCCAAGCATATCGCCGATGCCTTTATCGGCGAAGAAGACGACAAGTTTATGCATGGTGTCACCTTCGGTGGGCACCCTGCCAGCTGCGCGGCGGCTTTGGCAAACATCGACATCATCGAACGCGAACAGCTACACGAGCGCGCTCGTAGCTTGGGCGAATATATGATGAGCGAGCTACGCGCCGCCGTGGGCGAACACCCCAATGTGGGCGAAGTACGCGGCATGGGCATGTTTATGGCGGTCGAACTGGTCAAAGATCGCCATACCCGCGAGACGCTCGCGGAAGAAAAGTTGATGGTGTGGCTCAGCGATCAGCTCAAGCAGCGCGGTCTGATCTGCCGCGCCGACGATCGCCTCGAACCGGTTATTCAGTTAGCTCCGCCACTCAATATCACTCAAGAAGACGCCGATCGGGTGGTTGCCATTGTGGCTGATACGATCCATGCTCTGGGGCGCAAGCTCGGCACAGCGCCAAGCATATCGACCAGCAAATCATTCTCGACCCAATCGCTGCCTTCGATCGAGGCTGCACACTAATTCGTTTTCGCTACAGGCGTTGGTTTGCGTAAAGGCTAGGCCATCGCCCTAGTAAAGCTCGTTTTGTGTCGTGAGAGGGAGGTGCTCGAGCGCCAAACTCTCACGACATGTTGTTATGGCTCGTTAGCGGTCACGTTTCTATCTTCCATTCGACCTCTAGCGCGTCCGCCTACGGCTATCAACATCCCTCCCTCGCATCCAATCCTTCCAGCGTCTCGCTGCTTTTGCCATACCTCAAGCGATACAGCATCCCCCACTTTTATTCCTATGCATTAGCCAAAAGTCGTGTCGGCAGCAACAGGCGATCGTTCGCATAGCATCGCGAGAGTATCCTTGAGAGCACAGAACTCAGAGAACATTCACCCCCTCGCCCGCAGTGCGGGAGAGGGGGCCGGGGGGGTGAGGGCAGATAACGCTGACCGTATGTCGATTTGTGGCTAATGTACAGCTTTTATTCAAGGCCACAAAGCAATCAAGTGATACCAAATCCGGTTGATTAGGTTCTCTATGGCCTTCGGCAGAGTGGAACTTTACCATTTTAGTTGTGAGACATTTCGTGCGATAGCGCGAAATGTCTCACAACTCTTTTCCCGTTTTAGCGTTACAAGAACGCGACTCTGTAAGCGAATTTGATATGATCAGACCGATCTAGGAAGGCGTTGTTTGGCGCTGCAGGCTGTGTGCAGCGCATAGAGCGCAACGAAGGCAGCGCAATGCTGCCTCTTTTGGGGGAGGGTGACTTGGTAGCCGCAGGCGGACGCGGTTATGCCCTCTTCGAGGGTAGCGACCTCATCCGCCTGCAAGTCATCAAGATGTTGCGGAAACAAAAGGCTTTCGAGCGCATGTAAGCGAATGCTGGATTACAAACGACCGTCTTTTTTCGGCCGAGCGGTGTGTAAAGTACGGCTGGCCTGTTCTTTCAGCTCTTCAAGATCGAGCTCGCTCGAAGGGCGAATATCGGCCCGCAAGATATCGTGCATTTGCTTGAGGGCGTAGCGATTCTCTTCGAGCGTGTTTGAGGCTACACAATCGGAAGGGACGACTAGCTCGAAGTCGCGCATGTAGGCGTCGTTGGCGCTGAATAGAACGCAGATATTGCCAGCCATGCCGGTGATGATCAGGGTCGAGCAGCGCAAATAGTGGAGCAAGGTGTCGAGTGTGGTCGAAAAGAAGGCCGAATGCTTCGGTTTGATCACAATATAGTCGTCGTGGTCGGGCTGGAGGCGCTCGACGATCTCTTTGCCCTTGGCTCCTTCGCGGGTGCAGTGCGCCACAAGGCTGCGAAAATCGGAACGCCAACGACCAAAATTATCGTTCACATACACGATCGGGATATGGGCGGCTTGAGCGCGCTGCTTTAACTTGGCGATCGCCTCGGACATAGGCTTGGCGTGCTCGAGCAGCGCTTCGGCTTCGGGGAAGTCGAAATCGTTGATCACATCGATGATCAAGAGAGCGACATCGGCTGTATCCGGCGCGCTGCCATGCAGGTCTTCATTTCGTGCTGGCATGCTCCACTCCTTCGTATCTAGCACAGTGTCCTTTAGGAGCATACCACGTTTTAGGGCAATGCGCCTGATAAAATCTCAATCTCTTTCGATTCGCATGCTCGCTCCCACATAGGCTTTTGATCGAGATCAAAGGCAAATAAGGCTCAACTTGGCCTTTGAATCAGATAAACGCAGTGATCGGAAGATCATAAAGATGATTAGGGTAACGGCAATCGCGGCATATAAACTGCGTGCTGCACGCGGTCCAAGCATCGCAACCCGATTGATCAGCAGAGCCGCTTGCGCGATAAAGGCGAACGCATTGGCGCGATCGCCCGCCTTCAAGCTGGCTAAACCCTGATTAAACACCTGCTCAGACTCGATATTAACCATACTTCAAACCTTTTATGTGTTTTCCTCATAACACCCTCTAGAAGATTGTAATATAGCCCTATTCCACAATAAAAGCGCTAAAAAATCGCAAAGGCATCTAGACAAACGATTTGGCTTTTCTAGCCTTCAACAGAGCGAAATTTCAATTTTCCGATAGAGATATCATTGGTTATTAGGCCACCTTTCCGGTTTTTTATTCACGCCAAACTTTTTATAAACAAGCAGTCTGCCATACAGGTCAGCCCGAAATGCTAGACGAGCATTGAAACTATCGACCTCTAAAATATCTTTTCCCAGAGCGAAAAATCGACATAACGGTAGTTGTAAGGTTTGCGCCGTCGTGCGGCCAAGATGAGCAAGTGTGTTAGGCAACAAATTCTAGGAGAGAAAAAAGGAAGCAGCATTTTTACAACTATATGGAATAGTATTCACCACTAGATAGTTAAAATGAACTCAACTATATGAGATGTTCCCCACAAACTTAACAATATAAAGAGAAATTCATATCTCGCCGTGTAGACTAACCGCCCATACTCAGATAGCTCGGCCTTACTCCGTCAGTTATAAAAGATCTTCTTTTTAGTCCATAAATGCTAACGCATAAATCGCACAATAGAGGCTATACTGGATCTGTATTAATAGGATTATTTGGCTTTGTAACAAAGGATACCGGCTCCATAGTAAGCTGCATACTAGGCTACCAACACCTGCTTCACAGGCCATCAAACAAGCATATAAGACAAATCTTAAACAGCACTCGAATATGCTTGTATTTGTGTTTGGTATATACATAATCAGAGTCAAACTCAATAAATTTATTTAAATTAGGTTAAATTCGTTCATTTTTAGTTAATCGTGTTTTTGTGTTATATTTTCGTAACAAGTAGTAGCTATAGTTGTGTTGCGAATAAACCAACGTGTAGTTCAATGTAATCTTCCTGTTCTTAAAGTTTTTTTAAGATTTTAGACGGTTGCATTACAGCTTTCATACTGATAAGGCCGAGGTCATGAGACATCGATCGCGTTCAAGCATGCGTCCAAAACTTTTTGCTGTACACCTCTTTGTAGGTAGTCTACTGCTCTTCGTTTGCAGTCTTTTTCTTCCAATAGCACCCGTATATGCTGCGCCGATTCTCGGTTTAACCCTTGAATTGGCCTCAGGTACTCCCAATCCGATCCCTGCAGGGCAGTCGTTTACGATGCGCCTCACCTACGAGTGTAGTTCGTCGATGGCAGGCGATCAGTGCGAGAATATGGTTGTTACAAGCACCTTGCCGCCCGAACTTGAGGGCGTGGCGGTTGTTGGTAACAGCGATATCGAGCTCGCTGAGTACGATCCAGCAACCCGCACTGCCACCTGGCGCTTCAACTCGGTTTTGCCCTTGGGAACAACGGGTCAGCTTGAGTTCGAAGTACGCTTCGTGCCGGGCATTACTCCCGACGGCACAGAGGCCGAGATCGTCGCCGAGATCGTGGCAGATGGGGCAGTGCCCTATACCACAGATCCGATCAAGACGGTTTCTGATGCTGAAGATAAGAGCACAGTTTCGAAAATTGTGGCTTATGGTGGGGCTAGTGGCGATCTCACAACCTACCGTATCAATGTGTGTCCCGGTAGCATCGGAGCGCTCGATCTGACCAATGTCACGGTGGTTGATACGCTGCCTGAAGGGGCAGTGTACGTATCGTCGAATCCTCCCGCCAGCTCAGTAGAGACTGTTGCGGGCGTCCAGACGGTAACTTGGACGGGCGTGAACGTTGAAGTTCCCGACTGCGAACGCTTCGAAGTGACGGTGAGCTTCCCCGACAGCGACCCAAGCAATGCGATCGGGGCGGTCAAGACCAATGAGGTCTCTGTGACCGGCACACCCTTTGGTCAAGGTGAAGTCACCAAGGTCAGCAGTGTCAACCATACTTTGGCGGCACCAGGTCCTGACTTCAGCTTGAGTAAGAGCGCCGACGGCGATACGATCGTGGGAGGGACGGTTGAGACCTATTTGCGAGTACGCAACATGGGTAATGTCCAGCTCAACAACGTGGTGGTGACCGATCCCATTCCGAACGAGTACAATGTCACCAAGATCAATACTGGCTTGGCGCTCGCTGTTTCCTACCAGAAAAATGGCGTGGATAGCTGGATCAGCGGCGTTCCGCTGGGCAGCAATGTGTTGGTAAGCAGCTTCCCGGGCTTTGTGGCGGGCGACTATGTGTCGAACCTGCGTTTCGAGATGGGTTCGATTCCTGTCGGCTTCGATAACAGCGATATCCAAATCACCAGCACGGTGATCAACCCAGCCCACGAAGCAAGCAACAGCTACAGCTTGCCCCACAATGTCACCAATACGGCGACTATGACGGGCGATTCGATTCTCGGCCCGCTTACAACCTCGATTGCAAGCGCTACAACCGAAGTCGATATCCCCAAAGCTCGACCGATTCCGCAAAAGACGATTGTGAACGGCAACCCGGCCCTGCCCGAACAGATCGTTACCTATCGGCTGACCTTGGCGAACGGCAACTTTAAGCCGCTCGACGAGCCGGTCTTTGGTGACCTGTTGCCAGCCGAGCTTGAGTATGTTGACGGTTCTTGGACACTTATCAACAACATTGTTGGTTGTGCTGTTCAGCCAAGCTTTAGCACTACAAGCGATTTCCAAGGCTCGGGCCGCACCTTCTTGAGCTGGAGTTGGGCCGGCAGCACCTGTTCGATTCCTTCGGGCGAACAAGTTACGATCGAGCTGAAAGCCAAGGTCAAGGCCGGAACCTATCCGGGCACCCTGCAAAACCGCTCGGTGTTGCTCGACTATTCCACCCCGGTCAACGAAGTACGTATCTCGAACTGTGTGAATGCGCCAGTCAGCGAGCGCACGATCTTGACCAACGGTGGTTACAACAACAGCAAGCTCTGTTTCTCGGCGCCGAGCAACCTCCTCATCCGGGCGGCGGCCTCGATCAGCTCAGCTAAACTGGTTAAGGGCCAGCTCGATACCCGCTTCGCGCGCGACCCCGAGATCGGTCAAACCGTTCAGAGCGGTCTGATCACCTATCAGATGGTGCTGACCAACACTGGCAACGTCGACTTCCGCGATCTGCAGATCGTCGATATTCTGCCCTATAACGATCCTGCACCCGGCAACGTTGGTGTGCGCGACCAAGCCGTCTTGGGCACCGCTTGGACTCCCCAGTTGGCTGGCCCCGTAACGATCACGCCCGCTATTCCGGGCCTGACGATTCGCTATAGCACCGAAATCAACCCCTGTCGACCGGCTTTGGCGAGCAACAACCCGGGCTGTACACCCATGACGAACGGTGTAGAGCCGGGACCGGGTGTGTGGAGCTTGAACCTGCCACAAGACCCCACTACGGTTCGCTCGGTCTTGTTCGACTTCGGCAACTATCAGCTGAAGGCCAATGAGGCGGTTCAGTTCACCTTCCCGATGTTTGCGCCCGACAACGCTCCGGTCGCAGGAGCCGGACCCGACGGGCAGCTCGGCACGGTTGACGATAGCAATATC